>Ga0180437_10006757_pt1 | contig 15162 bp, 11 predicted proteins | sample SS_ome_4_FD_132410 | JGI IMG/M metagenome (GOLD analysis project Ga0180437, IMG submission 132410) | Hypersaline lake sediment archaeal communities from the Salton Sea, California, USA - SS_3_D_1 metaG | ecosystem: Environmental > Aquatic > Non-marine Saline and Alkaline > Hypersaline >...
CACTCGTACGTGAGCTGCGGCCTGCATGATAGCCGTGGAGTAGGTGGGGTAGACGTGGATCACGTCAGCCAGATCGGTCACTTTCACCCGGCGATGCAGGGCCAGGGTCCACTCGTGGATCATCTCCCCGGCCCGCGCGGCCACGATGGATGCGCCCAGCAAGGTTCCATCCTTCTTGTGCACCAGTTTCATGAAGCCGGAGGTATCTCCCTCAGTGCGGGCGCGGTCCACCTTGTCCATAGGCCATTCGCAGGTGGCCACATCGTCGCCGAAGCGATCGCGGGCCTGCGCCTCTGTCAGACCGACGTGGGCCACCTCGGGCTCGGTGAAGGTGGTCCAGGGCACCAGGTCCGTCGTACCCTTGGACGAGCCTGGCAGTACCGCGTTGCGGACGGCCATGGCGGCCTGCCAGCCGGCGAAGTGGGTGAACTGGTGGCTTCCCACGCAGTCGCCCGCAGCGTAGATGTGTTTCTGACTCGTCCGCAGGTTGTCATCCACCTCGATGCCTTGCTCGTTGTAGCTGACCCCCGCCCGCTCCAGGTCCAGTCCCTCTACGTTGGGGCGGCGTCCGGTGGCGAACAGTAGGGCGTCCCCCACTACCTCTCCCGCGCCAGCCAGGAGGTGGATATCGCCTCCCTCTTGCCAGACCCTCTGCGCGGGGGCCTGGAAGTGCAGGGAGATGCCCTCCTCTGCGAACGCCTGGGCCAGCACGTGCGACGCGGCGGGTTCATCTCGGATCAGCAGCCGGTCCAGGTCGGTGACCAGGGACACCTCCGCGCCCAGTCGCCGGAAGGCCTGGGCCATCTCACACCCCACGGGGCCCCCACCGACCACCAGCAGGTGCTCGGGCAGGGCCTCAAGTTCCCAGAGACTGACGTGCGTGAGGTAGTCCACACTGTCCAGACCCTCCAGAGGAGGAACGAAGGGCAGAGCGCCCGTGCAGAGCAGGATGTGGCGCGCCTCCAGTGTCGTGTCGCCCACGGAGATGGTGTGAGGGTCCAGAAAGCGCGTCTCGCCCAGGAAGACCTCTATGCCCTCAGCCCGCAGCGCAACTGGCGACTCCTCTTCGTAGATCTCCTGGATGACGGAGCGCACGTGGGCCAGCAGAGATTGCAGATCGACCAACGGCTCCACCGGGGTCAGTCCGTGCCGGTCTGCTGTTCGCATCTCGTGGGCCACCCTGGCCGCCCTGAGCAGGGTCTTGCTGGGCACGCAGCCCGACCACGTGCAGTCGCCCCCGATACGATCCTTCTCCGCCAGGGCCACCCTCACTGCCAATTGGACGGCCAGACCGGCCGCGGTCAGCCCCGCCGAGCCGCCCCCGATGACCACGAGGTCGTACCTCTCTGTCATACCTTCCTCCCTCCAAGGTGTCGAATCTCGCGGACTCACGTGCGCGGGCGGCTGGGAGCTACCCGGCGGTGAGGCTGGCCCCTCGACGCTTTGACACCGTTCCTCTCACAGACAGATCCAGAACCACAGGGTGTACTCTGGCGACACGGTGACGCGCACATCCGATGGGAGGTGGATGTGGTTGCCGCCGATGCCTCTCGTGCCCGTCTCGTAGACGAAGCCACAGGTTCCCTCGGCCTCCGCCCGGTCGATCTGCTCCAGCCAGTAGCTGTCCACCGGATTGGCACTGCCGATACGCTCGTACCAGGTGATCTTCAGTTCCGAGAGCTCTCCCTGCTCGGCCAGGCTCAGGATGGCGTCCAGGCCCGTCACCACGCCGGGCTGAAGGACGTCGGTCCGCACGTCGTGGGCCGTGACCTCCACGTTGCGATAGAGGGTGTTGCTCTTCGGGCTCCTGGTGCTGACCTCAGGGATGATGATCTTCCCAGCATTCTGGGCCAGCCGGTCCACCTCCCTGACGAAACTGTCGTAGATGGTCGTCAGGCGGTCGCCCCGCTCCCGATGGAGCCAGAACTGCATGTCGTTCTTGTAAGGGAACATGTCCATGCGAAAGGCGTTGCCCTCGGGCCAGCCACCGGAGTAGAAGGCCGTGTACCACCAGCTTGCGTCGCCATTGATGCTGTCGATGACGTGCGTGTTCATCTCCTCGCTGAAGTGATAGTCCAGGCTGATGTGGCCCAGATCGGCCACGTGCACCAGAACGTCGAAGAGAGAGAAGCGCCCCGGCTGGAAGATGTCGGGTCGAAGGGTTTGTACTCCATCTGCCTGAAACTGGAACTCTCCGAGACCCTCCACGCGCACAATGTTCTGCCCGGAGGGGAGGCGGGCCACTGTGGGCTCTGCGGGACTCCACGAACCGTCCTCCGCGGGCAGGTGGTAGGACCTCGGCTTTCTGGGTTCGACCACAGGCGAAGGCGTTGTGCCCGCCTTCGATGCTGGCGCCGGCGTTTCCGTGGGCCTAGCTTCCGATTCTGGCGCACAACGTGTTGCCATCACCGCACCCCCGGCTGCCAGCATCTGAAGGAATCGCCGCCTTGTCAGCGGCGAACGCAATGGCCTGGCTGAAAGGTTATCGGTGTCTCGTCGTGTGTTTCTGTAAATACGATCGCTCATCTTGGGTCCCTATCCTGTTGAAGTGTACGGAGGAGGGCCAGCAGCTGTTCAATCTCCGGCCTGTCGGTCGCTTCACCACTCCGGTAGGCCAGGCGGATGATACCGTCGGCGCCCACGATGAAGTCGCCGCCGAGCTGATTCGAGTTGCCCTGGATACCTCGCCACTTGCGACCCGACTTCAGCGCGCGGATGTAGAAGCGCAGCGTGCGCGGGTTCCACGACCGCAGCCACGACGCCTTCAAGTTGTACATTCGGTAGACTTCGCGCTGCGGGTCCAGGAGCAAGGGAAACAGATCGCAGGTCTGTTCAAGCCAGTGGTGCCCCGACTGTTCGGCGCCGAAGCCGATGACCAGAACCTGGGCGTTTACTTGGTCCAGGTCGTCCTTCCGCTGGCACAACTGTGCCACGTGCTCGCGGCAGACCAGTCAGCCCAGGTGTCGCAGGAAGACCAGCAGGATGGCACGCCCGGTTTCCAGGGTGCGGTGCAGCGAGACGGGCTCGCCTACCACCGCAGTCAGACTGAAGTCAGGAGCCTTGTCGCCAACTCTCAGCACTGCGTTCCCTCCCCTCTAAGTGCTGTAGAATAGCAGAGACGCCCCCAGCGTCCCTGCACTATTTAGACGACGTGGGAGTGGCATCTCTTACGAGGCCGGACGACGTGCCAGCACAGAAGCCAGAGGGGCCTTTCGCTTAGAGCAGAGCCGCCGCCGGGGAATCGAGGAGCCACAGCAGGTTCCCGCTTCTTGGTGCGACGATCTGGGCTGGAAGTGGGTCGGGCTGTCGCGCGTCGGCCAACACCTGCCGCAGGATCTCGGCCTTGGCTGCCCCGGATACGAGGAAGGTCACGTGGCGCGCGGCGTTGATGGCGACTGGAGTGAGGGTGACACGCCATCCTCTGGCCTGGTGTGCATGGTGTGCCGCAACCCAGCGTCTCTGCTCATCCAGCAGGTCGCTGCCGGGGAACAGCGACGCGGTGTGCCCATCGGTGCCCATCCCCAGTAGCACCAGGTCGAAGGTGACCATCTCTGGTTCTGGACCGGGTACGAAGAACTGGCGCAGCGTTCGCTCGTAAACGACCGCTGCCTCTGTGGGGTCCATCTCTCCCCGGATGCGGTGCACGTTGGGTGGAGGGATGGGGACGTGATCGAGCAGGGTCTCTCGGGCCATGGCGTAGTTGCTGTCCGGGTGATTAGGCGGTACGCAGCGTTCGTCACCCCAGAATACGTGAACGCTCGACCAGGGGAGCTGAGAGGCTAGTTTCCCCGTGGCCAGATGCTCGTACAGAGGCCGGGGCGTGGAGCCGCCCGCCAGCGCCACGGAGAACCTACCGCGCGCGGCGATCGCCTCTGAAGCGATGGCCATGAAATGTTCCGCCGCGGCATGGGCCAGGCCATGGGCATCTGGATAGGTCCTGATGTCCTGCATCAGTTGTGTTCCGACGCACTGCACCCCCGGAGCCAGTGGTGCTCATCTCTGGCCAGCAAGACGTTGGCCTCCCTTGGTCCCCAACTGCCGATGGGATAGTTGTGGAGTGGTGGAGCCTCTGGCGATTCCCAGCCTTCGATGATAGGCTCGATCAGCCGCCAGGCCATCTCGATCTCGTCACCGCGGGTGAAGAGCGCGGCGTCGCCTTGTATGATATCCAGCAGCAGCCGCTCGTAGGCGTCGGGAAGCCTCTCTTCCTCGAAGGACGTGCGGTAGTGGAAGTCCATGTCCACCGATCGAGTCTCCTCAGCGGTGTCGGGGACCTTACTCTCGAATCTGAGATGGATACCCTCATCGGGCTGGATGCACAGCGCGAGCAGGTTGGATGTCAGTTGGTACTCCTGGGGAAGATCGAACATCACGTGGGGCGGGCACTGGAACTCGATGAGGATCTCCGTTGTCTTCTCGGCCATGGCTTTCCCAGAGCGAAGGTAGAAGGGGATGCCTTGCCAGCGCCAGTTGTCCACGAGGAGCATGAGCGCGGCATAGGTGGCGGTTTGAGAATCGGGGTCCACGTCAGGCTCCGACCTGTAGCCTTCGTACTGCGCCCGTACCGTATCCTGGAGGGTGATGGGGCGCACGGCGCTCAGGAGTTTCACCTTCTCGTTGCGGACGGCATCCGCGTCGAACGAGGATGGCGGCTCGATAGCCACCAACGATAGCAGTTGCATCATGTGGTTCTGGAACATGTCGCGCAAGATGCCAGCCTGGTCGTAGTAGGCGCCACGGTGGCCGACGCCGACTTCCTCGGCCATGGTGATCTGGACCTGGTGCACGTAGTTGCGGTTCCATACCGGCTCGAAGATGGTGTTGGCGAAGCGGAAGAAGAGGATGTTCTGCGCTGTCTCTTTGCCCAGATAGTGATCGATCCGATAGACTTGGTGCTCGGCGAAGGCCTTGTGGATGGTACGGGTGAGGTCTTGAGCCGAGGCGAGATCGCGTCCGAAGGGCTTCTCGATAACTATCCTTCGCCACCCTCCGTCCTCGGCAGCCATACCCGCGGCGCCGAGTGTCTCAGCGATGGCGGAGAAGAAGGCCGGTGGTGTGGCCAGATAATAGAGCAGATTGGGCGCTGCCCCGGCGGCAGCCCGGACTCTCTTCTGCAGGCGCTGGCAATCGGCCAGCTTGGTGAAGTCGCCCCGCACATAGAGCAGACGCTTGGCGAACTCCCCCCATTGAGAGGTGTCCAGGGGCCTATCTCCGAACTCCTCTACCCCGCCACGGAGGCGCTCACGGAACTGATCGTGGGAGTATTCCTCCTTGGCAAAGCCCACGACTTGGATACTAGGGGGCAGCCGCCCCTTCAGGTACAGGTTGAAGAGGGCGGGAATGAGCTTGCGCCGGGTGAGGTCGCCCGAACCGCCGAAGATGACCATGGTGACCTGTTCATCCATCTTGGCCCGTCTCCTTGAGGACAACGTGACCACCGAACTGGTTGCGCATCGCCGCCAGTAGCTTTGCCGCGTAGCTACTGTCCTGCCGGCTGACGAGACGCATCAAGAGGGACAGGGTGATGACCGGTGCGGGCACGTCTTCGTCGATGGCCTCGGCCACGGTCCAGCGTCCTTCTCCTGAGTCGGCCACCCACCCTTTGATGTCCTGCAAGTCTTGGTCTTCAGCGAGCGCGGCCGCCGTGAGGTCGAGGAGCCAGGAGCGGACGACGCTGCCGTACCTCCAAATCTGGGCGATCTGGTGCAGGTCGAGATCGAATTGCTCCTTGACCTTGAGGATCTCGAACCCCTCGGCGTAGGCCTGCATCAGGCCATACTCGATGCCGTTGTGCACCATCTTGACGAAGTGACCTGCCCCGCTAGGGCCCACGTGTCCCCAGCCCTTGTCCGGACCGGGGGCCAGGGTCTCGAAGATAGGGCGCAGCCGGTCCACGACCTCTCTCTCGCCTCCCACCATAAGACTGTAGCCCTCGGCTAGGCCCCACACGCCGCCGCTGGTGCCCACATCGACGAAGTGGAGGTTTCCTCTCTTGAGCGCCTCGACGCGGCGCAAGGTATCCTTGTAGTTGCTGTTGCCGCCATCGATCACGGTGTCCCCTGGGCTCAATAGGTCGGCCAGAGTGTTGACTACACTCTCGGTGGGCTCGCCTGCCGGGACCATGACCCACACCGCTCGTGGGACGCTCAGCTCGTTCACCAGATCGTCCATCGACTCACTCGGCTGGGCCCCGAGGGCCGCGACAGCCTTCACTGGGCGGGGATCGCGGTCGTAGACGACCAGTTGATGGCCACTCTCGAGCAGGCGCTCGGTCATGTTGGCGCCCATCTTTCCCAGGCCGATCATGCCCAGTTCCATGGCTAGCCTCCTTCCAGGTGTGCGATGCTGTCCCGGATGGCAGCGACGTTCTCCTCCACCGTCGCTTTGCTGTTGTAGATGCTCGATCCCGCCACCAGGATGGTGGCCCCTGCCTCCACCACCAGCGGTGCAGTGGCGGGACCGATCCCTCCATCCACCGCGATGGAGATCTCCAACCCTCTGTCTTCGAGCGTTTGTCGTAAACGACGGATCTTGTCTACCTGGCTGTGGATGAAAGCTTGTCCGCCGAACCCGGGATTGACGGTCATGACCTGTATTACGTCGGTGAGGTCCAGCACCTCCTCCAGGGCGCACAACGGCGTGCTGGGGTTGATGGCCACCGCGGCCTCCACTCCGAGGTCGTGAATCTGCTGTAGAACGCGGTGCAAGTGCAGGCATGCTTCCAGGTGCACCATCAGCCGGTCGGCGCCGGCCTCGGCGAAGTCGGACAGGTAGCGTTCCGGCTCCACGATCATCAGGTGTACGTCCAGGACGCCACTCACTACCGTGCGCAAAGCCCCGACCACGCCCTGCCCGAAGGTGATATTGGGTACAAAACGTCCGTCCATCACGTCCACCTGGAAGCCCTCGACGCCTGCCGCTTCGCCCTCGCGCACGGATTCTCCCAGGCGGGTGAAGTCCGCTGACAGGACAGAAGGTTCAATGGCGATCATCCGTTTCTCCTCTCTTGAGATGAGTAATGCCGTCGTCACCGGCGACGATCACGTCGGTGGCGAGCCCCAGGAACAGCCCGTGCTCCACCACCCCGGCGCGCTGGCTCAATTGCAGCGCCAATTCCTTCGGCTCCCGGATGGGGCCGAAATGGCAGTCCAGAATAAGGTTGTCCTGATCGGTCTGGAAAGGGATGCCGTCCTCTTGGGTCCGCAGGACGACGCGGGCGTTGAGGGATTCCAGGAAGGCGACCTGTGCACGCCATCCGAAGGGGGTCACTTCCACCGGCACGGGCCAGTGCGTGCCCAATGCGGGCGATAGCTTCGAATCATCGACGACGATGATCTCCCGTCGGCTGGCCTGAGCCACTATCTTCTCCCTCAGCAATGCCCCCCCACCGCCCTTGATCAGGTCCAGATCGGGATTCACTTCGTCGGCGCCATCTATTGTCACGTCCAGCACCGGGTGCACCGCCAGTGTGGTGATGGGTACTCCCATGCTTCGGGCCTCCCGCTCAACTTGCAGGGAACAGGGCACGCCCAAGATGTCCTCTAGTTGCCCCTCGCCAAGCAGTTCGGCCAGGCGGCGCAGGGCGAACGCGGCGGTGCTCCCCGCGCCGAGTCCCACCACCATTCCGGATCGGACGAACTCCACCGCGTGCCACGCGGCTCGTCGCTTCAGTTCTTCGCTACTCTTGTTCAACGTATCTTCTCTTCAGCCGGCTTGTCTCTCCATCACCATTTGCCGCACCACGTCCATCAGAGAGTGCCGTCAGCCACTCCATCTGTACCAGTGTTCAGTCCAGATCGAAGATCATCGCTTGAATCATAGCACTACCTCTGCGATGATCAGGGATGCCGCCAGCAGGAGGAGGACGTGCAGTACACGGTCGAAAGTTCGCTCGGAGATGGCCCCCGCGATCCAGGGTCCCAGCTGACCTCCAATGAGTACGCCCGGTATCGAGAAGATGAGTATGCCGAGTATGGGGTCCAATGGGTCGCCGCTGGAGCGGAGAAACCCCACGAGATGTCCTGTCGCCGCGGCCAGGGAGGTAAGTAGGAGGACGTAGACACCTGTGGCGACAGAGACCGCGCTGGGCACGTGGCAACGCTCCAGTAGAAAGTGTTCATTGATCTCACCCAGTCCCGTGGCGATCATACCCTTGAACAGTGCTCCAGCCGCCGCAATCAGGCGACCCTCCGTCCTGTTGCACACAGTGTAGCAGATTTCATCGCCCGACGCAGTGATCAGGCAGGTCTCGCCTCTCCTCTTGCTGTATCGTCGATGGATGGTGTCGTCCATGTTCTCTACCGTCCTGCGTTCGGGCGTCTGGAGGGCCCTGGCGGCCACCACGAACAGCCCCACACCCAGGATGGCCTTTAGGATGTCCGGTTCGAAACGCTCCGACATCCATACGCCAACCAGGGCCATGGGAATAGTGACAACCAGCAATGCGGCGCCCAGTTGGTAGTCGATCAGCCGCTTGCGTGCGTACGAGAGGAAACCGCTGGTGAACCCGAAGACCTCGATGATCAGCGCAGTGCCTATGGCTACCTCGGGAGCGATACCCAGCGCTAGCACGAGCAGTGGCGCGAAGAACGTTGCACCCCCGATGCCCGATGCAGTGGCCAGCGCGCCAAAAACGATCGCCACGGGCAGCATGTACCAGTACTGCAAAGTCATGACAAAGTCTCGACCAACTGAGTCAGTCTTCCCACCACATCGTGGCCCAGGTGAAAGCGGATCACGTGACGCCCGGCGTTCACCAGAGCCTCCTGATCGCCCAGTGCCTGAGCCGCCTTGAGCACGCCGAAGGTGATGGATGAAGCTGGAGATCCTGCCTCATCGGGGATGGCCACGTCCGTATTTTCGTCGGCCGTGAGCTGGATGAAGAGACCCCGGCCCGCGTCGCCTTTGTGCAACTGCCCTGTCGAGTGCAGGAAACGTGGCCCGTAGCCGACGGTCGTGGCCAATCTGAACTGATCTCTGATGCGTGCGCGCAATTCTTGCAGGGCGGCTTTTGTCTGCGCCTCGGGCTGCACATAGGCCTGGAGCGCCACGTAGGCGCCGGGCTGCGCCTGGTCCAGAAAACCGGTCAGGGCCTCTGGCGTGAGGGGGGAAGAGCTGCCACTGGGTAGCTGGCCGGTCTCTGCATACTGGGCCACCATCTTGCGGGCCAGCACTTTGGCCGCCTCCACGTTGGGCTGGTCGAAGGGGTTGATGCCGATGAGGTGGCCCGCCACGGCGGTGGCCATCTCCCAGACGAAGAACTGTCCTCCCAGGTCGTAGGTGTCGTGAAGATGAAGACGGACGACAGGGTGCCCGGCGCCTTCCAGAGCGGTCAACCGGTCGTCGTGACTGGTGTCCTCTTTCAGGCGAAGATGAACGAAGAGGCGGTCAGCTCCGTACACCTCTGGAGGCCCCAGCGGCTCACCCACCACCGGTAGGATGCCACGTCCCTCCTTCCCAGTGCTCTCGGCGATCAGTTGTTCCACCCAGCTCCCGAAGCTGGCGATGGCGGGAGAGGTGACCAAGGTGAGCTTGTCCCGTCCCGCCTTCGCCGCCTCTCCGATGATGGCGCCCAACCAGCCACTAGAGTTGTCCTGGGACCGAAGGCAGGCATCGGATGAGCAGGCCGCTGTTAGCGCGCGCTCCAGCAAGCGCTGGATATCCAGACCGATCAGGGCCGCTGGGACCAGGCCGAAGTAGGAGAGGGCGGAGTACCGTCCCCCGATATTGGGATCGTTGAGCAAGGTTGCCCGGAAGTTCAGGCGGCTGGCTAGATCCGCGAGCCGGCTGCCGGGATCGGTGATGGCGATGAAATGCTCTCCTGTGCGATTCGCACCCAGCTCTGCTGAGATGCTATTGTAGAAGTACTTGAAGAGGGAGAGTGTCTCCGCCGTGGTTCCCGATTTGGTGGCCACGATGAAGAGAGTCTTGGAAGGATCGAGCTTCTCAGCGTGGGAGAGGACGAATCCGGGGTCGGTACTATCGAGCACCGACACATCCAGATGACCCTCGGCAACTCCATACGTTTTCCGCAGCACCTCTGGGGCCAGGCTGGAGCCGCCCATGCCCAGCAGGAGGGCTTGGTCATAGCCATCGGCACGCACAGCCTCGGTCAGGCTTTGCAGGCGCTGGAGGTTGTCCATCATCGCGTCTGCGATGTGCAGCCATCCCAGCCTGTTGGCTATCTCGGTGGGTTCTGGCTTCCAGACTGTGTGATCGTGGCCCCAGATGCGCTTGATCACACGCTGGCGGTCCATGTCGGCCCAGGCTTCATCGACTGCGGCCTGGTACCGGCCGAGGGTGGCCTCTCGGTGTTTCCAGCCTGCCCGCAACCTTTCGCATTTGTCCTGGATACTGGCCATCAGGGTCTCGAAGGACCTGGCAAAGGCCGCCACTCCGTCGTCTAGCAATTGCTGCGTGATTCCCTCCAGGTCCACACCAACCTCGGCCAGCCGCTCCAGCTGGGCGTGCGCTTTCTCTGTGTCCGCTTCGAGGGTGGCAGCCACCTTTCCATGGAGGAGGAAGGCCTGGAGCGTGGCTGGCGGCAGGGTGTTGACTGTATCCGGTCCGATGAGGCTGTCCACATAGAGAGTATCTGGGTAGAGGGGGTTCTTGGTGCTGGTTGAAGCCCAGAGCGGACGCTGAACGTGGGCGCCCAAGGAGGCCAGGCGCTCCCACCGCGGACCACTGAATGTCTGCTGGAAGAGGCTGTACGCTGCCCTGGCGCTGGCGATGGCGATCTTGCCCTGTAGCTCACTCTGGCCCATCTCTTCGAGGGCTCGATCCACAGCCGTGTCCACCCGGCTGATGAAGAATGAGGCAACCGAGGCCACCCGGCTCACGTCCCCTCCTGCTGCGGCCAGCTTCTCCAATCCGGCGATGTACGCCTCGGCCACGGCTTCATATTGGGCCAGAGAGAACATCAGCGTCACGTTGACGTTTATGGCCTCTCCGATCAAGTTTTCGATGGCCGGGATGCCAGCAGGGGTGGCGGGGACCTTGATCATCGCGTTGGGTCGTGCCAGGGCCTCGAACAGGTAGCGAGCCTCGGAAATCGTGGCGTCCGTATCGTGGGCCAGGGCAGGGCGAGCCTCCAGGCTGACGTAGCCATCGGCGCCCTTGGTGCGCTCGTAGGCGGGACGCAGCAGATCTGCGGCCTGCTGGATGTCTTCCAAGACCAGTGCCTCGTAGATCTCGTTGGGGTCCTTGCCGGCATCCACCAGTTGGTGCAGAGCTTCGTCGTAGTCGGCGCTCCCAGCGATGGCTTTCTCGAAGATTGTGGGATTGGAGGTCACACCTGTCAACCCATCAACGATCAGGGCCTCAAGGTCGCCGGACGCGATGAAGGAACGGCGGATGTAGTCCAGCCAGACGGCTTGTCCCAATTCGGCTAGATCGCTCAGTTTGGCCATTGTCCACACTCCTTATCCCAGCAAGTAGAGCAAGGGGCCGATCTTCGCACACTACGGGCCTCGAGGGCCCTGAGAGGTCTAACCGTCATTGCTTGCGGCCTTCCTGGCCCGTTGCTCGGCGAGGGCACCCGCCAGATGCAGGGCAGTGTTCATCAGGCCGATGTGACTGAAGGCCTGAGGGTAGTTGCCTAGCTGCTCGCCGGATGTAGCATCTATCTGCTCGGCGAGGAGGCCGAGAGGGCTGACGTGTTTCAGTACTCCCAATAGCAGTGATTCAGCCTTCTCCAGCTCGCCGGAGAGAACAAGGGCATCCACCAGCCAGAAGGTGCATAAGACGAAAGTGCCCTCCTGGCCGGGAAGTCCGTCGTCGCCCAAGTAGCGGTAAACCATCCCGTTCGACGTCAGATGTTCTAGAGTTGCTGCTATCGTGCTCTGCACACGGGGGTCCTCGGGAGGAAGGAACCTTACGACGGGGATCAGCAGGCTGGTGGCGTCCAGTGCTTCCGAGTCGAAGGCCTGGACGAAGCTACCTAGCTTCTCACTGAAGCCCCGCTCGAGGATGGCCTGCCGAATCCTATGACGCGTCTTCTTCCATTCCCGCAGGGGAGCCTCCAGGCCGTACTTCTCAGCAAGCTCGATGCTGCGGTCCAGCGCTACCCAGCACATCAGCTTGGAGTAGGTGAAGTGCCTCGGGCCGCCGCGCACCTCCCAGATGCCTGAATCCTCTGTGCCCCACGTCTGGCAGGCTGTGTTGACTATCTTGCGGATGAAGCCCCAGTCGCCCTGGGTGATCTTCTCACCGTATCGCCGGGTTTCATAGAAGGCGTTGACCAATTCGCCGTAGACGTCCAGCTGAATCTGCTCGGCCGCCGCGTTGCCTACTCTGACCGGGGCGGAGTTGCGATAGCCTGATAGGTGGTCGAGTGTGTGTTCCTCTAGGTTCTGCTCTCCGTGCAAGCCGTACATCACTTGGATGTGCAGGTGGTCTTCGTCTCTCCCGAACTCCCGACAGAGACTCCTCAACCACTGGAAGTACTGTAACGCTTCTTCCTTGTGTCCCAGGGCGTGCAGGCTCTGCACGGTGAAGGATGCGTCGCGAATCCAGGCGAAGCGATAGTCCCAGTTCCGCACGCCGCCGATTACTTCCGGGAGGGAGGTGGTGGGCGCCGCCGCGATGGCGCCTGTCTCTGGATGGGTTAGCAGCTTCAAGACGAGTGCCGACCGGACGACATGACTGTGCCAGGGGCCGCGGAAGACGCACTGGCCGGGCCCGCAATGGTGAGCCCAATCCGACCAGTATTCGATGGTGGCATCCAGAAGACGCTGGCAATGCGTGGGGTCCAGGGGTGAGCTATCACCGTATCGGAGGACAAACCACTGGGACACGCCCTCCTCGACGGTGAAGCGACCACGAGCCACCCCTCCGTTGAGATCTAGAGGAACGCGGGATTGGAGGTAAAGCAAGTGGTCCTTCCACTGGGCAACTGATCCTAGCTCGGCGGGCTCGAGGGCTGGCACGAAACGAGCGTAGTCGAACCGCGGCTTGAACTCCATTTCCATATCCACGCTGCCTGCTGAGCAAGAGACCTTTCTCAGGAGTGTCTGGTGGAGAGGATCGGCGTGATCTCTGACCGGCATGAAATCCGTTACGGATACTGAACCCGTGGATGTCTGGAACGTGGTGAGAAGCACGTTGGTGTTGCCGCTGTAGCTCTGGTAGCCATCCCCATGCTCCAGCGGACCGATCCGAAAGTGACCTCCCTGCTCGATGTCCAGAAGGGCCGCGAACACGCTGGGAGACTCCAGATGAGGGAAGCAGCACCAATCTATGGAGCCGTCTCGCCCCACGAGGGCACAAGTCTCCAGGTTGCCGATGAGACCATACTCCTCCAGTGGCTTGTACGCTAACGCCATGTGTATGCCTCCGCTGGCCTACCGCTTCAACAAAGACCTGGCCTGAGTGACGACGTCCTCCGCCGTGATCCCAAACTTCTCGTACAGAACTTCCGCTGGGGCGCTGGCGCCGAACCTGTCCATTCCCACTACGGCACCCTCGAGTCCCACGTAGCGCTCCCAGCCCACCTTCGTTCCGGCCTCAATGGCCACCCGCGCCTTCAGCTCCGGCGGTAGCACAGTTTCGCGGTAGGAGGCAGGCTGCCTGTCGAACAACTCCCAGCTGGGCATAGAAACCACTCGCACCCCGGTGCCCTCGGATGCCAGTTGCCTGGCTGCTTCCAGAGCCACGTGGACCTCCGAGCCTGTTCCGATGAGGATCACCTCCGGCGGTCGCCTTTCTGTCTCCCAGAGGACGTAAGCGCCTTTGTGAAGCCCATCTGCTGGCGCAAGTTCCGTGCGGTTGAGGACGGGCAGTTTCTGGCGGGAGAATACCAGGGCTGTGGGCCCGCTCCTGTTGAGCAGCGCGGCCTTCCAGGCCTCTGCGGTCTCTGTAGCGTCCGCGGGGCGGATGAGGGTCAGATTGGGAACCGCCCGCAGGTTCATCAGGTGCTCGATGGGTTGGTGAGTGGGCCCATCCTCGCCCAATCCAATGCTGTCGTGGGTGAAGACGTAGAGGACTTGTAGGCCCATCATCGCGGCCAGTCGTATCGGAGGGCGCATGTAGTCCGAGAACGTAAGGAAGGTGGCGGCATATAGGATCAGGCCACCAAGCAGCGCCATGCCGTTGACGATGGAACCCATGGCGTGCTCCCGCACGCCGAAGTGCATGTTGTGACCCCAATACTGGTGCCAGCCGAGATCGCCGTAGCCAACCAGGATGGTCTTGGTGCTGGGTGCTAGGTCCGCCGAGCCACCCGTGAGGGCGTGGACTCGCTTGACTAAGGAGTTCAGTACCTGACCTGAGGCGGCGCGCGTGGCGATAGGCTTGCTGTCTGGTGGGAAAAGGTCTGCCAATCCCTCATCCCAGCCGTGGGGAAGCTCGCCCCTGAGCTGTGTTTCTAGCTCATTGGCCAATCCTGGATACGTGTCGCGGTAGGCGTCCAGCTTTTGCTGCCACTCCTGCTGCCATTCTTGGCCACGCGCTAGCGCGGCCCTCGTGTGCTCCACCACCTCATCGGGCACGTAGAACGCTGGCTCTTGCGGCCAATTCAGAGTGTCCTTGGCGGCCCGTACGTTCTCTTCGCCCAAGGGTTCGCCGTGGACTTTGGCGGTGGCCTGGGCTGGACTGCCGTAGCCTATCACGGTCTTGCAGATGATGAGTGAAGGGCGCTCCGTGTCTTTCTGGGCCTCCTCAATTGCCTTCTCGGTCTCGTCGATGTTCTGACCGTCGATGGGGCCCAGGACTTGCCAGCCGTAGGACAGAAAGCGACTCTCCACGTTCTCTCTGAACACGATGTCCGTGGGCCCCTCGATCTGGATGTCGTTGTCGTCGTAGAGATAGATCAGCTTGCCCAGCCTCAGCGTGCCCGCCAGGCTGGCTGCCTCGCTGGTGACGCCTTCTTGCAGGTCTCCGTCTGATACGATGGCATACACGTAGTGATCGATGATCTTGTGGCCCAGCCTGTTGTAGTGATCGGCGAGCCAGCGTTCGGCGATGGCCATGCCCACCCCGTTGGCGAACCCCTGGCCCAGTGGGCCAGTGGTCACTTCGACGCCGGGCGTGAGACCGTGCTCTGGATGCCCAGGAGTCTTACTACCCCATTGACGGAAGTCCTTCAACTCTTGCAGGGATAGATCGTACCCCGTCAGGTGGAGCAGCGCGTAGAGCAGCATCGAGGCGTGCCCCGGCGACAGG
>Ga0180437_10006758_pt1 | contig 15162 bp, 19 predicted proteins | sample SS_ome_4_FD_132410 | JGI IMG/M metagenome (GOLD analysis project Ga0180437, IMG submission 132410) | Hypersaline lake sediment archaeal communities from the Salton Sea, California, USA - SS_3_D_1 metaG | ecosystem: Environmental > Aquatic > Non-marine Saline and Alkaline > Hypersaline >...
AAATAATTATTGTTTTCACTTGGGTTCAAAATACGAGTTTGAAATTGAAAATGGTTGTTTAATTATTGCTAAGAGGCTTAAATAATGAAATTCGTAAAACTATACTTTTGGATATTTTTAATTATTGTCAATGTTTGTTTTGTTCTGATAGTTGGAAATATCGCTTTTCATCTATCTGTAGCTGTGCTTCATCCGCTAGCTGCTGTATTTATCGCACCAATATCTGCCGCAGGTGCTTGTTCTGTTTTTGTCATATTGGTTGTAGTTTGTTTGGATAAATTGTGTAATTTGCTTTGTGATGAGTTTGAGCCATGAGTAGATTTCTTGATAATTTAGCGGTTTTGTTTATTTTGTCTTTTTTTATGTTGGGTGTAAGTGCGCTGCTAGCTGTATGTATTTTGTATTGGTTCCAGGTTTTGATTCTAGTCATTGGATGTGTTATTATTAGTGCGGCTGAAGCAGCATTTACTACTTGGAGAGATAAGGAGAAAAAGTGAAATTTAATTTAATGGCCTCCATGTCGCAAACTAGCTATGGGTTAGTATCGCAATACTTACTTAAAGAGTTTCAAGAGCTAGAAGGGATTGAGATTGCTATATTCCCCAAGGGGCAGCAGTCTTCACTTCCATTCTTTCCAGGCGCGCCCTCTTTACAAATCTGGCACCAGTTTGATCTTGCTTATCATGTTGGGAAGGGGCACGTAGCCTATTCTTTCTATGAAATGAACGGGCTTACTGAACTAGAACAGATACATATGAAGTCTGTTGATTGTATGTGTGTCCCGTCAAAATGGGCACAGGAAGTTGCAAATAAGCACAACATCATAACAAAGGGAATCCCTCTTGGAGTGGATACAGAAATTTTCCAACCAAAAGAAAAGCCAGAATCCCCCACATATACTTTCCTAAATATTGGTAAGTGGGAGTTGAGGAAGGGGCATGATATCATTCCTGAGCTATTCCAACAGGCATTCCCAAATAATGAGAATGTTAAACTGTTGATGATGCCAAACAATCCCTTCTTGAATGAGGGCGAATCACTTACTTGGATTAATCATTACAGAGAAGTTTTGGGTAATCGCGTAGCGTTTCTCAACCCAATGCAACACCACGCGCAAATCGCGCAGGTCATTCAAAGTGCTGATTGTGGCTTGTTCCCCTCAAGAGCGGAGGGGTGGAATATGCCTCTGTTAGAGTGTATGGCGTGTGGCTTGCCAGTAATTACAACGAAATACTCTGCGCATACTGAGTATTGCACCGATAATAATTCCTTTACTGTTACTCCTAGAGGTCTTGAAAAAGCGTATGATGGTAAGTGGTTCCATGGTGATTTTGAGTGGGCTGATCTTGACAAAGACTGTAAAGATGGTATGATTGAGCATATGCGGTTTTGCTATGAAGAGCGCCCATCTAACCCTGCTGGAGTTTCTACCGCTAAAACTCTAACTTGGAAGAAATGCGCTGAAAGCCTTTTGCTTGAATTAAATATGTTGAATATGAAAAATATCCAGATGTAGAATACTAAAAGGAATCACAGTGATAAAAACTAACCTTTCTAACAGAGACAGCGCAAACTACTTAGCGCAAATTATCAAAATAGCTAAGATTGAAAAACATCCTAATGCGGACCGTCTTCAAGTAGCCACAGTCAATTTCCAAACTGTTATTACTGGGCTTGACGCAAAGGTGGGGGATTTGTATGTGTACTTTCCGCTAGAATGCAGTATAAGCAAGGAATATTTGGGTTGGTCTAACTCCTTTAGAGATAAGGGTTTAAATGCGGACGAAGAGCAGGCTGGTTTTTTCGAGAAGAATGGGAGAGTGAAGGCGGTTAAGTTGCGCGGGTCGAAGTCAATGGGGTATATTGTTCCTATTGGAGATATTGAGCGGTTTGCAAAAGAAGTGCTTAGTATCGATATAGACTTAGCAAAAGAAGTCGGGACAGAATTTAATGAAATCGGCGGGCATTTGCTGTGCCAAAAGTATATTTCTCCTAAGAGGAATGTTGGTAGCTCAAATAAGAAAAAGTCTCGCAAGCCTAAGGTTTCCAGACTTGTTGATGGGCAGTTTAAATTTCACATAGATACATCTAATCTCAGAAAGAATATTCACGAAATCAGCCCTGAAGACACTATTTCTATTTCTTACAAAGTGCATGGCACGAGCGCAATATTTTCTAACGTGTTGGTGCATAAGAAGTTAGGGTGGTTCTCAAAGCTATTGAGGAAGTGCGGCGTTCCTATTTTGGAAAGCGAGTACGACACTCTCTATTCTAGCCGCAGGGTTGTTAAGAACGATGATATGGATTTCCAGTCAGGTTTTTACAAGGAGGATATTTGGGGGATTGTAAACGACGAAATTAAAGATAAGATTCCGCCTGGATTCACTATTTATGGTGAGATTATTGGGTATACTCCTAACGGTCAAGAGATTCAAAAGGGGTATGACTATGGGTGTGGTTCAGGCGAGCATAAGTTTTTTGTTTACAGAATCACCCAAACTAACGTAAATGGCCTTTCTACTGAACTATCAACTCCAGAAATAATTGAGTTTTGTGAGTTGCAGGGATTGACGCCAGTTCCATTAATTTACTATGGCCTGGCTAAAAATCTGTACAATCTCGATATTGATAGTGATTGGCACACAGACTTTATTACTCAGCTTGAAGTCGATTATAACGATAAGAACTGTTATATGTGCAACAATAAAGTTCCTGAAGAGGGAATTGTTGTACGTAGAGAGAGCAGTATGTTCAGTTTTGATGCGTGGAAGTTAAAGTCTTGGAAGTTTCTTGAGAGAGAGACAAAACAATTAGATCAGGGTGTTGCTGATATGGAGAGTGAAAACTAATGACAGAAAAAGAATTTTTCGACAAGTGGGGCGAAGAGACAATTCTTAGATTCAAGCAGGAAATCCAACCAACACTAGGTTTTATTCGCCAAAATTCAGCTTGCGATGCTGAGTTTATAGAGGATGCGTGGAAAGTCGCGCCGATGCAATACACACGAGCTAGTATGGGGTGGAAGTGGCATCCATTTACAGTGCCTGAACAACGTAGACAAGCAATACAAGACCCAGACAATACCTGTGTTCGCATCACACCAATCTGGCGCCCAAAAGCCTACTCTTTTCAAGATGATGTTTTTGAATATAATACTGGCGAACAAAATTTAATTATGTGTAGGGTTATGTGGGAAAGTTGCGCGCATATTAAACACCCAAGCGACAAGGGAATTGAAATTATTTTTTTACCTATGGTATCCTCACTAAGCCCAAGAAGCGGATATAGATTTATGGGGTGCTATACTCAAGACGATGATATTTTAGTTACAATGGATGCTGAAATGTCTCATTTTGATATTAGTGCTTGTTTGGGGGTTCATTGGGATGATACCTTGCCTGAAACTTTAGACTTTATTGCTTTTGAAGAGAGAATACTATAACTGGATAGCTAGATAATAATAACATTTTTAGACAGAAAAGGTGTATATAATATAGAGGATCAGGAGTTTATTTTTGGATTTTTGGAAAATATGCCTAATAAAAGGTGTATTTTGTTATGTCACAGATTGTTAATAGAATTAGTGGTAGCGATTCGTATTTTGATAATGCAGGAACAGCTACTACAAGCTCAACCCAACCTAAAAATGATGGTGGTGCTGCAACCGCGATTGAAAGTAGCTCGACTAAGTTAGATCGAGTTGGACTTGGCCTTGATGACATTTTGACGAATCAGGTCATTGCTGGTTTCCAGCAAAGTGTTATTTCAGCGAGTGTTGGAGATGCTGTCACGGCAACGTCAGTTACTGGAAGTGTTGGTGGAACAAGTGGTTACTGTGTGTTCACAAAAGCTGCGCATGGTCTTGTTGTTGGTAACGTGTTAGTGGTTAGCGGGTCTACAGCTAACTCGCTAAAAACAATTCACACAATTACAGCAAAAGACACAAATACGTTTACTACGGACGTTAAATATGAAGCGTCAGCTACAGCGGGCAATTATCAATTAGTTGGTAACTCAGCCTATATCAACACGCAAAATAACTACCAGATTAGTCAACAGCTTACAACACTTATCACTACAGCGAACTCAACAGCGCTTATGGGTAATGTTGTCCTTGACTCAATCCATAAAGTTCGTAAGTTCTACACTGACCTCACAGCAACTGCTGTTCGTGGTGGATACTGGAACTTTGTTACGGGCTCATTTACTAATGGTTACCCAGCGGTTAGCTCTAATGTGACTTATGATCAGGACGGAACGCTAGTTTCTGACGGGTCAACTGACACAGCCACTAACCCAACAGCGGCTGCTTATACGTATGTCACCTATGCTTATCCACCTACAGCTACTACGAACACGTTAAGTAAAACACTATGGTAAAATAATTGGTGTTCTGATGAGTGAGCAAGAAAAGAAAGAACCACGCATGAGCAACACTGAGCAGAGGCTTGACAAGCTAGAGATAATTGTAGAAAAGTTGGTTGAAGGGCAAAATAAGCTTGAGCATCAACTAGAGCAAGCGTTTTCGACACTTACCGAATCGTTTGAAAGTTACCGTAAAGAGTCATTAGCTGAAATAAATGATGTAGTTAAACAGGTGAATCAGCCAAAATGGCCCCTTGTTATTACTCTTTTAAGTTTAATGCTAACTATCTTTATGGCGCTTGGTGGAATTACCGCTTTTGTTTTAAGCGGACAAAGCCATAACATGGATTCAAACACACATAAAATTGAAACCCTACAAAAAGACATGACCGATGTTAAAGTTAAAATGGCTTCACTGCATGGATGTATTGAATGTTCTGGCTCTGATGTAAGTCCATAGTATTTTTGAGATAAAAACAACTAATTATAAAATAGCGAGTCACTAAGGTGGCTCGCTTATTTGTCGCTAAATAGAAACAGAAAAGATACAAACAATGAAATTTGAACGGTATTTTACAGCTAATGATGAATCAATCGAATGGAACAAAAGAGATATCTGTCTGAAGGACAAAGACGGCAATATTGTTTTTGAGCGGAAAAATGTTAAGGCTCCTTCTTTTTGGTCTGATCGTGCGGTAACAATAGCAGCAAGTAAATACTTTCAAGAACATGAAAATTCAATTCATCAGTTAATCATTAGAGTTGTTGATGGGATTACAAACTATGGTTGGGACAACTATTTTGATGACGCAGAGAGCGCAGAAATCTTTCGTAGTGAGCTTTACTATATCTTGGTTCACCAATTAGCTAGCTTTAACTCACCCGTCTGGTTTAACTTAGGGGCGACACATAGCAAAAATCACAAATTATGGTCATATAACCCACAGTCTGATAAAATAGAGGAGTTTAATGCTTCTCACGCTCCTCAATGCAGCGCTTGCTTCATTCAAAGTGTTGATGATACATTAGATGATATTATGTCACTAGCAACTAAGCAAGCTAAACTCTATAAGTTTGGTAGTGGCACTGGTACAAATTACTCCACTCTGAGATCATCTAAAGAACAGTTGAGTGGTGGTGGTACTCCTTCAGGTCCACTTTCATTCATGAAAATTTTCGATTCTGTGGGTGAAGTTGTTATGAGCGGTGGCCGTGCTCGTCGCGCTGCTAGTATGTGCATCTTGAATGACTCACACCCAGACATTATGGAGTTTATTAAGTGTAAAGCAGATGAAGAAAATAAGGCAAGAATGCTGATTAATGGGGGGATGGACCCTCAAGAGGCTTATAAAAGCACAGCGTATCAAAACGCTAATCATTCAGTATCTATCACAGATGCATTTATGAGAGCGGTAGAGAACGATGAGGAATGGGTTACTTACAACGTAACAGATGGAAAGCCCTGTGAAACTTTCAAGGCTAGAGATATATTTAGGGCTATAGCTGAAGCCGCGTGGAAGTGTGGTGATCCTGGGGTTCAATTCATTGATACTATGAATAGATTTAATCCTACGTCTGTTCCTTATACCTCAACAAACCCTTGCTCGGAGTACATATTTTTAGACAATTCCGCATGTAATCTAGCCTGTATTAATTTAGCAAAAGTTTCCGATAAAGACATTCATGCTATAGTTCGCCTGTTAATTACAGCACAAGATATTATTGTTGATTTGGCTGGCTATCCAACAAAAGAAATCGCTCAAAACAGTCATGATTACCGACCATTAGGTTTAGGATTTACTGGGCTTGGCGAAAGATTGATGGCGCAACACTGCCAGTATGAAGGGATTGGTGCTAAAGTTATTACAGAAAATATTTGTAGTGAGGTTTACCTTGCTGCTATCGATACTAGTATGGACTTAGCAGAAGAACTAGGACCATACGCTAAAATTGAGTCTGAGCTTGCTCTAAAAGCTATTGTTCCAATTCTTAAAAAATGTACTGACGACCATATTTACATTGAAGAAGTGTCCCAAACCATTAGAAACAAACAACTTAGAAACGCACAACTAACCCTTTCTATTCCTGCTGGTACTGTCTCATTTATGATGGATGCTAATACTACTGGTATAGAGCCTGAATTAGCCCTTGTTAAAACCAAAAGGCTTACTGATGGTGGTGTTTTAGAAACCGTTAATCCAACCATACCTATTGCGCTAAAATGGCTGAGATATACTGAAGAAGAGATTGAAAAGATTTGTGAATACGTTGTTGAAAAGAAGTGTATTAGTAGCGCTCCCAACTTTAAAAAAGAACACAGAGATATATTTTTAACTGCATTCCCCTCTCCTGTAGATGGTAAGTGCCTTAGTACAAAAGCCCATTTAGATATTATGCAGGCTGTTCAAGAGCGTATCAGTGGTTCAATTAGCAAAACGGTAAATGTTCCTAACAATGCTACAGTAGAGGATATTGAAGAAATCTACATGGACGCTTGGAAAAGAGGGCTTAAATCTATTGCTATTTATAGAGATGGCTGCAAACAGTTCCAACCAGTTGTGACGCAAAAGGAAGAGGGTGAACCAGTAGAAAGCCTATCTGATATTCCACGGAAAATGCCTGACACCCGCAAGGCGGAAATCCACAAATTTGTTATTGGGGGGCATACTGGCTATCTTCATATGGGTTTGTATGAGGATGGTAGCCTAGGTGAGATTTTTATTACTATGGCAAAAGAGGGAAGTACTCTTGGGGGCCTATTAGATGCGTTTGGAATTGCTATTTCTATGGGATTGCAGTATGGCGTCCCACTAGACGTGTTAGTTAAAAAGTTTGTGTTTACTCACTTTGAACCAAATGGCTATACTAAAAACCCAGACATTCAACGGGCTAGAAGTATTATTGATTATATTTTCCGCTACATAGCAAAAAGATTCTTAAATAAGGAGATTAGTAAGAAAAAGGACTTGCAAGATACGACACCTTCTGGTATAATACAAGAGAAGGGTGATATTTCCGTTGGCCCTCCTTGCCCAGAGTGTGAGTGTACAACTGTGATGAGGGGAACGTGTTATGTGTGTGATAATTGCGGAACTACTTCTGGATGTTCTTAGTGATGAAGTGTTTTAAGTGTCAACACTATAGACGCCAAATTCTCCCTTGGGAGGAATGGTGCGACAAAACAAATTGTGATAACCTGCCCTCATTCCCTTTTGAGAATGGGTGCAAGCATTTTGTGTCAATTAACAACGAGGTAAATAAAATGTATGTTGGAGATTTAACCCCTGGTGAATCATTTGAGTATCATGGCGAAAACTATAGAGTTGTAGCTTATGCTTCTGGTGATATCGTTGCGGAAAATGTTAGTACTGGAATTGAGTACGCTTTCGACCCTACTGATCAAATTGGTAGCGATCTTGAAACTCAAGATGTGAAACTGTACCAATTAAATATTGGAGATAGCTTTATTTTGAATGGGGCTATTTATACGGTTGAGGCCCCGATTGACGTTTTCAGTAATGTTGGGTGCGAGCGAGATGGGAAGCGATATGTTTTCCAAGGCAATTTAGAAGTTATCTATCTGAATGACATGGAGTAGTGATGCCAAATTATACGTTTGTATGCAATGAGTGCAATGGCTCTTTTCAGGTGACGTGCCGAATTAAAGACAAAAAACGAGTTAAGTGTGAGTATTGCAAAAGTAGGGACTTGACACAATCGTGGGAAGATTATAATATATATGTGTGTGATCCTCCACGTACTTTAGGTAGTATCGCCGATAAAAATACTAGTGGCATGTCACAAGAAGCCATAGAAGCCCAAACAGACAAAAATAATGAATACAATTCAAACTACAGAAAGAAAATAGATGACTGACTTATTTGACGGTGCTTTATTTAGCGCCGACGGTAAAGAACGGGACATTTCTAACAAGGGGCCTGGCCCACAAACTCAAGTATATACGTGGGTTGATTGGGGAGACTCTAAAGATGAAATTGGCAACGCTACTTTAGCTAGTGGGAGAAACGACAAAAAGTCTTGCGCATATAGTATTTATAATAAGAAGACAGAAAAAACAGAATACTACATTCGTGAGGCAGATCATACTGGCGGTATTTTTTACAGTCCGTTAGAGCAGAATAGCATGGACCCAATTCGTGCTAAAATGAAATCTACGACTACTCAATATCACCACGTATCAAAATCAGCTTTTGAGATGTACTTGCGGTTTCTTAGGACTCGCAATGTTAAATTTTTACGCCATGCGGAACAACAACTATAGGAGATTATTATGGCACGAGAATATGCTACTTTCAAAGAATTTGCGGACAATGCTTCAGAAAACAAGGCTCGCGTTTCAAGTTATGTTGAGCTAATCACCAGCGCTTCAGAAAGGCTACAAGAGGCTGAGGGGGCCGTTGCCCAAAGCTATTTAACTGAAGTGGAGACAAGCCTATCAAACGCTCAACGAAAAATACAGCAGCTAGAGACAGAGATTGAAAAGCAAAAGATTAAAGCCCAAGAGGTTAAGGTCAAGGTACTTAAAAAGCTGCGCGAGTGTGGCGTCACTCCAGAAGAGGCCAGTAAGATTCTGGATTTGGATATGGCGGTTGTTAATCAATATATTCCAAAATCGCCAGTGCCACGCCTAATGTCTCAAAATGGTGTGACTATCATGAGCAAGTCTGTTTCTGAGATTTCAGATGAGCAAGTCAAAAAGCCAAAGCAGCCTAGCTCCGCTACTAATGCTGTCTTTACTAATCAAGGTGATCAAAAGAAATGATGTTGTCTATTGCTTGGATTATTATTGTTGTGCAGTTGTTTTTTCTGTTGAGGAAAAAGCCCAGAGAAAATCCGCTTAGAGCAATTACGGATGGCTTTAGTTCAAATATTGTTCATATAGAAGGTGATTATGGTCAAGTTTTAGCGTATGTAACTAGCTTTTCTATGCAGAAAGACGCTACTGGCTTGACTAGATATACCCTTGATCTTGTTGAAAAACCTAATAATAACTAAGCAAAGGTTGTGAATGGGAAAACAAACTGAGAAAAGCAGATTCCCATCTAAGTACTCTCATGGTAAGTTTGTAACTGGCGCGCAATATATTATTGAATTGATATGTGAAAATAAGGCTGATAGGCCATTGCCTCAAAAGTTTTGGCAGTTGCCTGAACACCAACAGTTTTACAAATCACAAACGCGCGCTGTTCACTCACTCCTGAAAAAGTATGATGTGTATCTGCTGATTGATTTTGTTAAAACAAACAAATATATAAAATCATTGCGGCCAAAGTGGGTTCATGAAAAGATAGAGGAATTTGCAAAAACATGGAAGCCTGCTGTTTCAAGTGAGGCAGAACCACAACCAACCGCAAAGAAAACCAGATTAACCAGCATGAAAAAGAAAAAGAGCGCTATTCATGAATTGTTAGATGAGTAGCTTGTATTATGGCAAAGAAAAAAGCAGCAAAAGCTAAGACATTAGATAAGCTTATTAAAGAAAAGTATGGGGATGTTTTATTCTCGCTTGGCGATATCGAATCAGACGATAAGGTAACCATTCCTATTAGTCCATCGCTAGATATGACATGTGGTGGTATTCATGAGGGAAGTACGGTTATTATGACTGGCCCTCCTAAGATAGGTAAGTGTCAGCCTAGAAATGCCATTGTATACACTCCAACAGGCCCGCAAACTATTGGCTCACTTCAAGTCAATGACTTGGTTTGTACTCCTGATGGTGGTGGTGCGTATGTATTAGATATCTACAATAAGCCAACAGATGAGCGTATCTACGAACTTATTTTTGATAATGGGGATGTGTGCCAGTGTAACTTAGATCATATCTGGAATGTGACTCACAAAAGCAAAGAGTATTCTAAAAATATATCCTTACGCGACTTTATTGATCACCCAACAGAATTCCCATATATTGAGTGCGCAAAATACACTGCGTATGAAGGCAAGCTAAACGATCCATATAATCGCGGGTATTTCATTTCCAGAAAGTTCCTTCTTGATCCAAATCAATTAATTCCTAGGGATTTGGCCTATTGTGACATCTCTAAGAGGAAAGAGGCTATAGCTGGTTTCTTAGATGCACTGTCTATTACTGTTGATGGAGTTTTGTTTCTTCCAGTTAGAAAGAGCGCACCATCACAAACAACTAGCATTAAATGCTGGATTCAGAGTGTTGGCGCTTTATGTAAGCCGTATAGGCATAATGGCGAGTGTGGCTTTAAGATTATAACCACAGAATCTTTGTGTAATAAAGACCACAAGATAGCAAAAGACCCACTTCTAAAACATATCACCAAAATCAACGAATCAAAAAGATTTGATGAGATGGTTTGTATTAGGATAAATAGCCCCGAACAACTCTATCTAACTAATGGTCATACCCCAACTCACAATACAAGCACATGTTTAGATTTTGCCGTAACTGCGCAAGACCCTAAGTATGGTGGAAAATACTGTAGTGAGACTGGCCGTAAGGTATATTTCTATAATATCGAACATAGGTTTGATAAAAAAGATATTCGTAATATACCAAACGTAGATGAGGAAAGATTCCGCTTTATTAGTTCTAGTCCTGGTAATATCCTATCCGGTGAGGACTTTTTAGAGATATGCAGCATGGCCCTGAAAGATGATCCTGGGTCAGTGCATATTTTAGACTCTTTTTCAGCGCTCTGCGCAAAGTCAGAACTTGACAAAGACCTAAGCAAGGCTACAATTGAACCAGTCCCCAAACTCTTAGCTAAGTGGTTTAAGCAAATCACAGCAACCATCGGAATCAATAAAAATATCATCATTGGCATCACCCACTTAATGAGTAATCCAGGTGGATATACCAAATGGGCTGAGAAGTCTGGTAATGCGATTCAGTATCAAGCCGACTTTAAATTAAAAGCAGTTAGGAAAGAGCCTTGGGTTATTGGAGAAGATGATAGGGTGGGTCAAAAGATTGAATGGTTGTGTGAAACCTCTGATATCTTACCTCCGGGAAGAAAACAGGTTAGTTATTTTCGGTATAATCATGGCTTAGATAAAGTCATGGAGTTGATTGATATTGGTGTTCTTATTGCCGTAATTAAAAAGGCTGGCGCTTGGTATACCATTGAATATGAGGGAGAAGAGATTAAGGCGCAGGGCATTGATAATCTCCATACGGAACTTTCCAGCCGCCCAGAAATTGTTGAGTGGCTATATAAACAAGTAGAACCCCTTTGGCAACCACATGAAAGTACAAACACTTGATGGGCATATTCATTCAGTTAGATTGGAAAAATATAGAAAGTCACCAAAAAACAAATCGTCGTACCACTTAAAAGCAAGAGAAGTTCTACGTGAGCTTTTCCCACTTCATCACGTATATGAAGAAGTCTATGTTAAGTTGCTAAAATCTAATCGCGCTTATTTGGACTTCTTTATTTATTCTCTTGGGGTTGTTATTGAGGTGCATGGCGAACAACACTTTTCTCAAAATTCATTTATGCATGGCGACAAGCTTAAATTTTTACAGCAACAGAGAAGAGATCGGCTTAAGAGAGAATGGTGCGAGCTAAACGAATTCACTTTAATAGAATTGCATTATGACGAATCAGAACAGCAGTGGAGAGACAAGCTTAATTCAATCTATGAATAAGAGGATGGAAGTCCTTAATGATTTTCTAAATAGTAAGGGATTGGTTGACTTGGAACTTGAATTAGATGACATAACTACTTATCTCAATCTATCTTACAGCGAAATTCAAAGTCTTGATGTGGCGATGTGTGAAGAGATAGTCTATCTATTCCGCCAGCATTCTTATTCTATTAAGCGATTGCTTAACTTAGAGTCTGCCAGATTACAACATGTAACAAACAAACAAAACCAATTATTGGCTGAAGTTTGGGATAACCACAAAGACTGCTTTGCTGGAAAAGACGTTAAGATTGAATATTTAAGTAGGTTATACCCGACAATAAAAGAGGCTGTTGAAATTGTTCAATATACTAAACAAAGAGTTCAGTCACTTCAAGATTTAGACCAGCACTTAAGTTGGTTGGCTAAAGCTATTGACTCTATTAGATACAACAAATCGAGAAATGCTTAAGAAAGTTCACTACTTACATATAGGACGCACTGGGGGAACATCCCTCAAGAAAACGATTAAAAATGGATACAAGACGGATGAATATATCATCAAAATGCGTGGACATAGTATCAGCATTGATAAAATCAGTCCGTTAGAGCCTTGTTTCTTTTTTTTGAGAGACCCAATTGATAGGTTTGTTAGCGCTTTTTATGAGGCTGCTAAAAAGGTAGGTGGGCCATTACATAATGGGTATAAATGGACGGTAGAGCCGAATGAGCGAGCAATGCTATCCAAGTTCAAAACGCCAAACGAGCTAGCTGAAGTTATTTGCTCCGATAAGACTGCACTCAAATATATGAATACAGTCTTGCATTTGCGTCCGTTTACTAATCAATACTTACCAAACTACAAAAACAGAAAACATCAAGTTATATTTGTTGGGTTTTTTGATAGCTTAAGTGAGGACTTTGAAAGACTTAAAGCTATTTTGGGACTACCAGAAAATATGAGACTTGCTCACGAAAACAAAATGGTTAAAAACAAAAGGGTTGACTTGCGGCTTAGCCCTATAGCTAAAGCTAATTTACTTGATTTTTATTCAGATGATTTTGAAGCATATGAGTATTTTAAGAAATGGAGAGAGAAATGAAATTAACAGATGAACAGATTGACTTGTTTATAGATTTGACTGATGAGTATGAGCAAACTTATTACAAATTAAAAGAAATCGCTGACGTAATTTCAGATCGTGTTACTGAAGTTGTTATTCTTCTGTATGAAGCTGTTGGCGTAAAAAACGCTAAAATGAAATTTGTTGAAAATATAGACGAAGACCATCATGAATATGAACGAAATTGGAGATTTGCGGGTGGGTTGGTTTATTGTGATTTAGGGTTTTGTTGCCACACTCAAAAATTAAAACTCGCCAGTGCGAGTTATACTAAAGGTTTTCCGCTTAGATTTCTTACTACGGAAGATGATGAGATTCGCAGAATCCTTAAGGAGCAAGTCTATGACGATAAGATGGCTAGAAAAGAAGACGTTAGAAAGCGAAAAGAAGAGATAGACAAAAAGATTAAGAAAAAAGAAGAAGTGCTGGCTAAACTAACTGAAGAAGAAAGAAAAATCTTAGGACACTGAGTATGTACTACACTCCCCTCCACGTTCATAGTGACGGCTCCCTTATTGACGGCCTGTCTCAAGTCTCTCATCTAATCCAAAGAGCAAAAGAGATTGGGTGTCCTTATGTTACTATTACAGATCATGGCTCACTAATCAATTCAGTTAAACAACACACTGAATGTAAAAAGGCTGGCCTTACCCCCATTATTGGAATTGAGCTTTACTTATGTAATCTCCCCAGCAGTATTAAAGACTCATCTAATAAGAAGCTCTATCACTTAGTTTGCCTTGCTAAAAACAAAAAGGGCTGGCAAGAATTACTCAAACTATCAAAACTTACTGCTGATGGGTTTTACTTTAAGCCAAGAATATCATTAGATGAGCTAATAGAACAAGGGTTTGAAAATTTAATATTTATTGATGGTCATTTAGGCTCTATCCTATCTCAATATCTAGTTAGTAATGATGAGTTTATTGACGCAAACGGCTCTCCAGTTAAACATATTAAAAAATGCAAAAAGGCTTTTGGCGACAACTATTGTCTTGAAGTGCAATACTTTGACCAAGAACACACCGTCGCAAATAAGTTGAGCGATATGGTTCGTGACTTAGGCCGCAAAACTAAAACTATGGTGGTGGCTGGAACTGATGCGCATTACACTTGGAAAGCGCAAGCTGAAACTCATAGAGTCCTACTAAGCAAATCTTTGAATATGCCAATCTCCGCAGCTAGAAGTAAGGGAGTGATGGCTTGTTTCTTTAATACGGATAATTATTATATCCCATCCTATGAAGAAATGATTGGGTATGGTTATACAGAGGAAGAGTTAGAAGCCACAAACAAAATATCTTCTCAGGTGGAAGAGTACGAAATACTATCAGATGTTAAATTCCCAACCTATAATAAAAAGAAAAGTGGTTTTGAGGAATACAAAAAGAAAGTATACGTTGGGTACGAAAAGAAGAAGGGGAAGTTGGATCAGAAAAGATTAGGCGAGTATGAAGCGAGGCTGGAATTAGAACTGGAAATTATTAAAAAGTATGATATCGCTGATTACTTCTTGATTGTTGCAGATACTTTAGATTGGATCGAAGAGAATGGAGGAATGAGATCAGTAGGACGCGGTAGTTCTGGGGGTGTCCTTTCTGCTTATTTTGCTGGTATTGTTGGAGTTGACGCTATTAAATACGACCTTCTATTTGAGAGGTTTATTGACGAGTCACGCCTACAAGCTAAAACACCGCCTGATATTGATGTTGACGTTCCTACTGGAATGCGTGATAGTATTATTCAGTACCTTGAGGATAAGTATGTTAATACCGCTCAAGTCGCTACATTCACGACTTTGCAGGGAAGGGGATCGCTAGAAATTGCCCTTAAGGCTTATGGTGCCACATTCCAATTTTGCAAGTCACTTACAAAAATGATTCCTGATGAAGCCAAACTATCTAATGAGCTAGAAGATATGGCTGAACAGGGCTTGCCCCCATCCTCACTACTGTATTCATTGATTCACAATCCTAACGATTGGAAGGATCACTGCGAGTATTCTAATGGGGAGTATAGTGGACCTATGGCCGATCAGTTTAGAAT
>Ga0180437_10006759_pt1 | contig 15161 bp, 5 predicted proteins | sample SS_ome_4_FD_132410 | JGI IMG/M metagenome (GOLD analysis project Ga0180437, IMG submission 132410) | Hypersaline lake sediment archaeal communities from the Salton Sea, California, USA - SS_3_D_1 metaG | ecosystem: Environmental > Aquatic > Non-marine Saline and Alkaline > Hypersaline > Sediment...
CCGCAAAGCCCTGCCGGCCCCGGACGGCGCCCAGCGGAGCGACACGGTAGAGTACGTCGCCCCCCGCAACGCCACGGAGCAGGCCCTGGCGCAAATCTGGTCGGAGGTCCTCTCGGCGCCCAACGTCGGCGTGCACGACAACTTCTTCGAGTTGGGCGGCCACTCGCTATTGGCCACAAAGGTTGCGTCCCGCATCCGCAGTGAACTGGCTCTCGAATTGCCGCTGAGGGACTTGTTCGACCACCAAACCATCGCGCGATTGAGCGAACGCCTGCAAGCCTTTGACGAAGGCCCCGAGGCCAACGACGAACCACCCCTGCGACCGATTGCGCGGGACGGGGACTTGCCGCTATCGTTTGCCCAGCAGCGGCTGTGGTTTTTGGATCAGTGGGAGCCGAACAGCGCCCAATACAACATGCCGGCGGCCGTACGATTTAGCGGGCCGCTGCAAGTCGACGTTCTTCAACGTGCGTTCAGCGAACTCATTCGTCGCCACGAGGCGCTGCGAACGACGTTCTCCGCCGTGGACGGCAAACCGCGGCAGGTGATCGCCGACGCGGCCGACTTCGACATGCCAGTCATCGACTTGACGCGCCTGCCGGCGGAGGAGCGACAGCCCGAGGCGCATAGACGCGGTCAGGAAGAGGCCCGTCGCCCGTTCAACCTGGAGACGGGTCCGCTGATCCGCGGGCAGTTGCTGCGACTGGCCGAGGACGACCACATGTTGCTGCTGACGATGCACCACATCGTTTCGGACGGTTGGTCGATTCACGTGATGATCCGGGAAGTCGGCGCCCTGTACGACGCGTTGGCCTCCGAGGAGGAATCGCCGCTACCTGATATGCCGGTTCAGTACGCGGACTACGCCGCCTGGCAGCGGCAGCGGTTGGAAGGGGAATCACTTCAGCAGTCGCTGACGTATTGGACGGATCGCCTGCAAGGCGCGCCCCCGCTGGAACTTCCGACCGACCGGCCGCGGCCTCCCCGCCAAACGTTTCACGGGGCCATGTACCGTTGTTCGCTTCCGGCGGACCTGAGCCGGGAACTGAACGCGTTTAGCCAGCGCGAAGGCGTAACACTGTTCATGACTGTGCTGGCGGGCTTCCAAGCGGTGTTGTCGCGGTACTCACGGCAGGGCGACGTGACGGTCGGTTCGCCCGTTGCCGGTCGCAACCGCACGGAACTGGAGCCGTTGATCGGCTTCTTCGTCAACACGCTCGCGCTGCGGACACAACTGGACGACGACCCGACCGTTCGGCAACTGCTTGAGCGCGTCCGTGGGACGACGCTCGATGCGTACGCCCATCAGGACGTGCCGTTCGAGATGCTGGTCGAACGCCTTCAGCCGGAGCGCGATCCCAGCCGCTCGCCGTTGTTTCAGGCGATGCTGGTCCTATTGAATCTGCCCGCCGCCGAGCTGAAGGCCGGCGAGATGGCCCTGAACCTGATCGACATCGACACCCAGACGGCGAAGTTCGATTTGACAGTCTTCGTTGAGGAGAAAGCCGGTCGGCTCGACGCCACCTTTGAATACAACACCGATCTTTTCGACGCTGCGACCATCGAGAGTCTGGCGGGCCATTTCACCAATCTGCTGGCGGGAATGGTGGCCGATCCCGAGCGGCCGATCTCGCGGGTTCCGCTGCTGGCGCCACCCGAGCGGCAAGCGCTGATCGAGGACGCCAACGCCACCGGGGCGCCCTTCGAGCAAGAGATCGGCGTTCACCACTTCTTTGAGCGGCAGGCCGCCCGCACGCCGGATGCGATGGCCGCTTGCTACGAAGGGCAGGCTCTTTCGTATCGCGAACTCAACGAACGGGCCAACCAGGTCGCGCACCTCCTGCGCGAACGGGGCGTAACGCACGGCGATAGGGTCGGCGTGTGCGTGCGGCGGAGCCTCGAATTGCCGACGGCCGTGCTGGGGGCGCTTAAGGCCGGAGCCGCCTACGTGCCGCTCGACCCATCCTATCCCGAGGACCGCCTGCGGCTGATTCTGGAGGAAGCGGCGCCTCGCGTCACGCTGACGCAACAATCGCTTCGCGGCAAACTCGCCGATACCGGCGCCCGAGCGATCTGCCTTGACGCCGACGAATCCATTGGCCGGCAGTCCCGCGAGAATCCCGCTGGCGCCTGCCGCGCCGACAACGTCGCCTACGTCCTGTACACGTCCGGCTCAACGGGCCGGCCCAAGGGCGTCGCGATGGAGCACCGCCCGCTGGTGAACTTGATCACCTGGCAGCTCGGCGCCTCGCCGCTTCGGGAAGGGGAACGGACCCTCCAGTTCGCGCCGCTGAACTTCGATGTCTCCTTTCAGGAGATGTTTGCGACGTGGGCCTCCGGGGGCGCCCTTGTCCTGATCGACGACGACGTCCGCCGCGATCCGGATCAGCTTGTGCAATTCCTCAAGGAGCGCCAAGTCCACCGGCTGTTCCTGCCCTTCGTCGCGCTACAGCAACTGGCCGAGGCCGCCACCGCCGACGATGCCCGCCAACTGGCGCTGCGGGAGATCATGACGGCGGGCGAACAGCTCCACGTCACGCCGCAGCTCGTTCAGCTCTTCGAACGACTGCCGGGATGCCGGCTGCACAACCAGTACGGTCCAACGGAAGGCCATGTCGTCACCGCCTACAGCCTGGAGGGCACGCCCGCGACGTGGCCGGCGCTGCCGCCCATCGGCAAGCCCATCGCCAACGCCAAAATCTATCTGCTCGACCCGCAAGGGGAACCGGTTCCCTCGGGCGTGGCCGGAGAACTGCACATCGGAGGCGTATCGCTGGCCCGTGGTTACTTGAATCGCCCCGACCTGACGGGCGAGAAATTCGTCCCCGACCCATTTTCGGGCGATCCGGCGGCCCGCATGTATCGCACCGGCGACCTCGCCCGGCGGCGTGCGGACGGCGAGATCGAATTCCTCGGGCGGCTGGACGACCAGGTGAAGGTCCGCGGCTATCGCGTGGAACTTGGGGAGGTCAAGGCGCATCTTTCCCGCCATCCAGGCATCGCGGAATGCGAGGTCGTGGTCGCGGGCGTGGGCAGCGGCGAGAAACGGCTGGTGGCCTACGTGATCGCCGACGCCGAGCCGCCAACTTCCGCCGAACTGCGGAGTTTTCTCTCGCAGAGCCTTCCCGAGTACATGACTCCCTCGGCGTTCGTCACGCTGGATAAACTCCCGCTCACGCCCAGCGGCAAGGTGGACCGCAGGGCGCTGCCGGCGCCGGAGCTGACGCGGGACGATCTGGCGTCGGCCTACGTCGCCCCCCGCAATTAAATCGAGCGAACGCTGGCCAGCATCTGGGGAGAGGCCCTGGGCGTTCGCCAGGTCGGCGTGCATGACAACTTCTTCGAGCTGGGCGGGCATTCGCTGCTGGCCACCAAGGTCGTCTCGCGCATCCGCAGCGAATTGGAGGTTGAGCTGCCGCTGCGGGACCTGTTCGACCACCAGACCGTCGCCAAAATCAGCGATCGCCTCCAGGCCCTCGGCGAATCCGCCGCCCGCTCCGGCAAGCCCGTTCTGCGGCCGATGGACCGCAGCGGCGATCTCCCGATGGCTTACACGCAGGAGTCGCTCTGGTTTTTGGATCAGCTCGAAACGGAGCTTCCCACGTATAGCGCCTATCCAGCGCTGCGGATGACGGGCCCGCTCGACGTGGCGGCCTTGGAGTGGACGTTGTCCGAACTCGTGCGGCGGCATGAAAGCCTGCGGACTCGCTATCCGGAGGTGAACGGGCGGCCCACGCAGGTGATCGAGCCGCACGAATTCCGCTCGTTGCCGGTGATCGACTTGAGCGACCTGCCTGCGGCGGAGAAAGACGACTCGCTAGACGCCTGCATTCGCGAGGAGATGGAGCGCCCCGTCGATCTGCAAAACGGCCCCATCATCCGCATGAAGCTGATCCGCCTGGCGGAGCAGGATCACGTGGCGTTGATGGCGACGCACCACATCATTTACGACGGCTGGTCGCTGGCGGTCATGGCCCGGGAGATTTCGGTTCTCTATCGCGCGTTCCTGGCGGGCGCACCCTCGCCGCTGCCGGAGCTGATGATTCAATACGCCGACTTCGCCCACTGGCAGCGGGCCTACCTGCAAGGCGAGACGCTGGCCCAGTTGAAGGATTACTGGGTGAAACAACTCGACGGGACGCCACCGCTGGAGCTGCCGACCGATTTCCCCCGGCCCGCCCTCCGCACCACGCGGGGAGACAACCGTCCCTGCGTCCTGTCGCGTGAACTGAGCCGGGCGGTGGTCGAATTCTGCCGGGCCGAGGGCGTCACCCCATACATGACGCTGCTGGCGGCGTTCGAGCTGCTGCTTTCCCGCTACAGCGGGCAGCGGGACTTCGCCGTCGGTTCGCCCGTGGCCAACCGCAGCGAGCCGGGACTGGAGAACCTGATCGGCTACTTCATCAATATGCTGGCGCTTCGGTCGGACGTCGCGGAAGGACTGACGTTTCGGGAGTTGGCGCAGCGGGTGCGGAACACGGCCCTGGGCGCCTTCGAGCACCAGGAACTCACCCTGGATCAGGTGGTGGATGCCCTCAAGCTGCCGCGGGACGTGAGCCGGCATCCGCTGTTCCAGGTGATGTTCGTGCTGCAAAACAACGAGACCCCGAACCTCGATCTGCCCGGCCTCGGGATCGCGCCGATGCTGGACATCCCGACACGGGCGACGGCGTTCTTCGAACTGTCACTCGCGCTGACGGAAACGGATGAGGGTTTTCAGGGGGGCTTCAATTTCAATGCCGATCTCTTCAGCGGCGAGACCGTCGAGCGAATGGATCGGAGCTTCCAGCGGTTACTGGCAGAGGCGCTGGCGGCGCCCGACCAACCGCTCCATACGCTGCCGGTCCTTAGCGACGCGGAGCGGCGGCAAATCGTTCACGAGTGGAATCCAACGTCGGAGGTCCCCTGCCCTGACGCCTGCGTGCATCATCTGTTCGAGCGACGGGCCGGACGGTCCCCCGCGGCCGTTGCGCTGGTGGACGGCGAGAACTCGTGGACCTACGGGCAGTTGAACGACCGGGCCAACCGGTTCGCTCACTACCTCCGCGATTTGGGCGTTGGGCCAGACGACGTTGTGGCCGTGCGGCTGCCGCGGAGCGGTGACTTGATCGTGGCCCTGCTGGGCGTGCTGAAAGCGGGCGGCGCCTACCTCCCGCTCGATCCGAAGTGGCCGTGCGACCGGCTCGAATTCATCCTGGCGGACGCGGCCGTGGACGTGCTCGTCACCTGCGAATCGCTCACGGAGGACCTGCCGAACGGCGCCAGCCACGTTGTTTCGCTCGACGCCGCCAATGCCCAAGTATTGGCGTCATATCCCGCGACCAACCCCGCTGCGAGCGCCGGGCCGTCAAACCTGGCCTACGTCATCTACACGTCCGGCTCCACCGGCGCCCCGAAGGGGGCGATGATCGAGCACGCGGCGCTGGCGAATTATGTGGCGGGCGCCGTCACAGATTATAAAATCGGTGAATCGGACCGCGTGTTGCAGTTCGCCTCGGTGAGCTTTGACGCACACGTGGAAGAGGTGTATCCATGCCTCACGCAAGGCGGCGCGTTGGTTCTGCGGAGCGAGGACATGCTCGACGGGTTCGAGAAGTTCCTGGACCGCTGCCGGGCGTGGGAGTTGACCGTCTTGAGCCTGCCCACGGGATTCTGGCGGGAACTGACGTCGGCCATGCAATCGACCGCCATTGCGCTTCCTTCCTCGGTGCGGCTGGTGATTATCGGCGGCGAAGAGGCCCGGCCGAAGGACGTGGCGCGGTGGTTCGAGGCCGTGGGAGAGGGGGTCCGCCTTCTCAACACCTACGGACCGACCGAAACCACCGTGGTGGCCACCGCCGCCAAGCTGACCGCCGCCCACGGCGCGGCGGCCCGCGTTCCCATCGGCCGGCCGCTCGCCAACATGCGAGCCTACGTGCTCGATGGAGCGCTGCAACCGGTCCCGGTGGGCGTGCATGGCGAGCTATACATCGGCGGGTCCAGCGTGGGCCGCGGCTATCTCAACCGCGATGACTTGACGGCCGAACGATTCGTGACCGATCCGTTCGTCGGCGATCCCGCGGCCCGCATGTACAGAACGGGCGACGTAGCGCGGTGGAACGCCGGGGGCCAATTGGAGTTCATCGGCCGAGCCGACCGCCAGGTGAAGATTCGCGGCTTCCGCATCGAACCGGGTGAGGTGGAACGTGCCCTGCGCGAGTGCCCGTCCGTCGAGGACGCGGCGGTGGTTCCTTATGAGCGGATGCCGGGTGTGTCGCAGCTCGTGGCGTATGTCGTTTTTTGCGGCGGCGAGGCGAAAGCGAGCGACAGCAAGCCGGACGGCGAAACGGCGGAATCCGCCGAACTCGCCGCGGTTCGCAGTCACCTGCAGCGCCGTCTGCCCGAGTACATGGCGCCCTCGTTCTTCGTCCCGCTGGAATCCTTCCCGCGAACGACCAGCGGCAAGGTAGACCTGCGGGCCCTGCCGGCGCCGGCGTGGGATCGCTCGGGCGTGACGGGCGAGTATGTCGCCCCGCGGAACCCCGTCGAGGAGACGTTGGCGGCGATCTGGGCCGAGACACTCCGCGTCGAGAAGGTCGGCGTGCATGACAACTTCTTCGAACTCGGCGGCAACTCGCTGTTGGCGGTGCAAGTGGCCTCTCGGGTGCGGGCTTCGTTTGCGATCGACCTGCCGCTGCGGGACCTGTTCGAGGCACAAACGGTCGCGGGGCTGGCCGCCCGCGCGACGGCCCTCGAACAATCGGCGAACGAAACCGCCGACCTCGGCCAGTCGATGATGGAGCATTTGCTCGCCTCGGCGACCGGCGTGGCGACCGAAGACGGCCGGTCGCTCGTTCCCCTTCACACCGGGGGCGACGCCGCCCCGCTGTTTTGCATTCACGGGTTGGGCGGCGGCGTGGCGTCGTTCCTTCCCCTCACCGATCACCTGGCGGCGGAGCGGCCGGTCTACGGCCTGCAGCCCCAGGGGCTTCAGAATGATCGGCAGCCGCATGACCGCATCGAGGCGATGGCCGCCCACTACGCGGACGAAATCCGCGGCGTCCAGCCGACCGGGCCGTACTTCCTGGCGGGATGGTCAATGGGTGGCCTGCTCGCGCTGGAAATCGCCCGGCAATTCACGGAGGCGGGCGAGCGGGTCGAATGGGTAGCGATGTTCGACACGCACTTGCCGGCGGAAGAACCAACCGACGAAGCCCCCGACGACCGCGCGATCTTGCGATACCTGCAGCCGTTTTTGGGCTTCTCGGAAGAAGAGTTGGATCAAGCGTCGGCCCAGAATCTACCCGCGTTTCTGGCCGAGAAGATCGGCCTGCCCGCGGGGCTGGCCGACGGGGCCATCGCGCGGTTGGCCGGGGTGTGCAAGGCGCAGTTGGCGGCCCTGGGCCGGCGCCGGGAGACGCCTTACCGCGGTCCCGTCGCGCTGTTTAGCACGAATGGCGCCGAGGACGATGTCCGGTGGCGCCAGCTCTTCCCGAGGCTTACTGTGAAACAAGTGGGCGGCGACCACTACAGCATGCTGCAACCGCCGCATGTGGAAACACTCGCCACCGAACTGAAGTATCTCCTGCAAGGGGGATCGTCCGAGGCCCTCCTCGATGACCCCACCAACGCCACGAGCGAAACTCCATGAGACTGCTGCTTTACACATTTCGGGCATCCTGGCGGATGGTCTTGATCGCCAGCCTCGCCGGCGGCGTGGGGGGCGTCGCCACGATCATGCTGATCGCGGCGATCCACGCCCGTTTGAGCGGGGAGATTGTCTCGCCGGCGCTGGTCGCATGGGCCTTCGCAGGACTGTGCCTGGTCGCCCTGCTTTCGCAGTGCGCGTCGCAATTACTGATCGTCCGGCTCTCGCAGGACGCGATGCGGCGGCTGAGCATGGACCTGTGCCAGCAGATTCTCAAGGCCCCGCTGCGGCGGCTGGAGGAAACGGGAAATCACCGCCTGCTGACGGCGCTGACCAACGACGTTTTCGTGGTGACCCGCGCCATCAACGCCCTGCCCTTCATTTGCGTGAGCATGGCGACGTTGATCTGCGGCTTCGCATATATGTTCTGGCTTTCGCCGCTGCTATTTGGCGGGATGATCGTGTTTCTTATTCTCGGCGTGACCACCTATCGCGTGGGAGAGTCGTGGGGAAACCGCTATCTCGCCGCGGCCCGAGCCGACCACGACACGCTGATGCGGCACATCAATTCGCTGATCGCGGGGACGAAAGAACTGAAGCTCCATCGTCCCCGCCGCGACGACTTCGTGAAACACGCGCTGGCGGCCAGCCATCAACAACTGCGGGATCACCAGGTCACGGGGTACTCCGTCCACTCCATCGCCATCAGTTGGGGAAGGCTGCTGTTCTTCGTCGCCATCGGGCTGGTCCTCTTCGTGTGGCCGATGCTGCAGCCCATAGACAGCGCGGCCCTGGTCGGTTACGTGCTGACGATCCTGTATCTGACGACGCCGCTCGATATGATCATGGGCCTGTTGCCGGTCATCGCGATGGCCAATATCTCGATGAAGCAGATTGAAAGCCTGGAACTGACCATCGGGAGCGCGGAAGGTGAAGCGTCTCCGCCGCCGGCGCCTCGCCGCTGGCAGCGGCTCGAAATGGTCGGAGTCACCCACACCTATTACCGGGAACGGGAAGGCGCCAACTTCCGGCTCGGCCCCATCGATCTCACGCTCGAGCCGGGCGAGCTGGTCTTCGTCGTTGGCGGCAATGGCAGCGGCAAGACCACGCTGGCCAAGCTGCTTACCGGTCTCTACGCCCCCGAGGAAGGCGACATCCTGATCGACGGCGAGCCGGTCGCCGAGCACAACCGCGAGGCGTACCGCCAGCGGTTCACGGCGGTGTTCGCCGAGGCGGTGTTGTTCGAAAGCCTCCTGGGTATCGGACAAAGCGAAGTCGACGCCCAGGCCCGCGAATACCTTGACTTGTTGCACCTCGACCACGTCGTTACGATTCAGGAAGGAGTGTTCTCCACGACCGAATTGTCGAAGGGGCAGCGCAAGCGGTTGGCCCTGCTGACCGCCTATCTGGAAGACCGACCGATCTACGTCTTCGACGAATGGGCCGCGGACCAGGATCCCCTGTTCAAGGACGTCTTTTACCGGCGGCTGCTTCCGGCCCTGCGGGACCGGGGCAAGGCGGTGCTGGTGATCTCGCACGATGACCGCTATTTTGCCGAGGCGGACCGCGTCATCGCCCTGTGCGACGGACAAATCATTCACGGCGATTGGGATCTGGCCCGAAGCCTCGCGGAGGTCGGCCGCCCCCATGTCGGCTCGCAAGCGGCGGTCGCCGTCTCCACCACGTAAGCAAAGTACGGTTAACGCGTCACAAGAAAGATGTCGGGAATGTTCAAATACGCAATCGGATTCGTCTTGCTCTCGTTCGTCTCGTACCTGGTGGGCGTGAGCGTTTGGCGGTTGGGCGCAGACGCGACGACGGAGTTTCGCACGGCGCCGGTTCAGGACGACAAACTCGTCGTCTCGGTCACCGCGTCGGGAACGATCGAGCCGGAAGGCATTGTGGATGTCGGCGCCCACGTCGCCGGCCCCATCGCCCGGCTCGGCGCCGATCCCGACCACCCCGACCGCAACATCGATTACGGCTCGCGGGTTCAAAAGGGAACGCTCCTGGCCCAAATCGACGATTCGCTGTTCCAGGCGAAAGTCGATCAGATGCAGGCTCACGTGCTGAAAGCGGAGGCGGAGCTGGAAGGCGCCAAGGCCCGCTACTCGCGGGCCGAGTTGAACTGGAAGCGGGCCCAGGAACTTATGCAACGGAACATTTCCTCAGACCGGGAATACGACGCCGCACTCGCCGATTTCGAAATTTCGAAGGCCGAAATCGCGATCGCCAACGCCGCGGTGTCACAGGCCAAGGCGGGACTGAAGCAGGCCGAGACCGACCTGGGCTACACCACGATCAAGTCGCCTATCGACGGCGTGATCATCGACCGCCGCGTGAATGTGGGGCAGACTCTCGTGGCCGGGCTCGACGCACCCAGTTTGTTCCTGCTGGCCCGGGACCTGGGCGAACTGGAAATCTGGGCGTCGGTCAACGAGGCGGATATCGGCATGATCCGCGTGGGGCAGAAGGTGGAGTTCCGCGTGGACGCCTATCCCCGGCAATCCTTTCACGGCGAGGTCACGCAGATTCGGCTCAATGCGAGCATGACGCAGAACGTCGTAACGTACACCGTCATCGTAAAATGCCGGAACCAGGACGGCAGGCTGCTGCCGTTCATGACCGCCAACCTGCGATTTCTGGTCGCCCAGCGGGAAAACGCCCTGACCGTGCCCAACCAGGCCCTGCGATGGTGGCCCACGCTCGAGCAGGTCGTCCCGGAACATCGCGAGGCGTTTCAGGCGGGCGACCTGCCACGGATCTCGACCGCCGCCCGCCCCGCGCCCGTGGACGACGGCGAGGCGACGCTCGTTCCCGGTGTCGTGTGGGTCGTGGCCGACGAGGGCCTGGTCCGACCGGTCCGCGTCCAGGTCGGGCTGAACGACGGGCTACGTTCGGAACTCGTCACCAAAGATCTGTCGGCCGGCGATCCGGTCATCATCGGGGAGAAGGTCCGCGAAAGCGACATCGGCAACTTCACTTCGACGTTCGTGCAACTGCCGGGCCGAGGCGAAGAGGAAGAAGAGTAGGATTTCGTCGATGCCATCGCAACGCGCCTTTATCGAAGTCTCCGACCTTCACAAGACGTATATCTTGGGAAGCCAGGAAGTCCGCGCGCTCGACGGCGTCTCGGTGACGATTCAGCGGGGCGAGTTCGTCGCTCTTACGGGCTCCTCCGGCTCCGGCAAGACGACGCTGCTGAATCTGCTCGGCTGCCTCGACCGCCCCACGTCAGGCGCCTTCTGGCTCGACGGGCAGCGGATCGCGCATCTTTCGGCCGCCCAGCGGGCCGCTGTCCGCAGCCGGCATATCGGGTTCGTCTTTCAGAATTTCAACCTGTTGCCGCGGATGTCGGCCGTGGAAAACGTGGCCATGCCGACCGCCTACGACCGCGACTTCCGGCCTGGCGGCGCCATCCGCAAGCGGGCGGAAGAACTGCTGACCATGCTCGGGCTGGGGGAACGGCTCGACCACGAGCCGACGCAGCTTTCTGGCGGCCAGCAACAGCGGGTGGCGATCGCGCGGGCCCTGATTAACGATCCCGCGCTGCTGTTGGCGGACGAGCCAACCGGCAATCTCGATTCGAAGACGAGCCAGGAGATACTGGACCTTTTCCGTTGGCTCAATCGCGAAAAGGGGATCACCGTCGTCGTCGTCACGCACGAAGCCGAGGTCGCCGAGGTCGCCGACCGCAACATCCGGATCAGCGACGGCCGCGTCGCCTCCGATACCCGCCAAACGCCGCCCAGCCCTGCGACTTCCAGCGAACCGAGGATGCAGCTTCAGGATACGACGTGGAAGCGCGGGTGGTTGGGCCCGCTCGCGCCGCTCCGCAACCTGGCCAGCGTCACCAACATCGGGCTGAAAGCGCTGCATCGCAATCGCTTTCGTTCGTTCCTCACCACGGTCGGCATCATCATCGGCATCGCGGCCGTGATTGCGACCATGGAAATCGGCGGCGGAATGTCGCACTCGCTGCACAACACCATTGCGTCGATGGGCGCCAATACCGTGCTGGTGCTACCGGCCGAGGTCTCGACCGGCGGGGTGCAAACGGCCGGCCGGGCCACCACCCTCACGCCCGAGGACGCCGACGCCATCGAGCGGGAATGCCCCTCCGTTCGCTACGTCGCGCCGATGGTAATGGCCCGGGGCGCCCAGGTGGTCGCCGGCAATCGCAACTGCGTGCCGGCGTCGGTGGTAGGAACTACGCCATCTTTCCTCGCCCTGCGCAACTGGGATGAGCTGTACCTCGGTGAGCCGTTTACGGAAGAGGACGTTCGCCGAGCCCGCAAGGTTTGCCTGATCGGACGCACCGTGGCCGCGCGGCTGTTTCCCAAGTTGTCGCCGGTCGGGCGAGAGATCCGAATCCGCAACGAGCCCTTCGTGGTGATGGGCGTGCTTCGCAAGAAGGGCGCGGACATCCTCGGAAACGATCAGGATGACATTCTGGTGGCGCCCTGGACGACGATGAAATATCGCATTGTCGGCAGCCGCCGGGCGGCCGCCAACGGGCTCGACCCGAGGGCGCCGTCGATTTCCCGCCCCGGCGGCTCCAACGAGCCTTACCCTTGTTCTCCGCCGAACTTCTACCCCATCCCTTCGGTCCGCCAGCAGGCCAATACCCCGCAGATGCTGCGCATGGCAGACGTGGACGCCGTGTTGGTCCAGTCGGTATCCACCGAAAGCGTGCCCCTGGCCACCCAGGAGGTGACGGTGCTGCTGGCCGAGCGGCACCGCATCACCGACAAGGATCCCGACTACCGCGTGATCAACCTCGCGGAGATCCACGGGGCGCTGCAAACCGCGATGGGCCTGTTCTCGACGTTGCTCTTCTCGGTGGCCATCTTCTCGTTGGCCGTGGGCGGCGTCGGCATCATGAACATCATGCTCGTCTCGGTGACCGAGCGGACCCGCGAGATCGGCCTCCGCATGGCGGTCGGGGCCGCCTCAAAACACATCATGCGGCAATTCTTGACCGAATGTGTCGTGCTCTGCCTGCTCGGAGGATTCATCGGAATCGTGCTCGGGCGGGGAACGTCGACCTTTGTCGAGACCCTGCTGGGTTGGCCAGTCGAGCCCTCCCTGATGGCGGCGGCGGTGGCCGTCAGCGTCTCGGTTACGGTGGGTGTGGTCTTCGGTTACTATCCCGCCCTCAAGGCCTCTCGGCTCGATCCGATCGAGGCCCTTCGCTACGAATAGCGCCCCTCCGACGATACCGCGTCTGCCTATTCTGCCGCCAATTACGGCTGGACGGCTTGTGCTGAACGTGCCGAAAAGACCATTACACGGCGCGTTCATCCAGCCTCCCTGGAGCCCCCATCTCCACTCAACCGGATTTTTTGCATGTCTCTTCCCTATTTTACCGATCGGGTTGCGAGGGACTTGCGGGGCGATTCGCCTCCGCGGGGGCATCGGCGCGAGCCTCTTGCGGTTGGGCGGGCGCAATCGACCGCCATCCTGGGACTCGTCGTGGTTCTGTTCGCTGTGGGCGGTTGCCGTACGAGCCTAAAAGAATGGGCGAGGAATGAATTCAAGGTCGGCCCGAATTATTGCCCGCCGCCCGCCCCCATCGCCCCCAACTGGATTGACGCCGGGCAGCCGGAGATCGAGAACCGCGAGGCGCCCGATTTCTGGTGGACGGTATTCGGCGACCCGGTGCTCGACGAGTTGGTTGCTGCGTCGGCTGAGGGGAACTTCACGGTAAAGGTGGCGTGTGCCCGAATTCTGGAGGCCCGCGCCCTCCGCCGCGTCGCCAAGGGCAATCTCTTCCCGCAGCAACACATCGGCAAGTTCGACTTTGTGCATAACCGGGTCCCGATCGACGACCAGTACATACAAATCCTCGGTTTCCGCTTTCCAGTCGGTGGCATTCCGACTTCGACGGATAACTGGCAGGTGGGCCTCGACTCGGCGTGGGAACTCGATATCTGGGGCAAGTTCCGGCGAAACGTCGAGTCCGCAAACGCCAATCTCGACTCGCAGTTCGCCAATTTCAACGACGTGCTTGTAATGCTGCAGGGCGAGGTCGCCGCAAACTATATCGAATTCCGCACGTTCGAGGAACGCGTCCGCCTCGCGAAGCGCAACGTCGAACTTCAGGAGTCCACCTTCAAGATCGTGGAGGGTAAGCATGAGGTGGGCGATGTAACGATTGTTGACGTGCAACAGGCCCGGTCGGACTTGGAAGTCACGCGGGCCCTCATTCCGGCCCTTGAAATTCAACGCCGACAGGCAAAGAACCGGCTGTGCATTCTGCTCGGAGTACCCCCCGGATCGCTGGATGATGTCCTGGACCGGGCTTCCGGCATCCCCGCGGCGCCGACCGAGGCGGTCGTCGGCATCCCGGCGGAACTGCTTCGAAGGCGGCCCGACGTGGGTCGGGCGGAGCGCGAAGCCGCGGCCCAGTCCGCGAAGATCGGCGTCGCCGAGGCCGAGCTGTATCCCCAGTTCACGCTGCGGGGTTCGGTCGGTCTTTCCGCCGACAATTTCCCGGAGTTGTGGTCGGCGGACAGCCTCGCCCTGAACGTCGGCCCCGGCGTTCGCTGGGATGTGCTGAACTACGGCCGGCTGCGGGGCAATATCGACGCAGAAGTGGCTCGCTTCGAACAGGCCGTTTTCCGATATCAGGACACGGTGCTAAAGGCCAACGAAGAAGCCGAAAACGCCATTGTCGCCTTCCTCCGCGAACAGCAGCGGGTCAAGTACCTGCAGGCCGGCGTCGACGCGACGGAAGGGGCGTATTCGGCGTCGGTCGCCCGGTACCGAGTGGGCGTGTTGGATTACCAGCGGGTCCTCGATTCCCAGCGGGCGCTCGTTATCCGCCAGGATGAGCTTGCGGCAAGCCGCGGACGCGTGGCGGGGAATCTCGTGGCGCTGTACAAGGCGCTGGGTGGCGGTTGGCGGGCATTTAGTGCAGACCCGCAGTTGGCCGCCACGGAGCTGATTCCGCCCGGCGCCGCGCCGGTTCCCGCCGGTCCCTTGCCGGCGCCCTTGCCACCGAACCCGCCGCCGGCGCCTGACGAGCCGCCCCCACCGCCGCCGCTTCCACGTCCCTTCCACCGCGACCCGCCGCCGTGAGGGACCCGCAAAAACCAACCGGCCTTTCCCCGATACGACCGTCCCCGCCAGATTTTGCCATGGTTGAGCCGGGCACAACTCCTCTCGCGGTTTTAGGAGTCGGATGCTACGTCCCTGGGGCATCCAGCGCCGAGGAATTCTGGTCGCTCCTCCTTCGCGGCGACGATGCGGTTTCCGACATCCCTTCCGAAACGCTCGACCGGGAACTCTACTACGATCCCCGGAAGGGGACGCCCGGAAAGACCTATCTCGACAGAGCGGGATTGGCGCCGCGGCCGCCTTGTGACCCGCAGCGGTATCCCTATCCGCAGCGGCTCGCAGAATTCCTCGACATCGTTCCACGCATGCTTTGCCAGGCGGCGGGCGCCGCGCTTCGCCAGGCCGGAATCGATCCCTTTGATGTTTCCGAACGCAACACGGGTGTGTATGTCGGCTGCAATCGCGCCGGCCC
>Ga0180437_10006760_pt1 | contig 15161 bp, 15 predicted proteins | sample SS_ome_4_FD_132410 | JGI IMG/M metagenome (GOLD analysis project Ga0180437, IMG submission 132410) | Hypersaline lake sediment archaeal communities from the Salton Sea, California, USA - SS_3_D_1 metaG | ecosystem: Environmental > Aquatic > Non-marine Saline and Alkaline > Hypersaline >...
GGCTGACCCTAGATGGGCACCATCTTTCTGCGATCCGCCCATTCCTATCACACCAGCCACTACTCTTAACCGCTACGCCTTGGTCTGCAGATGATGATGTCAAAATGTGTGTAGACTCAACACCACCGGGCGTTTACCTTTTGAGTGTTTATCCAACTCTTGAGACTAGGATTTGATGATTACATCTGGCGACCAAACTCCAACAGCCAATTCTACAAACCAGCGCAACATACGTGATGTACTGGCAGCTTGGCCCAAGATTGACCTTCACCGGCATCTGGAAGGCAGCCTTCGTCTCTCGACGCTTGCTGAAATCGCCCAGGAGCACGGTGTAGATCTGCCAAGCTGGGACTTAGAGAAACTACGGCCTTACGTGCAGGTCGTTAACGACACACCCGACTTTCAAAGGTTTATCTCCAAGTTTAGATTGCTGCGTCGCTTCTACTCGACTCGAGAGGCGGTGATGCGTGTGGCCTATGAAGCCATAGCCGACGCTGCCGCCGATAACATAAAGTACCTGGAACTTCGTTTTAACCCCGTGGCTTTGGCAAAAGTGCAGGGTTTCAGCTACGAAGAAGTAGCCGAATGGGTTATTTCGGCAGCCAACAGTGCCCAGAAGGACTATGATATCCAGGCGCGCCTGATCGCCCAAGTAGGAAGAGACGAGAGTATCAATGTCGCACGGCAAGTCGCAGAAGTGGCGGCCGCCTTCCAAGATCAAGGGTTTGTTGGAATTGATCTGGCAGGTGACGAGATCAGTTATTCGGCCGCGCGCTTCGCTGACGTCTTCCAATGGGCCAAAGCCCAAGGATTGAATGTCACAGTTCACGCTGCCGAAGCTGGACGTGCCACTAATGTCCGCGAAGCCATCTTGCTGTTGGGTGCTGACCGCGTAGGGCATGGCGTACGAGTTATGGAAGATCTCTCGGTAATGGATCTTGTGATCAAGCACGGCATCACGCTGGAAATGTGTCCTACAAGCAATCTACAGACAGGAGCCATCTCCAGTCTAAGCCAACATCCATTATGGGCCTATCAGCAAGTGGGTATCCGCGTCACTATCAACACCGATGACCCCAGCATCTCGAGTACGACCCTCACCGACGAATACATGGTCGCCTTAAGGGGCATCGGTATCCCATTGCGCGCCCTGAGGCAGATGATCTTGACGGCAGCTCAGGCCGCCTTTCTGCCTGAGCCCGAACGCCAGCGACTGGTTGACTGGTTCCATCACGCTCTTCCCCCACTCGGCGCTGGAACACTATTGAAGGATAGTCCCCCCAACGGATACCCGGACAGCGAACAAGACAAATGAGACCAGGCAAGTATCCCACGAACAACCAAGCCCTTGCGTTGCGGATCGGTCGTATTGAGATTACTCTCATAAGTGATGGGCTCATCTGGCTCGATGGGGGTGGTACCTTTGGGTTGGTACCGCGGGCAAGATGGGAGAAGATAATGCCACCAGATGAGTCGAATCGGGTGCCTCTCAGCCTCAACTGCCTGCTTATCCAATGCCAGGGTAAAACGATCCTGGTAGACACCGGCCTGGGCAATCACCTGACCGACAGACAGCGTCAGGATTTTGGCCTCGATAGAGATAGAGGGGGGCTAACCCAGGCACTTGCGCGAGTAGGCGTAGTGCCAGAGGAGGTCGATATCGTCATCAACACGCATCTGCACGCAGACCATTGCGGTGGCAACACGACATTCCGTGATGGCAGTGAAGAACTAGCCCCTACGTTTTCCAACGCCGAATATTGGATTCAACGGCTAGAATGGGCTGACGCCACGTTTCCGAATGAGCGAACGCGTGCTGCCTACCTTACACAGAACTTCCTACCGTTAGAAAAGACTGGGCGGATCAGACTACTGAATGGAGATACGCGCGTTTCAGGAGAAGTACGGACAGTGATAACTCGAGGCCATACGCGCGCGCATCAAAGTGTAGTGATCGAATCGGAGGGAGAGACAATGCTCTACACGGGGGACTTGGCTACCTTAGCAATCCATTTTGAACGACTGGCCTGGGTAACTGCCTATGACGTAGAACCGCTAGAAACCATCGAAACCAAACGCCGTTGGCAAAACTGGGTGCTGGAACGAGATGCCCTGGTCATTTTTCCCCACGATACGCGAACACCTGTGGCACACCTGCGGAAAGACGACGAAGGCAGTATGCAGATAGAACCCATCACCCCTGTTCCCACTGAGCAATAGAGAGCTTAAGCATTTCACGCAGATACAAGTCTGGAACATCATCGGGCGAATCATAGTAGACCGCCCCAATCCTGATGCGAACCCCGCCATCAGGCCTTGTTTCCACCTTGGCATCAACTGAAGTATTACCTGACGCGACCAACTTCTGCTGGAAGATGCGGTCAATTTCATCTGCCAGATTCAGCGAGGGCAAGGCATCAGTCGATGGTGCCCCCTGACGCACCCGGCGCAGGCTGCTGATCAGACTGGGACGCTCGATAGGTGTTTCAGTCTGTGGCAACGGCGGCTGGCTCCTCAACTGATGCAAAAACTGCTCCTGCTCGTTGAGCGGCTCAGCAGAATCTGGAAGCGTGTGGGAAGCTTGAGTCGATCGAAGAGCGGGGCCCGTCATTGCTGAAGCAGGAGCATCAATCGACTCTGAAATATGAGAAGCCGCTGTTGCCGATTTTGGAAGCGGGGTATGGACGTCCAAACTCAGAGCTGGAACTGGAACCACTTCAACACCATCATTGGTTGCCAGCATACCATTGCTGAATTGCAGAAGACGGGTGATTGCCTCCAGAATATACTGACCAGTCTTTTGCTCGCTCACATCAACGAGTCGTCGGTAACATTGCTCAAATACGTGTACACAAAAACGATCCTGATCAGGGTCGCTCATAAGTCGTATTAACTCATCGGATTCATGCGTATCTGACAAGACACCAAAAGCGGTCGGCACTCTTACCGCATCGGAGGCTGGCAGTTCAAGCGTCACTACGCCCTGATCAGTAGCAGCCATCCCCTTACTGAAACGCAAGACATGTGTCACAGAGGCAAGCACCCGTTCACCAACCGCCCTGTCGCGAATGTCGTTCAGGCTCCGATAACGCATACCCGCCACCTGAACCCAAATCTGTCCGCTTAGCGGATCACGCAACAAGCGCAGAATCTCTTGTCCATGAACGGGAGAGTGATCGCCTGATTCTGAGGTTTCCGCAGAACTTGAGGATGCCTCTTCCAGCCACGCCTCACGACCAGTTCCCACCAGACGGGCGCTTACATCAATAGACGACCTGTCGTCTTCAGGAGGAGGCTGGGCCACTGTCGAACCTGACGAGATTGAAGTCAGCGAGGAAACCGCTGGCGGTGAGGTTGATGCGTGAAACTCTGCCGCTGAAGTCTCTTGCCTAATACTAGGCACACCCAGACCCGTTCCTTTTGCCGCACGTTTGCCCCGACGCGAGATCACAACATACACAATAATAAATACGAAAATAACGAAACCACAAGCGATCGACCCTGAAAGAAGTTGGAGTATTTCTTCTGGATCCATTGTGCCCAGGTTTTCCATAGGCATCGCTCCTTTCCAATAGCCCCTCCTCTAATTGATCGGAAGGTATTGGTCATGTGTAGACTTCAAACTCAGTCTACCTCTATCTCTGGCAATTAAGGCAGAAATGGGCCGACCGCTGCCCCAACCGAATACGCTGAATCGGGCGCTCACACATCAGACATGGTTGTTCAAGTCGGCCATAAACTAAAAACTGCTGCTGATACTGCCCGCCCCGGTAGGTCTTGTCGGTCAGGCTTGTCCCTTTTTGCTCAATGGCGCGCCACAATACTTGCAGAATAGCTCGATACAGGCGCCGTTTTTCGTCCCCCGACAATGTGTCAGCCCTACGTTGAGGTCGAATTCCCGCAAGAAAGAGAGCCTCATCGGCATAGATATTGCCCAGACCAGCAATAAATTCCTGGTTCATCAGCAGAGGCTTAATCCGTCCTGAGCGGCGCTCAAATAAGGCCAGGAATTCATCTTCAGTAAAACCGTTGTCTAGCGGCTCCGGCCCCAACTGGCCTAATATCAAGGCCGGATCTTGCGTCAGATACACGCGACCAAACTTACGCGGATCCCGAAAGCGAAGCTGATCTCCATTCTCCAGACAAAAGACGACCCGATCATGCGGATGATCCGGGACACTGGATGGCATCACCTGTAAATCGCCCGTCATCTTAAGGTGTATTATTAGATCGTCTTGGCCCGAAAGCTCGAATACAAGATATTTCCCACGCCTATCAATCGCCTCTACGCTTTGACCCACAAGGAGCTTTCTCATTTCCAGGGCCGAAGGATGGATCATCCGCTCCCATTCCACACGCATGCCAGAGAACGTGTGTCCAAGCAAAGGCGCACGCAGTCGGCGTACAACGGTCTCGACTTCAGGCAGTTCAGGCATTTTTCTCTTTTCCACTCTATTCGTATTTTACCTGGCGGCCAACAGAAAGTCAACGGTACGGAAGTACAGGAGTACGGCTCGTGCAAAAACTGAGAGAACGGCAATAGAACCGTACCTTAAAATTTCCCGAATCGCTACTTCAAACGCCTCGAATCGGTGGTCAAATCGCCATAAGCTGTGGTATAATGGAACGGGTATGATTTTAGCATGATTGTTCGGGTACGCAAGATATAGTGTTTGAAACAGGGTTTGTGCCCAACTTCTTGTGGTGTCACCCTATAACCGTCTGACTCCTGTGCTGGGAGACCACATCCAAACACGTGGAATAGGATAAATTCAACTATAGAGAGAGGGACAAGATCCATCAGTTCCAGCCTCTCTTCCTTTCAGCCAACCCGGTAGAAAGAATGAACGATTTCGTCCACCTTCACGTACATAGCGAATACTCCCTACTCGACGGTCTCGGTCGTGTAAAGGAATTGGTAAGGCGTGCAGCCGAACTCAATATGCCGGCCTTGGCGCTTACTGATCACGGCACGATGCATGCTGCCATTGAGTTTTATCGAGAGGCCAAGAAACAAGACATCAAGCCCATCATCGGCATCGAAACCTATTTGACGCCGGTCGGTCGCCGGATGATTGACAAGCAATCTGGGGTTGATGATAAACGATTCCATCAATTGCTGCTGGCCCAGAGTGACCTCGGGTATAGAAACTTGCTCCAGTTAGCGTCGATTTCGCAATTGGAGGGCTTCTATTACAAGCCACGTATTGATCGGGAACTCTTGGCTGATTATGCTGAAGGCCTCATCGCAACCAGCGGCTGTATGGCCGGTGAAATTCCCCGTCTGATTAGCCAAGGTAACACCCGTCTGGCGCGTGAACGCCTGGGCTGGTGGATCGATGTTTTTGGCCGTGATCGGTTCTTTCTGGAGCTACAGGAACACGGCATCCCCGAATTGACTCAAGTCAACCGACAGCTTGTCCAATGGGCCCAAGAATTTGACTTGAAATTGATTGCCACAAATGATGTTCATTATGTCAACTCTGGGGACGCTGGGCCCCATGATGTGCTCCTATGCGTACAAACTGGCGAACTCGTCACCGCACAAGATCGTATGCGCATGAGTGATGGGAGCTACTACTTGAAGAGCTACCCAGAAATGATGGAGCTCTTCAAAGAACGCCCCGATAGTCTGCTTAACACGTTGGCCATCGCCGAGATGTGCCAGGTAGACCTGGACCCCAAAGGCTATCATCTACCCCCCTTTGACGTACCGCCCGGCTACGACGCCGAAAGCTATCTGCGTTACCTGGTCGATCGAGGTCTAAAGAAACGTTACGGCGATCAGGCCAGCAACCCTGAGATTCAGGCCCGAAAGGAACACGAACTTAAGATCATTCACGATATGGGATTCGACACTTACTTCCTTATCGTGTGGGATCTTTGTGACTTTGCCCGGCGACGCGACATCTGGTGGAATGTACGTGGTTCCGGCGCTGGCAGCCTGGTGGCGTATGCCACTGGTATAACTAATCTGGACCCACTGGCCAATCAACTTCTCTTTGAGCGATTTCTCAATCCCGGTCGTGTGAGCATGCCCGACATAGATCTGGATTACCCGGATGATCGACGCGAAGAGATGATCAACTATACCGTCGAAAAATATGGAAAAGAGAATGTGGCTCAGATCATAACCTTTGGCACGATGGGTGCCCGGGCTTCAATTCGGGATGTGGGTCGCGCCATGGACATCCCCTTGCCAGAGGTAGACCGCATCGCAAAGCTAATCCCCGGCGGCCCCAAAGTCAAAATAAATAACGGGCTTGAGCTATCACAAGAGCTACATGATCTTTATGAAAGTGTGGATTACGTTCGCGAACTTGTCGACACCGCCCAACGACTGGAAGGGGTAGCTCGCCACGCCAGCACTCACGCTGCAGGTGTCATCGTCGCAGACAAACCGCTGGTCGATTACACACCGCTGCACCGCCCTACCAAGGGACATGAGGGAGGAGCCATCACCCAGTATACGATGGAGATTCTGGAATCCATCGGACTGCTCAAGATCGACTTTCTGGGCCTCTCTACGTTGACCATCATGCGCAAGGCATGCGAGTTGATCCAGAGCAGGTATGGTAAGCACTATGATTTGAACAGTATCCCCATTAATGATAGAAAAGCATTCGAACTGCTGGCCAGTGGCAACGTCACCGGGATATTCCAGGTAGAATCAGCAGGAATGCGGCGCGTGCTGACAACAATGAAGCCGACCAGGTTTGAACACATCGTTGCCACCATCAGCCTGTATCGCCCCGGCCCAATGGAATACATCGATGACTACATCGATCGTATGCACGGGCGTAAACCCGTTGAATATCACCATCCTGCACTGGAACCGATCCTGGCAGAAACGTATGGCATCATCGTCTACCAGGAACAGATTATGCAAATAGCCTCCCAGCTCTCAGGCTATTCCCCTGGCGATGCTGACTTGATGCGACGGGCGGTGGGCAAAAAGAAAAAGGAAGAACTGCTTAGACACCGAGAGAAGTTCGTCAACGGCGCTGTTGAGCGTGGTATTCCCAAAGAGGCTGCGGAAAAGATATTTGAAGACATCGAGTTCTTTGCCCGCTACGGCTTCAACAAGGCACACGCAGCCGACTATGCTGTCATTACTTGCCAGACTGCATACCTTAAGGCCCACTATCCTGTGGAGTACATGACCGGCCTACTCACTGTGGAGCGCCACAACACCGACAAGGTGGGACTGCTTATTGGGGAATGCCATACAATGGGCATTCAGGTACTGCCTCCAGACATCAACAAGAGTGATATCGATTTCGCCATCGAAGATACCGATGGGGGCTCAGCCATCCGCTTCGGGTTGGGTGCAGTGAAGAATGTAGGTGAAGGGGCCATTGAAGTCATCTTGCAGGCTCGCGTCGAAGGTAGTCCCTACATTGATGTAGATGACCTGTGCCGCCGTGTCGATCTGCGCCAGGTGAATCGGCGTGCACTGGAGAGCTTGATCAAGGCTGGGGCGCTTCGTCCACTTGGTCAACGAGCACAACTGCTGGCCATCATTGACCGTATGATGGGGCTGTCAAGCCAAACCCACCAGGCAGCGGCTGTCGGTCAGACAAATATGTTTGACATGGGCGGCTTCGATGCACCGGCTGCCGGGTCGATTCTCTACCCGCTACCTGAAGTGCAAGAAATCTCACGGCGCGAGATACTCGGCTGGGAAAAGGAATTGGTCGGCGTATATGTGTCCGAACACCCTATGCAGCCGCTTCTTGACAGGCTGGGCGACTCAGTGACATGCTTGTTGGGACAGATCGATGAGACTATGGTAGGGCACAAAGTAACTGTTGCAGGAATGATTAACTGGGTACGACAGATCTATACCAAGAACGGTAAACCCATGGCCTTCGTCGAGTTGGAGGACGTACAGGGTACTATCGAAGTTATTGTCTTCCCGCGTACCTACGAAGAGACGCACGGAATGTGGGAAACCGAAAAGGTAGTGGTCGTGCGCGGAAAGGTGGACATCAAGGGAGGCAATGGACCGAAGATCATCTGCGACAAAGTAGACGACAACATCACCCGCATAGCGCCCGAGTCCAGAGTCTCCCAGCCATCTGCACCTCAAGAAATTTCGGTACCTTCACCCGCCGCACAACCCACGTTTAACGAAACGCAACCTAAATATCACCTCCAAATCACGGTGAGTCGTAGTGGTGACGCCGAGCACGATCGACATCGGCTGCGATCTGTTTACGAATTGGTCACCGGCTACCAAGGTCACGACACTTTCAGCTTGTCCATCCCCAATGGGCAGGGACGCCTTCAGCTTGACTTTCCCAACGCCACCACTCATCACTGCGTCGAGCTCCAGCAGAAGCTGACTGAGATGCTGGGCGCCACTGCCGTTCGAGTGGAAGCTCCTGCGAGTCAGGTGATGAAGTAAGCCTTCATAGTCACCCAATTAGCTGATCCAATACACCTTAAACCTCACTAATCCTTCCTACTCGGGGAGGATTATCTCCTTGAGCCATATCCGCGCGAGCGTGGACGTTCAGGCCAGGCTTGCGACCTGCCCCGATGCCACTCAAGGCATTCCCACCACGATACAAAGTTGGCAATTCATACTAAAAAGTACTAACACACGCCTTGACTTGCATTTCTCGATATGTTACACTGAAATCGTGGCAGCGACTCATGAGATCGAGAAGAATCCTGATCTCTATACTCGAACCCGAGATTGTGGATAGGCCACTGATTGTTGGAACGTAGCCACGAATCCTAAGAGGATGATGCCGTGTTCTTGACCACACTCGCCAACCAAACCGCAATTGCTCTGGAAAACGCACAATTACTGGAAGCTGCGGAGCGACGAGCTGTCCAGCTCAACACCCTCAACCAGGTAAGCCAAGCAGTAAATCAGATTCTCGATCTGGATAAACTCCTCCAGCTCATAATGGAGAAGGCACTGGAACTTCTTGAAGCCGAGGCTGGGTCATTGCTGCTGGCCGATGACGGTGAGGAAGCTCTCACCTTCGAGGTCGTGCTGAGCCCTGTTGGCAATCAGTTGGACGGCATCCAAGTTGCTGTCAACGACAGCAGCATCGTTGGTACCGTCGCCTCAAGAAGAGAGCCGCTTATCGTCAGCGATGTGCAGGCCGATCCACGCTGGGATACCTCTTTCGATGAAAGCACAGGGTTTCGCACTCACAACTTGATCTGCGTGCCGATGATCAGCCATGACCGACTGGTGGGAGTCATAGAGCTGGTAAATAAGCGCGCCCCGGCAGGCTTCTCCGAAGAAGATACAGAACTCCTTATCAGCTTTGCTGCTCAAGCCGCCATCGCCATCGAAAACGCCCGACTTTTTACAATGACGGATCAGGCACTAGCTGAACGAGTGCAGGAGCTCCATACTCTGCAGCTCATCGACCGGCAATTAAACGCCACCCTCGACCTGGCCCGCGTAATGGATTTGACACTGGAACACGCAATGGACGCGGTGAGCGCACCCTCTGGCGTCGTGGGAGTATTGAACGAGGAGGGCACTGGACTCTATCTAGTAGCACAACGAGGTGCCCCGGTCGAATATGATCGCTACCGAAACGAAACATGGCCGATTCAACGTGGCACTATCGGGCAAGTCACCCATACCGGACAGCCAACCCTAATCGAAAACACGCGCGAACATCCCGATTGCAAGCCAATGGGTGAGCAGACTCATTCACTTATGGCCGTCCCCATCCTATATCAGGGCGAAGCTCGGGCAGTTATCGGCCTGGAAAGTCCATACCCAAATGCCTTTGCCCAACAAGATCTAGATTTCGTCATCCGGCTGGCCGATCACGCGGCAATCGCCATTGAAAATGCGCGCCTCTATGAAGAGGCCCAAACCGCCAATCGGGCCAAAACTGAGTTCATGTCTGTCGCCTCACACGAACTGAAAATTCCAATGACATCCATCAAAGGCTATGCCAAGCTGCTTACCTTGGGCGCCGGAGGCGACTTATCCGACCAACAGAAGGAGTTCCTCAACATTATCTCCACCAATGTAGATCGAATGGACCGGTTGGTTGCCGACTTGCTGGATGTAAGCCGGATCGAGGCCGGCCGCCTGCGCCTGGAAATGGGTCAAGTGGATCTTCATGAAGTAATCGATACTGTGATCCAATCAGTAAAAGCGCAAATCGAAGCCAAAAAACTAGCCCTGGAAATCGACGTTCCCGCCACCCTGCCACCTGTGTGGGGCGACACAGAACGGGTTATCCAGATTCTCAACAATCTGGTCAGCAACGCCTATAAGTACACCCCTGACGGCGGTGAGATTCATATTGTGGTGAACGGACAGACGCAGTTCGCGTCCTCCGGCTGCCTGACTGTTAGCATTCGTGATACGGGTGTGGGCATCACACCTGAAGATCAAGAGCAACTGTTCACCAAGTTCTTCCGCGCCGAAGACCCTCGTGTGCGTGATGTGCCAGGCACCGGTCTGGGACTCAGCATCACCAAAAGCCTGGTGGAAATACACGGTGGCGAGATATGGTTCAAGAGCGAGCCTGATCAAGGGACCACTTTCACCTTTACGCTACCGATTTCACGCGCAGCCAACACATAGGATAAGCTCGCCCCCTCCTTTTGCCACTCCCCTGGAAGTGTACTATAATTGCTCCTAATCTACCTGAGACGAGGAGTTCCTCTTGAATAGCCTGTTCGACGAGGATATGAGAAATGACTCTCCTGTTGAGTCATACCTCGAGGCCATAGAGACAGAGACAACCGAACGCCAAGTTGAGGAAGAGAAGACTACCAGCTGGGATAATGTCAAGACAGTCATCCGAGAGGTGTTAGAGACAGTTATCCTTACTGTGATAATCTTCTTTCTGATTCAGACGGTCGTGCGCAATTTTCGAGTCGTCGGTACCAGTATGGAACCTAACTTGCACGACAGCCAGTACCTCATTGTAGACAAAATAAGTTATCGCTTGGGCGAGCCCCAGCAGGGCGACGTAATCGTCTTCGAACCCCCCAACCGTCCCGGTGAAGATTATGTGAAACGCGTGATCGGCGTGTCTGGAGACATGGTTGAGATCCGAAAGGGACAGGTGTTCATAAACAATGAACCTATCGACGAACCTTACGTCGTGTATCCTGGATCATACTCGATGGGTCCACGCCGCGTCGGCGTTTATGAACTGTTCGTGTTGGGAGATAATCGAAACAGTTCCAGTGACTCACATAATTGGGGCATGCTTGAAAGCGATAAGGTGGTGGGCAAAGCGTGGATTTCGTATTGGCCTCCAGACTATTGGGGTGTAATTCCGCGTGATGCCCCTTCAGCATCGGCGACTGTCGGTCACCTTCTGGAGACTCTAATCCCCCAAGAATAACTGGCTTCTATCATGCCCTATAATCAGAACGAGATACGTCAAATCGTGCGCCGGGTGGTGATGCGCACATTAGGAAATACCCCTGGGGTGGTGCTCGCTCAGGATGAGCGTCCCCCTCAGGAAATTGTCACTGCCGAAGACTTGAGCCAGATCGAGCCAGGCACCACGATACATGTGTCGGAAGAAGCGTTAGTCACCCCCTTGGCTCGTCAAGTAGCGATGGAGCGCCGCATCACGCTTACGTCTACCGTCTCCGATACCCTCAGCGAGAATCCCCCTTCCGAATCAGCCCACGTGGTCGCTATCGGCTGTGATCACGGAGGCTTTGAGATGAAAGAACACCTCAGAGCCTACCTGAACGAATTAGGCTATAGCACCCTGGATTGCGGTACCCACAGCAAAGACTCGGTGGATTATCCTGACTTTGCTTATGCTGTCGCACGTCAAGTGGCCGACGGAAATGCTTTTCGGGGGATCATCATCGACGGGGCAGGTATCGGCTCGGGCATGGCCGCCAACAAGGTGCCCGGCGTGCGCGCTGCTATGTGTTATGACCAGGCGACCGCTGTCAACAGCCGCGAACATAACAACGCCAACGTTCTTACGTTGGGTGCTGGACTCATCGGGAATAACTTGGCCCAACAGATTGTGAAGACTTGGCTGGAGACCGATTTTGGCGGTGGGCGGCACGCGCGCCGCGTGAACAAAATCATGGAAATCGAACGACGCTACCTAAAGGGAAAGTGAGCTTCCCGTATGCAATATGACGCGGACACCATCGAACGCCTGGTGGAAGAAATCACTCAACAGGTATTGGCGACTCTCAACGAGAACCACACAAACGTACCTGCCGTTGATAATGGGAATGATCCAAACTGCCCCGACTGCGAACAGCAAGGCGTGCAACACCGCCCCCATCTTGTACGTCAAGCAGTGGAAGCAGGCGCTTCGCGCTTTAGCGCCACTCTAGGGATACAGTACGTAGACGGTGACATTGCGCGTCTAATTGACCACACCTTGCTGAAACCCGACGCCACTCAGAGCCAGATCTCACAACTATGCCACGAAGCCCAGCAGTATGGTTTCGCTGCTGTCTGTGTGAACCCCACACACGTGAAGTTATGTCACGATCTGCTCAAAAATTCGGACGTCGCTGTATGCACTGTCGTGGGCTTCCCACTGGGCGCCACCCCACCCGAGGTGAAAGCCTACGAAGCTCAACAGTCTATAGACGATGGGGCGACCGAAGTTGATATGGTTATCAACATCGGGGCGCTCAAGGGGGGGGAATTTGACCTAGTGGAACGAGACATCGCAATGGTCACACGCACATGCCACAATAACGGCGCCATATGCAAAGTGATCATTGAGGCCGCACTTCTTACCGAACAAGAAAAGGCAAAGGCCTGTGAACTGGCGAAGAAGGCCGGTGCCGATTATGTCAAAACTTCTACCGGGTTTGGCCCCGGTGGCGCTACAGTAGCCGACGTTGCCCTGATGCGCCGAGTAGTAGGTCCTGAAATGGGAGTGAAAGCAGCCGGCGGCATCCGCGACCTTTCAGACGCCAAGGGTATGGTTGAAGCAGGTGCAACCCGTATTGGCGCCAGCGCCGGCGTTAAGATTGTACAAGAGGCTAAAAATCGTCCATGAATATCTGTCCTTACTGTCACACCGGCCGCCTTCAGCGCCGGGATATGGTTTATATTCAATGGCACGGCGATGCGCTGCTGGTCGTGGATCGCATGCCGGCCGTCATCTGCGACGTATGCGGTGAGAAAGCGTATGACGATCAAGCTGTGGAACACGTTCAGCGACTCCTATGGGCTAGCGTGCCTGGACAGCCTTCGTTACCCTTAAGCAAACTGGCTTGAGCTCGAAAATCAGTACGCTGCTCTGACTGCGAACTACCGCACATCGATAGGAAGGAGAGTTCACCTTGTCCGTTGATCTACGAAGCTACGTCTTTCTCGATAGCTTGCAGCCGCAACACGCTGCATTTTTGGGCACAGTAGCACGGGGCTTTCTGCCACTACCAAATGATGCTTCACTTTGGATCGAAATCTCACCCGGCATCGAGATCAATCGCATCACTGACGTGGCCCTCAAGTCCACCAAAGTCCGTCCTGGTCTGCAAATTGTGGAGCGTTTGTACGGCCTCTTGGAAGTCCACTCGGAGTCGCAGGCCGAAACGCGCGCAGCAGGGGCCGCCATCCTGGAAGCCTTGGGGTTGCAGGAAGAGGACCGTCGTAAGCCTCGAGTGGTTTCCAGCCAGATCATCCGCAGAATTGATGCCCACCAGGTACAGCTTATTAACCGTATGCGCCACGGGCACATGCTGCTGGCCGGACAGACCCTGTACGTCCTTGAGGTTGAGCCAGCGGGTTACGCTGCTCTGGCCGCCAACGAAGCGGAAAAGGCGGCTGAAATCAACATCTTGGAAGTGATGGCATTTGGCTCCTTTGGACGTGTTTACCTGGGAGGAGAGGAGCGAGACATCATGGCTGGTTACGGCGCGGCGCTGGCTGCAATTGAAGGTGTGACTGGCCGGGAAGTTGAACAGGGCAAGCGCGAGTGATCTCGACTCTGCAACAATGCACCAGGAACTCCAACACCCATAAATCATCAATAGGTCCCCTCTACACTTCTCCTGGAACACTATCCTGTTCTCTGGAAGGTGCATTGGGACAAAGGGAGGAATAACCGTATGGCCGAAGCACTCGGTATGATCGAAACCAAGGGATTTGCTGCGATGGTCGAAGCCTCAGATGCAATGGTCAAGGCCGCCAAAGTCGAGCTGGTATACTACGAGAAAATCGGCGGTGGCTATGTGACGGCCATTGTACGCGGCGATGTGGCCGCCGTAAAAGCCGCTGTTGAAGCCGGTGTGCGTGGCGCCGAAAGAGTCGGCGAAGTTGTATCTGTGCACGTTATCCCGCGACCGCATGTCAACATTGACCTGGTGCTTCCGCTGGGGCGGGCCGAGCAAGTCAAAGACGAACTGGGAGAAAGCTAGGAGATGCTCCTGGGCAAAGTCGTGGGTACGCTGGTCGCCACCCGCAAGGACGAAAAGCTGGAAGGCCTTAGATTTCTGATCCTCCAGCGTCTGGACATCAGCGGACAGCCAATGGAAGGCTATGTAGTGGCTGCTGATGCTGTGGGTGCTGGCCTGGAGGAGGTGGTATTGTATGCCACCGGCAGCTCCGCCCGACAGACGGTGCTTACCGACCGCCGCCCGTGTGACGCCGTGATTATGGCCATTGTTGATACCTGGGAGGTGGATGGCGACGTGAAGTACCAGAAAGTCGAGCCTCTACCTGACCTCCAAGGATTTGACTAGTGGCCCGTCAATCGTGATTTGAGGAGAGTAAGCACGCCTGTATGCAACGCGGCATCCGGGGATGCCGCTTGCTCCTCAAATGGGCCTTGACAGAGCACTGGGGCAGTACACTCCAAAGCCAACGAGATCTCGGATAGAACGTCGGCCCGTGTACGTTGGCGCACTTCATAGGCCATTTCGCCAGGCCACCTGAAGAATTGCAAAGGTGAGTCTCTATGGCTGTCCAAATGGATCAGAACCAAATAGAACACATCGTGCAAGAAGTAGTACGCGGCTTAAAACCCGATGCCCAAAAGCTTGGCGGCTCGGAGGATAACACCTTGGGTATTTTTGCCGATGTAGACTCGGCCGTAAATGGGGCAACACTTGCTTTCCGCCAGCTCGACCTGTTACCCTTAGAACGCCGCAAGGATATCATCCAGCACGTGCGCCAAGCCGCTCGCGAGCACGCCCAGGTGCTTGCCTACGAAGCA
>Ga0180437_10006761_pt1 | contig 15158 bp, 12 predicted proteins | sample SS_ome_4_FD_132410 | JGI IMG/M metagenome (GOLD analysis project Ga0180437, IMG submission 132410) | Hypersaline lake sediment archaeal communities from the Salton Sea, California, USA - SS_3_D_1 metaG | ecosystem: Environmental > Aquatic > Non-marine Saline and Alkaline > Hypersaline >...
GACGTGCGCGTCGTCACCGATCGCAAGGAGTCCGCGCTTCTCGTTCCCGAACGCGCGCTTTTCAAGGAATCCGATTCATGGGCCGTGTTCGTCCTGCGAGAAGGACGCGCGCAGCTTACGCCGGTGCAGGTCGGACTCCGCGGCGGAGATCAGTCCGAGATCCTCTCCGGCGTCCAGGCCGGCGACGTCGTAATCGTCGCCCCTCCGCCGGATTTGAGCGACGGAGTGCGTTGCGTCGAAGTGGGCGCGCATTCCTCTGACACGGGCATCACGGATTAGGCGGTTTGCACGGCAATGAGTGGCTCCTGGGAGGAGACCGACGAATGAATGCACACAGACGTAGCTGGCAACGCATTGGGCTGATCTTGTTCGTTTTGGTGCTGGTCGGCTTTGCCGTGACTTCGAGCCCTCAAGAAACCGCGCCACAGACTTCACTAACCCTCCCCGATGCTACAGACGCGGACTTGGCTGCTCTCAAGGATAACCACCGCCTTCAAGAACTCATTTTGACAGGGTCCCAAGTGACCGACGTCGGTCTGGAGCACCTCAGGGAACTCAAGGGTCTCCAGACTCTCGACCTTGGCTTCACCCAAGTGACTGACCCCGGACTGGAGCACCTCAGGTACCTCAAGGGTCTCCAGACCCTCGACCTTGGCTTCACCCAAGTGACTGACGCCGGACTGGCACACCTCGCGGAACTCCATGGCCTCCGGAGGCTTTCCCTTGGCGACACTCAGGTAACCGATGCCGGGGTCGCGCAACTCAAGAAACTCAAGGGTCTCGAGACGCTGGAGCTTGGATCTACCCAAGTGACCGATGCGGGGCTAGCGGACCTTGGGGAACTCAAAGGCCTTCAGAAGCTCAGCCTTCGTTATGACCAAGTGACCGGTGCCGGGTTAGCTCACCTCAAGAAGATCAAGGGCCTCCAGAATCTCGACCTCGTGCAAACCCAAGTTACCGACGCGGGGCTAGAACACGTTAGGGAACTCAAGGCCCTTCAGGTGCTCAACCTTGCCGCCACCCAAGTGACCGACGCCGGACTCGCTCACGTCAAGGAGATCAAGAGTCTCCAAACGCTCGACCTTGGCTTGACCGAAGTGAGCAATATCGGACTGGAACTCCTCATGACACTCAAAGGCCTCCAAACGCTCAGCCTTTCGTACACCCAGGTGACCGATGCCGGGCTGATGCACATCACGCAGCTTAAGGGTCTCCAGACGCTCAATCTTGGGCATACCCAGGTATCGGACGACGGACTGGCCCACCTTAGGAAGATGACGGGCCTCCAGAGACTCGGCCTTTGGGAAACCCACGTGACCGACGCCGGGCTGGCACACCTCCAAGAGATGAAATGCCTCCAGACGCTTAATCTTCGCTTCACGCAGGTGACCGACGCGGGGCTGGCACGCCTCAAGGAACTCAACCGTCTCCAGTATCTCGATCTTTCTGGAACCCAAGTGACCGATGTCGGACTCGCGCACCTCAAGGAGATTAAGGGCCTTAAGACGCTCAAGCTTTCCTTCACTCAGGTGACAGCCGCTGGGCTAGCCCACCTTAAGGAACTGAGCAGCCTTGAGATGCTCTACCTTTTCAGAAGCCAAGTGATCGATGCCGAGATAGCAGACCTGAAGGCCGCACTGCCCAACACGGAAATCATCAGGTAAGCTTCTCAGGAAGGCCTCATCATGGCTGCGAAGGGGGAACCGGCTCGCGGGTGAAGTGGATGTACGGGAACAACTCCGGGACGTGCGAGTCCCACACGCCGTGCGCGCTCCACGCCCAGCCGCCGGAATCGGCCGCGGGCGGCGCTTCCTTGCGTTGATTGAAGCGCGAGAAGTCCATCCGCCAGACGTCGCCTTCGCGCGGCGGCAACGCCCTCCCGTCGCCCCGCGCCAGCCACTCCATCCCCGCCCAGGGGAACGCGATCTCCACAGTCCAGCCCCGCGCGCGGGTGCTTGCGTCATTGACGATTCCGTCGGCGAACACGGCGCAGCGCAGGCCCGGCAGGTCCCACTGGAAGAACCCGATGCGCGGGCCGCGCGGATGCGTGGTGAAGCCGACCCCGTTCCAGGGCTTGGCACCGGGCGCGTCGCGCTGGAATTCCGCCTCGCGGCTGAAGCCGCCGCGCTCGTACGCGTCCTCCCAGACGAAAAGCGCCTCGTAAAGCGTGCCCAGCGGATTGACCTCGAACTCATAATAGGCGTCCGCGCCCGCAATGAACACCTCCACGTCGTTTTCCTTCCAAACCGGCGCATCGCGCTCGGCGATCGTGGCGGCCAGATACGGCTCCTCGACCCAGAACCCCACGTACAGGTTCTCGTCGTCCCACAACACGGCTGCGTGGGTATCGTGAAGCGTCCGCCGCCCGGTGACCAGATCAACGAAACGCGGCGAGCGCGGCGCCGACTGCCAAGCGGGTTCTTCCAACCGCCCGTCAATCTCGATCGGCTCAGCCAACCGATAGGCCGTGTAATGCGGAATCCTGGCATCGGGCCAGGGAAAAACGCCCGCTGTTCCTTCCGCCATCGTCATCGGTCTCCTTCATCCGGGATGTTTTCGCGAGAATATCGTCCGAATTCTCGCCTTCTCCTTCCGAGTTGTCAAGGAGTAGTACCTAGAACCAGATGCAAAAAGTGCGTATGGGACACTGGGCGCGGCGTGGGCTTTCGGCCAAGGGGCGGTTGTATTCCGTTGGCCGGTCGCCTATGATCGTGGGGGCGTTGCCGCTGTCCGGCTCGCGATGGGCAAGCGGCGGGAATGGCCGAAGCGCTCTATCCCGGTGAGAGTCGCCATGTCGCCGCTGAAACGATTTCTGCAGTGGCTGAAGAGCACGGGGATGCCCTCGCGCCGCTTTGGGAATTACCACATCATGAAGATCGTTCATGACGGCGAGAAGTCCGTCGTCTACCAGGCGCGCTCCGGGGAAGACGACGGCCTCTACGCGATCAAGTGCTACAAGCCCCGCTACAACCGGATCGCGAACCGAATTTGCCGGCGCTACCGCATCCGGTCCGAGGGCGAGGTGGGCCTGCTCCTGAATCCCACACCCGACGCGGACGGGCCGGACCATTCCCTCGTCCGCACGATGGCCTACGGCCACGAATTCGGCAAGGCGGCCAACCGCTATTACGTGATTCTGGAATACATTGAGGGGCTGAACCTGAAGAACGTCGTCGCGCTGCGCGAGCGGCCACCGATCGAGGAATGCTTCGAGATCGCGCTGACGGCCGCCCGCGCGCTGGCGATCATTCACGAGCACAACCTGATCCACCGTGACATCTGCACGGACAACATTCTTCTCGCGAAGAACGGCCGCGCGAAGTTGGTGGACCTCGGGTTCGTTGCCCCGCGCGGGATCGCGTTCCGCGAGCAGACCGGCACGCCCAGCTACATGTCGCCCGAGCAGTTCCAAGCGAAGCCGCTCGAACCGGTGTCGGACATCTATTCCTTCGGCGTCGTGCTCTACGAGTTGTTCACGGGCGAGCTTCCCCATAAGAGCCGCCTTTCGGGCGATCGCGCCGAGGTGGCGATACGACGCAAGTCGGAGTTGATGGAGAAGCATCTGCGGGAACGTCCGCCGCGGCCGTCCGAGGTGTCCGACGTGCCGCCGAGCGTGGAGTCGGTCATCCTTCGGTGCATGGAGAAGGACCCCGGACGGCGTTTTCTCAACGCTCGGGAGACGATTCACGCGTTGAGTCTGGCCCGGGAGAAGGAAATCCCTCGCGATGAACCCGGCTCTTGAAGCAAACGGCGGCGCGCGCCGGCGCGTGCTGATCGGCGCGTGCCTCTTCCTGGTCGTTGCCGCTTCGATCGCTCTGACGGCGCGAGATCCGGGGCTGACGTGGGACGAAGGGATTTACTATGGGTTCGCGCTGCGGTATTTTGATTTCTTCCAGAACCTCTCGGCCGAGTCGTTCAGCGAGGCGCGGCTGCATTACACGTGGTGGGACGGCCAGGTTCACCCCCCGCTGGGCAAACTCTGGATCGCGCTCAATCTGATAGCTTTCGCCGGAGGTCTGGACGTCGTCAGCGCGGCTCGGATGGGCGCGGCGATCGTCTTCGGTCTCGCGGCCTTAACGCTTTACGGATGGATCGCGCGACGGCGGGGCGAGAGAGTCGGACTCATGGCGGCGGGGGCGTTCGTGCTGATGCCGCGCATCTTCGGGCACGCGCATTTCGCGAACCTCGAGATGTTGACCGTCCTGTTGTGGCTGGCGACGACCGTCGCCTTCGAGCGGGGCCTTTACAGCCGGAAGTGGAGCGTCGCCTGCGGGATTCTGTTCGGCCTCGCGCTGCTGACCAAGATCAACGCCTTGTTCCTGCCCGTTGTTCTGGGCGCGTGGGGGCTGATCTTCCACGGGCGTAAGGCATGGCGCAACCTGATCGTCATGGCAGTCGCGGGTCCGCTCCTTTTCTGGGCGGGTTGGCCGGCGCTGTGGCATCACCCCGTGGCGGGTATCCGCGCGTATCTGGCCGACAAGGCCGCGCGCGACGTCATTCCGGTCTTCTATCTCGGCCGCACCTACGGTGACCCGAGCGCGCCGTTTCATTATCCTTTCGTCATGTTGCTGGCGAGCACGCCGCTGCCGATCCTGGCGGCGGGGGGGATCGGCATTGCGCGCTTCGTGAGACGGTTGAAGGAGGCGCGCCGGGAAGCGGCGTACGAAGGGCTTGTGCTCGCCAACTTTGCGTTTCCGGTTCTGCTCCTGGCCGCGCCGGGCGTGCCGCGATACGACGGAATACGGCTGATGCTGTGCGCGTTTCCCTTCCTCGCTGTGCTGGCGGCGGAGGGGGCTTGGGCGGTTTGGGAACGACTTGAGGAACGTGTCGAACGGCCGCGGCGCACGGCGGCGTGGATCGGAGGCGCAACCCTGGCGTGGCTGCTGATATCCGTCGCGCTCTTTCACCCATTCCAGCTCTGCTACTACAGCGAACTCGTTGGGGGACCTTGGGGCGCGCGGCGGTTGGGATTCGAGACGACGTATTGGAACGAGACCCTCGATGACGACGCGGTCACTTGGCTCAATCGCCGCGTTCCTCCGAACGGACGCGTGGCGTTCGTCGCGGTCGGCGGCCTGGTCTGGCAGTACTATCCGGCGATGGGGGAGGCCCGCCAGGACATCGGGGTGACGGAATTCGATCGCGGAGACTGGGACTATCTTGTGGTGGTTCCGCGGCAGGGGATGCTGTCCGACGAGGTGAAGGCGTTCATGCGAACGCACAACCCCGTGTGGTCGAAGGGGCCGGGGCCTTTCGACAGCCCGGCCGTCTGTCTGATCTACGCGCGCCCCTCCACGTAATGTTCCTCAGGCGTCCTTTGTCGACGTCTCGTCTTCCAAACCGAGGTCATAGGCATTAATGCGTTCGGACAGCGCATTCGCCGCGGCCTCCATGTCCACGGCGGCTTCCGCGGCCGCGCCGCTCACGCCCTGGCTTCTGAGTTTCTCTGCCGCTTCGGCCAGACGCGCTGCCTGCGTCCGGCATTCGACAAGGTCGCCGTGAAGTCGGTCCTCGAAAGCCGCGAACGCCTCAGCGAGAAAGACCATGTCGTCCTTGTCGCGAAAGTGGAACCCGGTACGGATAGTCCCCTTGCTCATATCGCGAAGCCGCCGAGCGAACCGGCCCATCGGCCCGACGATGCGGTGTCCGACGAGGATGGTGACCATGAACCCGGCCGAGATGAGCACCAGAAGCACGATCGCGGTTACCCAGACAGCGATCGGGATGATCTCCCGCGCGTACTCCGTTCCGAATATGCTGTGTTTCCTGAGGGTGCTCAAGAAGAAATACGTCTGGAAGACGCTGACGGCGAGGGACCCCAGAATGAGGGGCAGACAAACGCATGCAACCAACTTGAGCTGTACGCGCTTCAACGAAAGAACTTCCCGTCTCTTGGCGACCTTGGCGCTCATCGCGAATCCGTCCTCAACTGAATGTTCGGAAACAGTTCTCCCGCGGTTGTACTTGAATTATCGGCCAATGGCCTCGAGAGTATAGCTTTTCCCGGTCTCCCGGTGCGGCGGGGACGGCTACGACATTTGCTAAGACTTTGCCACATATGAGGTTGCGGCTATGGGCCCAAAGTGTTCTCCGTGCGCACTATCCCGTCGGAGCGGGGCCGCTATTCGTGCCTCAACGCCTCGATCGGGTCCATGTACGCGGCGCGGTAGGCCGGGTAGATACCGAAGACGACGCCGACCAGTGCGCTGATTCCGAACGCGACAAGGAGCGACCACCATGTGACGATCGTCCGCATATCGGCGAAGCGCTCGACGGCGAGGGGGATGAGGATGCCCGCGGCTACGCCGAAGAGCCCGCCTGTGCCGGAGAGCAGGAGCGTCTCGCTGAGGAACTGCACGATGATGTCGGCACGCTTGGCACCCAGCGCCCGGCGGATGCCGATCTCGCGCGTGCGCTCCGTCACGGTCGCCAGCATAATGTTCATGATGCCGATGCCGCCGACGAGAAGCGAAATCGCCGCGATGGACCCCAGTACGATGTTGTACGTGCGCTGGATTTCCTGCGCCGTGCGGAGTTGTTCGAGGGGAACGATAATCTCGTAATCCTGCTTCTTATGGAACCTCTTGAGCGTCTCGCGAAGGATCCTCGAGGTCGGAACGACCAAGTCGAGGTCGTCCACGCGAACGATGATCTCGTGCAGTTCCACTTCCTCGATGTCCGTACTTCCGGAACCGCGAGAAAGCGTGATTTCCCCGAACCTACTTTTGGCGGACGTGAGCGGGATGTAAAGCTCCGCCTCTCCTTTTTCGACAACGCCGCTCTCCGCGTCCTTCTTCTGCGCTTCCTTTCCGCTCGGGGCCATGACGCCGACGACGCGGTAGTACTCGCTGCCGACCTTGATCGTTTTCCCGACAGGGTCATTGAAGGGGAAAAGGACCTCGACGATCCGCGGTTCGAGGACGCACACGTTCGCCGTGATGTGCATGTCCATGCTGGTGATGAAACGTCCCCGCGCAACGCGGCGCGACGCGATCTCCGGAAACCACGGAACCGTGCCGACGATGGTGGCATCAATGCGCCGGTCCACCCGCCACACGTCCTTGCGGATCTTGCGTTCGGTCGCCATGACTTGCACGCTCGGGATGGTCGTCGCGATGCGTTCGGCGTCGTCGTAAGTCAATCCGTAGACGAGCATCCGCTGCGTTTCTTCGCTTGCCGATTCGCCAGTCGGCGGCTTGACCGCGCGAATGATAATATTGGTGCTGCCCAGCAGTTTGATTTGTTCCTGGGCCTCGTAACTGGCGCCTTCGCCGATGGCCAGCATGGCGATCACGGAACACACGCCGAAGATCATGCCCAGCACGGTCAGGCCGGAGCGTAACTTATGCAGCCAAAGGCTCTTAAGGCCGATAAGGATCGTCCGTTTGACCTGGAACCCGATCATGGTGCGACGACCTCCTCGCGATCCACACGGCCGTCGGCGAGGCGAATGACCCGGTGGGAGTGCCGCGCGATCCCTTCGTCGTGCGTGACCGAGATGATCGTCTTGCCCTGTGCGTGTAATGCGTCGAGGAGTTCCATAATCTCCAGCCCCGTTTTCGAATCGAGGTTGCCGGTCGGCTCGTCGGCGAGAAGAATGAGCGGGTCGCTGGCCAGTGCCCGGGCGACGGCGACACGTTGCTGCTGGCCGCCGGAAAGCTCCGAGGGCCGGTGGTCGGCGCGGTCGGCCAGTCCCACCCGTTCGGCCAGTTCGGCCGCGCGTGCGTAGCTTTCGTGTTCGCTCCAGCCCTGGTAGTACAGAGGCACCTCGATGTTTTCGATGACCGAAAGCTGCGCGATGAGATTGTACGACTGGAAGATGAAGCCGATGCGCCGGCTGCGGACGTCGCTGAGTTCGTCGTCGTTCATGCGCGACACGTCTTCGCCGCCCAGGATGTACTTGCCCGCGGACGGCCGGTCAAGGCACCCGAGAAGGTTGAGCAGCGTGGACTTGCCCGACCCCGAAGGTCCCATGATGGCGATGTAATCGCCTTCGTCGAAGGTGAGGTCCACGCCCCGGAGCGCATGGACTTCCACGTGGCCCATGATATACGTCTTGCGGACGTCCTGGAGTTCCACGATGGCCATCAGTCGGTCGCCCTTTCCCGGCGAGGTCCGCGGCGTTCGCCGCCGGGGGGGCCGCCGCGGTCCGAGCCGCCTTGCCCGCCCATTTCGCTCATGCGTTTCAGGGCTTCGCGCTGTTGCTCGGGGGTCATGGCTTTGAATCGTTTCTCCGCCTGTTCCCGATATTGCTCGGGGATACTCTTGAGCGCGGCTTCCGCTTCCGGCGTCAGCGTCCCGGTTGGAGCCGACTCTTCCTCTTTGTCGCCGGATTGTTCGGGAGCGGGCGACGGGGGCGCCGGTGCTTTTTCGGGGACAGGCGGCTCTTCCAGGGGCGCGGACTCCTCGTCGGTTTCCTCCGCGCCGTTGGCGGCTCCTTCGGCGAGGGTGGGCGGATGGAGAAGCACGTTCTCTTCTTTGCTCAGCCCGCTCACAATCTCGATGAATTGATTGTTCGATTCGCCGGTCTCGACCGGCCGCATGACGGGGGCGCCGTTCTCGACGACATAGCAGACGCGTTGGCCTCCGACGGTGGTCACGGCCTGAATCGGCGCGGCCAGCACGTTCCTCAATGTGTCAACGATGATTTCAACCTGGACCGACATGCCCGGCTTGACGTCGGGCGGCGTCTCGTCAAGTTCGATGATCGTGTTATAGACCTTCAAGTCGGGATTAAGCCAATTGCCGGAATCGGGAAGGACCGAGATGCTCTTGACCTTGCCCATTAAGGTCATGTTCTTCAAAGCGTCCGGAACGATCCGCACGGGAAGTCCCGCATGCACTTTGCGCACGGCGGATTCGTGCACTTTCACCTCGACGGCCATATCGCGGGGTCCTGAAACGCTGACGATGTGCTGCCGCTCGCGGATTTCGGCGCCTTCCTCGATGGGTGTGGACCAACGTCCCCGGCCCGTGGAGGCATAGACGACCATGCCCTTTTTCGGTGCGCGAATGGTGCACGCTTCGACTTGCTGCTTGAGTTTCTCGAGGCGCGTCGTCTGGTTATTGTATTGGACCTCGTTCGACTTCAGATTCGCCTCGGCCTTGGCCTTTTCCGCACGGGTCTTGGCCATGGTGCGATCGAGCTCTCTTCCAGCCTCGACCAGATCGGAAAGCAGTTTCTCGGCGTTCTTGGGCAGTTCATAGCGGAGATAAAGTTCCAGCGCGAGCTTCGCTTGTTTCAAAGCCACGTCTTTACGGTTGACAAGAAGTTTGTCGGCCTCGAGCTCGCCGCGGGTGATGTACCCCTTGGCATAGAGCTTCTCGCTGGATTTCAGATCTTCTGTCTCACGCTTGAGTTCCTCGTCCGCAAGGTTGATGTCTGCCATGAGTCGGCGCAGTTCCTTGAACGCGTTCCCGCCCAGGCCGATGTCCTCCAGTTTCTTCGTCAGCGTTTCGTAGTCGGCTTCGTCGTCCGCGCCGGTGATCTCGGTGAGGTCCCTCCGCCCCTCAAGGACATCCGCGGCCAGGTCGTGACCTAATTCCTTCTCCAGGTCCATGCGAGCGAATTTGACCTTCAATTCAGCCGCACTGATATCGCTCTCGTTCTGCTTCATCTGAATCTCGTACTGCTCGCTGGCCTGGGTATAGTTGGCGTAACTGCTCTGGACGGAAATCTCCTGCTGCGTCAGCCGGTCGGTCAGGTCGCTGGCGTCCAGCTGCACGATCACCTTCTCTTCCTCGACGTCCTTTTCGGTCAGCATGGTGCCATCGGGCACGATGCTGATAATGGTGGAGCGGCCCTCGACTTGGGACTTGATATCGAGGGAACCATGCGAGATCAGGCTTCCGCCCTCGAGCACACTGATGACGAGGTCGCGGTTGCGAACGCGATAGGTCGCGCCGGCCCATTCGTCCTCCCCGTCCGGCCACAGCCAGGCAACGAGACCGGCGGCGACAAGCGCAAGCGCCGCGAAAACAAGCCCGATGGTCGTACTCTTACCCTGCTTCGGGGTCGTTCCGGAAGTCTTCAACGTTTTCCACCTCAAGGTCGTAATCGGAAGTGATGAGAAGCGTGCCGATGTCCCGCCACAGCTCGAGCTTGGCGAGCGTATGATTGACAAGCGTGCGCGTGAGGGCGTTCTGGGCGTCAAGCAGGGCGCGCTGGGCCTCGAGCAGATCCCGGGTACTGGCGCGCCCGGCCTGCAGGAGGAGCGTGTTGCTCTCCACCCGCCTTTGCGCGAGTTCCAGACTGATGCGCTGAATGTCGTAGCTCTCCTTGGCCTCCTGAAGGGATCGCCATGCCTCCCGCACCTGCAGTTTCACGTTGTCGGCGAACTCCGCCGTCGCGCGTTCCTGTCGGTCCAGTTGAATCAATGCGCTGCGATAGGCATTGCGTTCGGACTTTCGGTCCAGAGGCAGATCCACGTCCAGACCGGCGCTGTATCTCGCGTCCTCGAAACGATACCTCGTCGGCTGGTTCTCGTCGGACGTGGCCGAGGCCGAGACGACCAAGTCCACGTCCGGGCCGAGTCCGTTCTTCGCCACGTTCACCTTTCGCTCCGCGTCGTCGAGTTGATCGTAAGAGGTCATCAGATCGAGCCGCAGTTGCAGCGCCTGGCTGACGGCGGCCTCAGCGTTGATGGCCGGATGAATGATCCCCGCCCCCGCGAGGCGGCGCAAGTCGGCTTCGTCCACGTCCACCTCCGCGTCGGTCGGAAGTCCCAGGGTGATTTTGAACTCGTCGAGTTGCCCCCGGTAGGTTTGGACCGCGGCAATCCAGCCATCCTTGGCCGAGAGTTCGTCCTGGCGCGCCTGGTCCACCTGAAACTCTTCCAATCTCCCCGCCTCGGCCATATCCGCCGCGCGCGCGGCCTGTTCGACGAGCCGCTGGTAATTGCTCCATTCGTTGCGAACGCGGTCGCGCTGTTGCAGCAAGGCGTAATACTGCCTGGCGATGGACACGGCGAAGGTTCTGTGATAGCGCGCGAAGGAACGAATAGAATAGATCACATCGCGTTCGGCCTGGCGAAGGTTCTCGCGCGCGATACGCTCCCCCGCTCCGCGCCAGAGGGGCTGCACGAAACTGAAGGCCATCGAACTCGTCACGGAGTGCCCGTCGGGACCGACCATGTATTTCAACGCGTTCACGCCGCCGTTCAAGGCCGCGGTGCCCCCGGTGGCCAGCGTTTGCGAAAACCCGAAGTCGGCATCGCCGGACCAGTACTCGTCCTTGTCCTGCCGCGTCCAGCGACCGGAAAGCAATGCCGTAAATGTTGGGGAAAAACGATGGCGATCCAGCGTCAGAGAGAGCGCCTGCAGATAGAGGTCCTCCTTGCGGCTCTGGTAGTCGCGGCTGTTCGTCAGGGCGATGCGGATGGCGTCGGTCAGCGAAATGATGGCCTGGGGATCGGTGGGCAGGGTCACGTCCGCGACGACGTTATACGCCTCGTCGGGCATGAGAGGCTGAAAACGGCGCGGAAGTCCCGCCAAGACGTCCGCGGCGGTGCGCTCGATCGTGAACCCGGACGAGTCGCCCAGTTCGGTCTTCCGACGATTCTTGAGGATTTCGTATACTTCCTTGTCCGCGGATTTCTTGTAATGCTTCGCCGAGCAGCCCGCGAGGGCAAATGCCGCCAGGCACACAAGGGCAATCGTCGAGAGCGGCACAGTCCGGCACATCAAGCGACTCATATCCTCATCCCCCCGCCCTTGCGGCGTGAAAACGTTCCGGCCTGTTTCGTCGGGATCATCACGATTCTCTCCAGCCCGCGCCGGGGGCGTCAGTCGCTTTGGCGGACAGGGAACACCTCTGCCCCCTTAAGGCCATTGCCTCAAGATGCACGACGTTCCGACATGGGAGTTGTCCAGCCGCGGCTCGCAATTCGAAACTCGCGTCCGATGACGCCAAGGCGTTCTTGTCCGTTCGAACGATCTTTCGCGAACGTTTCACGACACATCTATAGTACCAGTTGGAAGGCGTTTTCTTCCATTGCAGGCCATATTCTTATCGCGATGGCGAGCGGCTCCGCCACGCGATGGTCGCCGGTCGCGGAGAGGCGGCACGGGGCGAAACGCTGCACCGGGCCGATGGATTCCTCTCCGCCCGTTTGCGATACTGACTGGTCAGTATCGCCAGTATGGCAAAGTCGCCCGGTGACGTCAAGTGAACCCTTCCGCACCTGGCTCGTGAATGCGCTCTTGACGGTTTCTGCATGCGCGGTTAGGATTGCCGCGCGAATGTCGCAACGTCGCAATGCGCGAACAGCCAGGATCGGGGAAAAAGCCTCATGGCCCTGTTTCTCAACAACTTTCTCTATCTGCTCGCGGTGATCACTCCCGTCAGCAAGGTCGCCGTTCTCGTGACCCTGCGCGACCGGGACCAAGCCGCCAATCTTCATTCGATGGCGCTCAAAGCCAGCGCGGCCGGGCTGGGCATCCTGCTCGTCTTCGCCGTCCTGGGGAACATTCTGCTGACGTGGGTCTTCCACGTGGACTTGGATTCGTTCCGAATCGCGGGCGGTCTGGTACTGGGCGCCATGGGGTTCCGCGCGCTGACCAAGGGGGTGTTCAGCGAGCTCGACCGGCAGGCGAAACTCTCTCAGTTGTCCATCGTTCCTTTGGCCTCGCCCATGATCGCGGGACCGGGAACCATCACCGTGGTCATCGGCTTCGCGACGGAAATGGGAATCGGGCACACGGCAATCGTCGCCGTGGCGGCGCTGGCCGTGAATCTTTGCCTGATGTTGCTTTCGGACCGGATCGGGCGCTTTCTGAAGCTCTTCAATCTCATGGGCGCGCTGATCCGCATCACCGGCCTGATCATCCTCACCATGGGGATTCAGATGGCGATGACCGGCCTGACGGGGTGGATGGGGCGCGGGTGAGGAATGTCCTGCCGTTGGCGCGATGCCGGTGGAACGGCTCACTTGACCTTAACAGCGTCCTCCGCGGAGAAAGTCTCGGCTGTTTCGCCGGTGTAGGTTCCCGAAAGGACCAGGACAGCGTCGCCGGGAACGAGGTCAAGATCCGCAACCGCGAACCGGGCGGCCAGATGGCCGCAATCATCGGCCCAAACGGCAAGCGGGGTCGCGCCATTGAGGGTAACGGAATCGGAGACGACGCTGCCCGCGGGAATGTTCGTATGAACGGTTACCGCCGAGACTTTGGCCAGAACGATCGTGTGCGGGGACACCATCATTCCGGGGTCATTGCCTTTCACCGCCATGTTTGCCAGCGCCATGCTGCCAACGCCAAGCCCGACCACAACACATGCCGCCACACAAACGCACAATGCACGCCTCATAGCACGACTCCTTAACGACAAGACGACTCTTCCGGTGTCGTTCGTCTTGTACTTCACGGACTACCGGCCAACAGGACTATTCTACGTCCCCCTTAGGAACGGGTCAATCTTCCCGAACCTCCGTTGCGTCAGTCGAGGACGCAAGGGAGCGTCGAACTTCAGGCAGGTGGATCAGGAGAGATCGAAGCCGAAGTACCTTGCCGCGTTGTTGTAACTGATGTCCCGGACGGTCGCGCCGACGAGGTCCATATCGTTGGGCAAGACGCCCGCCGCCATCTCGCCGCCGAGGATGTTGCACAGGATTCGGCGGAAGTACTCGTGCCGCGCGTAGGAGAGGAACGAGCGGCTGTCGGTCAGCATGCCCACGAATAGCCGCAGCACGCCGACGCTCGAAAGCGCCTCGATCTGCCGCTTCATGCCGTCCATCGTGTCGCAGAACCACCACGCGCTCCCGAACTGCATCTTGCCCGGCACGCCGCTTTCCGGGAAGTTGCCGAGCATCGCCGCGAGCAGTTCGTTGTCGCGCGGGTTCAGATTGTAGAGGATCGTCTTCGGCAACTTCCCTTCGCGGTCGAGCCGGTCGAGCATCCTGGCCAGCGCCCGGCCGATCTGGAAGTCGCCGATCGTGTCGAAGCCCGTATCCGGGCCGAGGGCCTCGAACATGCGCGTGTTGACGTTGCGCATGGGGCCGAAATGGAACTGCTGCGTCCAGTCCTTCTCGTGATCCATGACGGCGAATTCGTAAATCATGGCGGACTTGAACTTGAGCGTCTCGCCGGCATCCGGCCTGTTCCCGGCGCGGACCTTGTCGAAGACTGCGGCGACTTCGGCCTGGGTATAGTCGGCCGCGCAGGCCGTCTCGAGGCCGTGGTCTGACAGGCGGCAGCCCATCGCGGCAAAATAGTCGTGCCGCTTGCTCAAGGCCGTCAGGAAGTCGTCCAGCGAGCCGATGTCCGTATCGCTGACGGCGGCCAGTTTCTCGACCCAAACGTTGAACGCTTCGGGGTTCTCGACGGCCATCCCCTTGTCCGGCCGCCACGTGGGCAGGACCGGAATGTTGAACGATTCGTCCTCGGCGACGGTCTTGTGATGTTCCAGCGTGTCGGTCGGGTCGTCGGTGGTGCAGACGAGCGCGACATTCATCCGCTTCATGATCCCCCGCGCGGAGAAGCCGGGCTGCGCGAGTTTCTCGTTGCACTCGTCCCAGATGCCCTTCGCGGCTTGGGGATTCAGGAGCCGGTCGGCGATGCCGAACGGGCGTTTCAGTTCGAGATGCGTCCAGTGATAGAGCGGGTTTCGAAGGAGCATGGGCACGACCTCGGCCCACTTCGCGAATTTCTCCCAGTCCGAGGCGCCGCCGGTGCAGTACTTCTCGTCTACGCCGCACGCGCGCATGGCGCGCCACTTGTAATGGTCGCCGTTCAGCCAGATCCGCGTCATGTTCTCGAAGCGCGTGTCCTCGGCCACCTGCTGCGGGGGCAGGTGGCAATGGTAGTCAATGATCGGCATTCCCTCGGCATAGTCGTGGTACAGCCGCCGCGCCTGGGGCGTGTCCAGAAGGAAGTCGTCGGTAATGAAAATGTCGTCGCTCATGGGAATCGCCTTGATAATGGCCTGCGTTAACAGTGACCGCGAACCGAGAGACAGTATAGAGATTCGCCGTCGGACTTGTCGAGTGGGACGACTATTCCTCGGTCGCGTCGAGCGGCAGCGGCTGAAGCTCGAAAACGAGTTCCTTCCGAGGTTCCTCGGCCGGAATCTCGATCGGGACAAGGGTGTTTCGGTCTGCGCCTGTTCTTTCATGCGGGAATACGGCAAAGCCGGGCGCCGCGGCCATGAGGAAATACTCTCC
>Ga0180437_10006762_pt1 | contig 15158 bp, 15 predicted proteins | sample SS_ome_4_FD_132410 | JGI IMG/M metagenome (GOLD analysis project Ga0180437, IMG submission 132410) | Hypersaline lake sediment archaeal communities from the Salton Sea, California, USA - SS_3_D_1 metaG | ecosystem: Environmental > Aquatic > Non-marine Saline and Alkaline > Hypersaline >...
GACAAACGCAGTTGCAAAAATATCGTCCATTAGAAGAGCTTTTCAACTGCGATTTTATAACACTTCACACACCGCTTGCCTGTGAAGGCCGTGACAAAACGTTTCACCTGGCGGATAAAAAGTTTTTCGGGTTACTCAAGCCCGGCTGTGTGTTCATAAATTGCTCGCGCGGCCCGGTTACCGAAAGTGAGGCGCTCGAATCGGCTATCAAGTCCGGGAAAGTTAAATCGAGTGTGCTGGACGTCTGGGAAAACGAGCCGCATATTGACAGCGAGCTGTTGAGGATTTGCGATATTACAACGCCGCACATAGCCGGCTACTCGCTGGACGGGAAAGTTGCCGGAATGATTATGATATACCGGGCTGTCTGCAGATTTTTCGACATCGAGGCCGTACATAACAGCAACTTATTTCTTCCGTCGCCGCAGGTAAGTCGTATCTCCCTGGACCCCCGCCAGGCAGGCACCGAGCAAGGCATCCGTCGGTGCGTAAAAGAAATCTACGACATAGAAAACGACAGTGCAGGTCTGCGAAAAATTCTGACCATGCCCGAAAACAAGGCAGGGCCATTTTTTGACAGCCTGCGAAAGAACTATCCCATCCGCAGGGAATTTCACAATACTACTATATCGCTCCAACAAGGCGACGACGGGTTAAGCCGCAAGCTGAAAGGCATCGGCTTTAAGGTGGAAAATGAAAGATTCTGAAGACAAAGATATACTTAAATGGTCAAATGGTCGGCTTGATTTTTCAGCCGGCACAATCCTGATGGGCATCCTGAATGTTACTTCGGATTCCTTCAGTGACGGGGGTCTTTTTCTGGATAGCAAATCTGCGGTCAGGCATGGACTGGAAATGGCTCGCGAGGGTGCTTCTGTAATAGATGTCGGCGGCCAATCCACTCGCCCGGGTGCGAAACCTGTTACAGCCCAGGAGCAGATGCGAAGAGTGGTTCCGGTAATTGAAGAGCTCTCCGCTGAGATTGACATTCCTGTCAGTATCGATACTTCCAGCCCTGTTGTAGCTAAGGCTGCTCTGGATGCCGGCGCTTCTATGCTCAACGACATTACCGCACTGCAGGACGATAATATGGCAGAGATAGTCGCCGAAGCTCGTGTCCCTGTCGTGCTTATGCACATACAGGGGACTCCCGCTGATATGCAGGTAAATCCTGTTTACGAAGACGTCGTTGGCGAAATTCTCGGGTTTCTGCTGTCACGCGGCGAACGTGCGGAAAGTTTCGGCATCAGCCAAGACTATATATTTATCGACCCCGGTTTCGGTTTTGGAAAGACAGTCCGCCATAATCTCAGCCTGCTTAAAAACATTCACGAATTCGTCGCCACCGACTACCGTGTTCTGGCAGGGACCAGCCGCAAGAGTTTTCTTGGCAGTCTCACGGGCCAAAAAGAACCCGCCGAGCGCACCTTCGCGACCGCCGCTACCGTCGCAGTCTGCGCTCTGGCCGGCGTTTCGGTTGTTCGGGTTCATGATGTTGCCGAAATGTTCGAGACAACAAAAGTGGCCAATGCCGTCCGCTTTCACCTTTAGGGCTGTTAGCGTACAGCATATAACGTATTGGGATTGGAAAAGGTTTGACAAAGGTGGTTTGTGGGTTAGGATGGGGTTTTTTGCAGGCAAGACAGCGGACGGGACATGTGACAGATGGATGCGTTTTTTTTTATAGCAATAGCTATTATTTTTGGTTTTATCGGCAGTTGTATCACTCGGCGAATTGGGCTGCCTGGCGTGGTCGGCTATTTGATAGGCGGTCTTTTTTTCGGTCCTTCCTTTCTTGGGGTGTTCGATGAAGCACTTTGTTCGAGGCTTGAGATATTCACCGGTCTGGCTCTATCGATTATCGCATTTACCATAGGCAGTGAACTGAAGCTGAGCACATTCAGGCAAATGGGAAAAGGTATCGGTGTAATCACCGTACTCGAATCGCTTGGCGCTTTTTTGATAGTCGCGGGGGGGATATATCTTCTGACGGGTCAGTTAGCTTTGGCTTTGATGTTCGGTGCGCTTGCGCCGGCGTCTGCGCCGGCTGGAACGGTTGCGGTATTGCAGGAATATAAGGCGAAGGGACGTCTTACGAATGCACTTTATGCGGTGGTGGGTCTGGATGACGGTTTAGCTATTGTGATTTTTTCGCTGTCCGTAGCCGCAGCGAAGATTATTTTCACCGGTGAGGCAGGAACTGTGGCCGGTGTGGTTGGCGGCCCGGTCGTCGAGATAATCGGGTCAATAGCGGCTGGTGTTGTTACAGGGTTATTGGCCGGCTATGTCGTAAAAAGGATGAAGGGTGAAGAGGCAGTATTAGCAGTTAGCTTAGCGGCTATATTTTTGTGCACCGGCGTGAGCTATTATATGGGTTTTTCGCTGATACTTGCGAATTTGAGTCTTGGTATGACTTTCACGAATGTCTTTGCAGCAGCGAATCGCCGCGCTTCTCGAAAGATTGAGTCGATTTCATTGCCGGTTTATATAATTTTCTTTTTCATAGCGGGGGCCCATATCAGGATAAGTTTGCTGACGCAATTGGGCATTATCGGTCTGGTGTATATAATTTGCAGGATTGTGGGTCTTTTTGGTGGTGCATATATAGGAGCTGCTTTATCAAAACAAAGTTCGGTGATACGCAAATACTTAGGTCTGGGGATACTATCGCAGGCAGGAGTGGCCATAGGTCTTTCGGTTCTTGCGGCGGGCGAGTTCGGTTCGTTCGGCGATGAAGGCCGGCAGGTTGGTCTGGTGCTTATCAATACCATAATGGCGACGACGATTATTTTCGAGATTATAGGCCCGATAGGTGCGAAATACGCTATCTCGAAAGCCAAGGAAGCAGGAGTGAATATTACCGAGGACGACCTTATCCAGACATACAAGGTGGGAGATGTAATGGAGACCGAAGTGCCTGTAATAATGGCTGGTATGTCTCTGCAGGAGGTAATAAATATAGTAAGCGACACGGATGATTCTCACTACCCCGTGGTTGACAATGGTGACAAGCTGATCGGGATTATCACATTAGACGGGATTCGCAAAACTTTCAATGTTCAGGAGCTGAATGACTGGCTGGTAGCACTTGACGTTATGGAAGCAGTAACGGGTGGTTTTAGTTCTGAGACGGCTTTATCCGAGGCCCTTGAACAGATGAGACGCAAGGATACCGAATATATGCCGGTTGTTGACGTGCAGCACGGCAACAGGCTTATAGGTGGACTCAATAAGCGAGCTGTATGGCGTAAGCTTAGTGCGGAGGTTCTTTCCAGGCAGCGTAAAGCGGAGATTCTGCATTGAGTTTTCAGCGGATGGTGCTGTACCAGGAGCGGTTTTATAATCAGAATGGTTCTGGTGGATTTTGATAAAAAGGTGTCAGATTGAAGCGTTTGACTCTGTCGAGGCAGAAGCGGCTTCGAGGCAACAGGCAATTCAAAGCTGTGATAGCAGGTGGAGTTCGAGTCAGCGACGATTTGCTGTCGGTCTGTGTAGCTGAGAACAATTTCAGGTATTGTCGGCTGGGTGTTTCCGTTGGTAAATCCTGCGGGAAGGCGGTTTTTCGAAACCGGCTGAAGCGAGTTTTGCGAGAGGCGTTTCGCCAGAACCAGGACAGGATTCCTGGCGGTTTTGATTATGTGATTATGATATCTCCTTTTGCCGTTCGGGAGTTGAGAGAGAGGCGGGATAGTGATTTTGTCAAGAAGCTGAATTTTCACGTGGTTTCGGAGTCGCTGCTGAAACTCCTCGATAAGGCAATGGTTAAGCGAGGCATAGAGCAAGGGAAAAGTATTTGAAAGCCTGCTATAGTGAGTGAGAGACGTAAATTGATGCAGATAGGTGAAGCGGCAGAAAAAGCTGGTATTTCCAGGCAATCTTTGCAATATTACCTGATGATTGGATTGCTTGTTCCGACCGAGAGTACGGAGTCCGGCAGACGGATGTTCGATAATAAGGCGGTGGAGCGGATAAAGCTGATAAAGAGGATGAACGAGAGCGGTTATTCGCTTAGAGACATCAGGGAGATTTTTATAGAGCGCGGCTGCGGGGAGTCCGGGCTCGGCTGATGATTTCGGCTGAGTGTGTTGTTTGAATAACGGTGTTGTCAGGCGTTGAAATCTGAAAGGCGTATAGAATGAGTGATTATGAGTCATGGCAGAGAAGACGTAATATCACCGTCGGGATTTTTGTAATAACAGGGTTAGCGGCATTCGTCTGGATGGTGGTTAGTTTTGGCGACCTGCCGGTTAGATTGAGTAAGTTAAACTCATTCCAGGTGGCGGTTCGCTTTCCGAGTGCGCCTGGTGTGCAGAAAGATACTCCAGTGCGGTTCTGTGGTTATCGGATAGGGAGGGTTATTGACGTTATCCCGCCTGAAAGGCTCGAGGATTTAAGTACAGGTCAGGTTTACCATCAGACACAGGTGATATTAGCCATAGACAATAGGTATCCCAATATACCGGATAACGTTGAGGTGAAGCTTATGCAGCGCGGTCTTGGCAGCAGTTATATCGAGCTGTTTGTGGACCACGTCGCGGCAGTGGAAGGGTTTTTGGAGAACGGGACTCTGGTTCAGGGTTCGACTTCTTCGGCGAGTGAATTTTTTCCGGCGGAGACACAGGAAAAGGTTGACCAGCTTATCGAAAGGATAACGAAGTTTATCCAGAACGCAAATGCCGTTGTCGGCGACAAGGCCAATCAGGACAATTTCAAGAGCGCTCTGAGTAACCTTGCCAGTGCAACGCGGCAGGCAGATAAGACACTCAAAGAAATCGAGAGTTTTTCCGCTGCAGCAACAGAGGCGATAAAGAATGCAGATGTCAAGGTTGATAAGACGGCGGCTTCGATAGCGGAAGCAAGCGGTCAATTAAATCGAACGGCGAGGGAGTTCGGCCTGATACTTGCGAAGATAAATAACGGCAGCGGGACGGCGTCACGTCTTCTAAATGATGCCAAGCTGTACGAGGAGCTGATAGAAGATGCCGAGCAGATGCAACAACTGTTCCGTGAGCTGAATCTTTTTTTAGCGGAGGCCCGCGAAAAAGGCCTGCCTTTGAAGATGAAGTAAGCGGGGAGAGAGGTATAAAATGTCTGAGGGTATTTCTCACACACATTTTGAAAGGGAGGTTTCTGCGAGTCGTATCCAGAGTCTGACAGCTCAGCGGATGCTTTTGTCGAAGCGTACGAAGCCATGTTTTTATATCGAAGCCCTTGCTGACGTAACGGAGCTTATGTCGATGCGTCACTCATTAAAAAGGGCCTACGGGGTAAAAATAACCACCAACGCCTTTTACATCGAGGCCATGGGCAGAGCAGCGGCTCGATTTGCATTGATGGTTGGTCGGCTTCAAGGTGATGTCATCAGGATTGCCGATTCGGTTAATGTAGGTTTTGCGGTCAATGCGCCACATGGGCTTGTGGTTCCGGTGATAAAAGATGTTGAGGACAAACGGCTTCGTGAGATTGCTGTTTTCGAGCAGGAGCTGACAGCAAAGGCTCGCAGCAATAGATTGTCTCTCGCGGATTTGGATGGCGAGACGATAGCTCTCAGTAATCTTGGCGTTTACGCAGTGGATTCGTTCATTGCAATAGTACCGCCTCGTGCCACTTCTATATTGGCGGTTGGTAATCCTTACAGAGAAGCGGTTTTCAGCGGCAATCGTTTTTTCGAGAGGAGAAAGGTGAGTTTGACAGTTGCAGCGGACGCCCGGATAGTTACCTATGATTATGCGGCTGGTTTTCTTGCCTGCGTAGTGGGCCTGCTCGAGAACCCGCAACGACTGGTGCCCAACGACAATGGTGTTTAGCTTTTTAGATTATCCTTAATAATTATACATTATGTTGCAATTTCGTTGAGATATTCTTCCAGATTTGTATATCCGTCGTCATCCGGAGTGCCATTGCGGTCGGATTGGCCTGCGTGGGCCAGTAACATCGGCAACAGTTACACCATTCTGATACAGCTTATTCAAATCTCGGGTAATCACCGTGTCCGTGATCTTCGGTTGCTGGTTTACAAACTTACGAAATGTGGCTTTGAGGTCAATATGCGAGGTCCATGTCCAAACCAAGAACTTTACTACCAGTAAAACCGCCACGACAGTAAACACAATATTTGTTATCAATTCCATTGTTTATCCTTCTTTGCCATATAACAACTGTTATATGTTTTCTTCAAAACAGGTTTGTTCGGTTGTGTTGGTGGTTTCTTTGGGTTGGTTGTTTTCAGGCTGGCTTTCAGGCTGTGCGGTGTTTTCCGCGGGTGCGGTGGTCATCTGCTGATTTATGAATTGGGCGACTTTTTGGTAATCCTCTGCGCCGTGGCAGTTTTTTTCGTATTCGAAGATTGTTTTGCCGTAGCTTGGTGCTTCGGCGAGCTTGATGTTCGGGCGAATGCAGATAGGGACGACCTGTGCATTTGACCATGGAAGATTCTGGTTTCGAGCGTTGTCAAAATAGGTTGTGATGTTTGCTTTAACTTCGGCAGGCAGCGATGCCCTGGTGTCGAACATACACAGCAGAATCCATCTGACCTGCAGTTTCGGGTTAATTCTTTTTTTGACAAGCTCGACGGTGTGCAGCAGTTTTCCGAGGCCCTGCAGGGCCAGGAAATGCGGCTGGAGCGGGATAAGTATATCCTGAGCAGAGGCCAGGGCGTTTAAGGTTAAAAGTCCGAGTGATGGAGCGCAATCAAACAGGATATAGTCAAAGTCGGCGTGTTTCGTACGGTCAGGTGGATTTTTTTCACCGCTCAGTGCCTCTCTCAGAATTGTTTCGCGTCCTACGACATTTACCAGTTCGCTTTCAGCGCCTACCAGGTTGATATTAGCGGTGAGCAGCCAGAGGTTCGGTCTTACCAGCATTAGCTGTTCCTGAAATTCGGCTGATTGTGTCAGGACTTTATAAGTGCCTGAATCGGTGGTTTGCGGGTCGATGCCGAGGTGTATGGTAAGATGCGCCTGCGGGTCCATATCAATGACAGCGACTTTAAGCCCCATTTTGGCCAGTGCGGCGGCTACATTGACGACGGTGGTGGTTTTTGCGACGCCGCCTTTCTGATTTAATATAGCTATAGTTTTCATTTTGAGAGTTGTTCAGGTTTTCCGGTTCAATTTTTTGAAAGCGGCATCGAGGACGCCATTTACAAAGTGTGGTGACTGTTTGCTGCTGTATTTTTTGGCGAGCTCGATGGCCTCGTTTATGGCGACTTTCGGCGGTATGTCCGGGCAGAACTTCAACTGATAGACAGCCAGCCTGATGATACTTTTATCGACCATAGCCAGGCGTGACAACTGCCACTTTATAATTGCGTCACTGATTAGTTCGTCGCAGGCGGTCAGATTTCGAACCACGCCCCTGGTCCATTCGACAGCTTGTTTTTTGACCGTATCGTCCGGTTCATTTTCCGGGAAGAACTGCTGCAGGTTTTCGCAGTTTCCGGGGTTCTGGACGTCAATCTGACACAATGCCTTCATAGCAAGCTCTCTGGACCTTCGCCTTTTATGCACGTATCCTCCCGGCGTTATCTTCCCACCTGTTTCTGGCGAGGTTTCGACTATAAGCTTAACCGAACAGTTTGTCGCGTCGGTAGCCTTGCCCCGCCTGTGGCTGGGCTAAATCTGTTGCAAGACATTCGCCAGTTCCATAGCGGTAACTGCGGCGTTTGCTCCGGCGTTGCCCATTTTGGCACCGGCCCTGTCGATAGCTTCCTGCAGTGTTTCACAAGTCAAGACGCCAAATATAGCGGGTGTGTTACATTCATAGTTAATCTGAGCGATACCTCTGGTGACCTGCTGGCAGACGTAATCGTAATGTGAAGTCTGCCCTTTAATGACGGCCCCGAGGCAGAGGACGGCTGCGTAATCGCCGCTTTTGGCCAGTTTTTTGGCTGGCATAGTAATTTCGCATGTTCCCGGGACCCTCAGTACCAGGATTTGTTCGTCGTCGGCACCGTGCCTGCGGAGTTCATCTATGGCCCCGGCCAGCAGTCTTGAGGTTATAAGCTCGTTAAATCTGCTTACCACTATTGCATATTTTGCCTTACCAGCGTCAATTCGACCATCAATCTGTTTTATCATATTTTCAATTCTCCTATTTGTTTTGGTGGGCATTATAAGACGGTTTGTCGAGAATTCAAAGAAAAAAGCTGTGTAGTTCGATGAAATGGGGATTTTTGGAGAAAGAGGTAAAGCGGCACCAGTGAGACCCCGATAATTTCGTCATCTTCAGGGTTTTTGCCGGACGAGGTACATTATGAGTTTCAGAGAGAGCACATTTGATTTTTACAGTGAGGGAGAGCACCGAGCCCGCAGGGCGTTCGAGCTTTACGAAGAGGGTAGAGCTGTGGAGGCGGCGGCAGAGCTGGACATTGCTCTGGAGTCCAATCCTTTGAGCGGGAGGTGGCATTTCGACAAGGGTCTTAGTCTCGACGCTATGGGTCGGTTCGAGGAAGCGATAGCCGAATACGAAGCGTCGCTGGAGTTGGAGGCCGATGATGCAGAAATACTCAATGCTCTTGGTGTGGATTATACTCGGACCGGTCGATATGACCTTGCGATAGCGACTTTTGAAGAGATAGAGAGATTGTATTCTGATTTTGAGCCCTGCTACTGCAATCGAATAATCACGTACACCGAGATGGGGCGTCACGAGATGGCGGAAGAGATGTTTTATCTTGCTCAGCAGATTAAACCGGCCTGTGCGTTGTGTTTTTACAATATCGGTAACAGTCTTTTTATTCGAGGTGAGCATCAAAAAGCGATAAGCTGCTGGAAAAAGACGTCTGCGCTGGAGGCCGGCCATCCACAGATTAACTACCGGATAGCGCAGGCACTTTGGGCGTCCGGCGAGGATGGTGAAGCGCGTGAGTATTTTTTGAAAGAGCTCCGTCGTAATCCCGGTGACGTGGATGTAATTCTTTCTTTTGGGTTGTTTCTCATTGATGGGCGACACATTTCCTCTGCGAGGGAGAAGTTCAACAGGGTGCTCGAACTGGAGCCGGGCAATTGTCAGGCATTATTTTGGCTTGGTGAGCTGAGTTTTAACGAGTGTGATGATGCTGGTGCTCAATCGTTTTTTCGCCAGGTTGTTAAGAAGGATTCATCGAAGCCTGGTCCGCGGTATCGTCTTGCCGAATTGTCTCTGAGGCAAAACGAAGCGAAACAGGCGTACGATTATCTGGTTTCGGAGGTTCAATTGGAAATTGAAGATGCCGGTGTGCTGGTTTCGATGGCCACTATGTTTCTTGAATTAGATGATATGGATTATGCGACGAACTGTTTGCTAAGGGCGTCTGACATTGACTGCTCCAGTGCTGACACTTATTATTATCTTGGGTTCGTATGTTGTTTGAAGGGTGAGCTGGAAGATGCCGAGGAATTTTTCAAGCATGCTCTTGAGATTTCGCCGGACCACTTTAACACGCTAAAAGCACTTTCGGGTCTGTATCTGTCAATTGGTCGGTTGGAATGTGCTTATGAAAAGGTCCAAAAGGCTGGTTCAATCGACATAGATGATGGTCAGTTGAAGCAGCTTCGAAGGGCGATAAGAACCAGGAGAATTTTGTCTTCGATTACAGCTTTTATGAGGTGTTTTTGTTTTCCAAAGACATTCTGGAAAGGCAAGATTCGCCGAGTATAGAGATAAAATCGCCCCAATTATTTTTTTCACATACATTTCGCTTTGTTTGAATTTCTTTTTTCTATAGTTGGCCCGTCGATATATACGGGTTCCGACTCAGCAGAAACAATTTGCAAAGTGGTGCCGAATGCTTTAATCTGTCCTGCTCCGGCCGAGTGGCGGAATGGCAGACGCTGGGGACTTAAAATCCCCTGCCCGCAAAGGGCGTGTGGGTTCGACTCCCACCTCGGCTATAGTATTTAAGGCCTTATAATGCTGTTTTGAAGGGTTTGGGGGCGTTTTTGCTGAAATCTTATTATCTGACTTATTTCCGTTTAGTCCCGCCGAGTTTTGTTGTCTGGCGCAATTAGTGTCCAAGTAAGGGCAACTGGCACCATGTTACCATCCGCAGGATTATCCGAAGAGCTTCAGGCGATACTGCACATTGAACCACAGCAGGGGAAAGTCAAGTTCCATTTACCGCGAGTCGGCCTGATAAATAATATAGCACTGGGTATGTTTTCTCAGACCAACAAGCCATTCACTCCGCCCACTTCGATAAAGCCGAACCTTTACACCGGGCGGAGTGACTTTTATAGTAATCTCCTGTCTGCGTAAGGCCTTCGGCTCAGTGCTTGCCCAAAATGGTGTTTCGACAGCAGTAACCCAGCGGCTTTTAGAACACTCTTCCCCATTTCTGACCAACTAAGGTATACGAATGTTGGTCCTGTCTCGCGTTATGCGGTAGAACAATTGTCGGTTGGTGGCTGACTATGACGATAGTTGGATGCGAGGAATTGTGTCGTCCGGGAAGCGGTAAGTTTTTGTATAAAGGTAAATTTAGCAAGGAGGAGTTAGCATGAATAAATAGTGCACCTCGTGCGTGATGATATAATCACCGCCAAGCAGTTAAGTAATTCGGCAAATCCCGGCATAAGGGGCAAAGTTTTGGCGGTTTTGCCGGTTTTCGCATATCATATTTGAAGACTATTGAAATTTAGAAGCGTTTGCCACAGGACAGTTATTTTTTGCCTTTGGCAGTGGACAGGGGCAAGTGCATGTGATATAAATACACATCGCTCTTTCGTTGTTTTGATAGGAGGCCAATGATATGGCAAAAGAAGAAAACGATAGTACAAACAAATCGCTGGAAGGCAGGGAGGCTCAACCTGAGCCCATCTACGAGGATGAAATAAACCTGATGGATTATTTTGTCGTTCTCTGGAAACGGAAATGGTTTATTTTTTTAGTATCTGTACTGCCGGCCTTAGTGGCAGGATCGATCATATTTTTTGGGCCGAGAAATTATAAAACAACCTATACATATGATGTCAGAGGCCAATTCAGAAACCAAACCGTTGTGGATGTGGGGAACTGTAATCTTACTGAAGGGAATTATAATGTTTTTATCAGCAGGTTCTATAGCCAAGAAAACTTAAGCAAAATTACAACCAGCCTGCAGCAAGCCGATCTCAAAAGGCACGCCGAGTCAATAATCAACACTGAAGGGAAAGAACAAATTGAGAACCTCGTGAAGTTTGAAGTTTTACCGCCATATATAGATGTTTCCAAAGCAAAAGAAACAGATCCGACTAAACTCAAACAGATTAGGCAGTTAGAAGCGTTATTACTTAATGTGACTATAACAGCAAATTCTAAAAAAGAGATTTCTAAAATATCCTCTGTAATAAGAGATAATCTCGAAAATATAATGCCTGTGTACTTAGTAGCGGAGCAGTTGAAGCTTTCTGCAAAAGGATTTAAGAGCAAGATGGCCGATATCGAAAAAAACAGGTTTGCTTTACAGCTTGCTTTGGAAAACAAAAAAGCTGTTCTGGCAAAACTAAAAGGTATAGAAACTGAAACTTTGAAGAAAAGCAGAAGCGATATTATGCTGCAGTTTGACGTAGGCGGCAGAAGCGAATATCTGCCTATTGAATACCAGATACAAACTGCAGAATCGAAAATAATACAACTTGAGGAAACTATTAAGGACAATGAGAAAAAGTTCGCATATTACGAGGATTTGCTCAGCCTGGACGAAAAGGTTTTGGCTGAGGTGCAAAAGAACAGGTTATCAGGCTATACCATACAACAATTCCATCTGTTTCTGCTTGAATCAGTGAAAGCGGCAGAGAAGGAAGAATTGAAGGATTACTTAAGTTCGTACACTAAAAAAATTGAGAACCGGATAGCTGTAAGTGCGCCGGTTACCGAAAATCCGATCATCTCCGCTATTGCAAAAGGCACGGTTAAAAAAAGCGGCGCTGTGTTTGTGATAGCATTATTGATATCGGTATTTGCTGCTTTCATATTGGAAGGCCTTAAAAAGAGCCAGGCCCAGATTTCATAGAAGCTAATTCCCGGCTAAACAAATAGGGCTTGACGTAATTGACGGTTAATTGCAACCCACGGGGACGGAGTTTGCTTGGATCACGAAGTAAAAAATAGCAAATTCGAAGTACTAATCCTGTTATCCGGGCTGTCAGGATTTTAGTAGCAGTTTGGAATTTTGATAAAACAGTTTTTACACAAATTAAGATACAGTAAAGGTCATGGCGGGATTCTCGCCCGCGGAGCGATTGGAGTATTTATCGTCAAGGTTGCAGGTGTGGGGCTGCTGTTTGCTCTGCATGTGATGCTGGCACGGCTGCTGGGTGCTGAGCAATATGGGATTTACGTTTATGTCTGGACGTGGGTGAATATCTTGGCGATTCTTTGCCTTCTTGGATTTCAAATATCGCTGGTTAGATTTATTGCCGAATACAACATCAAACAGCAGTGGGGGCTGCTTCGCGGAATATTGCGGAAAAGCAAGCAGTTCGTACTGGGGTTCAGCATTCTGGTAAGTGCTGTTGGCACAGCTGTCATCTGGTTTTTAGGTGACAAGATATCGAATGAGTTTGTGATAACTTTCTACATCGCTTTTTGTGTTTTACCTGTTTTTGTATTTGCCCGGCTGAGGGAGGCTTCGCTGCGGGCATTAAAGCACGCTGTCCAGTCGGTATTGCTGCTTCAGATTGTAAGGCCCATTTTAATGGGGATGGGGCTTATCGCATTTTTATTGTTGGCGGAGAATAGTCTGACTGCACGTTATGCAATGATATCCAATTTTACTGCGGTTATCGCAGCCTTGCTCATCGGTACTTTACTCTTACACAGGTTTTTGCCCGAATCCGTAGGACAAACATCTCCGGAATTTGCAAACAAACAGTGGTTGAATGTTTCCCTGCCACTTCTGCTGATCGCAGGGATGAGTATACTTTTGAGGAGAACGGATATAGTAATGCTCGGAGCGTTGAAAGGTTCGGAACAAGCGGGCATATATTCAGCGGCTTCAAAGGTTTCGAATTTGGTTGTTTTTGCACTGGTTGCGTTTAATGCGATCCTTACTCCCATAGTTTCGGAGTTATATTATACAAAACAGGGTAAAAAACTTCAGAAAATAATCACCCTTTCAGCCAGGTCGGTTTTTACAGTTACACTGGGTATAAGTATAGTACTGTTTTTTTCAGGAAAGTTTTTATTAAATTTATTCGGTCAGGATTTTGCCATTGCTTATACGTCTTTATTTGTATTATTGATGGGGAATATTGTATGTTCTTTAGCTGGACCTGTCAGCTTGTTAATGACCATGACCGGTTATCAAAAGTTGGCTGGGAAGCTGATATTGTTTAGTGTTATTATAAATGTCATTTTAAATTTTTTCCTGATTCCGAGTATGGGCCTTTTGGGTGCCGCTATTTCTACTGCGTTGGCTTTGTCTTTTAAAAATATAATTATGGCTGTGTACGTTTGTAAAAAGATGAAGCTTCAGCCAACAGTTTTAGGCTTTTAAATCAATTAGAAAAATTGATGATCTCTATTCAAAAGAATTTTTTGTTTATTCACGTTCCCAAAACAGGTGGCAACAGTATCCAGAATTTACTGAATGATTATTCAGAGGACAATATCGTCTGTAATTCGGACTGCCACGACGGGGTAGGACGTTTCGATGTTCGGAACAAAAAGCATCCCTTTTTACAAAAACATTCTAATCTGCTGGAATATAAAAAAGCTCTGCCAAAAGATGTTTATAAAAAGCTTTTTAAATTCTCGGTTATAAGGAATCCCTGGGACCGTATGATTTCGAATTATTTCTCTCCACGTAGAGGGCTCGAAGAATGGGATGGAGAATTGTTCAAGAAAATTTTGTGTAAAACACCACCCCTGCGTTTTTATGTAACAACCCCGAAGAAGTTTTCGTTTATGCCCTCATGCATATGGAAAAAAGCGACTCAGCTGCAATTGTATCCGGCGGCAAGAAAAGATTTATTCAGCGAGATGGATTTTCTACTCAGATTTGAGCAATTTGAGGAGGATTTTAAAAAGTTGTGTAAACTGATCGGCATTCCATATTCTCCCTTGCCCGTAAGAAATAAGAGCAACAGGAAACACTACTCATACTATTACGATGACGAGTTCAGAGAAATGGTTAGGAAAAGATTCAGCGAAGAGATATCCTTGATGAATTACGAATTTGAGCAAGCTTGATTCTCTCTTAGCTATGGTTACAGGTCGGTATCAAATATAATCATAAAAAGGTCTTATCCCTCCGGGATAAAAGGAATTGTTTTCCCTAATATACTCAAGCTGACCGATTGTTGGAATTATAATTACTGACAGCATTAAACAAAAATGGCCTGTTTTGACGATAAGACTTGTAGTAGCAAGTAATTATCGCAGGAGAGGCCATATGATTATAATCGGCAAAATTCCAAAAAAACAAGTTTCTGAACATGTTTATAGCTATTTCTGGTCTATGGTACTGTCTATATGTATCAGCCATGGCAATACGATTGATAGACTCGTCAAGTTGTTGCGGAACAGCACCAATCATGGAGAATTCCTCTGGCGAAGCAACTGGTGTGAGTCGGCCGTAATGCAGCAAATTGCATTGGATATGTTGCTGGGTTTGTTTACCAAGAAAGACAAACATTTGTTTTTCATTATCGATGACACTCAGATCCTCAAACGAGAAACGAGCTAAAAAAATGCAAGCTGTTGGCAAGCTGCACCACCATGCCACCGGCAAGTATGGAACCGGCCATACTATTTTGAAAGTGTGTTTGTATTATCGTGGTGTCACCATCCCATGGGCTTCGTTGCTGTATATCAAACAAGAACATGCTGGTAAATTGAAGGTTCCCTTTCGCAAACTTACTGAACTTGCTGGTCAGGTAATCAGAGATGCTGCTTTTTCGGAGAAATACAAGGTTACTGTTTTGTTTGATACTTTTTATCTCTGCCCAAATGTGGTCAATGCCTGCAAAGAGCGAAAATGGCATTATACAGGCGTAGGCAAGTCTAATCGATGGTTTACAGTTGGTTTGGTAGAACGCAAACTTGCTAAATACGGCAGAAATGTTCTGCGAAACAGTGGCACTTGGTGTAACATTACCGGCCTGCGTAAAAGTAAAAAATACAGGTTGGCTGAACGAATTGGCAAATTGAATAAGTTGGGTACGGTCAAGATCGTTTTCTCTCGCCGTAAAAGAGAA
>Ga0180437_10006764_pt1 | contig 15156 bp, 15 predicted proteins | sample SS_ome_4_FD_132410 | JGI IMG/M metagenome (GOLD analysis project Ga0180437, IMG submission 132410) | Hypersaline lake sediment archaeal communities from the Salton Sea, California, USA - SS_3_D_1 metaG | ecosystem: Environmental > Aquatic > Non-marine Saline and Alkaline > Hypersaline >...
CCAGTGCAGTGTTCAGCCGCAGGAGAAGGTCTCTGTTTCGATCCTCAGCCAGGTCGAGGGGATGGATCTGGATCCCGCTGCCGTACTGTGTGCCCAACGAGACCATCAGGTCACTCAACGCCTGGAAGTCGGCGTGATCGGGACCGTAGGCGACCAAGATCTGCACCGTCGGCGCTGGCGTAGGCATAACAACCTCGGGTAGGTCATCCAATGAGGGGTAGTCCACACCTCCCTGGGCCAGGTATTCGTCGATGATCGTCTCCAGTTCCGCTGGGATGTCCCGGGCACCGATCAGCGCCTGGTCGCCAATGAAAACAGCGGGCACCGCTCCCTGGTGTCCCTCAGGTACGCCGTATTTCATCCCCAGCGCTAGGAGCGTGAGGTACTTGTCGGTGTCGTTCCAGACCTCGATAAGTTGATATTCGACCCGGTCGCCATACTTCTCTTGGACCTGCGGCAGGAAATTGTCGATCACATCGTGGCAGTGCGGGCAGGTCTCACCATAGAACAGATAGAAACGAACCACAGGTGCTTCCTGCGCCGTGACCTCCAGCGTGGGGCCAGACGATAGAGCCAGCGTTGCCAGCACCAGAATGAACAGTGGCACAAACGTGCCCGATCCTCTTTTCATATACCGATCACCTCTAGAAATTGCTCTAGAACAGCTTGATTCTTGCAGCGGTGTTACGTTTGTTTTTCGCGTCAAAGTGCGAAGCCACTGATGGACAAGCACTCAGGCTGAATATCGCTCCAACACGTGAATGATGCGTAACAGCGTGTCGTTCACGGGGGTGGGGACGCCGAAGGTCTGGCCCAATTCCACCACCTTTCCGGCAAAGATCTCCACCTCGGTCTTGCGCCCTGCCTCGATGTCCTGGAGCATCGAGGTCTTGCCCAGAGGAGACAGGGTGTTGAGAAACGTGTACCAGTCGTGCAGGTCCTGTTCCACCAGGTTCACCCCAGCAGCCTTCGCCAAGGCGATCACCTCGCGCATGAGAGCCTCCATCAATGCCTGGGCATCCGGCGACGATTGGAACGCACCGTACGGCGCCCGCATCACCGCCGACGCCTGGTTCACCCCCACGTTGATCATAAACTTCCACCACAGCATACGAATCATATCGGGCGGCGTTTCGTAGGGGATTCCAGCCCTGTCAAATGCGGCTTGTACGCGCCGAACTCGTCGACTGACCTGGGGGTTGACAGCCTCGCCGAAGTAGAGTTTGCCCGGTTTGGTATAGGTGATCCGGTTCCCCTGGCGAACGGCGTCTATGCCCACGGCAATGGCGTACAGCACCTTGTCCATACCGTAGACGGATCCGATGTATTCCTCGCTGTCGAGTCCATTCATCACAGAGATGATGGTCGTCTGGTCGCCGACCAGGTTCTGCAGGTCATGTACCGCCTCGGAGAGGTGATGGTGCTTCAGAGCCACGATGATGAGGTCGGCAGGTGGAGAGGCTCCATCGGGATGGATGACCGGGACAGCGTATGGCTCTCCGTTGACCACCAAGCCATCCCTCTTGAGCCGATCATATCGCTCGTCGCGAGCGACTGCCGCCACCGAACACTCGGCCACGTCAAAGAACTTGCTAGCAAAGAAGGCACCCATCGCCCCCGCGCCAAGGATGGCCACGTTCTTGACTTCCTGCATCAGCCCACGTCCTCCGGGGCTTGGTACTTGTCCATCAATCACCTCGCACTCTGACACAAAAGACAGGCCTAGACCCCCTACAAGAAACCAAAGTTGTTCTCAGACAGATGCCTAGTATATCCTGACATGCACAGAAGTCAAAGGTTGCCGATCTTGCATAACTGTGGTAGAATATCAATGAAGGACGAGGTAGGTTTTGGCTGTACATCGAGGACTGCCCAGACTTGCGGAGACTGGGCGGCCTTTTTTTCTGCCCACGCTGCTTCGCCCGAGATCACATAGAACAAGGAGTAACGCAAGTGACCGAAAAGGAAACTGGAACCGTCAAATGGTTCAATGATGCAAAAGGATATGGCTTCATCGCTCGCGAGGCGGGAGAGGACGTGTTCGTCCACTACTCGGCCATCGAGGGAAATGGGTTCCGCTCGTTGCGCGAGAACCAGCACGTCGAGTTTGCCGTCGAGCAGGGGCCTAAGGGGCTGCAGGCCGTCCACGTGAGGGCCCTGTAGCCAGGTATCAGCGGCTGTGCGCCGCGTCTGGAGAGACAAGCAATGGCAAAGAAACTATACGTGGGCAACTTGAGCTATAACACGACTCATTCCGCTCTATCTGAACTCTTCGGCGAGCTCGGAGAGGTCGCTGAAGTAAACCTGATCACAGATCGTATGACAGGCCGCTCCAGGGGCTTTGCTTTCGTCGAGATGGTCGATCACGCCGCCGCCCTGGCGGCCATCAACCAGCTCGACGGCAAGGAGGTAGACGGACGGGCCATCAAGGTAGCAGAGGCGCGCCCGAAGCAAGAGACCCGAGGTGGCGGCGGCAGTCGCCGTGGCCGCTGGTAGGGTCAACCCCGCCTGAGCAAGACTAAGTAGGCAAGAAAGGACCGCACGGCCACTCCGCAGGCCGTGCGGTTTTTCTGTCCTTATCACACAGGATCTCTCTGGTTCAGAAACCGCCGCAGCTCCTCCTTGCCGCTGAGAACGTTGAGTGCAATTGAATGGCTCTCAAACCATTCCCTCGCCCTCTCGTCCAACCGCCGCACCCGCTTTGCCAGCGCCACAAGATCGCCCTGGGACGCAGGCTCCAGCAAATCTGGAAACCCCGCCCTTTCATAGGCACCGGCGTATTCGCCAAGCAGGTTAAAGTCGGCGCTCCAAAACCCCTTGTCAACCTTGTTCATCAACTGGCATATCTGTTCCTGCATCTGAAACGCGGCAAATCCCGCCGCCATCACATCCGCGTTTTCGCATGCCGAAAGAACCTTGTGCCCATACTCGACGATATAGAAGTAAAAGTCCTTAAACACCTCCTTTGCATCCGACGGCGCAGAGATCGATGCCTGTGCTGCAAGCAATATGTCCCTGACTTCCTTCGCCAGCCTATCGGCCGCCCCAAGCATGCTGTCCGTATCTTGCGACAAGACAATGGCCCTGATCATATCCTCCAGCCCGTTTGGCTTTTGCTCCAGTTCCAGTATTTGATGGAGATTGGCTCCCAACCCCTTTGTGAAGTACATCTGATTCACCAAAGCGAGGCAGTTTGCGGCGCTATTGACAAACTGCTGACCTGCCCACCGCGTGCCCGCTGCATCATCCCCATCCAGCGCCAGGCGTATTTGTCCAAGCTGGAAGAGCGTCTCCTTGAACGCCTCCAGCCCTTTCTCTACCATGATCGCGCGACTCTCCGGCCTCGTGAGCTCCGCTATGCGTGCCTGGAGTCCGTTGAACCTGTCCAGATCCGGTTGAGACCGGTGATAGAGAACCTTGGCATCGGCGATGAGGGAGGCTGAGACCGCCCAGGGGCGTTTGGACCTCGCGTTCGCGATGTCCTCCGCAAGTTTCCACGATACCGGCCAAAAATCATAGGGCAGACCATCGATGACAAACTGGCTGCACAACGCTCTGGCCTTTCCCTCGTCCGGTATGTAAAAGAGGTCCAGGTCCGAAGTGGAAGACGCGACATCTCTTGCATACGACCCATAGTAGGCGATGATGGCGATGTCGTCTCCATGTGCTCGCACGGCATGTGAAACCAGTATGTCGGCTATCTCAAAGACATCGGGCATTTCAGCATTATCCCCTTTTCATTTACACGGCATTCCAACCCAACTGCCTCATCGTCAGCATGTTGCGGCAAGAGGCATCACCCGCAAGCTACCCTCCAGTCCACCTTCAGGCCGCAGCACAATCTCGAGCTTGGCGCTTCCGCTGCCACCGCTCGACCGCCCGTCTTTCCTCTTCCAGGTACATCTGCTGACGGGCCAGCAACAGGTTCCAGTCCACCTGATGTCCGTCGAACTCGGGCCCATCCACGCACGCGAAGCGCGTCTGTCCGCCCACCGCCACGCGGCAGGCCCCACACATGCCTGTGCCGTCCACCATGATCGAATTGAGATTGACGATGACGGGCACGCCAAACGGTTGGCTGGTAAGCACGCAGAATTTTCATGACCGCCGGACCAACGGCCCAGATACGATCGATGGGACGCTCCGCTTCCAGTATCTCCTTCAAAGGAGCAGTGACCAGCGCCTTGCGCCCGTAGGAGCCGTCGTCGGTGCAAACGATCAACTCATCACTGACGGCCCGCATCCTTTCCTCCCAGAAGAGCAATTCCTCGTTTCGAACACTGAACGTGACATTACACCACATCGGCCCGGAGATGCTCTCCGGGCCAGTTTCTCGTTCTCCTGTTGATGTGGATATTGTGCTGACCACGCCAGTTATTGACTCTGCATCGCCAGTAGTGGATAAGCGTGCCCGATCAGCATGGACCATTCACCCAGGGAGATGTTCATCCCACACCAGGTTAGGCCCATCAAGTAGTATGGGAACCGCATTCAACACATTGCGGCCAAGAATGCCCCACGCCCCGTCAATTAGCAGAAACTGTCCACGGAACGTTCGGCCACCGAATAGAAGCTCCAATCGAACAACTGATGCCAAGCTCACGCTGCCGTCGAAGCCTTCCAGTTCGTACTGCCTGTCGAGGACAATCGCAAGTCCCAGTGAGTCCACTGCTGTCTGCGGGACCAAGGTCACGTCGGCACCAGAGTCCAACAGCATCAACACGTCCGGCTGGATCGCCCTGTTATCCGGGTTGCGTAGTGTCACTTGTGCCAATGGCGCAGGAGGATCAAACCGTTCAGTGTCATACGCTGGCATCAGGAGACTCCTCGATGACCTCCATCTCAAAATCCACTGCCTGTTCGGGATGTGCCAGACGAGGGCTAAAGATGCGAGCGCCCCGCCTGATCTGAATGTCAGGAACAATTACATACACTTTTGTTTTATCCGGCAGGCGAATATCGTCTTTCAATCGTATTTGACCGTGCTCGACTACACCCTCCAAGGTGACAATACCCATGATGCACCTCCTGCTCCTACTCTCCCAAACCGGCTCCACCTTGGCCTTGACATACAAGCTCCTCAGCTTCATTATACTTCACGGACACACGACTGGCAAACCAGGGGATGCAACGAAAGTGAAACAGAATACAGGGGTGCTGGCTGGTTGCCCATAGCCGACCAGTTTCTGCAATCCAGGTGCCAGATCCCGGCCCTGAGCCCACAGCACCCAATATGCGTGTTCCTGGTTGGCCAGGTGCCCGATGATCCAACTGATGCAATTCGTAGGCTCGAGACGACGGCGGGCATCCTCGTCGGGAACCCCTTCCAAACAGCGCACAAACTCGCTGCGGGCAAAACGCAACTGAACGACCAATGGATGAGTCATCACCTCCTCCTCGGTTCAACTGGTGGATTAAGGTACTAGTCGCCGACGCTGAACTCACCGACGACAAAGGAATCGCCAACTGGATGCCAGCTTGCATCCAGGATCTGCAGACGCTGCATCGTCGCCAGCAGGTACCAGCCGACCTCGACCCTGTACGGACCAGGAGGCGCGTCGGGGTTCAATCGTACCTCGTAGGGATCGCTCACTTCCCCGCCGGGCGCCCACTGGCTGGTTGGATAGCTCCCCTGCACAGGCCACATATCAACCTGCCCGTGCAATCGTCCGTCAGGCCCGATCAGTTGGACAAAGACGGTGTAATCCTCATCTATCGATCGCAGCGCCCGCCATCGCAGGGTCACAGGGACGATCTCACCCGGCAGCGCGCCGGATCGCCCCACGTCAGCTTCCAGCAGAAGCATCATGTCCGCGAAATTCGCCAAGCCCTCCCGCGCGGATGATATATCGACGGTAGCCAGTGGACAGTCGTCGGTCAGGGAAGCCAGCCAATCACAGCGCGCGGCCTCCCCCACCAAACCCACCCTGAGTACGTACTCGCCAGGGCTCTGGGGTGCGGTGATGACATGGCGACTGCGCACCGCACCGGCAACAAGCGGAGACCTGGCCGCATCGACCTCCTGCCCCAGCGCCTCCACCCACGCCAGACGCACTTCCGCGTCCTCCCCGATAGCGTGCCACGAGAGATCGACCACGAAGGGCGCGCTCAACGGGGCCTCAGCGGACAGATCATAGCCTGTCAACCAACCACCGCCAACGAAGGCGTGGCGCAACTCGCGCGGCAGAGGGGAAAGCAGGTTGGAGGGCAGATCAACTATCAGTCTTCCCACGGCCAGCCACGGCGTCGCCCCACCACCTACCCCCAAGCCCATACCGTCAAAGGGAGGAAACAGACCAACCTCAAGCCCATACTCCCCACGCGGCAGCCAAGACGGAGGCGCCACCTCGTGATAGTCAGAAATCGCCACACCTACTGGCCACGCGTTGGTCGGGTACAGCCCACCCACCGGACGCGTTCCGGCACTCTCCCAGCGGACCTGACCGTCGGCATCCACCAGCCGCAGCCGGACGACAAAGTCGCCGTCCACGGGCATCTCCGCCCTCCAGATCAGGGTCACGTGATACAGAGCACGATCCAATGGGTCGGCGCTCAGCTCAGCAGTCAACAACCGGATTCCGCTTCCGAAACCCACTCCCTCCTCCTCGGGAGCCTTATCTCCATTGCTCTGGTCACGAGCCGGGTCTCTTACCTCCACCAACGGTCCCAATGAACGGAGCTGCAACCCACCCAGATTGGGCAAGTAGCGTGCCAGGTAGACGGCCTGTCCCGCCCCCAGTCGCGCTGCCAACTCCGCATAGTAGAGCTCCTCGCTGCCTAGCAACACGAAATCGAGGTCAGGCCGTAACCCCTCGATCTGTTGCAGGTAGTACAGCGGAGGAAACTTTTCCATATCGGCCAGCACCGCGCCGCCCGACGCGAGCGGAAGGCTCAGCACGTACTGGCCCCAGGCGTAGCTGTCGCGATTGTGGCTCTGATCTACCAGGGGAAAGGTCATCCAGATGCGGCTCAGAGGGAGCAAGGCAAATGGAACGACCAACACCGAGCGACTAAGGACCAAGGATGAGGGATGAAAAACGAAGGACACAAACCGCAGAGTGAGATCCGAGAACAGAGCGATGCCGACGCCAATCCAGACTGCGAGTATAAAGTGAGCAGGGAGCATAAAGACCGAGATATCGGGGACATAGTAGACGAGTCCATAGAGGACAAAGGCCAGCAGAGTCACACCGGTCAACGTCAGCGCACGCCTCTGGCGAGCCGCCAGGCCCACGACGCCCAAGGCAGCTAACCCCAACCCGATCCAGCCGAAAGGCTCGCGCAGCATCCGCCCGGCGATGCCCCAGCGGGTAGGATCACGCCAACCATCAAGCTGGAGCGCTCCGTGAAACTGGCCACCGGTGACGTATGAGAGGAACTCGCGCAGCGTCATCCACTCTCCATCGTTCAGCGCTGGCCAACGCAGCGGGATGAATAGGTAGACCGACAGACCGACGACAAAGAGCCCTCCAGCGATCAGCCAGTCCGGGATCCGTAGCCGGGGCCGCTCCCAGAGCAGCGCGATCGCCACAGCCGGCAGCAGCAACGCCGTCGTCAGGTGATTCGTGAGGCTGAGTCCAAGCAGGAAGAGAACCGCCTGCCACCGACGCGCCTCTTTCGCCTCACGCCGACCAGTGTCATCCCTCCCGTTGGAGACGACCAGGGGAAATAACAGGAACCAAAGGATGACGGCGACCAGCAGATTGTGCAGCGTGTAGACTTCGGCGACGACCGCCTGGGACCAGAAGGTGAACGACCAGGCAAACGACGGCGCAGCCAGGAAAGCAGGCAGCCAGCCGGCGGACCTCGGCGAGCTCTCAGCGTGACCGTCCGGCCGAACGCCTGTCCGAACCACGCCCCTAGCCTGTACGAGGGTGATCAGCCGCACCAGAAGCGCGTAATTCATCAGCACTGCTGCAGTGGCAAAGACCGCCGAGGCAAGATTCACACGCCACGCCACGTTGCCCAAGGGCAGCAGCGTGAACAACTTGCCTAACAGGATGTAGAGCGGATAGCCGGTCGGGTGCGCCACCCGCAGCAGCGGAACGACGACTTGGAACTCGAAAGCATCAGCCTGGCCGACGGAGGGCAACAACGTGCGGAGGTAAAGGATAAACACCACCAGGCCAAGGGCAGCGGGCGGCATCCAGCGTGCCCTGTCCCCCCAAACCACCAGCGCCGCCAGGACGGGCCCACCAACTAGCAACACGCAACCAGCCAGGGGATGGGAGACGATGCCTGTCGCGTAGAGGAGAGGGAAGGCGAATGGAATGAGGAACGCCGTGGAGGTGCTATCGGAATGTGAGAGACGGCCCAACCACAGCCAGAGGGCGGCAGCTAGTACAGCACAAACAGCGGCTACGGCAGCGACAAGCAGAGGGGAGCTATAGAGCGGCGTCCAGAAAGCCACTTCAGCCATCAGGCGAGCCAGGCCCAGCCCCCAGGCGGCACCGGCCCCGCCGGCTCCCGCTACACCCAACCACTGGTCAGGATGTAGCCTCGTCACCTTCATCAACTGCATCCAGGCCGAAGTAGTGCTCCAGAATGTCGTGGGCTACAGGCACCGCTACCACCGAGCCCTCGCCCCCGTTGTACAAAAAGACGACCACGGAAACCTCGGGCTCCTCCACCTCCTCCCGAGACGCGTAGGCGGCGAACCAGGCGTGTTCCGGCTGCTGAAACCCGACCCCGCACATAATGTCGTCGCAGAACTGGGCCGTGCCCGTCTTGCCGGCTATGCGCAGCCCCTCGATCTGCGTTCGCTGCGACGTGCCATAGGTGACCGCCCCCTCCATGCCCTGCTGGATCAGCGACCAGTTCTCCAAGCTGATGGGCAGCGTGCGAACGATCTCCGGCTCGAAAGGCAGCGTCACATCTCCTTCCGCGTCGGTGACGTGGTGGACGATGCGCGGACGGTAGAGTGCGCCTTCGTTAGCCACGACGTTGACGGCGTTAAGCAACTGCAGCGGTGTCACGGTAAGAAAACCCTGCCCGATGGACAGGTTATAGGTGTCGCCGGTAGACCACGACTCGCTGTACGTGAGCCGCTTCCAGTCCGCTGTCGGCACCAGCCCGTCAACCTCGGCCGGCAATTCCACGCCGGTCGGTTCACCGAAACCAAACAACCTGGCATATTCGGCGATACGGCTCACACCCAACCCTTCAAAGCCGGTCTCTTCGAAACCGCCACCCGTCTTGTAGAAAAAAACGTCGCACGAATGGGCAATGCCGCCCACCACATCCAGCCAGCCATGGCCGGACTTGTTCCAGCAATAGAAGGACTGTGCCTGACCAGGATCGTTCGGATAATACCTGTTGGGTATGATGATTTCACCTGGGCAGGCGAGGCGCGTGCGTGGCGTCAGCACTCCCTCCTGGAGCGCCCCCGCCGCCAGCACAATCTTGAACGTCGAACCAGGCGGCAGGAGATCCGAGATGGCGTGGTTGAGCAGCGGGCGATGGACATCGGTTGCCAAGCGATCCCAGTCAAGGGCAGAGATGCCCTGGGTGAAGAGGTTGTTGTCATAGGTTGGCAGGCTTACCATCGACAGAATCTCGCCCGTCCCAGGTCTCATCACGATTGATGCGCCGCGCGGCGAGTTCACACTCGGCTGCTCCATCGCCTGTCGGAGCGCCTCCTCGACGAAAGCCTGTAACTCGAGGTCAAGCGTCAGATACACGTTGTCGCCAGGCACGGGCTCAGCCAGTGCTGCCACCACACGGATCACCCGGCCAAGCACGTCTTCCTCAACAATCTGCTGTCCCTTCTGCCCGCGCAGATTGTCCTCATAGGTGGCCTCAATACCGGCGCTGCCGATGCGATCCGTAGCTGGATCGTAGCCCAGCGCGACATACTCCTCCTCACTCTCCTCTGGGATTGGCAAGGTGTATCCTAGAACCTGCGAGACCAGCGAGCCATACGGATACTCACGGACCGACTCCACCTCCACCGAGACACCTGGCAAGAGCAGCGCCTGCTGTGCCACCACCAACGCTGTCTCTCGATCTACACCCCGCTTGACCATGACTGGGCGATAGGTGAAACCTGCGGCCTCCACCAGCTCGCGCAGGCCAGGCGAAGGCTCATCTCCACTGTCGGTCGTCCCGCCAGTAGCATATGGCATCCCCAGCAACACCGCCAGCCGGATCAACACGTCCTCGGCCTCATCCTCCTCATCGGGCAGATAGGCAGGAACAACCAAAACGTTGAAACTGGGGACATTGCGTACTAGCGGTACGCCGTTGCTGTCGTACACAATGCCCCGGGCAGCGGGAACAGTGATGGCACGGGTACTTTGCCGGGTCGCTCGCTCGCGGTAGTATTCACCTCGCACCAACTGCATGTTCCAAAGTCGCAGACCAAAAACCCCCAAGACACTCAGGATCAACAAACCCAAGACGATGGCACGGGGGGCTTGCCGGATGGCCGCCCAGCGTGCCTGCCGACCGCTGGTGGCAGCCGGTTGCTGTCCCTTGCGCGCACTCATAGCGTGAACAACCTCTCTCGCCGCACCTTCCGCTCCAGCCAGACCAGCGGTCGCTGAACAAAGGGAGCCAATGCTGCGTTGAGCAATGCGGATGGCCCTGCCACTCCCAGTATCGCCCTCCCCCAATCCACCGAATATCCAGTCCAAGCCAAGACAGTCAGCAAGACCAGGTGATGGGCCAAGACGGCGACAAACGCCAAGAGTAACAGCCGCATCGTCGGCGAACCGATGCCTCGTCCCCACGGCTGCCCAGCCAGCAGCGCTACAGCCGATAGAGCCAACACTGTCGCCCCCAGCGGCCCGCCGGAGAGTAGATCAATGGTCATACCGCCGATGAATCCCCATACTGCTCCCTCGTCCACGCCGCGCACCACAGCCCAGACCAGCACAACCAACAACACCAGATCTGGCCGCGCGCCCCACAGGTCAACCCGGGAAAGCAGGACCGTCTGTGTCAGGGCCACACTGGTAAGGAGTGGAATGGTCAGGTAGAGGTCAATGACACACCCCCAATGCACGAGACACGAGGCTAGGGCTCCTCCGGTGGAGGCTCCTCAAGGGGAATCTGCTCGAACGAGGTAATCACCAGCACCAGTTCAAGCCGCGACAAGTCCACCGCTGGCCGTACGACGGCAGTCTGGAACAATTCATAGTCCATCTGCTGCACCTCGGTCACCTGGCCAATGATCAGTCCCTTGGGCATAAAGCCGCCCAGTCCAGAGGTCAATACAATATCCCCCAAGCTGACATTCCCCTGCCCACTGCCTGGACTGTCACCCACGCCAATACCCGCCTCCTGCGGGATATACTCCATGCGTAGCGTACCATCGGGCTGCCCCACGACCAGTCCAGTAACGCGGGAGGTCTGAAGAAGGGCAGCGATGGCGCTTTCACGATCAGTCAAAAGTTGTACCTTCGACGTGCGTGGAGCTACCTCTGCAATTCGACCCACCAATCCCAGCCCACCGCCAGCACTGACAACCGGCATTCCCTCCTCTACACCCTGCTGGGAGCCCGTGTTGATCGTGACATAGTAGAGATAGGGATTCGGTTCCTCGCCGATTACCTCCCCACACGGGTACGTGTCACAAGCCTCCCGACCAATCACGTCGGCACCCAGATAACCCGAAATCGAGAACTCGTCGGTGAAGGCCAGCAAAGCCCGAAGGGATTGGACTTCGGCCCGATAGTCCCTCAGACTCACGTTCTCCAGTGTCAGAGCATCGACTTGCGCCCGCAGATCCTCAACCTCAGCGCGTAGTTGGCGCACTTCGCGCACGGTTTGGAACAGATTGCCCGTAGCCTCCGCCACGCGCGAAAAGACACGCTGTAACGGATCAAGCACGTAGTGGAATGCATTTTCCACAGGGACAAGATAGCCGGCCTCGCTGGCTATTAGAAGAAACAGTCCGACGACGATCAGCGCCAGGGGAAGCCAGGAACGACGGGGAGACTCTCTCATAACTCACCCAACCAGCGACCGGTTCGAACAGGCCTCCTCAGGCCGACAGCTCAACAAAGCCAGTCGCTGCCCACCCACTCAACCACACCTAAAGCACGGGGCGAACAATCAAAACTCGGAACGCCTGGGGCGCCGCTCGTCGGTGCCGACCAACACCTCACGCAGCACATCCAGCGACTCCAGCACCTTGCCAGCACCTCGGGCTACACACGTCATCGAGTCCTGGGCAACCCAGGCCCGCATGTTCGTCTCTTCACTGATCCGTTCGGCTATCCCCTTCAACTGGGCCGCACCGCCGGCCAGACAGATACCCGTCTCCATCAGGTCGGCGATCAATTCGGGCGGCGTCTCATCGAGTGTATCCCTGACCTGATCCACGATGATGTTTATCGACCCGCCCAACGCCTCCCGGACTTCAATGCTGCTGACCTCAATTTCCTCAGGCAGCCCAGTGACCAGGTTGCGCCCGCGCAACGTCATCGTCATCTCTTCAGGCAGCGGGTACGCCGACCCGATGTTGATCTTGGCCCGCTCGGCCATTCGCTCGCCGATAAAGAGGTTGTACTTCTGACGGGCGTACTGCATGATATCCTCGTCCATCTCGTCGCCAGCGATACGCAGAGAACGACTCACGACGATGCCGCCCAGACAAAAGACCCCCACCTCGGTCGTGCCACCGCCGATATCCACGACCATGCTGCCGCGTGCCTCCGTCACCGGAAGACCAGCCCCGATAGCCGCCGCCATGGGCTCCTCAATTAGAAACGCCTCGCGTGCGCCGGCAGAGATGGAGGCATCATACACCGCCCGCTTCTCGACCTCGGTCACGCCGCTGGGGATGCCCACGACGACGCGGGGACGGGGAAAGGGAAGTAGGAGCTGGCTGTGCGCCTTCTTGATGAAATAGTCCAACATCGCCTCGGTGACTTCGAATTCCGAGATAACGCCGTCACGCAAAGGGCGAATGGCAACAATATTGGCAGGCGTGCGGCCGACCATCTCCCTCGCTTCGGAGCCAATAGCGAGGATTTTGCTGCTGTCTCGGTCAATGGCCACCCAGGAGGGCTCGTTGATGACAATACCCTTCCCCCGCACATAGACGAGGGTGTTGGCCGTGCCGAGGTCGATGCCGATGTCCAGAGAGAACAACCCGAGAAACGCATCAATGGGGTTGAACACAGACGTCTCCTATACGCAAACTACCGTCCCGGCCCACCCAATTCTCCAATACCGGGACTGCTAGGCTGAGATTATACCACAAATCATAACCTGAGGAAACCTTGGAAAGCCGCCCATCTGTGCTATAATCGTCGAATATGTCTCCAGACTATCAGATTCGACTGCCCGTCTTCGAAGGGCCACTGGACTTGCTTCTCCACCTCATCGAGCAGGATGAGCTTGATATTACCAAAGTCGCGCTGGCCCAGATGACCGACCAGTATATGGCCTACCTGGTGGACTTGGAACAGCGAGAGGCCAAAGAACTGACGAGTTTTATCGTCGTAGCGACGAAACTCCTGCTCATCAAGTCGCTAGCACTACTCCCACGTCCCCCAGCATTGCCTACCGAAGCTGAAGACGTGGGTGATGAATTGGTGCGTCAGTTACAAGCATACAAACGCTACAAGGAAATTGCCTCACTGCTCCAAGAGCGGGAAAAAGAAGGGCTTCACGCCTACGTCCGCATCGCGCCTGTTCCCCGCCCTGAGCCACAACTCGACCTGGGCGGCGTGACGCTCAATGACCTGCTGACCACCGTTCAGGAAGCATTGAACGCCATACCTGCTCCGCCGGCAGGAGAGGTCGTCGCTCCCGTCACGGTAACAGTCGCTCAGCAGATTGCTCAGATCGAGGGCCATCTAGCTCGGCAGCGTCAGCTTCGCTTCCACGATGTCCTTTCACGGACCACCACCCGCATCGAGGTCATCGTGACCCTGTTGGCGCTATTGGAACTGATCAAACAGAGTCGGGTGCTGGTGCGTCAGGAAGAGATGTTCGGAGAGATCATCATCGAACACCAGGCGCCTGCCGGGACTCAGGCTCCGACGACGCAGGCCGACGCGCCAGCCGCCAGTCCAGCAGTATAGCGACACACACACCTGCCCCATCCACCGCCACGTCCAACAGGTTGCCATTTCGACCCGGCACAAAGGTCTGATGGTACTCATCGCTCAGGGCGTAGGTCATTGTCAGCCCGATACTCGCTACACGAAGAGCTGTGGGTGTCCCACGTTTCCCAGAGTGATGGCGCAGCACCCGCAGGTAGAGCCAGGCTAAGACACCATAGGCGGCCGCGTGACCAGCCTTCTTGAGCACCAGGTCCAGCCACGGGCCGGGGGCCTGCGGAAGATCCGGCTGGGCTGAGAGAAAGTAGATCACACCCATCCAGGCCAGCGGAGGCAACCAGTACTGAAGCCATCGGCACAGAACCGGCCTCATCATCAGATCGCGCCCATCCCATAGGCTCGCTCAACAGCCTCCACCAGCTTTGCCCACGCCATCCGCTCCCACACGTCACAAGCAGCCGCCTGACCTAGCCGTTTCCGCAATGGGGCATCCTCTAGCAATCGTACGACCGCATCGGCAAAGGAAGCCACATCCCCAGGCTCCACCAACCAACCAGTCTCGCCGTGACGAATCATGTCTCGGTTCTGTCCCACCGCCTCCGCCACAACCGGCACCCCAGCCACCAACAGGTCCCGCAGTTTCGCCGCACACTTTGCCCGATTGACCAACATGTCGTCGAAGGGATAGATGGCAACGTCCGCTTCGGCAAAGTAGGCAGGTAGTGAATCGTTGGGAACCCATCCGCAGTAGGTCACATCGTGTGTGAAACGGAACGCGCGATCCATGATTGCTGATCCGTGCTGCACGACAGATAGACCGGAGGAAGCAGCCAGGCGGAACAGTTCCTCCTCCTCCCCATAAAGCCCCTTACCGACGACGAGCAACCGCGCATCCACCATCCGCTCTCGCACGCGCTGGAACACCTCGACGACACGGGAGACGGGAAACTCGAAAAAGCGGGTGTAGAGCAAGATGACCGGGCTTTTGCCACTGGATGTTGAACGCCCATCCAAGTCCGGCCTCAAGCCTCCGGCATCAAGCGGCCGGCTTTCGACGCCATTGGGCACATAGAACACTCGCCCCGGGGAAACACCCAGCGCCCAGACCAGGCTCTCCAGCGTGCGACTGGCGACGGTGACC
>Ga0180437_10006765_pt1 | contig 15155 bp, 16 predicted proteins | sample SS_ome_4_FD_132410 | JGI IMG/M metagenome (GOLD analysis project Ga0180437, IMG submission 132410) | Hypersaline lake sediment archaeal communities from the Salton Sea, California, USA - SS_3_D_1 metaG | ecosystem: Environmental > Aquatic > Non-marine Saline and Alkaline > Hypersaline >...
TCAATGTTATCGTAGACCATTGCAAGGGTTGCGGATCTTCGCACAGGATAATCACCGACGTTTTATACCACGTTTTCCATAGAACAGTTCCGTTTTCGAAGGTTGTGGAGCAAATCACGTACAAGGAAATTCGGGATGGAATTCCTTCTTTGCTAATCCGTTCGTCCGGCATGTCGAAGCCTTCGGCGTACAACACGCTCAAGGCGCTTTCGCGGGAGGGGATACTTGTTAAGGCAACGGCCGACTGGGGCCGCGCCGTATCGTACGGATTGAACCTGCCGAAGATATTCGGCCTTATATGGGAAGCCGTCAAGGATTCATGCCCCAAGAAGGGAACGCCCGCCGACGAGGAGCGGGAACGAATAAGATTCCTGAAGGAGGCGACCGAGAAGATCGCCTTCTTCTACGATATGGTAAAGGAGATCGCCGTTAGCACATACGACTGTTTATGGCGAGAAGTATGCAACATAAGAAACAAGTTCGGGGAGAAGATGGGCAGATTAAAAGAAACAATAGTCGAAGCCGCGGAGAGATCGAAGAAGGCTTCGGCGAGGAGAATCGAAAAGAGGGGGGCGTACCCTCTGTTCGAAGACGGCAAGCCGAAGGGCGGCCGACTCGTTGACTTTTTCAACGGAGCCGCCATGAAAAGAAAGGAGGATTATCCTGGGTTCGTGCCGGTGAAGACTGGAAAGCTTTGCGGGATGGCGAGCAATTGGCTTAACGAATTGAAGGCCGAGTTCGAGAGCGAGGCCGCGATCAGGGGCTTCGTGGAGGACGTGGTGGAGAACTGGAAAAGCATAGCCGGGACTCCATTCACGGCTGGCGAGTACAACTTCGAAAAGGTCGTGAAGGACGTTCCCGATCTTGCATTCCTTTACAGATGGCGGAAGGACTTGCGCCCGCTTATCGTCAAGAGGGTAGCGGACGGATACAAAAAGGAAATCGAGTCGCGCGGGAAGGCGGACTTCAACATCGTGGACTTTTAGGTGAAAAATGGCCGACATATTGACATATCCGTGGAAAGTAGGGGATTCCGCGAGGAAGGGGCTTTCCCTTTCCCCCGTTTTCAGCGAGATAAGGAAAAACCTTCCCTGGGACGTTGGGATCGCGCAGGAAGTGATCGAAAGCCGCCCCCCGGAGGGATTGATGAAATCGATTGCATTGCCGACGCTAATGGCTATGCGGATGTCGAAGGACTTTTCGTTTTCGGGGAGAAATCCACTTGAAGGGAACAGTGGATTGAAGGCTTGGATAGCGAAGCAATACGGGCTTTCAAGCGGACACAAGATGCTCGCGCACTTCGCGCAGTCGCACGATCAAATCGAACGGCTTTGCGGATGGTTCGCAGGGACGTTCGCGTATTCGACTCTCCTTGTTCCGAGAGTTATTCCCTTTCCAGTGCTGGTAAGGGAAATAAACGCCGCCTGGGGGGACGACTCCGATACGATTGCCGCCGCAAAGAGAACTGGAATGCTCGTTTTGACCGGGGCATTTTCCAAGGCCAAGTTACTCGACAGGGTTACGGGCGAGGTTCAGCACATTGCGCGGAAGCGCATGGCGGAAGGAAAGCTCACGGTTTTGATCGACGTTGCACCTTCTTCGCTCGCGCGTATTCTGGCGGATCGGATCAAGCCCAAGAGAATCGACTTCGTAAAGGCTTTCGAGGACGGTCCACTTTTCGGAGTTCAGGAACTTTGTTCCATATGGACGGGGCCGCACGTATACTTTGCAGTTAATGGAGATCCTTTAAAGGAGGTAAACGACTGTGAGTGTTGGAACTCTTTTTCTGCATAGTCTAATAACGGACGATGAATCCCGTGCAGAGGATCGCGTTGCAATGTCGGTACGTTCGGGAATAGCTGAAGACTCGTTTCAAGACGAAGGCAACGCCCTCGTTTGGAGATTCGTTTCGAATTATTTCGACAGATACCATCGGCTTCCGAGCATAGACATCGTGGAACTTGAATGCGAGTTCTCGTTTCCAGAATACGCCCCGGACGAGCCTTTCGAATATTGGCTCGACCAGTTGATGCTTTTCAACCAGCATTGTTTCATACAGGAAGGTATCGACCGGATATACCGCGAGCTGAACAACGGGAGGACTTTAAGGGCCGCCGACTTCGTAAAGTCCATGCACGACGGGCTGATGCGTTTCGACCCGAGAAGCAACATATCGCGCATAGACGAAAGGGCTGGAGAGGCAATTCGAAGGCACGACGAAATCCAGCAGGGACTTCGGCTTTCGGGCGTTCCCGTAGGATTCGAATATATAGACCGCGTTACCGGAGGAGCGCAGGAAGGCGACAAGTGGTCGTACGTCGGAAGGCCGGGAGTCGGTAAGACATTTCTTGCCTTGCAAGCCGTGCGAGGAGCCGCGAGCATGGGTGAGAAGGTGTTGCTCGTTTCCATGGAAATGAGCGGAATGCAGATGGCGAGAAGACACCTTTCAATGGGTGCGGGAATCGATGCGAAGCTTTTTCGGCTTGGAAGACTTTCGTATTTCGCCAGGAACATGGTGTCGCGATACTACGACGAAACGGTCCTGGGGCAGGGCGATCTAATACAGATCGTTGAAGGAAGACTAAACCTTAACGTGCGAGACATAGTTGTATCCATAAGGACTTTCAAGCCAAAGCTTGTCGTTGTGGATGGCGCATACATGGTAAGTCCTATGGAGAAGCGCGGAAATTCGACTTGGGAGCGCGTGTTAAACGTGGCCAACGAGTTGAAGAAGGTCGCGCAGGACGAAGCCGTTCCAGTGATCGGGACGTACCAGTTCAACCGCGACGGAGCAAGATCGCAAAAGCTCGAAAACATAGCAGGTTCGGACGCGATAGGACAAGTTTCCTCGGTGGTGCTTTCGATAGCGGACGAGGCTTTTTCTTGCGACAGTTATGTTCCGATTGTTTACAAAATTGTCGAATTGCTAAAAGGAAGGGAAGGGGAAAAGGGCAAGATTCGCATTAGATGCGACATGAGGCGATCCTCGGTGGAACAAGAGTCTGTACTTGTAAGTGATTCGGCTTTGGATGTCAACAACGATCCCGAGCCGCCGCCGGGGGACGACGATCCTTTGTAGTCACTTTTTCTTATGTGTCAATAAGGGTTTTTCCTATTTGATCAACAAAAATGCCCTATACATATACGTTGTTTCATTTATGCTAATACAGGATTTTCCCATTGACACTAACGCAATAATACATTAATATACCTATATTTGTTATTATATGGATAATGACGAGACGACGAGGTAAAAAAATGAGCACATTAACAAAAAGGCGGGACGCCGCCGACGAAATGGATGCCGGGGCCATTGTGGACGAATACCTAAATATTAAGAAATCCATCGACCGAGAAAGGGCAATTGCGAAAAGCCGGATTTTGCTTCTCGAAAGGCGGGAGGCGGAATTGCGGGAAAAATTGCTCTCGTTTGCGAGGGATTCGGAAACGACCGAGTTTGCTGGAAAAGACGCGATTGCGGAGGTTTTGCCTTCGACGCGGCGCGAAATAGATCCGAGAATGTTTTTGAAGTTCCTTCTCTCGGAAGGGAGGAAGGAAGACTTTTGGAAATACGCGAAGGTAGGTGTTACCGCCGCCGAGAAGGACTTCGGAGAGAAGCCGCTGTCGAACGCGGGGGCGCTTTCCGTCAACACGACTCCGTACGCGAGGGTGAGGGTATATGATAGAAAGTAGCGGATACGGGAATCGTTCGTTCGATTTAGGATTTGTTCGTAGCGGGAAAGGACTTTTGCATTTTATGGACAAGGAAGAAGTTGTATTGTTTCTTGAAAGCATTGGAGCGGAGAACATAGACGCCTCACCCGGAAGCGACTGGGTGAAGGTGAGTTGTCCTCTCGCTCCATGGTTCCACGAAAGCGGAAGGGACGAACACCCTTCGTTCGGCGTGAAGGCGGGACCGTCGCCTACATACCATTGCTTTGCCTGCGGTTGCAAGGGGCCTTTGCCGAGGCTTTTGCACAATTTGCACTGGCTGACAGGCAAACGGTTCGAGGAGGCTTCAGCGTTGCTATCGGCGGACGTTTCCGACATAGCCGACGACGACGTGCGCGGAAGAAAAAGGAAGATAGTCGAAGACAAGTTCGGATTTATAAAGCGCCGGGCCGTTCTCAGGAATATTCCCGTACCGGACGAAGTTCTTAAAAAGTATCCACTATTGGTCGATGTCGATTGTAGAAACGGAAATCGTGTCAAGGGCTACCTCGTAGAGGAGAGGGGGATTCCATTGCAATTGATTGCAATGTACGGCATTCGTTGCTTTAGGGACGAGAGGTACGGAAAGGTCGGCTACGTTTTCCCCGTTATGAGCAGGGACGGCAAGAGGACTCTCGACCTTTGGGCGAGGATTGTTGACGGCAGGAGCTTTTTCCGATTAAACGCTACGATAACCGGATCTAAGGAGAACTACAGCGCCCCCAACGTATGGATGGGCTGGCAGTTCTACGATCCAGAAAAGCCGGTAATACTTGTTGAGGGAGTCATCGATCTTTTGAAGTTGAAGGCTCTTGGAGTTTCGAACGTACTTGGATGCGGCGGCGGTCCATCCCGCGAACAGCTTGCCACCTTGCATTCCCGCGTTACCTATTTCGGATTCGACGCTGATGCGGCCGGACGCGGCTTCACCAAGCGGGCGCTTGAACTTGTTGACTCGCCTTCCAGATTTTTGCTCGATTGGTCGAAGGCTATCGTCAAGGATCGGAACACCGGGGAAATGCGTCCTGCGAAAGATCCTGGAGATTTGGAAAACAAGGCGCAGTTCAAGAAGGTGTTCGACGCAAGAATAAAGGTTGCCCCCCGCGAGCTTTCAGGGAAACGCCTTTGAAAAATCGGCAAAGTATGATATTATGAAAGGCATAAAGAACGCCCAAAAGGGCAAATGAAGGGCCGGAAGGCCGAACACGAAAAGACAGGAGGAACCAAAATGGCTGGGACGACACAAGCATGGTACAGGCAAGGCGACGACGGCTTTGCCCACAGGGACAACATCGAGAAGGAAATCGAGGAGCGGCAGAAGAACTATATCGGCCGGTTCTGGATGAGGCCGCAGGACTCGCGGCTGATCACTTTTCTCGATTCGAATGGCTTTTTCCTTTACGAGCACAATTTTTGCGTAAACGGAAGCTGGAACAATTACAGAACTTGCCTGAAGGAGTTCTCGGAATGTCCTTATTGCGATGCCGGGAACAGGTCGGCTTACGTTTGTGCGTACACGATCATCGACCATTCGGAATGGGAGGACAAGAAGGGCAACGTCCACAAGAACGAAAAGAAGCTTTACGTCGTAAAGTTCAAAGTCATGCCCAAGTGGGCGCGGAAGAAGAAGGACGAGTGTAGCGGCGACTTGACATATTGCACGTTCAAGCTGTATCGCGACAGCAGGGACGAGGTTGCGACCGGAGCCGACATCACTTTTATGAAACGTCTTACCAAGGAGCAGGTTTTGAGGTTCAAGCCCTCCGACCAGACACCGGAGGAATTTCTTGCGCCTTACGACTATCTCGAATACTTCAAGCCGAGAAGCGTTGACGAGCTTAGGAAGGACGCGAACCAGTACGCCGTTGGATCGGAAAAATACGAGTACAACGGAAACGGAAGCGACAACAGCAAATACACTCCGCCCGACGTTCCTGCGGCCGCCGCTGACGCCGACGTGGAAGCTTTGTTGTAGCCAGGGGCCGCCCGGCGGGGCGTGAGGGGAAAGGTTTCGGGGGAGGGAAGCCTTCCCCTCTTTTTTTCTTGAAAGGGGGACGATTTGAAGTATTCGAGAGTGGTACGCGACCGCTATTGGTGGATAAGGAAGGGGGAGCTTAAAACACCCGTCCATGAACTTCGCAGGATTTTGTCCGTTCATTCGAGGTTCAACGACAGAGATCCCATTCCGCTGTTCGCGGAAACGGAAGGCGCATTCGGAATACCACTATATTACAAGGACATATCGAGGCATGCGACGGAGGTTATTGACTTGTCTTCTGACGGATTCCCCGCCGATTTTTCCTTTCTGTCAACGCTTCGCCCCAAACAGCAACCGATCATGGATAGGTTTATGCAATCGATTGCAATCGGCAAAACGGGGTTTCTTATAGAAGCGCCTACCGGGACCGGAAAAACGGTCATCCTCCTTTCAATGCTTTCGCAACTCAAAAGAACAACACTTGTTGTTGTTCCGAGATCGGCTATCGTAAAGCAATGGCGCGAGCGCATTGTCGAGCACACCGATATAAAGGACTCGGAGATCGGAATCGCACAGCAAAGCCGATGCGACTACAACGGCAAGAAAATTGTAATAGGCACCATCCAGTCGCTGATGAAGGACAAGTACGGAAAGGACTTCAAGCGATATTTTGGAGCTGTCGTATACGACGAGGTACACGTCACTTCGGCTACGGAATTTTCCAAGACCGTTACCCTTTTCCCCGCAAGATACAGGATAGGGGCGTCCGCGACAATGAAGCGAACGGACGGCACGGAAGCCGTCTACGAGTCGCACGTCGGGGAGGTTGTAATCAAAATGAAGGGCGGGACCGATGTCAAGCCGAGAATCTTTTTGCGCGAGTACAAGGCGAAGCGGGTCCATCCGTACGTGAACAGAATGACCGATGCCAAGTCCAGAAGGGGAGTCCTTCTTACGGAAATATCGAAGGACGTTGCAAGGAACGCATTGATAGCCGTTTACATAAAGAAGTTCGTGGAGTCGGGCAGAAGGACTTTGTTGCTTTCAGACCGGAAGGAACAGGTGTTGCACATAGCCAAGTTGCTTAGGATGCGGCATGGATTCTACAAGAAGGACGTTGGCATATTCATGGGGGAGACGAAGGAAATGGAGCGGAAGCGCGTTTTGAAGCATTGCCCCATAATCCTCGCGACTTACGGCGTCATGGCTATGGCGATAGACGTGCCGGACCTTCGCGCACTTGTTTTCGCAACGCCTATGTCGGAAATAGAACAGCCTTTGGGAAGGATACTTCGCCTTTGCGACGAGGCAAAAGATCCCGTCACGCTCGACATTATTGACTCCGCGTATCCCGACGCGGTTAAATGGGCCTACAAGAGGCAAAGGAAATACGAAAGCGCGGGAGCGGAAATGTTCAATGTTAGTACCTAAAATTCCTGGGCATTCAAGGGCGCGTTTCAGGGAAACGGCCAATCGATATGTAAAAAGAAAGCGGGCGGACAGCAACAAGAGGTATCGCGACCGATACGAAAGCGATCCCAACTTTCGCGCAAAAAGCAAGGAACGATTGAGAAGATGGACGATACGAAAGCGCGGGAGCCTTTCGATGCTTTCGCTCGGGGAGGCCGGAGGGCTTATTGGATTCGACCCAATCAGCATGCATCGTCTCTGTATGCGCGGCATAATACCAAAGAAGTCGGAAGGCGGACGCGCCGTTCTTTTCACTCCGCGCCAGGTAATCGCATTGATGGAAGCGGCAAAACATAGTATAATAAGAGACAAGATCACATCCGAGGTAATGTTTTTCGATGAGCGGAAATTCAAGGAATACCTCGGAGAAAACTGGGAGGACGATTATGACGACGAAGAAGGACGAACAAGCAAAGGTAAAAAAAGGTAAAGGAAAAAAGGCCATGAACGTGGCCGACGAGGAGGGATACATTACCGTAACGGCTACCTTGCTCGGGCAGACGAGGATTGCTGACGCCAAGGTGAAGGTGCGCCCCTTCGTGGAGGGAGCGCCGGTTGCGCGTGTTCGCGCAAGGCGTGGATGCACTTTTAGGGTGAACAGCGACTACGAGTTCGAACGGATCGACTGCGAGATCGAGATTCCATGCTACGTTCCAGAAGTCGTCGGGGCTTGGAAGGAAATTTGCTCCGTTGCGGGAACCATGGTTTACGACACCAAGAACGCGATCCTATCGGAGCTTTCGGGCCGTGCGACGGAACAGGCTTCCAGGGAGTCGAATGCCGACGAAACGGTTTCGATAGAGGACTTGCTTTCCACCGCCGACAATCAGGAGGCGGAACATGCCGGGAATTAACGAAATAATAGTCGCGAAGAAATGGAACGCGCCAACGGCTTCGAAGCTTGCTTCCCAACAGCAGTTCATCGACTATCCGCGCATTCCGACGAATATCTTCCCGGTCGATTACGTTCTCGCCGGAGGTATTCCGTGCAATGTGATTTCCCAAATATACGGGCCACAGCACGGAGGCAAATCGACATTCTGCTATCTTGCGGCGAAGGCCTTGTCATCGACATGCATGCGTTGCCTGAAGCCGTTTTCGATCTGCGAATGCCCGGAGCCGAATTATATCGAAGTTTGCCCCAAGTGCGGGAAGCCAGCCGGAACGTGCAAGTGCAAGTATAATCTTGCCGTTGAAAGGTGCGGAGACTGCGGCCGGGAGCGGATAGCGTGTTCTTGCCGTTCAAGGTTGAAGCAAAAGACCTTCCTTGCTCACTTCGAAGGGCTTCCGCCGGACGGCCTTTATTTTTCAAACCTTGGATACTATGACGCCGACAATATATTCGTTGCCTCGCCGGACTACGGCGAGCAGGGATGCAACATGATAGAGACGGCCGCGAAGTCGGACGACGTTGGGCTGATTATAGTAGACAGTCTCGCGAACATAGTTCCAGGCGAGGAGCTTGAATGCGACTACGAGGACGCGAAGGTCGCGTTGCAGGCAAGATTGATCGCGAGGCTTTTCAGACGGCTTACGAACGTGCTTGTAACCGAGTTCAGGCGTGGCCATATGGTTTCGGTTCTTTTCATAAACCAGATGAGAAGCATTATCGGAGGAGGCAAGTTCGCCCCATCGGAAACGACTCCTGGCGGACACGCGAGCAAGCATGGATACCGCCTTTCGATGAGGCACAATCAGCTTTCTGGCGATTCCAAGTCCGGGGAGGTAACGACGGACGGCGAGAAATACGTTCTTCGCTTTTCAGTTTCCCTTCTCGGGGCGCAGAGCAAGCAACAACTTCTCGTTCTGCATCCGAAGTGCGAATACAAGATCGTCATTGACTCGTCGTACAGGGATGTTCCGGTCGGTACATGTATAGATTCCACTACTGTTGTAACAGTTGCGAAAAAGCTCGGCATTCTCGAAAAGCTTGTTGACAAATACGTATTGAAGGGAACGGACATGGATTTCGAACGGCTTTCCGACATAGACGATATGTTCATCAGAGATCCGGCTTACGCCGACGCATTCAGATACCATGTGGTTCAGGTTGCGCGGAAGCGCAAGATCGATAGAATCCTCGCGGACAAGGATGCTCGGCTTGCCGTGTGTAAGTCGAGTAATGGAAAGGAGGCATAATGCGGATGGCAAAGAAGATAGTATGTGACGAGTGCAGAGCCGAGTTTTGGGTCGCCAGACGATTCACGACTTTTTTCGGCATAGACGACTCTCCAGAGTTTTGTTCAGCCGCTTGTATGTGTTCGTACGTCAGGAGAAAAAGACCTTATGCGTTGCCGGATGACAGGATTGCACTTTGGGATAGGCGAGTAAACGCCGACGTGCATGAATTTTATTCGCCTTCCCTCGGAATGCATTTTTGCTCGGGGTTCGAAAGGACTGTTGCCGAGATAATAACCTTCGTGTGGAAAATGAATGTTCTTTACGAGCCGCATGCCGTGATAGTTGGAGAAGACGAGGCTTATGTTCCTGATTTCTACTTTCCCGACCACGACATTTGGCTGGAGGTTAAGGGGGGGTGGATGTCGGGGGCCAAGCGGAAGTTTTCGACTGCATGTGGGATTATGCCCGGAAGGTTCGTTTTGCTTTCGGGTTTCTATTGGAAGGAAATTTGCGTGTTGGGCCGGAGGCATTCGGATGCGGCTTAACAAGAGGATATTCGTTCCAGACACAAGCGGCATTGACTCCATATCGGACCCGCTTCTTCTCGCGACGGCTTTGTTGAAGATCGAAAGGGCAAGGAGGGAAACGTATTATTCGAAATATCTAAGGTGTTCGGAGATCGCAAGAGTATGCGTAAGGGAGAATGCGATTGGATGGCATTATGGTATGAAGAAGGTCGAGTTCATAAACGAGAGTTCGCAATTGACTTTCGACATAGGAACGGCCGTTCACAGGTTCATGCAGAACTCAGGCAGTTATTTCGGAAAGGATTTTCTCGGATGGCGCGAATGCCTTGCTTGCGGATCGACTGTATTCGGTTCGTTTTCCCAGGGGCGATGCCAAAAGTGCAACGCTCCTGGGAAGGCTTCGCGTTACATCGAAAAGGAGTTCAAAATACCCTCGCCATTGCCCCTTAGCGGTCACATAGACGGCTTTCTCAAGGTATGCGGGGGGGACGTGCGCATTGTAGATTTAAAGACGATCAACGGGCCGGACTTCGACGCCTTGTGTTCGCCTATCGGCGACCATGTGGCGCAAGTTGTTTCATATATGATCGGATGCGAGGAGAGCAACGACCTTCCTGTTGCGGTTAATTTGGAAAGCGCCTTTCTAATTTACATATCGAAGAAGCACGAAGCCAAGTCCATTCCGGTTAAGGCTTTTCACGTTCGAAGGATGAAGTCCGTCGAGGATTCGATAAGAAAAGACCTGGAAGCGTTCAATGCCGCGCTTAGTACGGGCAAGCTTCCAGCGCCAATAGACGCTTGCCGAAGGAGTGGATTCAAATCGTATAGGGCGAGATCGTGCGCTGTTTCTTCCTATTGCCAAAAGCTTTTGGCCGGATGCAACCGATTGCAGAAGGGAGAGGACAAGGAATGAAGGTTACTGCCTTGGGGGGGACGACGGCTCCGGTTTTCGTTACGGTGTTCGTTTGCCCGAACAGATACATGGACGCGACTTGGGTTGTTTCAAGATGCACTGGTATTATATATGCCATAGCGAAGAAGCTGTCAAACAGGCTTCCAGAATCCGACAAGTCAACGACATGGGAGGACTTGGCGAGCGTTGGGATGGCCGCCGCGATAAACGGACTGCGAGATTACGACTGGCGCGTTTCGGGGAGTCGTGCGGGATTTCTTGTCGCGAGGGCGAGAATGGCCATGCTCAACGAAATTAGGGAATTGCAATTCGGCTCCGCGTATTTCATAAAGGAAAGGAGGTCGTTTCTCGCGAAGATCGACAAGGCCAGGGCGGAATTAGGGGATTCTTGTTGCAACAGCGAAATCGCCGTCACAGCAGGCATGGGGCCGAGCGAGTTCTTCGCCCTGGAACGTGCGGCGGAGGAAGCCGTCCCGGAAAGGATAAGTATCGAGGAGTGCGAAGATTCCACCAGCGGCGAAGACTGCGATGGCGTGGACTCCATGATGGAAAAAGCGCTAATGCGCGTCAGGATGGACCGAGCATGGAAAATACTTTCACCTTCGGAGGAAAAAGTTATAAGACACCATGTTATTTACGGCAGGTCGTTGACGGAGGTCGGCGACATGCTTGAAATAACAAAGCAACGCGCATTCACGATCAAGACGAATGCGTTGCGGAAGCTTAGGAAATTTTGCGGAGGCGAAGATGGATAGCGATTTGGTTTTTCAAATTTACAGGGGGAGCTTGTTCGTCGCGGGGTCGGACTTGGATTTGGCCGTTTTATTGATGGGAAAGTTCAGGAAGTTTTTCGACCAGCGGATGAACTCCGACCTTTCCGGCTGGTTTCTTGAATACTCGGAGAGGACAGGAAACTTCGTGTATGCTGGACCGTACTATCCGGCTCCATGCGTAAGGCTTTGCCATATTCCGACATGGGGAGGAAAGGAACTTGCGAGCAGGTGCGGCGACTGGTGGACAAACGGCTCCATCATGTTGCTCGATCCAAAGAAGAAGATAAACGGGCGCGAGATACAGTTCGACCCAAAGTTAGACGACAAGCCTTCGGACATATGCGACAGTCCGGTTTTCTATTACGACGGGGACTTCTTCTCGTTTCCGGTCGTCAGGATTCGCAACGGAGGATTCGACGTTTTTTTCGACTCCAGATGGTTAGACGCCGCGCACGTTCTAAGCGGTCCATGTTTTATCGGATTGGAGGAAAGGGCGGGCCGAAGCGTGGCCGTGTTGCGACTTGGAACGGGGAAGCCTGTAGCGCTTATTCCTTCCATTGGATTGAAGGCAAGCGCCCTTATTAAAATCGCGGAAATGGATGAGAAAAGATGCGCGTGATCGGAATCGATCCCGGACTTGTTTGCACGGGTGTTGCAACCGTCGATAAGGGAAAAGTCGAAACATTCCCCGTAAAGACAAGAAGGACTTGCTCTGACGCCGCAAGGCAGTATCACATAGTTGACTCCATTTTGCGCTACGTTGTTCCTGGCGACGTTCTGATATTCGAAGACTTTGCGATGTCGGGAAAGTTCCAGCCGTCAGGCAAGTTCGTTGAAAGGATAGAAATCGCGGGAGCGTTGAAGTTCGTTTGTCAGAGAAAAACGGGGCTTCCTTTTTTACAATGTCGTCCGGGGCATTTGAAGGCGTTCGCGGCTGGCAAGGCAAGCGCGGGCAAGGACGAAGTTCGAAAGGCGGTATGCGGCGAGCTTTGCCGAATGCCGAACAAGATAACGACGGACGAGGCGGACGCCCTTGCGCTTGCAATCCTTGGGGCGCACTTGGTTTTAGGAGCGTCGATGCAAATTCCGATAACCGGAGGAAGAAGGACTGCCGCAAGGAAGGTTTTTGTTTCAAACAAGGGCGCGATCCAAAGAATCCGGTTTTTGTTCGACGCCGGTACGTTTTCCGACGAGAATGCAAATTAAATGCCATAACCATAATGCAATGATCTTGCCAAAAAACGCCAGATCAAAAACCATGCCATCGGCGGTAGCAAAAATCGCCGGTGGTAGCATTTTGGACTTAAAAACACCCTCTCAGACTTCCCCAAATCACCATAAATGGGTTTTCGTTTTCATGCATATTATGACATTCGGAAAATTTTTTCTTTTGCCAGAATCGATTTTATGCATTCAGCAAAACCCTTATCAATTCAAGCTCTCAGCGTTTATGCCGATTCCGCGCGTTCGAAAAAAATTCGGCGGCGGATTCATTTTTCCACGCGGCGCAAAAATAAAAAAATCGCCGGGGGTAGCATTTTCCGCTTTACAAGGGTAGCAAATTGAATTATATTTGGATCAACGAAAAAGGGACAAACCAAAAAAACAAAGGGAGACGACAAAATGGAAACGATAATTTACATAATGGCATGGGCATGGATCGCCTTCTGGTTGAACATGGCGATCCAGTTCACAAGAAACGATAAATAAAACAAGGGGGAAATATGACAAGGGAACAGGCGGAAAAGCATCTTGGCAAAGATCACGCCGAGTGGTTTGTCAAAAAGGACTTGGAGTTCCAGGAACTTTTGAAACACGGCGCGTGGCTTAGAAACGATCTGGAGGACTTGGCGGCGTATGTTGCTTTAATGAAAAAGTAACGTATGCGATTGCAATCGATTGCAATCGGCCATATTCCGGCAACGGGATTGACAAGACGACGTTACCGGAATATGATCAAGTGCAATTGAACAACAACAAAGAAAGGAGACGACGGCCTTATGAAAAGAACAGTTTCGGATTACATTCACGCCGGACATCCTGTCCTGTATCTGCATACTGCGGAACAGGAACGGGCTTTTTCCGGCGTGCTTGCCGACTTGAAGGATTCGGGATTGGACGAGGACTTGACGGTCCATACTTGGAAGTCCACGACCGGATTGAAGATTGTCGGCACGGCACCGGACGACGTGATAGCGACAACGCTACCGTCCGCATTGCAATGGATGGCTGGCGGGATAGACGGGACGCCGCCGAGGGACAATCTTTATGTAATGTTCAACCCCACAAGAATGATAGACTCGCCGCGGACGTTGCAACAATTCAGGGACACGGCGTACGCTCTTAGAACGGCGCGAAGTCACATTGTTTGCATAGGCGGCGCATACGAGCCTCCGGAAGAACTGGACGACATGATTACCTTCGTGGACTTCGACATGCCGTGCAAGGGGGAATTGAGGTCGATTGTTGAATCCCTTGTGGACAAGTACAAGTCTGTAGCGGCCGAAAGCGGGGTAAAGATTTCGGTTTCGGAAAGGGACATTGACTTGGCGGCGGAAAACGTGCAGGGCATGACGGCGTTGAAGGCGGAAGGCGCGGCATGCCTTAGTTTGACCTGTATGAACGGAATTGACATTGGTATTTTGCGAGACGAGAAGAAGAACGCCGTGAAAAAAAGTTCCGCCCTGGAATACATTGTTCACGACGAGTCGATGGACACGCTCGGCGGATTCGACGTTTTGAAGTTCGACGTTGGAAGAAAGGCAAGGTTCTACCGGGAGCCGGAGGAGGCGAGAAAATTCGGCCTCGATCCGCCCAAGGGCGTAATTGTCATCGGGCTTGCTGGGACCGGGAAGACTCTTTGTGGCAAGGCGATTGCGGCGACGTTGGGACTTCCACTTTATACATACAATTTAGGTGCCGTATTCGACAAGCATGTTGGAGGTTCGGAGGAGAAAGTTCGAAGCGCCGTAAAGACCGCCGAAGCGCTTGCGCCTTGCGTCCTTTTGTTCGACGAGTTCGAAAAGATGGTCGCTGGACTGGAGTCTTCGGGCAAGACGGATTCCGGGGTTGCTTCTCGCGTAATGTCTTACATGCTTACATGGATGGCCGAATGCAAGAAGCCGATTTTCAAGATTGCCACTTGCAACACCATGCGTAATCTTGACCCCGCCATGATTAGGCGGGGAAGGTGGGACGGCGTGTACGGCGTAGGCCTTCCGACATGGGACGAGCGGAAAAGCATTTTCTCAATCCATATTGCAAAGCGCGGCCGAGATCCAAGGAAATACGACTTGGACTCGCTCGCGGACAAGTCCGTTGACTTTGTCGGCGCGGAGATCGAGGCGGCGGTCGTTGAATCTCTTTTCGACGCTTTCGACCGGGAGGAGGATCTTTTACAGGAACATATCGAGGCGGCATGCGCCGACATAGTTCCGCTTTCGAAAACCGAACCGGAGGAAATGGCCGCGTTTCGAACTTTGATCGGCAAAAGACTTAAAAACGTGAGTTCGGCGTCAGCGCCGAAAAAGGCCACGGAAAAGAAAATGCGTGTCAAAAAGGCACATTGACAGTGGTTTCGGATTGACAAACACATCAAAAAATGTTTTAATCATTATTACAATTCAACCCGGAAAGGATCTTTGAACAGAGATCCTTTCCAA
>Ga0180437_10006767_pt1 | contig 15151 bp, 10 predicted proteins | sample SS_ome_4_FD_132410 | JGI IMG/M metagenome (GOLD analysis project Ga0180437, IMG submission 132410) | Hypersaline lake sediment archaeal communities from the Salton Sea, California, USA - SS_3_D_1 metaG | ecosystem: Environmental > Aquatic > Non-marine Saline and Alkaline > Hypersaline >...
CCCTCGATCAGGTCCTCCGGCGAGCCAACCCCCATCAGGTAGCGGGGCCTGTCCGCGGGAAGTGAGGCCGCCGTCTGCTCCACCATGGAGTAAGTGATTGCCTTCGGTTCGCCGATGCTCAGCCCCCCGATGGCGTAGCCGTCGAAGCCCAGCGAGGTCAGGAACTCCGCCGACCGCAGGCGCAGATCGGTGAAGCCCCCCCCCTGCACGATGCCGTACAGCGCCTGATCCGATCTTTTCTTGCTCTCCATGCAGCGCTCGGCCCAGCGGTGGGTGCGCTCCACCGCTTGCTCGACCGCGGCGCGATCGTCGGTACAAGGCGGGCACTCGTCGAAGGCCATGATGATATCCGCCCCCAGCGACCCCTGGAAATTGGTCGCCATCTCAGGAGTGATGAAATGCTCGCTGCCGTCGAGGTGGGAGCGGAAGCGCACCCCCTCATCGCTCACCTCCCGCAGGTGGGCCAGGCTGAACACCTGGTACCCGCCGCTGTCGGTGAGGATGGGGCCGCTCCAGTTCATGAAGCGGTGCAGCCCCCCCAGCTTCTCGATGACATCGATGCCCGGGCGCAGGTACAGGTGATATGTGTTGGCCAGCACCATCCCGGCGCCGAGGCTGTAGACATCCTCGGGGGTAAGCGCCTTCACCGACGCCTGCGTGCCCACCGGCATGAACGCCGGCGTCTGCACCTCACCATGCGCTGTGGTCAATACACCGACCCGAGCGCTGGTGTGGGTACAGGTCGCGGTTACCTCGAAGTTCAACCGCCGCCCTTCAGCAGGTGGTCGGCGATGATCACCCGCTGTATCTCGGAGACCCCTTCGTAGATCTCGGTCAGCTTGGCGTCACGGTACAGCCTCTCGATATCCATCTCCTTCATGTAGCCGTAGGCGCCGTGCACCTGCATCGCCATCCGGGTGACATCCACCGCCGCCTGCGACGCGAACAGCTTGGCCGTGGCCGATTCCTTCATGATATCGCCCCCCCGGTCGCGGACAAAGGCGGTCTGATATGTCAGTAGCCGCGACGCCTCCACCCGCGATGCCATCTCCGCCAGCAGCCCCTTGATGGACAGCATATCGGCGATGGGCCTGCCGTAGGCCTTCCGCTCCTGCGCATATTCCACCGACAGCTCGAGTGCCCCCTGCCCCACCCCCACCGCCTCAGCGGCGATCCCCAGCTTGCCGACGCTCACCGCCTCCAGCATGATGCCATAACCTTTGCCCGGCTCGCCCAACCGATTGCCCTCGGGGACGCGGACATCGTCGAGGTAGATGACCGCGGGGCACAGCCCCCTGGCCCCCATCGTCTCGCACGGCTCGCGAATCCGGTAACCCTCGGCCGAGGTATCGACGACGAAGGCGCCTACCCTGTCCGTATCGTCCCTGGCGAAGACGGTGGCCACCCGCGATGCCGGCGCCAGAGCGACGAAGTGCTTCTGCCCGCTTATGATGTAGTGGTCTCCGTCGAGGCGCGCCCTGGCCTCTATGGCCCTGGGGTCGGAGCCGGTGGCCGCCTCGGTGAAGGCGAAGGAGGAAAGCAGCTCCCCCTTAGTTAGCAGGGCCAGATGCTGCTGCTTCTGCTCCTCGCTGCCGTGGCGGAAGATGGCCTCCTCGCTGAGGCCGTTGACCGCGATGATGGCCCCGAAAAGCATCGAGACGCGGCACAGCTGCTCGATCACCAGCACGTAGCCGGTATAGCCCGCGCCGGTGCCGCCGCAACTAGCGGGGTAGGGCAGTCCGTAGTAGCCGAGTCGCCCCATCTCCTCCGACAGCTCGAAGGGGAACTCGCAGCGGCGGTCGATCTCCGCCGCCAGCGGCCTCAACGACCGCTCGGCGAAATCCCCCGCCTGTCTGCGGATCATGCGATGGTGTTCTTCGAGATCGAAATCCATGGCCTATACCACCCTATAATAACCATTTATCCAGCACCATAGCAAGGAACAGCACGCCCAGGTAGGGGAAGGCGGTCATCTTGTACACCCGCCAGGCGTCCCGGGACATGCCGGTGAACACCAGCCGCGAGGTGGACACCACGATCAATATCCCCATGATGCAGGCGACCGTGAGATACAGCATGCCGAAATCGCCGTAATGGTGCAGGCCGATGGAGCTCCCCAGCAGGAGCAGCGCCAGCAGTGGCAGCACCTTTATCGAGTCCTTGACCTCGCGGGACATGGGGAAGTAGGTGATCCCCGCCCGCCGGTAATCGTCGCGGTGGGAGATCATCACGCTCCACACATGCAGGGGTACCCAGAAGGTGATCAGCAGGCAGATGAACAGGATGGTCAGGTCCAGCGTTCTACTCATAGCTATATAGCCGATGAGCACCGGGGCGCAGCTGGCTATCGCCCCCTGGGGGAAGACGCAGGTGATCCTCTTGCGCCAGGTTATGGCCACGATTACGCCCAGCGCCCCGAACAGGAAGCAATAGGGGTGCAGTAACCAGGCGATGATCAGCGCGGCGATCTCCAGGCCGATGGCCAAGGGCAGCATCTTCTCCGCGGGGTATATCCGCTTCGAAGGCAGGGGGCGGCACTTGACCCGCTCCATCCTGGCGTCCACGTTCCGGTCGACGTAATTGGTGAGGCCGTTGGTGGCGCCGCTCCCCAGCAGGATGGCCAGCGTGGCCAGCAGCAGCGTGCCCGCCTCCAGCGACGGCTGGCCCGCCCCGGCGACCAGCGCGGCGCACAAACCGATGAAGGTGAGCAGGATGGTCTCGCGGGTCTTCAGCACCTCGATATATACCATCACGGTTCGAAACATCGATCGCAACCGGGTTCACCCTCCTGTTCTATACCACCCTGCCCTTTTTCCTGGCATCAGCTACGACCTTATGATACGCCTTTATGATATCATGCCGGCGCAGCACGCCCACCAGCCGGGTGGGGTCATCACGGTCCACCACCGGTATCCTTCCCACATCCATGGTCCCCAACCTCAGTAATATATCACGCACGCTCTGATCGGGATAGGCGATCAACGGATTGGAGGTGGCGATATCGCCCACCTTCAGGTGGGGTGTGCCGCTCTTCAATCCCTCCTCAACGTCGCTGAGGGTCACCACGCCGTAGAACTTGTCCCCCTTGCTCAGCACCGGACAGCCATGGTGCCCCGTCTTCTCCAGCATCCGCACCAGCTTGGTGACCGGCATCTCGGTGGATACCGCGGGGAAATCCTCGGTCATTATCTCGCCCACGGTGACATACTGCAGCGGGTCCATCTCACCCTTGAACAGCTTGACGCCCCTGCGCTTCAGCTTGAGGGTGTATATCGACTCGCGTGCCATCCGCCGCGAGATATAGGTGGCGGTCACCACCGCCAGCATCAGGGGCAGGATGACAAGGTAATCGCGGGTCATCTCGAACAGGATCAGGATCGCGGTGATTGGGGCGTGGGCCGCGGCGGCGAACACCGCCGCCATCCCCACCAAGCCGTATGCCCCCGGCTCAACGGCCGTCGCCGGGAACAGCGCGTTGGCCCCCCTGCCGAACGCCGACCCGAGCATGGCCCCGATAAATAGCGAGGGGGCGAACACGCCCCCGCTGCCACCGCTGCCGATGGTGAAGGTGGTCGCCACGATCTTCAGCAGGCACATCACCACCAGCAGACCCACGGCAAATTCACCAAGCAGGGCACTTTCAACCCCCTCATAGCCCACGCCGAAGAGGTGGGGGTAGAACAGCCCGATGAGGCCTACCGCCAGCCCGCCGATGGCAGGCTTGACGTACTCCGGGAGTCGCAACGCGTTGAACAGGTCCTCACCCTTATACAGGGTCTTGATGAAACCCTGGGCTACAAACGCCGCAACTGCACCGAGCAGGATATATAGGGGCAGCTCCCAGCCGCTGGTCCACACGTACTCCGGTATCATGGTAAAGGTAGGGCTGTTGCCCCAGAAGACGGAGGCGATGGCGGAGGCGATGATGGCGCTGAAGCCGACCGCCATGAAGTACAGGGAACTGAAGCGGCGGAGGATTACCTCCAGGCCGAAGAACACCCCGGCGATGGGTGCGTTGAATGTGGCGGATATACCGCCGGCGGCACCGCAGGCCACCAGCAGCTTGACCCAGTCCTCGGATAAACGGGACCACTGCCCCAAGGCCGACCCCAGCGCCGAGCCGATCTGTACGATGGGCCCCTCACGCCCCGCCGACCCGCCGCTGCCGATACAGATCGCCGAGGCTAAAGCCTTGACCGCCGCCACCCGCGCCCGGATGCGCCCCCCCTTGGCGTTAACCGCTATCATCACCTCGGGGACGCCGTGCCCCTTGGCCTCCCTGGCGAGATAGCGGACCAGCAGCCCGACCAGCAGCCCACCGAGGGCGGGGAGAATAATGACATAGTATTTACCGAAGAAACCGAACGCCGTCTCGCCACCGTCAAAGAAGAGCCAGTCGAACCCCTCGATCATCTTCCTGAACAAGACGGCGCCCAGCCCGGACGATACGCCCACCAGGATAATGAGAAGGATTCCTCTGGCTACCTCCGAGGAACGCAACGACCGGGGAACGTTATGCAGGATGTCTCCGATGTAGGTACCGGGGAATCTCAAGGCACCACCAGCTCCTCCAGCACGGCCTCCACATCCTTCAGCGGCACGTCGTTGCGGAATACAGCCCTGCCGATGTCCTCCAGCAGCACCCACTTGATAGCCCGCTGCCTCACCTTCTTGTCCAGCTCCATGGCCTTCATCACATCGCTGCGGGGAACGCCGGAGCAGGCGGTGGGCAGCCCGAACATCTCGATGAGCCTGCGCTGCCGCTCGACGACCTCTGGAGGGATCAGCCCCATCCGCCGGCTGAGCATGGCGGCGCCGTTCATGCCGATGGCCACCGCCTCGCCGTGGAGGAACCGCCCGTATTCGGTGGCCGCCTCCAGCCCGTGGGCAATGGTGTGCCCGTAGTTCAGCACCATGCGCCGCTCTCGCTCCCTCTCGTCCTCACCCACCACCCCCGCCTTGAGCCAGGCGCTGTGCCGCAGGGCCTTAACGGTGGTCTGGGGATCCAGCGCCGTGAGTTTGGCGACATTGCCCTCCATGAACTCCGCGAAGCCCCGGTCGAGGGTCAGCCCGTGCTTGATAACCTCGCCCCATCCCGATACCAGCTCCCGCCGCGGCAGCGTCTTAAGCGTGCTCACGTCGGCCAGCACCAGGTCGGGCTGATAGAAGGAACCGATGAAATTCTTGGCGCTGGGATGATTCACCGCCACCTTGCCACCGATGGACGAATCGGCGATAGCGATGAGCGAGGTGGGAACATGCACCAGGGGCAGGCCGCGCAGGAAGGTGGCGGCCACGAACCCGGCGAGGTCGCCCACCATGCCCCCGCCCAGCGCCACGATGGCGTGAACCCGCTCGGTGCGGAGCGCCACCAGCCAGTCATAGATCTGCACCGCGGTGTCGATGGCCTTGCTCGTCTCGCCGGGGGGCACGCTGTAAGACTCGACGCTGAACCCGGCCTCCACCAGCGAGCTGGCCGCCCGCGCACCGTAATGGGGGAACACGTTCTCGTCGCTGATGATATTGGCACAGCCCCTGAGTCCCGCCTGCCGCATCCGCCGTCCCAGGTCATCCAGTATGCCCCATCCGACGAAAGCCGAGTAGCTGTGGATGGGGGTGGTTACCACGAACGGCACGTCCCCGCTGTAAGATGCGTCGCTGCGCTGCTCGCACACCTTATCGAAGCCCCGTATCACCTCGTCTACCACCTCAGCCTGGGTCAGTTTATCGGTGTACACCGCCCAGTCCGCGGTGGCGTAGTGCGCCTGGCGTGAGGCCTTGAGCTCGACGATGCGCCTCATGGGGTCTTCGACGGCCAGCAGGGGGCGCGGCACGGCGTCCCCGCCCTGGTCCGACTCCAGCAGGCGCCGGTAGATGGTCTGCGGCTCCGCCTCCAGGCAGATTATCACCCCGCTGCGGGACAGCAGCTCGCGGTTGCGCGGGTCTACTATGGCCCCGCCGCCGATGGCGATGACCACCCCCTGCTGCCTGCAGGCCTGCTCCAGCACCTCGCGCTCCAGTTTGCGGAAGTGCTCCTCGCCGTCCTCGGCGAATATGTCCGGTATCGATTTGCCGGCGATATCGGCTATGCGGTGGTCGCTGTCGATCAGCTCCCGCCCCAGCCGTTTGGCCACATCCTTGGCCACCACCGATTTGCCGGTGAAAGAGAAGCCGGTCAATATCAGGTTCTGTTTGTGTACCGTCTTAACCATTCGACCGCTTTTTCGTCATGGCTGCCCTGTAGCCCTTGTAGTTGCGCAACGTCTCCTTCATGCTGTCCCCGCCGAACTTCTCCAGCGATGCCTCAGCGAGGACGATGGCCAGCATGGCCTCGCCAATGACCCCCGCGGCGGGCACCACGCACACGTCGGCGCGCTCCACCAGCGCCCTGCCCGCCCCGCCGGTCCTGAGGTCGGCCGACGGCAGCGGCTTGCCCAGCGTGGGTATCGGCTTGAGCGCCACCCGCACCGTGACCGGCTCTCCGTTGGTGATGCCCCCGGTGATGCCGCCGGCGCGGTTGGTCTGGTGCTTCCACTGCTTCTTATCATGGTCGTACTCGATTATGTCATGCGCCTCGGAGCCCGCAAGCCTGGCGGCGGCGAACCCCTCGCCGATGCTCACGCCCTTGACCGCGTTGATGCTCATCATCGCCTGGCCGATCCGCCCATCGAGGCGGCGGTCCCACTGTACGTGGCTGCCCAGCCCGATGGGCACCCCGGCGGCCACCGCCTGGAACACCCCTCCAAGCGTGTCCCCGGCCTCCTTCGCCCTGTCGATGGCGGCCAGCATCTCCTTCTCCGCCGCGGCCTCGGCGCAGCGCACCGGCGATCTCTCCACCCTGGCCCAGTCGATCTTGTCCGTCCTGTGGTGCGCCTCCTTAACCTTCGCCTCGCCGATGACCAGCGTGTGGCTCCTGACATCGATGCCGAGCCTGTCGATAAGCCGGCGCGCCACCGCACCGACCGCCACCCGCGCCGCCGTCTCCCGCGCGCTGGCCCGTTCCAGCACCGGGCGTATGTCGTCGAAGCCGTACTTGACCGCCCCTGCCAGGTCGGCGTGCCCCGGCCTGAGGCGAGTGACCGGCTCGACATCGCCCTCGACGGGCTCCACCGACATGATGTCCTTCCAGTTCTCCCAGTCGCGGTTGCGGATGAGCAGGGCGATGGGGCTGCCCATGGTCAGCCCGTGGCGCACCCCGGAGATTATCTCCGCCCGGTCGTCCTCTATCTGCATGCGCCCCCCGCGGCCGTAGCCCGCCTGCCGCCGCTTGAGGTCGTTAGCGATATAATCCTCGTCCAGCGGCAGCCCTGCCGGCACCCCCTCCACGATCACAGCCAGCCCCCTGCCGTGCGACTCGCCCGCGGTTAGAAATCGAAACATGCCATACCTGCCCTTCCCATAATCGATTCGATATCGCGATTCTACAGCGCCTTCTTCGCCGCCTCAAACATTATGTCTATAGGCGCCTGCTTGCCGGTCCACAGCTCGAAGGACATCGCCCCCTGGTACACCAGCATGGCCAGCCCCCCCATCGTCCGTGCCTTCCGCGCCCTGGCCTCCTGCAACAGCACCGTCTCCAGCGGGTTGTAAACCACATCGTACACCAGCGCCCCCCTGGGGATGAGGTCGGAGCGTACCGGCGATTTGTCCTCATTGATGGTGTGCTTCATCCCCATCGGGCTGCAGTTCACCAGCAGGTCACACTCCTGCAGCGCCTTCTTGAACGGCGGGCCCTTCGGCGACAGCACCTTGATAACGGGCGCCGGGTGCACCCTGAAGTCCAGCGATGCCACCCCCCCGATGTCCTTGGCATCCACGCAGCTGCGCGGCGGCGGCCCCGCGGTGCGCTTCAAGCTGCCATCGATGGCGGATGCCAGCCCCTGCGCCCGCCGGGTGACGATGTCGGTAATCACCAGCGACTTCACCCCGGCCCGCGCCAGGGCGAACCCCACAGCGTGCGCCACCCCGCCGGCACCGATCAACACCGCGCCCTTGCCCGCGGGGTCGAAACCGCACTCCTTCTCCAGTGAACGCAGGAAGCCGCCGGCATCGGTGTTGTAGCCGGTGAGCCTGCCCATGCGGTTGACGATGGTGTTCACCGCCCCCACCTCGTAGGCCAGGTCGTCCAGATCATCCATCAGCGGGATGATGTTCTCCTTGTGGGGCACGGTCACATTCGCCCCCAGCGTCTCCGGGTCGCGAAGGCGATCCAGCACCTCATCGAGCTGCGCCGGCTCCGTCTGCCAGAACTCGTAGCGCACGTCCATCCCGTAGTGGTCGAAGGCCGCTTGCTGCATCGGCGGCGACACCGAGTGCCCCAGCGGATACCCGATCAGTCCAACATGATTCGTCATTGACTCATCCTATCGATATATCCCTGCAAGATGACTGCTGCTGCCATGGCATCCAGTTTCTCCTTCCTCTTGCCCCGCTTGGCGCCGGCCTCCCTCATCAGGCGTTCGGCCTCCACGGTGGACAGCCGCTCGTCATATGTATCCACCGGTATATCGGTGGTATTCCCCAGCGCCGCGGCGAACTCCAGCACCGACTCCGCCTGCGCCCCGATGCTGCCGTCCATCGAGCGCGGAAGGCCGACCACGATGATATCCGCGCCGTGCTCCAGCGCCAGCGATACTACCCGCTGCACAGCCGACTCCCTGCTGCCCGGCTCTATAACCGTCAGCGGCACGGCGATGGAACCTTGGGCCAACGCCACTCCTATGCGCTTGTCCCCGACGTCAAGACCCAGAACCGGCATCCCCGGCCACCAGCCCTTTCACCAGCCCCAGCGCCTTATCTATCGCAGAGCTGTCCTTGCCTCCACCCTGCCCCGTCTCCGCCCGCCCCCCGCCGCGGCCTCCGGCCGCCTGCGACACCTGCTTCACGATGTTGCCGGCATGCAGCCCTCGCTCGACCAGGTCCGGGGTAGCCATCGCCACGAAGTTGGCCTGCCCGTTGAACACCGCCCCCAACACCACCAGCACGCTCCCCATGCGGTCTTTTACCAGATCGCCGGTCTGCCGCAGCGATTCTATGCTGGATGCATCCACCCGCGCCGCCAGCACCCTCACCCCATCCACCTCCTCCGCCTTCGCCAGCAGCGATTCCACGCCCCTCTTCGACGTTTCCCGCTGCAGGGATGCGGCCTTCCTCTTGGCCTCGCTGACCTCCCCCTGCAGGGCCGATATGCGGCCCTGAATCTGCGATGGATCCGTCTTAAGCTCCTCCGCCACTTCCTGGAGCATCGACAGTTGTTTCTCGACGAATGCCTCGGCGCTCCTGCCGGTCACCGCCTCGATGCGGCGCAGCCCGGAGCCGATGCTGCCCTCGCTGACGATGTGGAAGTAGCCGATCTCCCCCGTGAAGCCGACGTGGGTGCCGCCGCACAGCTCGGTGCTCACCGGCGGCCTGCCGATCTGCAGCACCCGCACCTCATCGCCGTACTTCTCATCAAAGAAGGCCAGCGCCCCCTTATCGATGGCTTCCCTGTAGGACATGATGGTCGGTTTGACGCGGAGGTTCTTGCGTACCATATCATTGACCGCCCGCTGTATCCTCGATATCTCCTCGCTGGTGACCGCCCGCGGATGGGTGAAATCGAACCTCAGGTGGTCGGGGGACACCACCGAGCCCGACTGCCGCACGTGCTCCCCCAGCACCCGCCTGAGCGCCGCCTGCAGCAGGTGGGTGGCAGTATGGTTGCGGGCGATGTCGCGCCTGCGCTCCCCGTCCACCTCAGCCACGACGCTGTCGCCTGCCGATATATGTCCCGCGACCACCCTGCCGTGATGGATGGTCAGCTCCGGCTTGGGCCGCGAGGTATCCTCCACGATGAAACGGCCGTGCGCGGCGCGGATCTCGCCGGTATCTCCCACCTGCCCCCCCATCTCGCCGTAGAACGGCGTCTCTCGCAGCACCACCTCACCCACATCGCCCTCGCCGAGCCTCTGCTGCTTCTTGCCACCCGAGGTCAGCAGCAGCACGTCGCTGCGCCGCATCAGCTTGTTTCCGTTGCCGCCGGTAAAGCACACCTCCGGCAGGCACTCCCGCTCCGCAATCTTTATATCCTTCTCATCCGCCGACACCTTGCGCGCCGCCCTCGCCCGCTCCTGCTGGCAGGACATCTCCTTGTCGAAGCCCTCGCAGTCGATGTTCAATCCACGCTCCGCAGCGATCTCGGCGGTAAGCTCGCGGGGGAAGCCATAGGTATCGTATAGCTTGAAAACATCCTCCCCGCATAGGATATCCTTCCTGCAGCTTTTAGCCTCATCGATGATGCCGTCAAGCAGGTTGAGGCCGATGTTCAACGTCTGCTCGAACCGCCCCTCCTCGGCATCTATAGTGCTCAGGATAAATTCCCGCTCCCGCTTTAATTCGGGATAGACCGGTTTCATCTGGTCGATGACGATTCTGGCCAGCATTGCGATGAAGTTTTCAATTCCCAGCTTCCGCCCGAAGAGGGCCGCCCGCCGCAGCACCCGCCTCAGCACGTAACCCCTGCCCTCGTTGGACGGGATGACGCCGTCAGCGATGAGGAAGGTCACCGCCCTGGCGTGCTCGGCCACCACCCGCATCGCCTTATCGGTAGCTTCATCCTCGCCGTAACGCTTGCCGGTCAGCCTTTCCACCTCGGATATCAGCGGCAGGAAGCAATCCGTCTCGTACACCGTCCTCGCCCCCTGCATCGCCGCAGCGGTGCGCTCCAGCCCCATGCCGGTGTCGATGTTGGGCTTGGGCAGGGGCGTGCGGCTGCCGTCCGCATGCTGGTCGTACTGGGTGAACACCAGGTTCCATATCTCGGTGAAGCGCCCGCACTCGCAGTTGGGGCCGCAGCCCGGCTTGCCGCAGCCGGCCTCCTCTCCCAGGTCGTAGTGTATCTCGCTGCACGGGCCGCAGGGGCCGGTGTCGCCAGCAGGGCCCCAGAAGTTATGCTTGTCGCCGAAGCGCTTGATCTTCTCCGCGGGGAAGCCGATGGCCCGCCAGCAGTCGAAGGCCTCGTCGTCGTCGGTGTAGATGGTGACCCACAGCCGTTCGGGGGACAGCTTGAGCCATCCGGTGACGAACTCCCACGCCCACTCGATGGCCTCCTTCTTGAAATAATCGCCCACGCTGAAGTTGCCCAGCATCTCGAAGAAGGTCAGGTGCTGGGTGTCCCCTACCGAGTCGATATCGGTGGTACGGAAGCACTTCTGACAGGACGCCAGCCGCGGATGGGGTGGCACGGCCTCGCCGGTGAAATACGGCTTGAACTGCACCATGCCCGCCGTGGTCAGCAGCAGGGTGGGGTCCGACTTGGGCACCAGGGACGAGCTGGGGATGCGCTTGTGCCCCTGCCCTTCAAAAAAGCGGAGGAAGGCCTCCCTTATCTCGTTGCTATGCACGATTCCCGCCCCTTTTCTTCGTTGCTTCACTGCCGATTTTAGTTTAATCACGGGTAATATGTCAAATGAGCAATCAAGCGACTTGACAATACGGACGATATTATGTTAGTGTAAACATCCCCCCGTCATCCACAGGGAGACCTGTCCCAGGCAGCGGACGAGGGGGATCTCGGAAGGGGGATAGCGTTGTCGACTGAGGCGGTTGATGTTCGGCTGCGGGAGCTGTGCCAGGAGATTCTGAGCCACCGCAAGCTCATCATCGCCAGCAACAGGGGCCCTGTCGACTACCGCATCGACGAAGGCGGCGTCCTGAAGGTGAAGCGGGGAAGCGGGGGTGTGGTCACCGCGCTCAGCGCCATAAGCCAGCACCTGGAGCTCACCTGGATCGCCAGCGCCATGGGCGAAGGGGACCGCCGCGCCGCCGCGCAGGCGGGGGACGGGCGCTTCAAGGCGCCCCCGCCCAGCCAGAACCTGTACCTGCGGTTCGTGGTGACGCCGGGCAACGTCTATCACAAGTTCTACAGCGTTTTCTGCAACCCGCTGCTGTGGTTCCTGCAACACCTCATGTGGAACTCCTCCCACACCCCCAATATCGACGCCCGGGTCCACGACTCCTGGGAGACCGGATACAGGGCGGTGAACCAGGCCATAGCCGATGCGGTGGTGTCGGAGGCGACGAGAAGCGAGCTTCCCCCGCTGGTGATGCTCCACGACTACCACCTGTACCTCGCCGCCAGCTATATACGGGAGCGTATCCCCAACGCTATCATCCAGCACTTCACCCACATCCCCTGGCCCGGCTCCTACACCTGGCAGCTCCTGCCCAACGCAATGAGCCGGGAGATCTGCAAGGGCCTGTGCGCCAACGATATCGTCGGGCTGCAGACCAAACGGGATGTAGACAATTTCCTCAATACCTGCACCGCCTTTCTCGAAGAGGCGGACATCGACTATCGAAATAGAACCGTCCTCATCGACGGGCACCTGACCAGGGTCAGGGCCTACCCTATCTCTATCGATGCCCCCAGCGTAGCCAGGCTGGCCCGGTCGGCGTGGGCCCGCTCTTACGAAGACAGGCTGCGCCCGTGGTTCGATATGAAGAGCATAGTACGGGTGGACCGGCTGGAGCCCAGCAAGAACATCGTGCGCGGCTTCCGCGCCTTCGACATGCTCCTGCAGAACTACCCCGAGCTCCGCGGTAATGTAAGGTTCATCGCCTTCCTGGTCCCCTCACGGACGCGGATCAAGCAGTACCGCCGCTACGCCGAGGAGGTCAACGAGATAGTGGAATCCATCAACTCAACGTACGGCAGCGAAGACTGGCAGCCGATAAAGATATTCTACGAGAACAACTACGTTCAGGCGCTGTACGCCCTGACCCTTTACGATGTCCTGCTGGTGAACGCCGTCATCGACGGCATGAACCTGGTGGCCAAGGAGGGCCCTACGGTGAATACCCGCGACGGAGTGCTCATCCTGTCGGAGCGGGCCGGGGCCTGCCAGCAACTGGGTCAGCATGCCCTGCCGATAACGCCAACCGACCTGGAGGGCACCATGGAAGCGCTGCACCAGGCGCTGACCATGCCCCCGGAGGAGCGCAAGCAGCGGGCGGCCGCCCTCAGAAAATCGGTCGCCGAAGAGGATATCACCCTGTGGCTGTACCAACAGCTCAGCGAGGCCTACGCCATCACGCCGGATGTGCTCCAACAAACATCCTGATCACGCCGCCAACCGCTTGACAGCCGCCCCTCGGCCGTAAACCAGCAGCCGGTCCCCCTCTTTTATCTTCTCGCCATCATCCGGGCGGGCGATTGAGGCTTCAGGCCTCTCTATCGCTAAAATCTCCAAGTCTGTGCTCGACCTGACGCTGGAAACGGTCGCATCGATACTCTTCGACCCTTTCCTGATGCTCACCAGATTAACGCTCCAGCCCTTCTCAACGCTGAATATCTCCTCGACCTCCGGTGCGTTGCGCAATGCACGCCCCATTATCGGCCTCATAAACCACGCGATAATGCGATTGCCGAACCTGCTGGCAGCAATGAGCCAGTACAGCGCAATAATGCCCGCAATAAGCACGGCGAGGTTGATAAGAAGGCCATGGTATCCGGCGACCCTGGTGAAAGCCACTACCAGCGCCCCGATTATCGTGAGCAGACCGGCATTACCGACTATAATAAGGATGCTTATGATCCGCCTCCGCGTCCGGTGCCTCACCACGCGCTCGGCCTCGGTGGTGGTAAAGCCCGTCCCGGTCAGCGCGGACAATGCTTGGAACCGGGCTACATCAGGCTCTATCCCTGTCATCTGCAACGCCAGCGCGCCGATACGGACGATGATGAAATATGCCAATACGGCTGCAAGAACGATCCCGATAAAACCCATATTATCTACCCCCTGTCGATATTCTCTATCATATTACCATACAATGACCACAGCGCTGCAAGCATGGAGCTATATCAGCGGAAATCCCTCCTGCGAATTGAATATTGAGACGTTTGAGTGTAGAATGGATAGAGTTATCGAAGAAGCATGAAGATACATTTCCTCGGCGCGGCGCAGAGCGTCACCGGATCGCGGCATTTCATCGAGGCCAGCGATACAAGGTTGCTGCTGGACTGCGGGCTTTACCAAGAGCGCAGCCTGCGGGAGCGCAACTGGCAACCCTTCTTGATAGAGCCCGATACCCTGGACGCCGTCCTTCTGTCCCACGCCCATATCGATCACTGTGGGCTGCTTCCCAAGCTGGCCAGGGAGGGCTTCAAGGGCCCGATTTACTGCACCCCGGCCACGGCCGACATCGCCCGCATCATGCTCCTCGACTCGGCGCACATCCAGGAGGAGGACGCGGCTTACAAGAAACGGAGGCACGAGCGTGAAGGCAGGAAGGGGCCGTACCCTGAAATACCGCTGTACACGGTAGAGGAAGCTGAGCGATGTATCGACCAGTTCTCCCCCGTCGAATACGGGGAGGCGCTCACGGTGGGGAACGGCGTGGAGGCTGTATTTCACAATGCGGGGCACGTCCTGGGCTCATCCATTATCGACATCAGGATGAAAGAGTATGGGGAAGAAAGAAGGCTGCTGTTCTCCGGCGATCTCGGCCGTGCCGGCCAGCCGATACTGCACGACCCCACGGTTTTCGACGAGGCGGATTATGTCCTCATAGAGTCAACCTACGGTGACCGGCTGCACGAAGATTCAGACACCATAAGTGGCGAGCTGGCGGAGGTGATCAATTCAACCGTGGAGGCGGGTGGCAACATCGTCATCCCCAGCTTCGCCCTGGAGCGGTCGCAGCACCTGATGTACTACCTGAACAAGCTGCTGCTCTCCAGACGCATACCGCGGCTCAAGGTGTTCATCGATAGTCCCATGGCGGTGAGGATCACCGAGGTATTCGAGAAACATCCCGACCTCTACGATGAAGATCTGACCGCGCTGATGCGGCAGGGCAAATCACCGTTCGATTTCCTGGGCCTGACCATGGTTAAGTCCGTAGAGGATTCAAAGGAGATAAACTACATACGTGGCAGCGTGATAATCATCGCTGGCTCCGGCATGTGCACCGGGGGCCGCATAAAGCACCACCTGGCAAACAACATCTCCCGTGCGGAGAGCACCATCCTGTTTGTCGGCTATCAGGCGACGGCCACCCTGGGCCGTCATATCGTTGACGGCGCCAAAGAGGTGAGAGTACTGGGCAAACACTACCCCGTCAGGGCACGCATAGTACAGATAAACGGTTTCTCCGCACACGCCGACAGGGA
>Ga0180437_10006768_pt1 | contig 15151 bp, 31 predicted proteins | sample SS_ome_4_FD_132410 | JGI IMG/M metagenome (GOLD analysis project Ga0180437, IMG submission 132410) | Hypersaline lake sediment archaeal communities from the Salton Sea, California, USA - SS_3_D_1 metaG | ecosystem: Environmental > Aquatic > Non-marine Saline and Alkaline > Hypersaline >...
TGCATTTCATTCGTCATGCCCACGAGCATATCCCACACTTCCACCTTCGTTTTCCTTGGAACGCCTGACAGAATATCGTTGGCTTTCTCTATGGCACGGCCCTTGTTAGCCGCCGTCAAGTAGGCCAGCATCTTGAGCTGTGTCTGAGTGTCAGCCAGAGACTTGTTCGCACGCTCCAAGTCACGAAGCAACATCTCGATGACCTTCTGACAGTGCTCTGGATTGTCGAAGTTGTACACCCCTTCCAGTTTTTCCTTTAATTCTTCCATTCTCATCTTACTTCTTCGTACAAACATAAATGTCTGTGCGTCCTTTCGTTACCTTCTCTATTGCAAAGAGGGGGGTCAAAATCCGGAAAAATTCGTCTGGAGTTATCCACCTGAACTGCGTATGGTGCATTTCCATGCCGTCACGCACCTGTACATGCTGAATCATCCGGCTCTTTGATATGCGCCAGCTAACCTCCACAAAGCTGTGACCACCATAGTCATACTCCTTGACGGTCGGCTTGGTCGGCGGTCTCGTGTTAAAGGTATTGAAAATGAACTTGCCTTTCTCGGTCATCCGACTGGCCAGAATCCTGACCGCCTCTTTCTGGAACCAGTAGTTCACACCCTGCCGACAGAAAACGAGATTAGGAGCCGGGGTCGCAGTCCTGACCCCAACCAGAACTGGCCCACAGTATATCGTAAGCCTCTTCGTCCATTTCCCTCCCCTTCTCTTCCAGTCGTAAAGCGGCTTCATCATGTCGTAAGAGCTATCCACGGCCACGACACGATAAGCACCCTGCTTCAGCGCCTCACGAGACAGCCTGCCGCCACCTGCACACAAGTCCCAGACGATTTGGCCCTTAACACCTCCTGCCAAATCAAGCAAGTCTGAAACTGGCCTGCTCAGGTAACGAGCGTAAAGCTTGTCATACGTTGCACTGTCCGGGTACGGTGTCACTTCTCCAACTCCTCTCTTACCTCGATGAGAAGCCTGCCGTTCTCAAGGTCAAGGCCCACGTCCTGTAGAGCCAGCAGACTCGCCTTCCTCTTTCTCGGAAGCCTGACGCTCAGGCAATCAACCTGAGTCATCACAGTGGCCTTCTCCCACGGAACATCGGCTATCTCCTTGAGCACATTCTCATCTGAGTCCTGAAATACGACCGTTACTGTTCTGTCAGCCGTCTTCGACTGGGGTCTTTCATCCAAGACAAAAACATGCACATCAGGGTCAAGCTCAATCTCACTGCCCACCACGTTGTGCTCTCCGAAAACACACTGTGCCTTGTTGTGCCTTATCTTCTTGTAGACACCCGGCTTATCGTTGAACACAAACTTCCCCAGCAATCTCACACTTCTCAATTTCACCTTATGACCTCTCCCTTCTCGTTCCTCAAGAGGAAACACCCATGTCCCTCTATGTTAAAAGACTTACACGGCAGACCCCGCACACTATCACGCTTTGTGCCCGGAGGCGCATACGGATAGACAGGCAGGCCTTCCTCCTGCCGATGAAAATGCAGAATCGAATGGACTTCCGGGTACTGGCTGAATATCCAGTGAAGCAATGGCGCATTGAGTGTCGCCTTGTTTGTCGCCGTGATTTGCAAGCTGTCATGATTGACCGAGATGACTTTTGCAAAACTGTCAAGCTCCTGCTTGCCCCGGCCAGTTGTCACGAAAGAATTGTCCTTTCCACATCCATTGCTCATTCGCACTGCAACAGTACCGAACCTGTATCCCCGTTCCACCTCAACGAACTCTTCCCCGTGCTCTTCTACAAGCGCCTTACAGGCATTGCGAGCCTCATCTTCCGCCTGAAAGACGCTAAGATGACCAATCTCGTTGACCCTGAAAGTCTCGTAGTATTCATCATCCATCAAGCGCAGGATGAACTCTGCCACATTCACAAGTTCCATTTCATGAACGCTCTTGTCTTTCATGACAGCATACTTTGTCATGAGGCTGTCCCTTGTCGAGGCATCATTAGCAAAGACGCATGTGGCCTTTGATGCAAGAAGTACCTCATAAGCCGCACGAATCAGCTCATCGTGTGACTGTCCGGCCAGCAACTTGAAACCGAACAAGTGGGCACCCGGCTTCATGACTGACTTCACTTCGTCAATGATTCTCGGGGCAATCGTAAAGTTAATGGGTATCGTGTCTCCAACCTCGTAATTGTGACTCGGAAACTTCTGCTCAAATGGCTTTTCTGGAATCAGATTAGCCACTGCGGCACCCAGCATAACCGCATCCATATCCAGAGCCAGAGTTCGCACCTTGGCCCGGTAGTCAGGCAATCCGTCATGATGGATAATCTTAACATAATCGTTTCTGGGCGAGTCGGGCCTCTCCACGGCTCCACAGTCTGGCTGTTTCGCACCCTTGGCAGTGAGATAGAAAACTTCTACGTCGCCGCCCTTCATAAGCAGACGGTCTGCTATCTCCGCCATCATGCCGCCCTTGAACCGATTCGTGATTATCTTCACGGGGTCAAGATAGGCATGCACTGGGCCACCTGTCACCAGTATCCTTTTCATTCGTTCGGCACCTCCGGCCCGTCAGGAACGTTCTGTAACTCCTGCCTTACCATTTTTTCGATTGACTCTCTCGTAGTATGCTCCCTGCTTCTTGTCGAGAGGGTATAGGTAATCCTGTCATCCAGAAACAGGGCTATCCGCTGAATCGCCTTCTCTTTCGCAGTCATCCTGTTGTCCTCCTCTTTGTCATCGCACTGTCCCATCCAGACTCAACCCCTCCGCCTTCAGGCAGACTGTCACCCTCTTCACGTCTTCGAGACACCTACCACAAACTTTCGTCTTGCGATACGTTCGCCCACCGCACCCCACACAAGAATAACTCTCTCTGCGCTTCTTGCTCATCCGGTCAGCCTTCCGAGTCTCTCGGCCAAGTCAAGTATGTAAGTCTTGGCCGTTTGGTCGTTGCAGAAACTGGCATCCCTGTAGAGTTGTGCTCTCAGGTCATGCACGTTCACAAACTGACCGTGGAACCGAGTCCTGATGGAAATCGGACTCTCGGTTCTTGCTCTTCCATATGCCGTTCTCACCAATTCCTCCTGTTCTGAAACCTCTGCCACCGTCTCTCACGCCTGCGGTCGGCCACTCTTTCAAAGCCTCCGTCCAGTCCGAAGTAAACCAGAAAGACTATGATGATGGACAGAACCAGAGCGCTCACAATCCAGCCCCAGTGAATGTTCACCTTCAGGTAATCAAAATCAACGAACTCCTTACGGTGCCAGTGCCTTGGTACATTCTCCAGAAGCATGTCAGCATACCGCTGGCAACTGAACGGCTCACCCATCATGGCGTCACGCACAATACCGTGGATAGTCGTATTGTCAAGCCAGCTATGAACCTCGCACCACTTGACCGTTCTGCCGTCTATACTCAAAAAAGTCGCAAGCTCGTTCTTGTTTGGCCCCTGCCACGCCACGAGTACATCATCCATGACGCTCCGGGGAGCGTCCTTCGGAAAGACCACAAGAATAGTATGTATCTCGCACTGTCTTCCGAGCTTTGCATTCACCCGGCGAAGCAAAAGGTCATCTGCATCCGGCAAGACCCCTCCCAAGTAAATGATGGGCGACGTGTTGTTCTGGTCAGCCGGGCGAGGATACCTCTTGACAAGCTCCTCTGTAGGCTCCCCGAGATTCAACACCGACGGGGCCTGCCTCACCTTGTTCTTGTACTTGTGAATGCTCGCCCTCGGATGAATGGTCTCGAACGTCTTTGGCCAATGGGATTCAAAGATGCCCCCTGTTATGGCCCTGTCGAACCCAGCCGCACTTCCCTTGTTCTCACCAGTCTTCTTTTCATTACCCCAGATGCCCACCCACTTGCGGTAAACACCCTCATTAGTCCGGTGTCTCTTTCCTTGGTCATCGTAAAGAGTCCAGTACGGGCCATGGTCTTCCGTGTAATGAACAATGCGAGTGTGCGTCTGCTGATTCTTGCCACTCCCTGTCGTATATGTTTCCGTTCGAGTCTCGTGAGTTGTCCACTTCTCCTCGTGCTTCATCCTCAGAACCTTGTTGTTCCAGACCTCCTTGTACCACATCTTTGCCGTACCGCCCCAATAGAGGCCACCCGCAACAAGGCCTGTCAGGATGAATGAAACCAAGAGAAAGATGCCGAACCGCTTACGATTCTCACGCAAGCTCCACCCGGAGTTGAAGTCACCCGGTTGCTTCACGACGTTCCACTTCGGCGAAACAAGAATTACGAATGCCGCCAACACTGGTATCAATATTGGTATCAACCACATTTTTCAATCCTCCCTTCAGAGTCAGCGGCTTCCGTGCCTACATTAAGTTATCGTCCAGCTCTTTCGTCTCGACGGCTTCCTTCGTTATCTTGGACGATATCATGACGGGCTTCTCTTTCACCTTGTCCACCAATGCAACACCAAGCCAGTTATGATACGGGTCTTCGCAATATGTCTTATGCGTCTGCCATATGTCGGTCTGCACATCCTGCGACCGCTTGAACTCGGCCAGCTTGCCTTCAATGCTGTTGGCCAGTTTCAGATACAAGTCCTGCGGAATGCCGAGAGATTCCGATTCCCTTGTCACGGCTATGCCGCCGCCACCTCCAGTCAACATACCTGCGAGGCCTGCCGCTTTGCCGCCACCATCACTTGTCACCTTGCCCGGACGGCCCTTGACCTGTTCAGCCACGACGGCGATAAACTTGTCGGCCCATTCCTTGGTGCAGGTGTGCTGGTTCATGATTGTCTTACGCATCGTGTCCAGTGTGGTCTCGACCACGTTGGACTGTGCCTCGTAGCGGTTCGCCAGTGCGATTTCGCCCTTGACCACGTTCATGCGCCAGAGTTGCCAGCTTATGCCAACGACCCCCAGCACGACTACCCCCACGATTACCACCAGTGTTCCCTTACTCATCCTACCTTCTCCTTTCCGACCCTGTTGGGCCTGTTATTTTACCAAACAAACTTTCTTTTCAGCCTGTTCCAACTGCTCGATATCATCCCACACTTTCGGCCAGACAGTCCCTCCCTCAACATTGGAAGCGACCTTGACATAGCCGTCATTCGTGCTTCGAAAAAGACAACCACAGGTGACACAAAGATAGTGACCCCAACCAGACCCCAGATTCGTCATGGTTACACACTTGTCTTCCGTCGTGCACTCGGGGCAATCAACATACATCCATCCCATGTCAACCTCTCTTTCTTTGCAAAGCGTTGCGGCCCTTAGCCGCCACTTTGTATTTCTCACCAACCTTCTTCACAAACTTCTGATTGCGGAGGCGCTCCAAGTATATCTTGGCGTTCCGGGTCATCACGGAGCCACCACCGATGGTTCCACCAAATCCTGTACTAGCAACATAGCCCGGCTTAAAGGCGACCGATGACGGCCACATGCGCCGGGCGAAAGCGTTAGGCGTCATCGGCTCGTGCTTCTCAAGTATCGTCAAAGCACGCAACCGTGTTGGCTGGTTTTTCTTACGCCACCTCTCCTGAAGTCTTTTCATATTCTCAGCATCGAAGCCCGGAGGCTTGGGTTTCCCTTTTTGCCGATAGGTAAAATGCCCAACATCATGAAGCCGGGCCATCACCTTATTCTCCTCGACAGGTGTGAGCTGAATGTTGTGCTCTGGACACAGGCCGAAGATTACTTCCAAAGTGTCACCGTGGAGTTTGTCCAGCATGATAAGCGCTGTTATCTCACTGGGGAAAGTCACACCGGCCTCCCATTGAAAATAGGTAGGCCCTGTCACCCCGAGTCCTCTGGCCATCGAAGAGCCTGTGATTCCCCGCTCAAGACGCTCTGCACGCAGGTAATCACCGAAAGCTCTCTTGTACTTGTCGTACCTCTTGTCTTTGCTCGCACCCCTCTTGAGAAGCTCATCCTTTACAGTGAAGGCATGAAGGGTAGAGAGAGACATGAGAAACTTCTTCCACTGCTTCTTATCAGGGGCCACGTCAGGCAGTTGAAAAATCCGCTTCAGCTCCTTGTGGACTTCCGGGTAAATCAAGGCCAAGCGCTTCAGCTTCAGAATGTCACCGGGGAATGACTGGCCAGTCTCCCAGCACCATACCGTTCCAAAGCTCGTGCCCAAGACGTATCCGAGGTCATAAACACTGGCATCAAGCCTTTCTCGCCTTTTTTTAAGAAAGCGCCCGAAGTGCTCTCTGGCCTTCCAAGATTGTTTTTGCATTTTCATATTTCCACACTATTGCGTGAGAGCGCCCAAAATCCGGAATTATTTGTTTCTTCTCTTCGCATCCCTTACAGCATCCCAGTCAGACTCGAAAACATCGCAGTCTCCAATCTGGGTCGCATCATATCTTCCAGTAAAAACCTTTCCTTCCTCCAGCGGTCGGCACTTTATCTTGCGCTCCTTTGTATTGACTGACACAACTTCGACAGCAACGCACTGGCCGTTACGCTCCAGCACGATGAATCTGCCTACGAGTAAGTCAGCAACCTTCATTCAAGCCTCCAAGGACGGGGCGGGGATTCGAACCCCGCATGACTTTGTGGGACACATCGCTTCCACAGGCGGAACTCACACACAAATGAAGGGAGTCATGCAGTATAGCCTTCACGGTATCACCGGTACTCCGGTCGCAGTTTCCTGTAGATTGTCTTGTCATTTCAAGATTCCCCCACCTTCCTACCTTTCTATTCCGGGCCTACGCATTCGCCCGTATTCGCCAGCCCCAGTTCCTTTGTCGGGCCTCGCTTACCCCCTTGCATACCCGTCCATTGAAAACAACCCCACAATGCCACTAAAAATGACACAATCAAAAGAGCATAAACTATGCACATTGATGCCCTTTCACTCATTGCTCATCCTCCGACACTCGCCATCTCTTGCGATTCTCCTTCTCCTGTTTCACCGCCAGCCCATCAAGTGCTCTTGCCCATGTCAACTTGTCCTGAATGCGAGGGTCTCTCTTGTCGCACTTCGGGTCTTTCAGGCGTCGCTTGGCGTCCTCATGGAGCGACGCCGCCAGTGCCTGAACCAAATCACGCACGCCTGCATGCGTTGTCGGAAACACCACTTCCATCTCGAAATTACGTCTGCTCATTGCACGTTACCCTATGTCTAAAACGAAGACGCTCTTGCACCCTTGGCACTCCAAGTACAACTCATAAGACCCGAAAGCCGTTCTGAAGATTCGGCTCTCACATTTAGAGCAGACATGCATTGCCACCTCTTCGACAAATGCTTCTTTTTCCAAGTCTACAGGTTCGCTCTTCAGCGGCGTAGGCTTCCACTTTATGTCTTTTCCTTTAGGCATCAGTATCTCCTGAATTCCCACGGCCCGAACATCCAGAATCGAAACTCAGCCGTGTTTCCACTGCGTTTGTCTCTCCATGACAGCTTTCTCCACATCCACCAGAAAATCACCTCGAACTTCCAGACCTTGACGTGCCAGCACTTGCCCTCCGGCATTGTCTTCTCAAAGAGTTCCTTGAACTTGCTTTCGTTCATCGTCATTATCTGGGTCTTGCCATTGGCGTCAATGACGTTGAACATCATCTTCTTTTCCGTGGGCTGTCCGAACATTTTGCAGAACGGGCAGTTGTCATCACCGGTACAGGGCACGCTATTCACGCTATTCATCATCGCCGTCCTTCTCCATGTTTGCCAGCGCTTCCTCGGCTGTGTCGAAAACCCTGATGACTTGTGATTCATCGGTCATGGCCGAATACTTCTCACCTGTATCGTCGCCAGTCATGCATCTGTAGGCCACACGATGAGTCTCTTTATCGTAGCTTAGAATTTCTACGACTGTCTTTTCATCTCTCCACACAAGCACAAACTTGCCAACAGCTATTCCAAATTGTGCACCTGTAATTTTGTGCCCAGCGGGTTCTTTCACGCCTCCGCTGACCGCCCCAGACCATCCCCTCTCATCAAGGCTCTCCATCGTCACTCCCTCGCATGGCTTTATCTGAAACGTGATGCAGTCATAACCTGCGAAGTGGGGCAACTCCGGGTGGATGTTCTTGGCATGGAAGCCAATCATTTCCGCCACGTCCTGCAACAGATTGAAAACATTTGCACTAATCGGCTCAACGATAATCGGCTGAGTAAAGTCGCACCGCTTACAAGTAAATCTCGTGCCGTGATTACAGCGGTGCTCCCACGGCCTTTCTGCCAACGGCTTGTCACTCATAAGTCCCATCGTAGTTCTCCTTTTCGTCCTCGATTTCGAAATCATCGTCCGGCACAATCTCACCCTGTGCCCGGCGGCAATCCTTGCAGTCCCTCGGGTGCCCTACACCCTCACCGATAAACATTCCACAGCACTCACACAGGACACCATCCAGTATCATTTCGGCAACATCACCCATGGTTTTGCCTCCTCTAAGAACTTACACACCTTCTCCATATCGAAAACACGGTCACAGTCCGACCGAAGATGGGTCTCGGCGTCAATCCAGATAGCGCCCCCGCATCTCTCGGAGATGACTTCCATCTGCTCCTTCAGGTTCTCCGGCGACAGGCCCCCGGCGTAACCGCAACGCATCTTCTCAAGACCCTCCGGCCACTCTTTGGGCAGAACACCTGCGCCACCCGACGTGTCAAACAAAGGAACTGCGTGCAGGCCGCTCTCACGAGCTACCATCAACAGCTCGTTGTTTACATCGTCAAACTGGAAGATGACCTGCCTCGCACACAAAGAGGCTACCGCCTTAATGAAGGCGTCTCTGTCTTTGATTCGATGGGTGTAGGCATGGAAGTTCAACTGGTACCTGTCGAAGATGCCCCTGAAGCTCGACCTGTCCTTGTAGAAAGTATTCTCGCCTCCACACAGGTCACGCACCCAGCGTCCGCACAGGTGGCCCGAGAGAGCCAGCTTGTGCTGGACATCGGCAAGTTGCTCAATCCACCCCTGAGACGGAAAGCGGTTAGTGTCCTCGCTGGACAAAGACAAAAGGATGCCCCACTCCACAAAAGGGTACTGCTCCTGTATTCGAAGCATGTCCTCAATCGAAGTGCTGTTGTCGGCCCCTGTTACCGTTACCTGTTTGATTACCTTCTTCATTCCGTTAGTCTCCTGAGTTCGGCTTCCAGCTTCTCATCCACACCCACGAGGGCTTCATCAACGAGCAACCGTGACTCCTGCTTGTACTTCTTCAGAAAGTCCTGTGGCGTCTGAGGGTCATTGATAGCCTCCTTCAAATTGTCAAGACGGTCATACAGCTTGATGAGCTTGGGCCTCCACGGCGCTCTGGCCAAGTGCTCCCTGTCAATTTTCTTACGCTCGGCCCTCAGTGCCTTCATCCCCTTGGACGGGTTAGTAAGCCAGTCAACGATGTCCGCCACCTTGGGGCCAAAAGCTTTTCGAATGTCCGCTATCGAAGCAGGGGTGTCCTCCACCACGTCGTGCAACCACGCCGCCACGACAGTATCCTCATCGCTGTCCGGGTGAAGCATGACCATGCCAGCCACACGCATCGGGTGCGTAATGTAGGGAGCATCGAAATTGCTCCACTTGCGCATCTGTCCCCGGTGCGCCAGCTCCGCATAATGTGCCGCTTCTGTTATCCTATCCATTGAACTCCACCCTTCCCTTAAAAATGTTGGCGTAACTTCTTGCCACATCCAGACACATGTTCTCACTCACTAGGCCGTCAGGATAAATGACGTGCCACTTTCCATACATCCTGTTATAGTCACGAGACTCGCCTGCGCCACTCCTGAATAACGAAAAGAATATCTTAATCAGTCTCATTTTTCTCTCTTCAGCCATTCATCCAGCTTCTGTTTTTCCTTCAACTCGTTACGGGCCTGCTCGGGCAACATCGCATAGTCCTCATCCAGTATCCTCTTGAAGCTGTCTATGCACTCCTGCGTAGGCTGATAATGTCCGGCCTTCTCCGGCGTGCCCTCCAGATGACACTTCAGAAACTCGTGGTTACCCTTTGTGTACTTGGAACCACCATTACCGTAGATGAACCACAAATACTCAACGGCGTCTCTTTCCGTGTCACTCAACCTGAGAGGCAAGTCAGGATGCTTTCTCAGGCATCTCAAATCCGTATTGGATACCTTCCTCGTTTCTTCGTGTGCCACCCAACCCTCTACCACAACACGAGGAACCATCTCAATCGTGGGCATGAACTCCTCACTTGCCCAAACATGCTCCACGACCACCCCCGCAAAAGCATCACCTTCAATCGGAACAACATTGCTCACAAAGGCAATCACCTTGAAGGGCACGAGTCTCGGATTAAAGTAGCAGTCTCCTGCTTTCATTTCACTGTTCATGACTACCTCCGTACAGGTTTGTCTTACCAGTTACCAACAGCCTTGGCATTCTCCGTCAGCCATCGGTTACCAGCACAGTAGGCTCTAATACCGGCACGAGAGCCGCCCCGAGCATGTGCCCTGCGAGCGTCTCCTGTCCGTGTCGCCAGTCCTCTCTCAGACTGGCGATTCTTCTTTTTCTTTGGTGTATTCATCTCTCATACTCAGAATCGAACTGGGCCTGTCATTCAGGATGCCGAACCGGGTCTCGATACGGGCCTGCGCAACCTCGTGGAAGAGACTGTGCAGTGTCGAGAGCAACTTGCTGTTGCCCAGAGACTCGTACCACTCCTTGCCCTTTGTCGCCCCGTTCACTGACTCGATGCGAAGCAGGGCAATTGCCTTTTGAATCTTCTGACGCAAGTCATCGGGGAACTCACGGTCACCCGTTATCAGATTCACGTCGGCAATCACAGCCGCCTCAATCGCCTTTGCATCCTCAATGGATTCCGCCGCTTCTCTCTCTGCCTTGTCAAAATATGAACTCATCCTCATTCCTCCTGACCCCCTATTGCACACCAACGCCCAGAATCCGGAAAAATCTTTTCCAAACCCTCACCAAGTATCTCAACCCCCGTCAATACGAAGATATCCGTCCATTCTCCCTCGCAATTCAGGCAGTCCATCGTGTATTCCATGCGCCCCGGCCCTATAATCGTTGAGCCTCCATGTATGTCCAAAGACCCGCAAAACGGGCACTTTTCACCGCCAGTAGAAATATGCCGCAACATGGCCCCATCTTCCAGAACTCTCATTACGCCATCGCTCATACTCTATTATACACACAAAAAGGCCCCCGGATTTCTCCGGGGGCCTCGATTCTCCTTTCTGTATCAGCTCAATCGCTGTCAAGTTCAACGTTCATGTACATCTTACCAAGGAACTGCTCCCACGTCTTCGGGGCCTTCTTGCCAATCTTGCGCTGTAGGCGCTCGACCGGGTTGAGCCTCAAGTCCTGCGGCTTCGGCTGTCTCGGCTCCTTGATAAGCCTCATGCCAGCCTGCTCCGGCGTCCTGTTTTTCTTACGCTGGTTACAGGGGATACAAGCCAACACGATGTTCGTCCACTCCGTCACACCACCTTGGTCTTTGGGCACAACGTGCTCCATTGTCAGGTCTTCGGCCTTGTGCTTGTGGCCGCAGTACTGACAGGTGTTACGGTCACGACGGTAGAGGTTCGTACGGCTGAACTTCGGCCTGCGCCTGCCAACCTTGTAGCCAATACCATCGTACTCGGACGAAACAATGACCTCGGGTTTGAACAGGCCAAAATCAACTGTGTGGATAACACTGTTGGCCTCAATCTTGGCCGCACGAATAGCGTCATCCCAGTTCACGACCCAACACTCGAAGTCGTAAGTCTGGAACGTCTCCGTGTCCAAGAACACAGCCCTGTTGGCACAGACCTTCATGATGGCCTTGTGCACCGGTATTACGTTTACCGGCATCCAGTTCTTGTTCAATACCAATGTCCTGCCTACTATTGCCGCTGTCATTGTTTACCTCCCCTCGGCGTCCCTTATCTCATTCTCAGTTCGCCTAAGTGTGTCCTCCTCTTTAGGTTTCCACCTGTTAGCACCTCTTGTTTTATGAGGCTTGCACATCGCACAAGACCTCGCCTTCTTTTTAAGAGCCTTCCTCATCCTTCTCCGCTTCTCTTCGTGCTCGCTCTCGCTTAATGATGTCGAGCACGTTCACATAGCCTGCCATGTCAACCACGTTGTCATCCTTCGGCATGTTAGCCTCTCGGCTCATCTTCACGCACACCATCATCATGGCGGCTTCCTCTGCCGTGATATCCTCTTTCAACTTCCGTGTGAGGACTGCCGACCACATCTTTGCGGTCTTGCTCCAGTCATCAATCGGGTGGCCGTAACTATTCTGCCTCACCGTGTTGCTCAGCCTCTTGCCTTCATCGCACACCCAACCGTCATACTTCTCTTCGCTCATATTGCCTCCCTTATACTGAAGGAGATGTCCTACTCTTTTTCCGAAGAAAGATGAAACTTTCTGGTTGCTCGGCAGGGACTCGAACCCCGACTAACGGTTCCAGAGACCGCTGTGCTACCATTACACCACCAAGCAATCAACATGTCGCACACTGCTTTTCAAAACCTCTGGTCAAAGACTGAAGCTCCTCGACCAGATTGACACCCGGATGTTTGCAACTCCCAAACCCCTGCGAAGCGACCAAGCTGTGGTTGAAGCCCATGTGGCCCACCCACGACTGCATGGCAACGAAACTGACACGCTTCAGCCTGTGCGCAAGATTGCCGACAAGATACACGTCCAGTCCCAAACCCCGTGTGCTCTTCTTCACCTCCTTAACAGAATCTTCAATTATGTTTATCTTCTCCACCAACTCAAAAGGCACCATGTTCACATGCCACGTATGCGCCATACTCTGGTAAGCCTCGACACCATTCAGCTCAACAACGTTTGACTGGGGCCTCAAATGCGGCCTCAGACAACTCGTGAACCCCTGCTTGAAACCCAGCTCGGCAATTCCTCGTTGCATCTTGGCCAGCACGTCCAGCCACCCCTGCGCAAAAACTATATCGTCCTCCAGCATCACCAAGCTGTCATACGCCACGAAGTTCTCCTTGGCGTATCGAAAAGCGTCAAGCCAAGTCTCGGCGAAACCCCTGTGGGGAAACTTCACGACTTCGACGCCCAGACTTTTCACCGTGTTCAGCTCTGTCAGCTTTTCCTTTGTCTCGCTTCCATCGTCAAACACGTAAAGGTGCGTGTCAGGCGCTGTCACTAAAAAAGAAGTGACAGTTGCCATAAGAAAGCCGGGCCTCTCATGGGTCACCATCATCGCCGCTGGCCGCTCGCACGAACAGCCTTTCGGCTTTTTCTTTTTCTGCCTATGCTCTCCCACCTTCACTGGCTGACCCACAGGGACTTGAACCCCGACTCTCAGCTCCAAAGGCTGGTGTGCTACCATTACACCATGGGTCAATCTAAGCTACCAATTTGCCGTATCCAAACGTCTCAAAGTCCTTCTGATACCTTTCATATATCAAATCAACCAAAAACGGATTAGAATAATAGTATCTCCTCCAGTCTTTATGAGCGCTTTTCTTTATCACGGGGGGACTCTCAATTTCCCCGCAAGCGTCCACTACAAGACTCCACCCTTTCTCCAATTCTTCCAATCGTATGTAAAAATCTAAACTTGCTGGAACGTCATCCAAGAGTGCGACTATTGACCTGAAGTGAACATCCGCCACCCAATCAGGGATTCCAGCCACCGCTTTCGCAAACTCAAAAAATGTCATCTTCCGGGCAATCCCCAAAGACTTCCAATATGATGCCTCCTTTGAAAAACTGTTTCTCCATCCCTGACCTGCCACCCTGTCTGCCCAACAGGAAACCAACCTTGAATAAGGGTTCCGAACAACAGTAAAAATCCTCTTAGAAGGAGATAAACCATCTTCCTGTTCTACCACTTGAGCATCCAACGTTTGAATAATGCTCGTTGAGGCGCATTTCGGTATTTTTACGTAAAACAATGAAGACGCCTCAAATACCTCTGCCTTATCCTTTGACAATTTCTTCATTTTCAATCAAGGACATGGACTACCAATTCTCCAATCAACTTCCGTTTGTCATGCACTGCTCACCATGCAGGATACTACAGTGCGGAGACCCGACTGCCTTTTCCCCTGCATGGTCTTACAAGACCCTTGCATAACCTCACCAGTTTCAAGCTCAATCACCCGCAGGCGGGGCTTAACATATGGCCTTCGCATTTTTTCTTCACTCATCGCCACCCCACTCCTTCTCTATCATCGTACGCACCACGCCGGGCGTTACAACAGCATCGTCTTCAAGCCAGACAACCTTGCGTCCCCTTTCGCCCTCCCTCTCCATGGCCAGATGGAGACCGCCCCTTGACGAAACCTTCCAACGATAAGTATCATCACCCACAACAATCTTCCGTGCCTTCTTCAGCGCCATCTCATCTACCTCATCGTATACTCTCAGGCATCCCTCTGGTGTATCAGGCCTGCTCCATCCTCCATATTCAGCCGCCCACTCAGCGTCACTGAGACGCATCTTGAATTTCTTCTGAACATGACGGACAATATACCCGTACGAGTAGCCCTCCTTTGCCAAACCCTTGGCTACCGTGTAAGGTAGATAAACTTGCTTATCGAACGCAATATCATCCCACGCATCCGGCGGAACAGCTCCCTTGCGTACACCTGCCCTGCGAGCCTGCACCCGTCCCCTCGGGGAGCGGTAGCACATCCCAGTGTACTTCTTGTAGGTTCGTGCCATGACTAGCCTCCTTTCAGCTATGTCATGGCTCACCTCCCTTTGCTGTGTTGTTCGTCCTCATCTCACCCAAAAGTGTATCAGAGGACGCAACAACTGTTCAAGTCATTTCCTATGCCTTGCGATACTTTTTCGTCTTTTCCTCGTAGCGCTTACGAAAGTCGCTAGACATAAGGTTGACTTTCTTCTGCATGATTTCGTCAATTTCCTCAAACGAAACCGGACGCCTGAAAACGTCCCAGCCCACGTCGAGCCACAGATAGTGTCCGATACCGTCCGGCAGGGACTCCTTGCGCCTGCCATGCACATGCGAGTGCAGGTTCCAAGCACCCCTGTAGGCATCCTCCCACGTACCGAGCCAGTAATGACTCAGAGCCATCCTCTGGCCCAGATACGTGCACTCAATCAGACTGGCCACAGACCTGAACTGCTGAAGTGTCTTCTGCGTGTCTGCATCCACGTCACCAGACAGGCCAGCCAGAGCGTCGAGCTTCATACCGTCATGGTTACCCAGTACGATAATCTTCTTGCCGTTCAGCACGTTGACCCACTTGCGGTGGTTCTTGAA
>Ga0180437_10006770_pt1 | contig 15148 bp, 10 predicted proteins | sample SS_ome_4_FD_132410 | JGI IMG/M metagenome (GOLD analysis project Ga0180437, IMG submission 132410) | Hypersaline lake sediment archaeal communities from the Salton Sea, California, USA - SS_3_D_1 metaG | ecosystem: Environmental > Aquatic > Non-marine Saline and Alkaline > Hypersaline >...
CTGCCGCCCAGTCCCATAGCCTGGCCGAGGAAGCCCTGTTTGGGTTCAAAGGGCTGTTCAAAGCCCTGGCCGATTCCCGGATCAGCCAGGCCAGCCCCGCGAGCAGCACCAAGGATCTGTTGCCACTTGCCGTATTCATCGGCCCGCTCATCTGGGACGCCAGCGCCAGCCAGGCCCTCCAGCTTCTCGGCGGTCTTGATCATCTCGCCGGCTGAGGCTTTCCAGCCCTTCGTGGGGGTCTTACCGCCGCGGACCTCCTCGATCTGTTCCAGCATCGTGTCGCCGTACTTGTCGAGCTTTTCCCGGGCCTGGTCCAGAGCTTCGCCGAACTTCTCTAAGGCTGACTTGCCACTACGCCGGCCCGACCCTGCCGTCTGCCCTTCCGTTTCTTCAAGGACCTGGAGCAAGCGATCGCCAACAGCCGGGTCAAAGCCAGTCAGTTTCCAAGTTGAGCGAATCTGTTCATTTGTGAGCTTATGGCCCTTGCCCTGGGCAACGTTCATCAGGCCAGAGAAGGCCCCACCGCTGATCTTGGCCTCGGACAACTGCTGTATGTGTGACAGACGGCTTTGCTCGTCGGTGATCCGATAGTCCATCAGATCCAACATATCGGTTGGGTCCATGGGCTTGTGGTGCATTTCAGACTCGCGCATAACCATCATCCCCTCTTCATTCTCTTCAATGAAGATGCCGGTTGGGATGACGTGACCTTCATCGTCATAATGCACACGCATTCCGCCCAGGATTTGCACGGTCCGGGCAGATTCACCGCCAGGCTGCCTGCCACCCCCTGGAGGGGGCGCGTCGGGGGCTGCTGGCGCGGGCGGGGTGGGGGGCACGACGCCGCCACCGTTCCCACCCAAGAGCGCACGATAGTCATGGCCCAGCGTGCCCTCGTACTCCCGGAACTGGAGCCCGGTAGGTTTCAATGCTTGCTGCCAGGCTTTCTGAGCTTGGACTGGATCGCCAGTTTGAGAAATGAACTGGTTGAGTGCCTGGCGGAGAGGTGTGACGCCACCCTCACGCCGGATGCCCTGGGATCGGCTGGCCAGATCACGCATAGCAGCCTGGGTGCCAGGAGCGTCTACGTCCATACCCAGGACGCCACCAATGACAGAGCGAGCCTGGTCTGCCAGGCTTACGGGCTTGGCGTTGCGACGGGCGTTCATGGCTTGGATTTCATCGGACGGCAAGGGGCCAGCAGGTCCAGCAGCCTTGATCTTGCTCACGCTGGCTTGTGGAACAGGCATCTCCCGCTTGGGTGCAGGCTTGCGCCGCGCAACTCCCTGAAGGGCCTCTAGCTCCGCCTTGGCAGACTCGTACCGCTTCGCTGCCCGTGGATCGACGGCCACGTCGTCCACATCGGTGCGCAGGGCCTTGTACCAGCGGTTACCTTCGATCTCGCTGCTCTCTCCTGCCCGGAAGTACCGGGACTCACCGCTCACCCCAAAGCCAACGGGCAGTTCGCCCATAGCCAGGTGCTCATTGACTTCCGGCGTGTCGCCTAATACCTTCCGTACCTCGTCAGCCGCTTCCTGAAAGCCTCGCTGGTATTGGAGACTGGCCGTGGTGCCTCGCACAGAACCGGCCTCGGCCTCACGCTCCATCTCTCCGATGCGGTCCTGGAGGAACCGAGCACGTTGCTGCCGTGCCTCTGGTGACATACTTGCCGCTACCTCGTCAACGGACGGCATCACCGGATTCTGGTCATAGAGGTCTCGCAGGGCGCCGATGGCACTGCCGGCGTTTGGCTCCTGTTCGACTGGCGTGGGCGTGTCGTCAGCCCCGCGCACCATCGCGAGCCAGGGGTTATAGGCGTTGCCACCAGAGATCTCCCTGGTCACGTCGCCCATCGCTTCGCCGAGCGTGCTGGGCATATCTGGATGTCGCAGGGCCTCTGTCACGGCCTGGAACCGGGACACAAACTCCGAACCGCCGCCAGGGGCAGCCGAGCCGCTGATTGCTTTCCAGAGGGAGCGACTGATACCACCAAACTTGGCCCACGCCTGTCGCAGTGGCCCGAATGTCGCGTAAGACTGCGTCGGGCGCCCGTGTGATGGCAGGAGAACACGCTCGCTTCCCTGACCACCTTCCGCGATACTCTTCTGCACCGCTTTGTCGGCGCCCAGACGCAAGAGCATACGGCCCATAGGAGATCGGTCATACAAGTCCTGTTCTTTAGAGCCACGCGGGTAAATGGTGCGCGCAATCTTGCCAACGAGCCCGGCCTTATCCTTGTCTGTCTTAGCAGCGTCATACTGGCCAATCAGGTCAACCAGGCCCTCATACTCAGACTCGTCCACGGCTTCAGGGTTCAGCAACGTGGCGGCGCGGGCGCGCGGATCGAGAATATCGCCAGCCGTCGTGGGGAACTCCAGCACACTCTTGGCCATCTCCCGCACCAGCCCAGTGTCAAAGCCACCGACCTTGCGCCCGCGGATCTCGCCTTCCTCACTGATCGCATATCCGCCGGAGGCCAGGTTGAACGTGTTAGCCATCCACCGAATGTGCTCGTAGGGTTCCGGGATCTCACCAGCGTAGTCCAAGGCTTGCTGGTAGGGAGTTACCACCAGCTCGCGGGCCGTGGCTGTATCCGGGTGACTACCCCGGAACGCCATGCCCAGCTCGCGCTTGTAGACATTGTAGAACGTACCCATACGCATCTTGCCGCTCTTGGCATAGTTGAGCCGATCCTGAATCAGTTGTTCGCGAGAGACCACGTTGGGGTTGCGGGCCAGGCCGCGCAGCTCCTTGGCCACATTCTTGGCCACCTTGGCAGCACTACGGGTGGTACGTCGGGAGTACTTACCCACTTTCTCCAGGACGCCCACCAACTCACTGGCCGGAGCGCGCAGCGCGCTCTGAATAATCTCGCGAGGTGAGGACTGCTTCACCTTGTGGCTTGCCTTCCACTGCCCTGTCTCCTTGTCTCGGTAGAAGCGGGTGCCCAGCAATGCGGACAGGGCGTCCAAGTCCCAGTCGCCAGCACCGAAGTAGGAGAACAGAGGGGATACGCCCAGGGTATCATTGTAAAGACTGTTCACGTCATCGCGTGAGAGCCCGAGCTCAAAGGCCGCTTCGTCTGGCGACATATAGCCGATGCCATGCTTGATCTGTTCTGGGGACAGTGCTGGGTCACGGACGGCAAGGAGGCGGGGGCCAGACAGCTCGCCACCGCGGATCAGGTCCATCACCTCGTCTACATCTTCTTCGCCAACACCGCCGGCCATCACCAGCCTGCGAAGCATCTTGTCGCCTACCACGAAGCGGTTGTGGGCCAGGCCAGAGACGGGGGCTACGCGGCCGCCCATCCTCTGCGCGCCCACATCGGAGCCGGTGAGCTGGCGCAAGAACTTGGGAGACCCCACAACGTCGGACAGTTCCTGGGTCATCTCTTGGCCTAGCTTCTGGTATGCACGATCGGCTGATTCACGGTCTGCGCCGCCGCGGAACAGGCCGTGCTGTCTCTCGTGCACCGCGCCGATCAAGCGGCTCATTGCGCCCGGCAACTGGGTCAATTGCCCCCGCGCAATTTGGTAACCGTACTTCATCGCTGCGGCGGGATTCGGGGCATACAGGCCCAGCTCTTTGAAGTGCAAGCCGCGGCCCCGGTACGTCTTGCCGATCATGCGCATAGCCGTCTCGCGCAACAGGCCAGGCCGCTTGGCGGGATCTATGCCTTGAGCCTCTAGCTCTTCGGTGGCCTCGTCGAAGAAGCGATCGAGGTCTATATCCTCAACGGCGACTGATTCTTTGCGGAACTGTTGGCCCAACTCGGAGTCAGGAGCGTGCATCGCCAGGCCAGCGCCGGCAACACTGGCAGCGGCTTGTCGCTTGCGCCGGCCGGACCGGAACAGTTGCCGGGCCAGCTTGGGGTTGTACTGCGCAATGTCGGAGATCTGCTCGAAGTTCAGCAGCCCAGAGCGGTACTCATACTGCTGGGTGTGCACCATGGCCATATCGAGCGTCATACCGAAGTCCCACTGCCTGCCGCGTATCGCCGTGCCGCCCAGGCGCCGCTTGATCTGCCCGAATTTGCCGGCCTCAGCCAGTCCCAGGAGTTCATCCTGAGTCATATCTTCTGGGAGGCCAGATACATCCAGCATGCCTTGTTTGATCAGGGCCTGGGTGACCGGGTCGTCGACCTGGTAGGCGCGCTCGGGCAACTGGCGCCACTCCATGCGCCCGCCTTCCTGGGCCTGCTTGGCCAGCCAGGCGGCGAATTGCTCGCCACGCCCTGGCCCCCAGCGATCGAAGTCCTCGCCCCAGATCTCTTCCTTCAGCTCTGGGTTGGCCACCATCGCCACGGCGCCACCGAGCTGGAAGTAGTCCTTGCCCTTGATGAACGCATCGACGTCCATCTCATCGATCGAGGTGTCAGCAAACTCACCGCCCTTGGTCATATACTTCTGGCCGACCGGGACGTTTTCGGGAAGGTTGCCAACCATCTGCAGGAGCAGGGTGCGGTCACCCTTCTCACCCGTGCGCATCTCGTCAGCGGCAAGGATCTGCACCGACTCGTAGTTGTGCCCCAGGTCCAGGCCCACGTGCTCATCGAATAGCTTGACCCGATCGTCGGTGATCACCTGGCCGGGTTTCACTAACACCTCGGCATCCTCGGGCAGCGCCACCTTGCGCGTGAGCATCGCCTGGGCGCGCCCCATTCTCTTGGGGTTATACAGGAAGGCGCCCTCGGCCGGGAAGCCCTCGGCGGCCATTGACACCCAGGCCTTGCCCTTCTGAACGATCTCGGCAGTATCGGCCTTCTGGCCCAGCGTGGTAGCTCGCATCGTAGGGAGCCCGCTGAAGAACACCTGGCCGGTCTGGCCCAGGTTGCTGATCCGCTTGGCATACTTCTGGCCGTGCACGCCAAAGACGAAGTTTCCTTCTTTGTCCATAGCCACGCCGGGGGCCTGCAAGAGCACCTCGGGGTCCACGAAAAGCTGGGCGCCCATGGCCATGTAGTTCTCTTTGACCCAGTCGGGGATCTCTTCGCCAGCACCAAAGGAGAGACCTTGCGCGTTTCCAGTAGCCTTGACAAGCGTGCTACGGTTCCACTCGCCAGACACGTTGACGGCCCCAACGTTACGCCCTTCTCTGCGGGCCTGCTGGGCTTGTCTTGCGCGGGGCAAATAGGCGCCGGTCTCGTCGATCACGCCACCGCGAGCCTTGAACTCCTGGGCCAGTGGGCCAGAGATGAGCCCCTGGCGGTAGTCAGCCCATTGGCCAGCCGACATCTGCGCCACGGTATCCCAGGTTTCGTTGCCGACGGTCATATCGACCATCTGCATACCCATCCCGTAGACATCCATGGCGTTTCGGTACAGCTCGCGCCGGCGGAAAGTCATCTGGTTGAGGAAGTCCAGGCCACGCTCTGACAACCCTGCGGACATCTGGTACAGCTCAACGCCGCTCATCTGGGCCAGGTCTCTGCGCAACCACTCAGATCCAGCCGCCCTGGTCTTTTGGGCAATGGCGTTCACCAGGTCGGCCTTGCGCAGCTTGTAGGACTTGGGAATACCCATCGAGCGGCCGATACCGCGAAGATCCGGTTCCCCTGGGCGCCCCCTCAGGGTCAGTTGGGACAACTCATCGGCGTTGGAGGCCAGGGCCAGGCCCTCGATAGTCTGCGGCAAGGTGCCATAGGCCATATCCCGGATCATCGCGCCCATCTGGTCCTCGATGCCGGCGGTATTCGGAAGCTGGCCGCGCAGCCGTTCTGTCTCTGCCAACTTGTTCGCAAGGTCATGGGCCGTGTCCAGATTCATTCCTTCTGGCACGACCGGGGCTGACTTCTGGCGACCGGAACCGGGCTCCCCGCCAATCTCACCTTCCATCATCCGGCGTCTCAGCTCCTCTGCTGGATCGTCGGCGTCCCAGATTGCTTGTAGGTGCGCTCCAAGTTGGATGGTTGCCACAATGTCTACTCCTGCTGTCCATAGCGCGACTGATATTCGCGCTTCATTCTTGCGTTAGCCGCTCTCAGTTCTTTGGCCCTGGTTCTCCCAAGTCTGGCCGCATCCAGATCACACATGAAGTGCCAGGGCTGGTCCAGGGAGCCTCCGGCGCGTACGGGGCCATGGGCCTCTACCCAGTGCAACCAGTAGAGGCAGTCAGGCATTTGCTCGGGAGGCTCCGCATCTGGAGGTAGCTCCATTCCCCACTTGTGCTCGTAGTAGAGCTCGGTCTCGTAGGCAATGGCTGCCCGGCGCTCCTCCGGCGAATCGAAGCCATCAGCTAGAAAGGGACTGCCCAATCCGGCACAACCTCGACCAGGCGCATGTGCCATTCGTAGACCATACCGGGCGGCAGCTCGCCCAGGCGGCGCAGGAACTGATCGCGGGTCATCTGGTCCTTGGGCTCAAACTTGATCTCCTTGACCACCTCGCCCTGCTCGTCGGTGTACTGCACGTGCAGGTTGGTCTCGACGTAGGTCAGCCAGATCTCGATAGCCCAGAGGGTGCTCAGGTTGACTTCGACGTTCACGCGGCCAGCGCGATCCATCGAGCGCTGCTTGAGGATCTCATCGCGCTCGCTCTCCATGCCGAAGTCAGGGGGACGAATAACAACGTAGGTCTCACCACTGGGGTCAGTGGTTTTCAGGTACTTGGTCTTATCAACTTGCGTTGAAACCTTGATCGCCATTTCAGTTCGGTTCAAACCTCCAAGATTTGGGTTCGATGGGGGAGGCCGAAGCCTCCCCCGTCATTGCTTACGAGGGCCAGGCATACTCGCTGGTGAGATTGTCCATCTCGAAGTAGAACGTGTCGCCAACGGCCTGTTCTTGGGCGACGCCCGTGAACTGAAGCGCCAGCCACCCGTTTGCGACCAGCTCCGGCGGGCCAGCGGCCTGCCAGGTGACCTCGGGGGCGTACACCTTCAGCTTCCAGGGGTTGCTCATCCCGGTCGCGTTGTCGGGACTGTTCACCTCGAAGCTCACCGACGTACTGTGGACAGACGGGGACCAGTCGATCTCACCGTCGGACTCGACGTTGGAGCCGCACAGCAGCGCCTGGTACAGGTCCGGGTTGTGCCACTTGTAGGTCCAGGTCAGGCTGAGGCCCTGGTTCTGGAGGATGTAGTCATCGGGGTACGGGCTCCCGATGATCATCTCTTCCTGCGGCGATGTGAAACCATTGACCAGGTCCACGGTCAGCGCGGTGGCCTTCTGTCCAGCTCCATCCAGCTCGAACGAACCCTGGTGCGATAGCGGCACGCTGGGGTAGCGCTCGTAGGTGTTGCCCCAGGACCAGCTATCCACGTCCGTGCCAGACAGCTTGGGAATGCGGCCCACGAACGTGAACGCGCTCGTCAGCACGTTGGTGGGAGTCAGCGCCAGGCGCATGCCCACTGGGCGGCAGTCATACAGCACCTCGCCCAGGTTGTCGCTGGTCCCGGTCGCGCCGGGGATCAGGCGCCGGATCGACATCCACTGCATGTCGTAGTAGTTGTCGGGCGGCGTGAAACGATGGCGGTACATCCCGGCCTCGGGGGTGTCGTCGATGTCCGACACCTGGCCAACGGCAGCGTACATCAGCCAACCGAGTACGTTGTCCAAGCGCGGGTTCAAGATGGCCTGACCGCCGCCGAACGCCATAGCCTTGTACGCCCCGGTGGGATGGATGCCCCCGCCGATCTCTGGCGGGAACTGACGGATGACCTGTTGCGGCCCGACGCCCACGCGAGTGGCCTTGTGCCGATACCAGGTCGTTGCGAGTGTTCCTTTTGCGGATTGCGGCCCGAAGCCGAAAATCCCTGCTGAAGCTGCTACTGTCATGTTGAGCCTCCTGCTATTCTGTGATAGGCCCGAGCCCAGTCCCGCCAGTGTGTGGCAATGTCATACCGCTGGGCATCCTTGAATCCGTTCACCTGGAGCTTGCGCCGCGCAAACTTGTCCTCGATCAGCAAGGATAGCGCGTCGTACCAGGCTTCGGGATCGTGCCCAACCAGCAGGCCGTTGTGTCGGTTCTGGACGACGCCGCGGTAGACCTGGTGATTCGCAGCCACCACAGCGCAGCCGCCGACCTTCTTGCCGATCTGGCGGATTGCACACCACCCCTCCAGAGCCTTGATCGGGCTCTTGCAGGCATTGAATGGATCATCGGGCATAAGAGGCGCACACAGTATGTCTGCCTGGGCGAGCAAGGCCGGGTACTGGGTATACCGGACCGGCGGTATGAACTCAACGTCCATTTCCCCGAAGCAGTCTGGTAGCGGCGGGTCAGTGACCACAAGCACCTTGACGTTCGGGTACTTCGCTAACAGGTCAGGGAGAGCCAGCGCTGGCACTTCCCAATCCTGGTCGTGCGTCGCAGTCCCGGCAAACATAATGGTCAGATGGTCTGGATACATCCGGGTGGCGTTCTCTGCCACACCAGAAAACCAGGCGCGGTCGATGGCGTTAGGGACCACGTGGACGGGCCGGTTGCCGCTCTCTTCTGCGGCCCACCTGGCCAGCGGTTTCGTAGTGACTGTGATAGCATCCACGTAGGGCAGATACGGCCTCCAGCTTTGGCCGGGCGTAGAGTTCGCTTCCCGGTGCTTGCCGCTGTAGTCGTCATCGGCCTCATAGATCACCTTGGCGTTATGGCACCGAAGCGCCTGGATCAGCCCTTCGCCAGCATCCCGCTCGGCAGCGATGGTTCGGTGAAGCACGATGATGTCGTTATCGAACACCGTCTCCATATCTCCCTGAGCCACGGCCTGGCGGGCGTCCTGCACCCTCATCCAACCACACTGTATGTCGCTCTCGTTGTTTAGGTACGTGAAAGGCAGTGTTATGCGGTAGATCTCCACCGCTCCCACTGCGTCTTTGTTTCCGATCAGCGCAAGTACTTTCATCCCTTGACGTTTCACTCCTTGACGGTGAAGACTTGGACCCATACCGCTCCTCGCCAGATGTAGTCATCGTCCGGCCCGCCGCCCTCCCAGCAGTGGCTCTTGGCCACGTGGGCTTCAAGAGCGGACTCTCCGAAGTCATCGGTGAGCACGCAATTCCACCCGTGCAGGTTGTCGGCGCGATAGCTCTCACAGTAGTGCTCCAGGAGCCCGCGCATGACGTTGGCTAGCCGGAAGGCTTCTGTCTCTGACTGGTCCGAGTCGATGAAGTAGCAACCAAACTCGGCAACGAGGCGGCGCCACCACTTCTTCGAGCCGCCAAGCTCGTAGGGGTAGCCAACGCCCAAGCTCAGGTTGGTCGTCGAGGATTCGACGGAGCTTGCGATGCTGTGCTTCCACCCATCCGAGGTGTCCAGCGGATCGTGAGCGTGGATGGCGACGTAGCTGGAGGGGATAACGGTATCCTCTGACAGCGCCGTCGGATCGTCCTGCAGGCGCCCGATCTTGATCAGGCTGGGAGCGAAGGTCCGCTCGTCGCCCTCTGAGTCGGTGTAGGCCAGCGTTGTCGAGTACGCTGCCGGAATGTCGTCCACCATCTTGTCCTGCAAATGGAGGCGCAGACTGTCCGCCAGGTCGTACATGATCTCACCCATACTTCTGTTCTCCCGGTTGCAGCTTGGCGTACTGCGGCGTCATGTGAGCGTTCAGGATCTCGTAGTACCTGCGCATGTAGTGCTCGGCCAGGCGCAAGAGCGGGTTGTCCTCGGGCTTACCCGCCTCCTTGCGAGACTTGTACTGCCCCAGCTTGCCGGCCTTGGCCGAGGCGGGCTCCATGGCCACCGCACTCACGTAGAGCTTGATGGCCTCGCGAGCCCACCTCGGGATTGTGACCGCCGTATCGTCATCCACGACCTCCGGGTAGTAGGCCACGTAGTGCACTGTGACCGCTTGCGCGGAGTCCGGGATGCGAGAGAAGCTGATCTTGCCTTGGGGCCAGAGGATGAAGCCCAACGGTCTCGACGTTGTGGACCGTGTTGAGTTGGGCCACGCCTCGCCTGGCCAGTACTCCAATCGTGGGAGCCACGTGTTCTGTTCCCAATGCACTGCGTACACGCCCGCACCCTCTTCCTCAACGATGTCGGCTGGCAGATCGAACTCGTAGGTTGTGCCGTCACCAGTGATTTCGAAGTCGGACATGACGCCGGTGTGCGCGGCTGCGAATGCCTCCAGGGCGTCGTTGACGCCGTCCAGCAGGAGGAGCTCCGAGTACGTCTTGTACGTCGGATCGTTCAGCTTCCGCGCGATCTGTGCCTTGAGCGTGCCCCACGGGATTGAAGCCATTGGTCCCTCCTAATCCTTGGCCCGGCGCATATAGATACGCTTCACCAGACCGAGGAACTCTGCGTACTCCATGGTGCCCTTTGCGTAGTTACACGCGGTACAGCAGGGAACGACGTTATCTGTTGAGTAGCCCCCATCGGGGGACAGCCTGTCAAGGCCATTGTGCGGCCAGGGCGGGCCTGCTGGCTCCGCCCCGCAGTAGTGACAGGGCTGTTGGGCAAGAGACCCAAACTGCTCTAGTGTGAGGCTAAACGGGATGTCGCGGCGATTTGCGCTGTCAACATACTGCTTGAAAACACGCTCTCGCTCACGCACCCACTCTGGCCGACCATCACAACCCGTTCGACAGACACAGGTGGCACCAGCGCGCAGGCGGCCACCGCGCGTGACCACGGTGTTGCCACAGTCACACCGGCACTCCCACATCGCGTTGTGTGCCCTGACACCGACGAACCTGATTGCGACCAGATGGCCAAACCGCTGGCCGGTGATGTCCACAACTTTGGCGCAACCGCACGACGTTGTGTCGCCATTCCTGAGAGTGTATCCGCGCACGACAATGTAGTTTCCACAATCGCAGCGGCACACCCACCATGCGGCGCCGTCGCCCACACCAAGGCTGGACACATCAGCGCGGTAGAGCGCGACCAGACTCCCGTAGCGCTTGCCGCGTTCGTCTTTCGCTTGGCCTATCGGCTGTTCCGGCAGTAGCTCTGCCTCACTAAGCAATCGTGACTGCAAGATATATCTCCTGCATCACAGATTAACGACATCCCCGAGGCGGCGCACGGGCCCGGCGTGGAAGTAAACCTCGAAGCGCCGCGGGTACATCTGCTGGTACTTCATGTAGGAGTCCCACGCGAACCGGTAGATGCTCTCCGTGTCGTCGATCGGGGCGGGGTTGTAGGTCTGAGGCGGCTGAAGCACGCCGGCGACCACACCGCGCGGCCCCTTCAGGAACACGGTCGCGTGAACCGGGCGGCCCTTGGTGACGTAGCCGTACACGCCGCCGCCCAGGTCGGTCTGGAAGTCATCCGTGGTGATGGGCTCGGTGAAGCTGAGCTTCGTGCCATCCACCACTTCGTAGACCTCGCGGACCACAGCCGTCGGGTCAGTGAAGAGCACGCCGTTGGTGGCCTTGAGCTTGCTGTCCAAGGCGGAGTCGAAGGTCGAGCTATCGCCAGCACGGTAGATGTGCAGCGTGACCTGATCGCCAGCCTGGAAGCCCGTGGTGTCGCCAACCGTCACGTAGTGCGTGGCCGAAGCCTGGCCGACCTGCCACACGCCCTCAACCTTCGTGGTCGCGGGGTCAGGGGCACCGGCGCCCAGGTCCACACTCACGTCGATCGTGGTCTGAGCCAGCACGTGGCCGCAGTTCCACAGCGTGACCGTGGGGTGCTGCGCGAAGCGCACGCCCTCGTACTCGCCCACCTCGTAGTTGATCATCCGGCGGGTGTCCGTGTACTTCAGCCGGGAGATGAACTCACCGCTGTCGTTGTTGCGAACCGTGTAGAGCGCGGACGGCGAGGAGATGCCGATCAGAGGGTTGGTGACCGGGTCGGGCTGGTAGTCAGCGCCCAGGTGCACCGCGCGGCAGACGCCCAAGTCGAACGTGTCGCTGGAAGCCAGGCTCTCGAAGTCGCTGGCACTGCCAGAGAACATCAGGACGGCCTTGTCCAGGAACGCATTGCGCGCCAGCAGGTCCAGGGACTGGACCATGTGCGGGGCCAAGCGCTGGGAGATGATGGGCCGCAGGCCGGCGGAACCACTCTGCTTCCAGTACGTGATCATGTCGTCGTACTTGTTCATCATGATCTTGTCGCCGTACCGGGCGCAGGTGATTTCCAACTGCCGGCTGTCCATGTAGATCTGGGGCAGCCAGATCTGACGATTGTCCAGCGTGGCGATGTTCGGGTCAGGGTCCATCACCTGGGTGAACACCATCTTGCCGGTCCGCTGGCCGAGCAGGTTCACGCCATAGGTGACCAATCCGTAGAACAGAGATGTGCGGCGGTATACGTCGAGCAGTTCCGGGACGTAGACCGTCCGTTGATTGTTCTCGAAGTCCTCCCACGGCGTATCGCCGTAGGCGGTGTCCAAGAAACCGGAATTTACAGTTGCCATCAGAAGCCTCCTTCAATAAGATGTTTGAGATGTCCGAGGAGCAGAGGCGTGATGGACTTGTGATAGGGTTAGCCCTGCTGGGCCTCCCAATATGCGTACCACTGCTCCTGGAGTTCGGCGAACCGATCTCGGTCGCCTTCCTTGCTAGCAGCGAGCATGTCCCGTTTCAGGGCGTCGGGGTCTGGCGAAGCGTTGGCCGGCGGTGTCGCCGGGGGCTTGCCGCCCTCGATCAGAGTTTGCGCGTGCGCATTGGCCATCGCGCCAAAGGCCTGGTTCATCCGGCCCAGCTTCTCGCGTAGCTCATCGGTGCTCTCGGCTTGCGGCAAGGCTCCCTCCGACAGAAGGGGTGCCAGGGCCGGGAACTCGGTCGCTACGAGCTGTACCCGCTCGGCTTCGGCTTGGATGTCGGCCAACTGCTGTTCCAGCGCGGCTTTCTCGCCGGTCACGGTCTGCACCTGGGTCGTCAGTTCGGCCAACTGGGCATCCGTGTCGCCAGACGTAGATTGCGCCTGCGCAAGTTGTTCCGTCAAGCCGTCCTTCTCCGTCTGGAGCTGGGCGACCTGGGCCGTCAACTGCGCAATTCTCTTGTCTTGCCCTGCTTGGATCTTTCGCTGCTCTTCCAACTGAGACTGAAGAGCCTGTGCGGTGCTAGGATCACCAGCCTGTGGAGCAGGGGCACCGGGGGCCGTCTCGGTAGCCGGGGCGGGATCGCCCTGTCCGCCGGGAGCCTCCGTTGTACCTGTCTCTTGTCCAGTGAGTTCGTCCGCCATGCTATTCCTCCTTAGAAACTGATGCTTTCGGTGTAGACGGCCTGTCCATTCCAGCCTGCTCACCACGCGAGCCCGATCCTTCGAAGGGGCTTTGCTGTTGGGCAGTCATCTGGGATGTGTACTCCATCCACGCCTTGATAAGATTCAGCTCGGTCTCGGTGTCTCGAATGTCACCGAGCCGGGCCAGCGCCGTCTGGGGCGCAATTAACCCCGCGTTCACGCGGAGAATCAATTCGTTTACTTCCTGGTCGTGGTCCCTGGGGAGCATGGGAGCCCACTCTTGCCAGAGACGGATGTTCTGAACGTCCTCGCGGGTCACGCCCTCGATGCCTTTCTCGGCAGCGATCGTGAGAATCATTCGCCCGACCTGGTCGAGGCCAGAGGTCCAAAGGGTCCGCTCTTGCCGGATATGGACAACGAACGGGAGCATTCGCATAACCAAGGTCATCGAGGATCGTTGGCTCCCCTCGTCCACGCCGTAGCACACCGGCGGCGTGTAGGCTTCCGTCCGGGCGATGTTGAGCAGTTCGGTGGCCCAATCCACCGTCGCCGAGCTGGTGTGCGTCGAGCTGGCGTCCGGGTACGTGATCTTGGGCTCATCCAGCCCAGGGGCCGACTGCCCCAGGTCCAGGAAAGTCGTACCGGCGCCCACGCGCTTGAGGCCAACCTTCCGGGTATTGGCGATCGCCGGCAGCATCCGGGCGTTGGAGCTGACGATGTCGCCGACGTCGGCGAAACGATCGTTGATCTCCTTGGCCATCCCGAGCTTCTTGTCCAGCAGGGAGACGCCGTAGAACTCACCCACGCGAATGTGGGGGATGTACGTGTACGGCACCTGGTTAGCCAGCGGGTGGCGGCCCTGCATCTTCATCCCGTACCAGGTCACTGGTTCGCCCTCGACCGTGATGTCGTAAGAGCTGCGCTTCCAGTGTTCCTGGTAGAGCGCGTGATCGTAGCCGGTTTCCACGCCGTAGGCTTGCTGGGCCTGCAACTGTGTGATCTGGAAGGCGACGATCGCCTCCAACAGTTGCCAGTACTGCTCTGGGGCCGGGACGGGGAAGAAGTACTCCGGCAGAAGATGATCGATCCGGATCGGCAGTTTGCCCTGCGCAATCCTGGTCGGATCGAAAAATACGCCAAAGACGCAGCCGCCGAGGATCTGGGAGATCAGGCCGGCTTCCTGCTGGATCGCCCGGCCTTCGTTCTCGCACCAGACGCGGTTCACGATGTCCGAGAGGAAAGATGCGCGGTCTCGTTGTTCCTGGGATGAATTGCGCTTCCAGGGCTCCACCACCGTGGTCACCAGTGGGTCGTTGCTGTCCTGCACCTCGCCGAACAACATACCGGCATGCAGGATGCACGCCATGTTATAGGGGTTGAGTTGCAACGGGTACTTGAGAGAGTCATCGGTGGCAGAGACAGGATCTTCCAACCAATCCCCGTCAAAGTGCCGCCAATACTCCCAGTACTTCGTCCGCTGCTGTTCCCACATCGCGACTGGGTATTTCCCCGGCTCGTTTAGCTCCGGGCTGCGAGTTGAAAGCGTAGTTCTCGTGGTCATAAGTCTCGCTTTATCTGAATTGAGACGGTTCCACCAGACCGGTCTGGTATTGTCTCGGGCAGCTCCATCCATCTGCGCGTGAGTGGGTCAAAAAGTAGGATCTGGTTGCCGTCAATCCTGATCCCAAAGCGGGATAAACTACCGTTCTCGCGCTGATGATAGAGCGTGCCTTTCTTTCCCAGGTAGAACTGTCGTTCTATATCCATGATGCTACCATGCCACCTTTCCGAGTCAATGATTTATCTCGACGAATTTCAGGATCTGGCGAATCTTTCGGTATTGCGCCGCGCAATTCGCTGTCCTGCGCGCGCCGGACGTGCGATTTCGACGTACTCGTCGTCATCTTCTTCGCCGGCTTCTTCTTCGTCGATCACGAACAGGCGGTTGAGGACGTGCGCCGCCATGAACAGACAGGACGCGATGTCCTGGCGCAGCTTGGTGTCCGGCATGCGCCAGCCGGCCAACTGGAGCCAGATGCCCTGGATCTCCTTGGGGAGCAGGAGGAGCTGTTTCC
>Ga0180437_10006771_pt1 | contig 15148 bp, 13 predicted proteins | sample SS_ome_4_FD_132410 | JGI IMG/M metagenome (GOLD analysis project Ga0180437, IMG submission 132410) | Hypersaline lake sediment archaeal communities from the Salton Sea, California, USA - SS_3_D_1 metaG | ecosystem: Environmental > Aquatic > Non-marine Saline and Alkaline > Hypersaline >...
CCTGAACCAGGACATCACTCTCATAGACAATCAGCTGATTGGGGAGACCCATTTTTATAATAATTGGGATTCGATCTAGTTGGAGGCAATCAATTTTTCCTGGGCCACTCGGATGTGATCGACCCTGCTTCATATCCGGATAATGAGTTCCTGAGTGAGCGCCCTGCCGGCACCCAGACTTTCCTGCGCCCGAATCTGTATGACCCGCGCCGGGCGCACCTGGTAGTGTACAACTGGGGCCTGGCGGAGGCAGTGGAGGTCGACCTGGGGGAGGCTCTCTCAATTGGGGAATCCTTTGAAATCCGCAACGCCCAGGACTATTTTTCAGGCCCTGTACTCTCGACTGTTTATGATGGCTCCACGGGCTCGCTGGCTGTGACAGGTCTGGAACCCGCCATGCTGGCTGCCTCTGATTCGATAGACCCGGTTGAATTTACAGGCTGGGAATTTAATGTGTTTGTGCTGCTCAAAACCAGCTTGTCCCAGGGTGGAAAGACCTTTATCCCTCTGGTGGTGTTGGATTAATCCGGGCAGGAACCGGCGGGTTGTATTCATATTGCTTCTCGGTAGACGTCAATAACCTTTTCGATTGTTTTCTCCCAGCTCAGGTGCTCGACCGCCTGGCGCCCCTGGACCCGCCGTGGGTTTTCCAGGACCCGAGCTAAATCCGCTGCGATTGTCTCCGGGCTGTCATCCGGGCACAACCGGCAGCCGGGTACCCGGTTAATGTATTCCCTTACGTCACCAACATCGACCGAGACCACCGGCAGGTTGCACGCCAGGGCTTCCTTGATCACCACCGGGGAACCTTCGTGTTTGGATGTCAGCAACAGGGCATCGCAGGCGTTCATATAAAGAGGCACTTTTTCATAAGCCACTTTTTCCAGGGTCAGCAGTTCCAGGTCGAACCGGGACTGCAGGAGATTACAGGCCTCCTCAGCGAGGTGGTAGCGTTTGATCGGGTTTTCCGGGTTAGCCGGGAAAAGCACCAGCCGTTTAGCGGAAGGCAGGTTCAATTCCCGGCGGGCTTCTTCCATCGGAGCAGGTGAGAATAGGTCCAGGTCAATCCCGCAGGGGATTACATGTGCGCAAATATCCTTTGGAAGGTATTCTGCCAGGTGGTTCGAAACCACGATGACCTGCCGGGCATACTCTGCGGCAATCCGGCTTAACCAGCCCATTACTTTTCCCTGCAGAGTGTACCTGCCTTCTTTATTTATCCAGCCCTGCAGATCGCTGCCGTGGAAGGTGATAACTACAGGTATATTTGCAGGGAAAGTAATTAACCCGCTCTGGCCGAACTGGGCGTGAATAATGTTGTAGTGCTTGAATGGATATTTTTTACGCAGCTGGAACCAGGCGGAAAGATACCTGAACGGGTTTTTTCTGCCCCTGAAACAAAATACCTCAACCGCAATCCCGGCTTTGCGCAGATGTTCCACTTCCTGCTTTAAGAACGGAACCCAGTGCGGGTTCTCAGCGGTTGGCCATTCACTGGTCACGTACAGGACCCGCAGTTCAGACCTCATTTACCTCTTTTTGTCCGGCGGATTTTATATACCGGGACGGATAACGGCTGGCTTTTTCCGGGAGCTGTCCTTCAGTCTCCTCATCATCCAGGCTGGCTGCTCCAATCCCGAAGGCGAAGCCGGGCGCGGCAAGGCGCATGGCGGAATGCAGCATAGTCAATAGAGACCAGGTGGTGAACGTTGTGCTGAAGGACTTCTGCTTGAGCGAGTCCTTCGAAAAGAAGCGTTTAACGGTAATTCCGAATAAAAGTAGAATGGCAAACAAACCAAAGGAGCCGTGCTCAGCCAACAGGCGGCTGTACTCGGTGTGGGATTTTGATTCGCGGAAGAAGATGTCGTGGTAGTAGTAGGATTGGCCGGGGCCGACCCCCAAAACCGGGTTTTTCTGGAATGTGACCAGGTCGCTCTGCACAATTTCGGTTCTCCCAGTGGGTTCAAAGTCGGTGTAGCGCTGCTCGACCAGCCCGCCGGTGAATTTCTGCAGGGCTGGCCAGACCAGAGAATAACCGACGACCAGGACAAAAAGGAGCGGAAACAGGACCGATAGTTTGGAGCGGCTGCGGCGCAGCAGGTAGTACAAACCGACCAGGAGGGCCCCCACCGCAGCCCAGACCCCGCCGCGCGAGAAGGTCAGCAGCGACTGGGCGATAAACCAGACCGAGAGTAAAACCAGGAAATAACGCAGGCTTTTCTGGCGGGTTTCAATGATGGCGTAATAAAAGGCGCAAAGCGCGCCCAGCCCCAGGATGGTGGCGACCTGGTTGGGACCAATGCCGGCTGAAGTGGCTTTAATTGACTCCCCGGTGAACTCGATCTTCTCGGCGGTCAGGGTGGCGTAGGTAGCCAGAAAAACCAGCCCGGTTACCGGTGCAATAACTGCCAGCAGGACCCGTTTCAAGTGGTCAATAGTGAGACTGACAGTGCTGAAAAACATGGTTGAGACCGCCAGCGCTAGAGGCCCGCTCAGGTTGAAGGAGATCTCCTCGCGGTCAAAATACGGCAGTTCTATAAATGAGGGCAGCAGCAGGAGGAGAAAGAGCAACGGGATTTTTGAAGCCTTGCCAAGGCGTTGGTATTTGAACATCGCCAGGAGCAGCAGCAGGACAAGGCTGTACTTGCCGAACTCGTAAAAAACACCAGCCTGTGTACCTCTCCATAGGATTTCCGCTCCGGTTATATAAGCAGTTGTGTAAATCACTCGTTTAGGGGTTTGTTCAGACAACCACAGCAAGCCCAAACCAAGGGTGGCTAAAGCATGCATAGTTGCGAATATGGAAAACTGCCACATTAAGTAAGCAAGTGGGATGTGTAAGATGGTGAAGAATACTATCGTTTCCGGGGTCAGAATCTTCTCCGTTTTTTGTCTCCATTTTTGATCCATTTTGGTTGAAGTATATATCTGATTAGATCGATAAGAAACGGGTTTTTTCATGTTATATCGGGGCGGAGAATTTCAAGTATGTGAAATGATTTTTAAAAAAAAGTATTTGCCTGTCAAAGCGATATATCTTTCATCGAATTGGAACTACCATCTAACACCTGGTTCATCATTATCGCTGTCTGCCAGTGTCCAGTATGATGAACTGGAAAGTGCCTCATCCACTTCTGGATGATCAGTGAACCAGCAGAACCGCGATTTCGAACGCAGGATAAATCCAGCGGCGCGTAGTGTTTTTTGAATTTCGGGTAGGCTTACAAGGATTGTGACCTGGTTGGCACCAAGGCGTACGCACTCGGACACCACAAAATTAACAAGTGTTGATAGACTTTTTTGGTCTTGGAAATCCCCATAGAGATCCAGGATGCGAGACACCTTCTCATTCTGTATGTCCAGCAAGCGCATGATGGCATAGTGGCTTGGAATATTTGGGTCTCCATGGGTGTAAAAGTGATATTGGTCTCGCAGCGGGGAATTAAAATAGCGCTTTTGAAAAAAATCCCAGTTACGGTATGTTGTACATTCATTTGATGTATGAGCACGCTCAAAGACACCAGCTAAGATATCTGCATTGGGATTGAAATCTTCGCGGGCATTCATTGATTGGAAACGCAGGGCGCGTTGTCTATGGCGCGCAGTCCAGGGATTTAATCCCAGCGCCAATCCGTAGTAAACAAGTTTTTTTAATCCTTGCGAACGTTTAACCTTGTTTATGTGAAATGGTTTTAGAGGTAACATCAAAACATTCAGATCTTCGCGAAGGAACCATCCGTGCTTTTGGTGGATGCGTGCCGCTAATTCGTTCGCAAAGCAGATTTTGATCTCTGTCCTTTTTAGCACTTCCTGGTTAAATATCGACTGTAGTCCTAAACCGCGGAACATCGGTGCAACGAACAGGTCCACCCACCAAATGGCTTGTCTCACAACACCTGCAATCCCTATCCGTGTCGGGATGATGGCGCAGTAAGCCGCGATCTGTTCATCCACCATGATCACCAAACGGTTGTTATCACCACCATGCCACCAGTTTCCATGCGCCTCCAAGAAACGCACCTTGGCTGGCGGGAAATACTGGCATAAAAATGCACTCATTTCTTTACTTGAAATGCATCCGGTGTGTGTAAGACGGATGTTCATTAAACTGACTGTAACCCTTTCGATTGAAGAGCATTTAAGTAAAGTGAGGCGAACTTTTGGCTGCTCTTTACAGGATCGAATTCCTCGGCTATCCACCTCTTGCCAGCTTGACCCATGCGCCAGGATAAATCAGGATTCTCAAGCAAATTACATATTGCTTGTGCAATCCCAGCGGTATCCCCAGGTTCAACCAATAAACCCTGCACGCTGTCTTCGATAATTTCAGGCACACCGCCAACGCGCGTTGCGACTACTGGCAAACCTGCTGACATGGCCTCAAGTAAGGCGTTTGGGGTACCTTCACTATTGGAGGTTAAACAGAAAATGTCAAATCTGGCCAATATCTCAGGGATGTCTTTACGAAAACCGGTCATGATCACTTTACCCTCCAGACCGAGACTATTAATCAGGTTCGCCAGCTGATCTGGTAAACTGCCTTCGCTGGCGAGGGGCTGGCCAACGATCAAACCGCGCACATCAGGAAATTGTGTGATCACCTGAGCCATTGCCTCTATAAATAAAACCTGGTTTTTCACAAACCGTATGTTGCCTACTGTTCCAATCAAGCGATGATTTGATTCGATCCCCAATAAGCTGAGTTCCGCGGGAATGGTATCAGCTGAGAGCAGTTCGACAGCATTTTCTATTAAATGGATTTGTTTGGAAGGAATATTATTCTCACGGAGTTCATGAGCAATCGCTGACGAATTTACCACCAAACCCTGAACGCTATGCAGCGACAGCCAGCGTTGATACCATTGTAACCTTTGAAATCCCGGTAGGTAAATCGAACCACGCACTGAGCCAAGCCGCACCGGCACTCCTGCAGACCAACCCACTAAACCGGCATAGGAATTATCATGGGTGGACCAGGAATGGATTATATCCGGCGACAATTTGTCGATAATACCGAAGATATAACGACTGCGAGATATCATGCCTTTGATGTTATCAGGTAAGAATAACACCCGAGTGCCGGACTTTTGAAGATCCTGATCTAACATTGCATAGGTATTGCGGTTAAGCACCAGGACATTAGTAATAAAACGTCGCTTATCTAAGTGCTTGAGGACCAGATTCAGCTGCCGCTCACTCCCTCCATATCCCAGCTCGCCAATAAGATAAAGAATCCTGACTTCAGAGTTTTTATGGGATATTATCTTCATTTATCGTAGTTTGTTGAACCTGGGATACTGGAACAATTAAAAGGTCTACGGTGCAGTCCGCTCAATTTTAGACTCAAATAATATGAGTGCGGTTCATAAATCCCCACTCGAGGGATCTCAAATCCAAGTAAGCCGACAGACAGGGGATCCATAGCAAACGCTGACCGATAGCCGTAATCACGAACAGCTTCAGCAACCACGCGGTTGTAGTCACCAGTTGGGTAAGCAAAAAGATCCACTGCCTGCGAACTTATTTTCTGGAGGTATTTTCGGGAACTTTCTAATTCAAACTTCAGCTGAGAGGTTGGTACTTGTGACAGGAATGGATGAGACACACTATGTGAGCCTACCGTAACCAATGGATTGCGGGCAGCAACTCTAAGTTGTTCTTCTGACATGCCATTGTAGCAGTCAATAGCGATTTCCCTTGGAATATCTTTCTCGTGCCCCCATCCAAGTTGAGCCATCTTCATTGTGGCAGGCAACCAATTTCCAGGTTCGGAAACATGTTGGGTCGAAATAAAGAAAACAGCCGGTGCATTAAATTCCTCCAAAAGTGGCAGGACGTTTGTGAAATTGTTTGCGAACCCGTCATCGAAAGTCAGAAGAACACCATCCTTTTCGCCGTTTAGGAATTGATCAGGATTTAAGAACCTGAATCGACGGCTTAACCAAGACAACATTTGATGGAGGTCAGTTTTATCCAAATACGGTTGACTTTCCCTGGGGGGATGAGGGATCTTCGTATGGGATATTCCATGAAGAGCCAACGCGAAACTCTTTCCTGATACCAGTATATAACGGGCAATGGATGGTAAACCTATTCGCCACGTGACCCATTGAAGAACACTACTAGCTCTCAGTGCAATCCCCTCTCAACCTATGGTCCTCTTTCATTTGTTGAAAATTTCGGTTACGTACTATTTAAAATCCCCCATTGGGCGCTTAAACGCTTCCCGATCAAATCCCGCCATTGTTCAAGGCTATAGTCCATCGCAACCTGCCTGGATTTAGATCCCATCATGGACATCCTTTTTGGATTAGAGATCAACGATAGGACTGCTTTTGCTAAAGACCTTTGGTCAGCCTGGTTGATCAGGATGCCGCACTCATCCCCCAGCAAAAGCGGGATCACTGATACGCTTGATGCGACGGAAGGTAAGCTGCTAGCCATCGCCTCGAGGAGCGCTTTGGGAAAGCCCTCCTTGATCTGTGTAGGAAATAGAAATAAATGGCTCCGGCTCAGGATATCCAGCACACGAGCGTGGGTGATATTTCCGTGGAAATTTACGGAATCTTTCAGATCCATTTCGCTCACTAGATGCTCTAACTCAGGTCGTTTTTCACCGTCACCTATCACTTCAAGAGTTGTAGCAGGGTAATTTTTTTGAATTATTGGTAATGCGCGGATAACTGCGGAGACGTTTTTCCCGGGTGTCAAGCGGCTGACTGTCACCAACCTTAGAGTTTTCCCGGGCTGCCACGGTTTCGCTATTGACATGTTAACTAATTCTTTGCAGGTCAATGTTGTAGAGAAAACCCAGTTAATATCCTGGTTTTTATTTGAAGGCAGACTTTCACCTCCGCCAGTTGCCATGACAATATTGCGCCCACCTGCAATGCGCTCAAGCAGCCAGATCAGGAAGTGGTCAGTGAGGGTGACAGGCTCTCCCCAGGTTCCGCAGTGACGTACAAAGAGAGGTTTGCGCTGGGCTAATCCGACCAGTATGCCGATCAGTCCAATATCTCCAGGTACAAGGGCATGGACAGCATCCGCCGTTGTCATTTTTTGCCAGATATTGGGCAAGTATCGCGGCAACCAGAACAGCATGGCAATTTTACGGCGCAAGCCCCGGCCTGACGGTTCGTTCAACGGAAAGACATGCAGGTTTTTGCCTTTTAGTGGAATTGTGCCGGAAGGCGGAGGAGCGGGACGAACAGGAACCATAATTATAGTTAGGTCGAACAGCTCCGAGACTGCCTGGATCTGGAAGGGAAATCCACCTGTTGTTACAAATCCGGAAGTGGAATTGGGATCAGTCCAGATTGTCTTATGTGAAATTACAGCCAGTTTCATAAGGATTATTCTCAATCAACATGTTCACTGTTTCACTGCATCAATTAAATATGAGATAACTCGGTTTGGCTCAAGGTGTTCCTTGTAATAACGGTGCGAACCAGATTCGAGTTTAGTCCGGTAAGATTTATCTGCACTTATTCTTTCGATTGCTTCATGAATGGTTTTTTTTGAAGGATTTTTGAGATAATGCACATGTTCGCCATCTACGAGTGGGGCTGGTAGTTCTCTGGTTATGGGTGTTGTGATGATTGCTTTACCGAGGGCTAGATATTCACCTAATTTCCAGCCAAGACAATCCTGAACCGCTGGGGTATTAAATACAACCATCGAATTTTTGATTTTTTGGATATATTCCCTGTGTGAATAACGTTTGTCGATTGTGAATTCTTCATACCCGGGAATAATCTTGTACCTTTTTTTTGAGAATCCGCCTTCAAATTCAATACCTGGTATTGATGTACAGACTTCCATGAACATACTTCGCCATTCATTGATTTTATGCTCTTTGCTCCATAAGGAATGGGCGCTGAAAACATAATCAGTTGATGACTGCCCAGGTTTATAGGCTTCTAACGGCAACCTGTACCGCCATTGCCTGTAATAATTTGCAAAGTGTTCGCGAGGATTATTTATCTCTTTTCGGGCAATCGAAAATGTGAATAGAGATTGCATCAGAAATTGGGGAAAAGCTAAATAACGGATTCCAAAACTTGGGCCAATAGGCATAATTTTAAATTGGTATTGTCCATCACTATCATTTGGATCAACATTTACCTTCCCGCAAAAATCGCACCATTCCAAACCGTTCTTATTTAAGCCAGTGCCATCACCAGCTGATATATATATTTTTTTCGATTCCTGGTCTATATCACATGTGATGCATAAACAGTGATGGTGAAGATCTGGAAAACCCTGCCGGGTAAACTCAATATTATTCCAACCAAACCGGTTGATCAACCCCCACATATAGTATGAATAATAAAAAGCATTATATCCGGGATGAATTCGTATTAATTTTGGCATAATTATGGGTAATTTCCATGCCTGCTCAGCCACGTATACAGAATGACTGAGAGCTTTCCATAAGTCGCTTCGAAGCTGAATTTGCGTTCGACCTGTTCCCTGGCGTAACGGCTCTGGGTCCGGGAATATTCCCGGTCAGCCAGCAGGTTTAAGGCTGTCTCAGCCATTTCCCCAGGGCTTTCGCGAAGAAAAATCCCCTTACCTTCATCCATCTCCATCCCGGAGACCGCCTGCGGGGAAGCGACGACCGGCACGCCCAGCGCCATCAACTCCACCAGCCGGCTGCGGAAGCCGAAGGTACCCGTCCACGGGCAGAGCGCCAGCGTCATGGTATTTAACACCTCCTGGACATGCTCGACGAAACCGGTGACCTTCACCCGCCGGTCACTGCGGGCCAGGGAGTGGAACTCCCCGGGCGGGTTGCTGCCCACCAGCCACAGTTCCGCATCCGGAAAAGCCTCCCAGATAAGCGGCATGACCTTAGAGTGGCATACCAACGCGCTGTGCTGGTTGCGCTGGCTCCCCAGACCTCCGTAATAAACCAGGCGGGGCGGGGCGGCTGGCTGCCAGGAGTAGCGCCATGATTTGAGGTCGGTCCCCATCGGGGTATGGAATAAACGCACACCAGAAGGGGCTTTTGTTGAAACATATTCTAGCTCCTCAGAGTTGATCGCAATGATCCCGTCAAATTCCCCCCAGGCGGCTTCCTCCCGCCGCCGGTATTTTTCCAGAGACCGCCGTTTCCAGAACCCGGGCAGGTAGGGTCTGGAATCAAGCTGCTGCTGGTATGCTCGCCAGAGCACGTCGTGCATGTCCAGCACGCTGGGGGTCGCTCGTTCGCGAAATACGGAGGCGCTCCTGTGAGCGTGCCAGTATTCATAAATTACGCCATCGAACTTTTTACCCGCTGTAAGATCCACCACACGCGCAGGTGTATATTCGACCTCACCGATGATGTAGTTTGAAAATTTCAACCCGGTCCACAAGCAGTATATCGAGCCTGATGCCCGGTAAAAGAATTTTGAAATTATCCCGCGTTCATAGCGGGAGGGCAGGACCAGGATTGAAACTCCCATTTCCTCCAGCCTTGATTTTATGTCCGGTACCTGGTCCGGGGCTGAAACAGTCAGGAAGGTAATCTCAAACCGCTCGCGCAGCGCTTCCAATTTGTAGCGCACCCGCTGCTGCTGCCCGGCGGTCCCGGGGTAAGGCAGCACATTCGATATTACCAGCAGGCTGGGTTTCTTGGGGGCAGTATTACTGGTAGCCAAGTTTTTCCATCAGCGGTCCGTTCCCGGCCCTGATGATCTCCATTTCCTCTTCAGCCAGGCGTGCTGACTGGAAGCGGTTGATGCCCGCCTCCAGGAACTCCCCGAGCCGGTCGGTTATTATCCAGTAATGGCGCCCGGTCTCCAGGTCGGACCGGCGGCTTCCGTCGGCGTGCAGGTAGGGTTTCGCCTTGAGGCGCACTTTCCGGCGGGGGTCGAAATCCAGGCCCGCCTTTAAATACAGGTCCCGGATGAAGCCGGCCGGGTCCTCAAGCAGGTCTTCAAAGCGCGCCAGGTGGCAGTCAGGGCGGTTTTCCGAATCATGAACCATCCTTTCGCAGACTGTGCGGTAGAAGCGGGCAAAATCGAGCGGGTCGCTGAAGATTTTATGGCGCCGGTGCCCGTCGTAGAGGGCATATGGATGCCGGACCAGGTTAAAAAAGATTGCCTGCGGGTAAATCGCGGCCAGGGTTTCGCTCAGAAAAACCAGCCCGTTGTTGTTCTTTGCCGCCATCCGGCAGGTCTGGACCTCAACCCGGGTATAGATTTTGGACTCGCTTTTAAATTTCATCTCAGGGTCGTCCAGGGTTTTAAGTACCCAGCGCTGAAAAGTGCGGTCAATGTAATCCCGGGCACCGGCAGAGATGGGCTTTCGGGGGGTCAGGTTCCACTGGTCGAACAGGCGCGGCTGGCGGCTGAGCAGGGCGGTGATGAAGCCTTCCAGGCTGGCGTGGCGGGAAAACGCCCCGAATATCTGGAGGGTCTCCCTGACCGGTGAACACACCCCCGGGTGGGAGAGGAAAAGGTTCCAGAGGATATTGCTGCCGCCGCGCGAAAAACAGTTCAGGAAGATCGGTTTGTTTATCCGCAAGGATTCGTTTTACCCTTTTTATTCACGAATATATGCCTGGGGTATTCCCTGATTGCGGATTTGTCTGATGGAATTGGTGAGACTGTATACCCATTATCCATGAAAACTGGCAGTATGTTATCCTCAATAAACTTGGAGTGGATTTCAATTATCCATGCGGGAGGCTTTTCGCTGCGGATCAGGCCCAGCGCGCCTTTGATCACCAGCTCTTCAGCCCCTTCGACGTCAATTTTTACAAGGTCAGGTTTGCGGTTGTTATCTGCAAAGTGATCAAGAGTGGTCGTACATATCTCAATCCATTCGGTATATTCCGAAGCCATCAGGGTAGTATCTGCATGACCCTCGCCCGGACTGATAAAAAGTTTTGTCCGGGATATCTCATCTGCGACCCCCAGTTGGATAATTTCAAAATTACCTAAATGATTTGATTCCAGGTTTTTTTACAGGGACCGGATATTTGCGGGGTGAGGCTCAAAGCAGTATATCCAGCCCGTGGGACCGATTAATTTGCCTCCCACAAGGCTTAAAAAACCATTATTAGCGCCAATGTCATAAAATACACTGCCCCGCGAAAGGAAATCTAACAGAGTGAGCTGGATTGACCGCTCGTAAATTCCCAATTTCTGAGCCAACCCTCCCGAAAAGGTCAGACCTCTCATCGGCCCGGTCAATATCCTGTTATAACGATTGAGCAGACGCCGGGTGCAGAATTCAAAAGGCCTCCGGAAAGGACTCCACCAGAGGCTTGCCGCCAGGGATTGGATTGGATATCCCATAAAAAATGTTTCAGGTCAATCCGTTATTGAGGCATTACGGTTGTTTTGGGCCAGTTCGAGCAGCTTATCCGCCACTCTTACCCCGGACCTGCCGTCCAGGGTATCCCCGAACATATCCCGGATGAACTGCCGGCGGGCGGGGCTGTCCGCAGCCGGTTCGCGCAGGCTGCGCTCAACCATATCAAAAAGATCCTCCATCGAGCGGGCGACCATCACACCCCCGCTTTCGGCGACCGGCTGGTAATGCTCGTATTCCACGTGGCGGCTGAAGCGGGTCCATTCCGCCAGGCTGCTGCCGGGCGGCTCAAAGCCCAGGTTGACTACCGGCTTGTCGAGCATCATCAGCTCCAGGGATACAGTCGAGGCGGCGTTGACCCCCAGGCTGGCATGGCGCAGCAGGCTGGTGTACAGCAGCTGGTCTTCCGGATGGGGCAGGGAGAACTGCCCGTCCCACAATACCGGCGGAAAAAAAACATCCTTAAAATCCCGCTGGGAAAGGGCTTTCAATTCATCTGTGTCACTGTAAATGAACGTGCGCACGACCAGCTCCGGTTTCGGGTCAAGGCTGCACTCACCCAACCAGTCGATCAGGCCTTCCAGGATGCGGTGCTCCCCAGGTAAGTCTTTCGAAAAACCGGTTGTGTAGAGTATATAAGGCCGCCCTGGGTCGGCACCAATCCGGCTGCACAATTCTTCCCGCCCCAGCTGGTATTCGGGCTTGAAATGGAAATCAAACTGGGGTGTGCCGGTGACATACACCCGCTCAGAAGCGATATCCGGGTAGAGTCCCAGCAAGTGGTTCCGGATAGAGTCTGTCCAGACCAGGTAGAAATTGTATGGAACAAAAATTCGACTGCGGGAGGTAAGGTTATCCCAGGAGTAGATAAAAGCCGCGGTCGGGATACCCATCCGGTAGGCGGCCCGCATGGGCAGGTCAGCCTGCTGCCCGTGGATGTGGGAGCAGTTGAAGACCAGGTCGGGTTTCAATCCGGCGAACAGGCGTTCAAAGTCGCGGGTCGGCCGCAGATGCCAGGAGAGCTCGTTTTCCAATCCTGTCAGGTACTTAAGGACGGTCCGGTTGGCGAGCGGAAGAGCCAGCCCCTTGAGCAGCAGCAGTTTCAGTTTTCGTCTGGTTGTGGATGCCCGGATGTAATCAGCTTTCCAGTGGTACTGGCAGGCTCTGCTCCACAGCCAGCGGTTGTGAGCCATGCTGATGGTGTAGCGGAAATCGGCCGGGAGTTTTTTTTCCGTGTATCTGGTAAGCCGGATAACCTGGTCGGCTTTTTCTTCGTACGGTTTCAGGTAATCGTGCCCCTTGAAGGGGGTCAGCAGGGTGACACGGGCATTGTCTACAAGGGTTGAAAAAAAATCGTTATACAGGAAATTGCGCACCGTACCGCCGCGCGCCAGCACTAGCATGATGTGTGGTCTTTCAGTAAATGCCATTCGTTAACGGGATCGGAAATACTGTGTATTACTCGGAATAAAACACAAGTTTCCTGTTTTGCTGATTAAATTGTTGGCACAGGATGAAGTATTTTGCGAGCAGGTATTAATGCAGGATGAATAGTCGATCAATAAACATTAGCAATCAATATTTATTCTTAATGATCAAGAGGTAAGCTAAACTCAATCACCAATTGCGCTAATTTGACTACGGAATTTATATAATAGTTGAAATCCCAAAATTATAATAAAAAATACAAATAGATCTGAAGGAGTCCTATGCCTAGGATTACCCACATCAACCATGGATGAAATAAACATAGTATATAGCACAATCGTAAGAGGAATCAGAAAAGCTAAGATTACAATTTCAGGTTGTTCTATTTCAGGCTGCAGTCGCTTTCTTAATTTAACTGGCAGGTTTTGAATAATAATAAATATACTAAATAGTAGTGTAAGTACAAGAATAAGTGCAGCAACTACAGCAAAGTGGATAACACTCCAGATAAGTTGTAAATTTCGCGAATTGAAGTTTGACATCTGGGGAGAAAAAGGAAACCAATAGGTAGCGATTGAGCGTGAGACCTCTGCAAGGTATTCAAGCGGTGATTGTTTAATTAACAATAAATTTAGTTTTAGCATAAAGAATGAAAGCTCTGGTTTCTCCAGATTGGTTAATTTCTGTAAATCAGTCAATGCACTCCATATATACATATAACCTTTATGTGAACTTTGATTTTTCACAAGGTCTTCATCGCGATATTTGAGTAAGATCTCTCTAACATTTGAAAATTCATCCGGTAGTTCCTCAATTACATTAACTGTTCGAGTGCTTAAATTAAAACCAAGCAACGGTGTTATTCCAAAAAAACCATGTCTAAGATAATTATTGACATAAAAAGCACCAATTATCACTAGTGACATTGAAAAAATCGTCACTGCAGCAAAAAGAAAATCCCGATTTTTCCGGTCGATCAGGTAAAAAACAATCAGTATGGATGAGACTACGAAGAAAATGAGTTGGTATGTAGGCCGGACGAGAGCGGAAATACCGAAAGCGAAACCCGATATTATGATTAAGAGGAATCTGGCGCGTTTTAATTCAAGCAGAAACCAGAATAAAAGGCTCACTACACCTGTGACTAGCAAACTGAGCGTTAATGATTCAGAAAGGATGAAGGTGGTGACAACAATTCCACTGGGAATGAGCGATAAGATTACAAATATCCATATAGCCCCATTCCGCACTCCCAAATGGTTGAGAAGAATAGATAGGAGAAATACGGATGTCAGATATCCTACAATTTGGGCAATAAATAATGTTCGATTAGTTTTACCAATCCTGGAATTTGTTATTAATAACAAAAGTGGATAACCAGGTGTTCTGTCATGTAAATTATCTAATGAGCCATCTTTAAGGTCCTCCATAACTTCAAAGTAGCTAATGGAATCGTTTGCATATACGGGAGCATTTCTCCAAACTGAAATGTAAATCAATCCGGAAAAAGTAATTGTTATTAATAACGCTATGATGAAATTCGGCTTAATCTTTCCCACAATTTATATTTTAGTTGTCACCCTATAGCTGAAAAATCTCGGTTTGATGTATATTAAATTATTATTTTATTATAGAAGGAATTGGATAGTATTTTCTCGTATGTGCCTTGTATATGAATGTCAAGTGGTTGGGATTGTTTGTTATTCAATCACCTTTTCCGAGTAGACAATGTTTCCAGGCTTTTATGTAGCTGTATTCTTTAATAAATGTTGGATATGCAAAAATAACCTGAATAAGGGCAAAAGCGGATTTCACCATTTTGTCCCCAGCATTCGCATAAGCCAGGTACCCTTTAGCAACCCGGTAACGCGCCATCCACTCCCTTTTACGGTCATTTTCACGGTCCCCGGTGCGGCTTTCGAGGTAGATTCGGGCAAATTCGTCCGCGAAGGGCAGGACCTGGCTGGCGCTCTTGCTGTTTTTATGTTTTCGGAAGGCGCCGTATGGCATATCTACTGTGAGAATTGGAAAATTCCGGCACACCCTGTAAAGCAGCTCGCGGTCCATCACAAACTGCAGGTCCTCCCTAACATGCCTGCCTACCGTATCCAGTGCGGATTTTGTATAGAAGGTCGCAACCTGGTGCAGGCGGTAGGCGCCCGGGGGCCCAAGGGTCAGGTCCAGGGGAGCCGGCTGGTGAAGATATGGGGGGATGACCCTTTCATCCAGCCTGGATTGGGCGTTCATAAACTGGAAAGCCCCGATAACCGCCCCGCAGCCTTCGGCTTTGCCCCAGCGGATGGCGAGGTCCTGGAAGGCGCCGGGCAGGTATTTATCGTCGCTGCCCAGGAATGTGATGATATCGCCGCTCGCTTTTTTTAACCCTTTGTTGACGGCGTGGCTCTGGCCGCGGTCC
>Ga0180437_10006773_pt1 | contig 15146 bp, 11 predicted proteins | sample SS_ome_4_FD_132410 | JGI IMG/M metagenome (GOLD analysis project Ga0180437, IMG submission 132410) | Hypersaline lake sediment archaeal communities from the Salton Sea, California, USA - SS_3_D_1 metaG | ecosystem: Environmental > Aquatic > Non-marine Saline and Alkaline > Hypersaline >...
CCCCAGCGTTCGCTGTCGTTGCCAGCCCGGCACTGGCCCAGCGACGTGCCGGCTTCTTGGCTGAGCTGGCCTGGCAACGTTTCGTCAACGGCGAGCACGATGATCTGTCGTCGTTGCACCCGATCTACTTGCAGCACGCATGACCATCCACTGGGTCAATCGCCCAATTTGCTGCGGTGGCGTTCTAGATGCCGACCCTCACTGGTAGACTTGCCATGGAGCAGCCTCTGCTCCCCTACGTTGTCGAAGACATGTCGCTGGCTGACGTCAAAGCGGTGGCAGCCCTAGAGAAGCTGATCTTTCCGCTGCCCTGGTCGGCCCGAGCGTTTGAGTACGAGCTGCGCCACAATCCGATGGCCTACTTCGCCGTTCTGCGAGCCAGCACTCTGCAGCATGACGCCACGGAATCATTGCCAATCCTCGGATACGCAGGCTTCTGGCTGATCGTAGACGAGGCGCATATCTGTACCCTCGGCGTGCACCCAGCGTGGCGAGGACGCGGATTAGGAGAACTGCTCCTAGCTCACCTCATTGATCGTGCCATTCAGCGTGGGGCAGTGGTCGCCACCCTGGAAGTGCGTGCCTCCAATGCTGCAGCACAGAGCATGTACCGTAAGTACGGTTTCGTGCCCGCCGGCCTGCGCAGGCGGTACTACTCGGACAATAACGAAGATGCTGTCATTATGACCACCGAAGTCATCACGTCAGCCTCCTATCAGCGACGGCTCTCGGCACTCAAGGCCAGCTTGTGGCCCAAACTAGGGCGAGACGCCCAGGCCTCAGCCGGTGAAAGCAGTTGACTCCCCAGCGGCGAAGATGCTAATATGACGGGTGCCAGCTTTCGGAGCAGCACAGAGCGCCCTGGAGCGCCGGCGCCAAGCTCCTCCTGAGGAGACTGACAAATGCAGCGCAGTTCGAACTGGATTCTGAAGCTTGCCACAGTGGTCATGGACGCAGCGATGATCGCGGCGGCCTTCTACGCTGCCTACACGCTGCGGCGCATCACGGCCTATCCGCGGCCGCTCAATCCTCGCCCCTTCAGCTTCTATGGCGGAATGATGTTGATCCATGTATCAACCATTCTGGTCACCTTTTTCTTCTACCGTCTGTACCATGTCAAGCGTGGGCTCTCCACCATCGACAAAGCCTACACGATCATGGCCGCTGTGTCGTTTGGCACCGTGGCATCAGTCGCAGTGACGTCCTTTGTTTACAAGAACGAGCTGGACTATCCGCGGGCTATGGTCATATACGCTTGGCTCTTGGCAATCATCTTCGTGATATTCGGACGTGTGTTCACCGACTACCTGCAGACGCACTTTCGTATCCGTCATCCGACGCGCGTCCTCGTCGTGGGAGCCGGCGACGTAGGCCGGATGATCCTACAGAAGATCACCCAATCGCCCGGACTGGGATACGAACCGGTAGGTTTTGTGGATGATACTCCGGGCCGTACCGATGCGGCTGGCCTGCCCGTCCTGGGCCCTACTACTCATCTGGCCTACTTGATCCGCGAGCACAACATCCAGGAGGCAATCATCGGCCTCCCAGAGGCTAGTCACGAGCACATCCTCGATCTAATCTCTCAATGCGAAAGGGAAAAGGCCGTCGTCCGCGTCTTCCCCGATGTGTTCCAGATCATCGCCTCCGATATTGGCATCGACGACCTCAACGGCCTGCCTCTGCTTACCATTCGCGACGTGGCGTTGCGTGGCTGGCGCCTAGCGCTGAAACGGTCGATGGACGTTCTGGTCAGTGCAGCCGTTATGGTCTTCATCTCGCCTTTGATGCTCCTCATCGCTTTGCTCGTGAAACTGGACTCGCCAGGTCCGGTGTTCTACGCACAAGAACGCATGGGCTTGGACGCCAAGCCCTTTCAGGTGCTCAAGTTCCGATCGATGCGCGCCGAGGCCGAGAAAGAGACCGGGCCCGTGTGGACCAGGCAGGATGACCCTCGAAAAACGCGCTTTGGCGCCTTTATTCGCAAACACTCCCTGGATGAGCTGCCCCAGTTCATCAACGTACTCCTCGGCGACATGAGCTTGGTGGGACCGCGACCCGAAAGACCCGTCTTTGTGGAGCAGTTCCGCCAGATTGTGCCCAGATATATGGAGCGGCACAAGGAAAAGGCTGGCATCACCGGCTGGGCCCAGGTCAATGGTCTGCGCGGCGACACCTCCATTGTCGAGCGCACCAAGTACGACCTGTGGTACATCGAGAATTGGTCGCTGCTGCTAGACATCAAGATCCTGATACGCACGTTCCTTGGAATCTTCAAGGACAAGAACGCCTACTGAGTCATGAGCGCGGTCCGGCACCGGCTTCAAGTGCCGTCGCGAGCCTACCCCAGCAAGCTACCCTGCTGCTCCAACATGGGGCCCTCCAGCACTCCCCTCTCTCGGCAGGCTTGACACCACCCAGCCCTGATTGTTAGACTTTTATATGATCCGACTCAACCATATTGACAAGAACAACACATCGTGGTATCATCTTAGCACTCGGAGTTAGAGAGTGCTAATCGACTGTTACTGGATGGTGAAGTGAACGAACTAAGCACAAGACAGCGCGAGATCCTGTCGGTGGTGGTGCGTGAGCACGTCATGACAGCCAAGCCTGTTGGCTCTGACGCCGTGTGCCAGCGGGTCACTGTGCCCGTGAGTGCTGCGACGATCCGGAACGAGTTCACTGCGCTCACCGAAATGGGGTACCTGACACAGCCACACACTTCGGCTGGGCGTGTGCCAACGGCTGAAGGCTACCGCTACTTCGTGGAGCGACTGATGGAAGAGTCAACGTTGCCGTTGGAAGAGCGGCTGCGCATAAGCCACCAGTTCCATCAGGTCGCGCTTGACCTTGACGAGTGGATGAGACTGGCTGCTGCGGCTTTGGCACAGGCTGCCAAGAGTGCTGCGTTGATTGCGGCACCCCATGCTCAGCGGGCGCGCTTTCGCTACGTGCAACTGATCTCGATCAGCGAACTGACGGGCCTGATGATCCTGGTGCTGCAGGATGGTACCGTTCATCAGCAGATGATGCTCTTTTCGCACCCTGTTTCCCAGGAGCAGTTGACGGCCATCTCCAACAAGCTGAACGAGAAACTTGCGAACCTGGAGACCGAGCCGGCGCGAAAGATGTTGCACGCCAGTGAAGTGGAGCAGCGCGATGCACTCGAGGCGGACGTCGTAGGTCGCATTGTGGACCTCATGCATGACCATGACACCAGAAGCACGCGAGACATCTACCGAGATGGTCTGGTACACATCCTTCGCGAGCCAGAGTTCATGGAATTGGAGCGAGCGCGCCGCATCTTGCAGGTTCTGGAGCAAGATAGTGCTTTGGATGCGATCCTGCGCCAAGCCCAGGGCACCAACGGCATTCAAGTGATCATAGGCACCGAAGGAAGGTGGGCCGAGATGAGAGACTGCAGCATGGTACTCTCGGGGTATGGCCTGCCTGGCGAGGCCAAGGGAGTGCTCGGTGTGGTGGGCCCAATGCGCATGGCCTATGGCCGCACGATCCCGGCAGTTCGGTACATCGCGAGCATGATGAGCGACCTGCTATACAGATTGTACGGAGAATAGCCTGTAGGAGCGAGCAACGATGCCCAGATCCAGCGAGCCAGCCAAGACCGAGGCCGCAGACAAGCCTGAGGAACCACCGGAGCACGAGCAGACAGCCGACGAGGCAGCATCCCAAGCGACAAGGGAAGGCCCTGAAGCCATAGACCCTGTAGCACTGCAGAATGAGTTGGCGGAGGCAAAGAAGCAGTCAGAGTATCACCTCGATCAGTGGAAGCGCACTGCCGCCAATCTGCAGAACTATCGCAAGCATGTTGAGAAGGAGCGGGCTGACCTTGTCAATTCAGCCAAGGCAAGCGTGATCGTGCAGGTGCTGCCAGTCTTGGACGATCTGGAGCGGGCCTTTGTGACGATCCCCTTTGAGCTCAGCAGGTTGACCTGGACCGAGGGGCTCGCATTGATTGACCGGAAGCTGCGCTTGATCCTGGAGAAAGAGGGACTAGAGGAGATCGAGGCTCTGGGAGAGCTCTTCGATCCAAGCCTACATCAAGCGCTGCTTGAAGAAGAGACAGAGCAGTACCCAGATGGTCATGTGATGGCCATTCTGCAAAAGGGGTACAAGGTGGACGAGCGCGTCCTACGACCTGCTCTGGTGAAGATCGCACGCCACAAGGTAGCTAGTGGGGAGCACTGCGGTGCTGAGACCGAACAACGGTCTGAGGAGCAGAGCTCGGGCACGGATGCGAAATCCGCAGCAGAACGCGACTCAGAAAGCAACTAATCATTCCTGGAGGGTATGATGAGCAAAATAATCGGCATTGATTTGGGGACTACTTTTTCGGTTGTGTCCGTCATGGAAGGCGGCGAACCGGTGGTCATTCCTACATCCGAGGGTGAGCGGCTGCTGCCATCGGTGGTAGCAGTCAATCCCAAGACCAATGAGCGCATGGTGGGATGGGTGGCCCGTCGTCAGGCGGTCACCAACCCAGAGAATACGATTTTCTCCATCAAGCGTCTCATGGGGCGCAAGTTCAAGGACTCTGTTGTGCAGCGGGCCATGGAGCGCCTGCCCTACAAGATCATCGAAGCCAAGAACGGAGACGCTTGGGTAGAAATGGGGGGCAAGCAGTACTCGCCACCCGAGATCTCGGCCATGATCCTACAGAAGCTCAAGACTGATGCTGAAGCCTACCTGGGCGAGTCGGTGCGCCAGGCGGTCATCACCGTGCCGGCCTATTTCAACGACTCACAGCGGCAGGCCACCAAAGATGCGGGCAAGATCGCTGGTCTGGAGGTGCTGCGCATCATCAATGAGCCAACTGCATCGTCACTCGCCTATGGATTGGACAAGAAGAAGGACGAGCAGATCGCCGTGTACGATCTCGGCGGGGGCACGTTCGACATCTCGATCCTGAGCATCGGCGACGGCGTATTCGAGGTAATCTCAACAAACGGCGACACCTATCTCGGTGGCGATGACTTTGACCTGCGTATCATTGACTGGATCGCGGATGAGTTCAAGCGCGAGCACGGCATAGACCTTCGCCAGGATCGGATGGCGCTGCAGCGTCTCAAAGAGGCCGCTGAAAAGGCCAAGAAAGAGCTATCCTCGGTGATGCAGACCGAGATCAACCTTCCCTTCATCACCGCCGATCAGAGCGGCCCTAAGCACCTGGTGATGACGCTCACACGTGCCAAGCTCGAACAGTTGGTCGGTGACTTGGTTGAAAAGTCGATGGGGCCGGTGGAGCAGGCGCTGAAGGACGCCAAGCTCCAGCCTTCGGCCATTGACGAAGTGGTGCTGGTGGGCGGTCAAACGCGCATGCCGCTGGTACAGGAGCATGTACGCAAGTTCTTCAACAAGGAGCCGAACAAGACCGTCAATCCCGACGAGGTAGTGTCTGTCGGTGCGGCCATTCAGGCTGCAGTCCTGGCCGGTGAGGTCACAGACGTACTGCTGCTTGACGTCACGCCTCTAACACTTGGCATTGAGACACTGGGTGGCGTGGCAACGCCAATCATCGAGCGCAACACCACGATCCCAACACGGAAGAGCCAGATATTCTCTACAGCAGCAGATGGCCAGAACAGCGTAGAGATTCACGTGGTGCAGGGCGAACGTCCGATGGCCGCCAACAACAAGACCTTGGGACGCTTCATCCTGGATGGAATCCCGCCAGCGCCCCGCGGCGTACCACAGATCGAGGTGAGCTTCGACATCGATGCAGACGGCATCCTCCACGTGAGCGCCCAGGACAAGGCTACTGGCAATGAGCAGAAGATCACCATCACTGCCTCCAGCGGTCTGTCGAAGGACGAAGTCGACCAGATGGTTTCAGACGCGGAAAAGTTCGCGGAGGAAGACCGCCAACGTAAGGACGAGGTTGAGGCACGGAACACCGCCGATTCGATGGTCTACACCGCAGAGAAGACATTGCGCGATCTGGGCGACAAGGTGCCTGCGAACGTGCGAAGCGAGGTAGAGGGCAAGATTGCAGCAGTGCGATCAGCACTCCAAGGCCAGGATACTGACCGAATTCGCCGCACGACGCAGGAGCTGAGCGAGTCGATGCAGCGCATCGGGGCTAGCATGTACCAGCAGGAGGGCCCAACCACACCACCCCCGGGGGGCGAGCCGCAGCAGGGCCCTGCGGATGAGGGCACTGTTGAAGGTGAGTTCCGAGAAGTCTAGAAGCTACGCGCGCTTCGGTATCGCAGGAGGGAGACTGCGGCATGCAGTCTCCCTCCTTGTTTGGCTTTGCGACGCACCTACGTTGCGGTATACTAGTCTGGATCTGCACCATGAACTAGGTAGCCAACTGAACCTATGACTGCAAAGCGCGACTATTATGAAATACTTGGCGTCGGGCGCGACGCCAATGAGGACCGCATTCGCAAGGCATACCGCCAGCTCGCTCGCCAGCTACACCCTGATGTGAACAAGAGTCCCGACGCTGAGGAGCGCTTCAAGGAAGTGAACGAAGCCTATGAAGTGCTGAGCGATCGGCAGAGGCGTGCGACCTATGACCGCTTCGGGCATGCGGGGGTCGACGGCAACCTGGGCGGCTTTTCCGGTTTCGCCGACTTTGGCGACATCTTCGAAAGTTTCTTTGGCGGCGCCACCGTCCACAGGGGTCCACATCCCGGGGAAGATCTGCGCGCAGACTTGACTCTCTCGTTTGAAGAGGCTGTGTTTGGTGCCGAGAAAGAGCTCGAAGTGGAGCGGCTGGCACGCTGCTCGGTCTGCAACGGAACAGGCGCCGAACCCGGCTCCGAGCCACTGCGTTGTCCGGAATGCGGTGGAAGTGGACAGGTTCGCCGAGTAAGATCATCGTTCTTCAGTTCTTTTGTCAACGTGACCACATGTCCGCGCTGTCGTGGAAGGGGCGAGATCGTCCGCGATCTCTGCCACGAATGCGGAGGCCAAGGGCGGGTCCGCGTGAGAAAACGTCTCAAGGTCAACATTCCGCCAGGCGTGGACGACGGCACCCGCATTCGGCTTGCTGGGGAGGGCAACGATGGTCAGGAGGGCGGTTCGGCGGGCCATTTGTATGTGTTTCTGTCCGTCAAGCCACACCGCCACTTCAAGCGCAACAACAATGACATTCTGTTGCACATCACCATCAATGTCGCGCAGGCTGCCCTGGGAGATGAGCTTACCATCCCCACGCTCGACGGCAACGCAGAACTGAAGATACCGGCAGGCACTCAGACTGGACAGGCATTCGTCCTCAAAGGACATGGCGTACCCTACCTCCGCCGTAACGGGCGCGGCGACCAGATCGTCAACGTCTTTGTGGCCACTCCCACAAAGCTCACCACCGAGCAGAAGCAGCTACTGCGGGAGCTTTACAAGACTCTGGGCAAAGAGCCCGTTCCACAGGAAGATCGCGGCTTCTTTGACAAAGTACGGGATGCTTTCGGCCTGTGACAGGCCATCCCCCAATGTACGCCGCACACGTCAGCCAAGATATCAATCCCGAGAACGCCAAGGACACAGACTGGATCGAGCTCAGCATCCAGGTTGATGGCGAAGCTGCTGAAGCGGTTAGTGCCGTGTTCAATCGATACAGCCCGGGCAGAGTCGTGTCTGAGGAGCTGTTGCCCGAGAAGAGCCCAGAGACACTGAACCGTGTCAAGACCTATCTGCCGACCGATCAGGAGTCGCTGATCAGCGAAATCGAGCAGGCTCTCTGGCATTTGGGCCAGATTTATCCCCTTGCACCGCTCTCAATCCGTCAGCTGTCGCAGGACGACTGGATGGAGGCCTGGAAAGCGGACTATGCGGTGCAACATATCGGGCGTCGGATCGTGGTCAAACCCTCATGGCAGGACTATGCCGCTGCAGCCGGCTCCATTGTGATCGACATTGACCCAGGCATGGCCTTCGGAACGGGTCTTCACCCGTCAACCAGGCTGAGTCTAGTAGCCATGGAAGAGCACGCGCCGATCGGCGACACCGTGCTCGATGTCGGCACTGGCTCAGGGATCCTCGCAATTGCGGCCGCCAAGTTGGGAGCGGCGCATGTCGTTGGGATAGACATCGACCACACCGCACTGCGAGTTGCGCAGGAAAATGTCGCGCGCAACCGGGCCGCCGACATTGTGTCGCTTCAGAGAGCTTCGCTCTGTCCCGTGTCCACACGCAGCGAGCCCATGGACGCTGTGGCCGTGTTCAATGTAGACGGGGTTTGGACGGGGGCGTTTGACCTTCTGGTCATGAACATCCTGGCTCCCGTCATTGTCGAGTCGGCTCCAGCAATCGCAACCTGTCTCACGCCGGGGGGCATTTTCGTGGTCTCGGGTCTGACAGAGCCGCAAGCACCAGAGGTGCGCCGCGCCCTGCGCGCAGAAGGTCTTACCGTCGTTCGGCAGCGGACTCAGAAGGATTGGGTGGCACTCGTGGGGCGCCGCTCCGCTAGACCTGGGAAAGCAGTTGGTGCGGCCCTGCCGCTCGTATCGACTACTGGCATGTGATTGGCCACGCAGCGCTGTCTAGAGGGTTCAGCGCCAACCCAGCTCAGTCGTTCCCGTCCAAACGTCAGAACACCCTGAGTAGAGAGGAGAGAAGGCAGGGCAAGGCCAGATTCGCACAATACCTGTCGGGCTCGGCATGCCCTTTTGCCGTCTGAACATGCATCGCTTTTTCGTCCTCCCATCCTGGATTGAAGATGATACTGTAACGCTCAGCGGTAGCGTCGCCCACCAGATACGTGATGTGCTGCGGCTTCAGGCTGGCGACTGCATCGTTGTGTTGGATGACTCGGGCTGGGAGTTCCAGGTTGAACTCACAGCGGTAGGGCACGAGAGGGTGAGTGGTACCATACAGCGCAAAGTCCTGGGACAAACGGAACCCCGGGCCAAGGTTACGATCTACCAAAGTCTGCTAAAGAGTTCGAGATTCGAGTGGATCTTACAAAAGGGCACCGAACTGGGAGTCGTGGAGTTCGTGCCCATGGTCTCAGACCGTTGCGTCATCGGCAGTGTGGATGAAGTCAGCCAGCACAGGCTTGAGCGCTGGCGTAGGATCATCCTAGAGGCGGCCGAGCAGTCCCACCGGGCGCGATTGCCTCGACTTCATGCCCCCGTGCTGTTCCAGCAGGCCTGCGAACGAGCCAGGCGTGCGGATCTCGCTCTGCTTCCTTGGGAAGAGGAACGCATCATGAAGCTTCGCGCCATGTTGGCGCAGCCCTACCGCATACCGTCTCGAGTCCAGGGCAAGACCGTTGTCATACGAAGGCCGTTCTCGATTCATGTCCTCATCGGACCAGAGGGCGGCTTCAGCGGCCGAGAAGTGGATCAGGCTCGGCGCTATGGTATCACTCCGGTGAGTCTCGGTCCGCGCGTTCTACGCGCCGAGACAGCTGCCTTGGCCACGGCCGCCGTCATTCTTTACCAGCTTGAGGACATGTAGTCCGAACCGCATCTCGCCCCTGCTAACAGGCCTACGCCCGTCGCGCAGACGGCGGGGATGGGAGTCACATGAGTCGCACCTACGTTGCTCTGGATACGGAGACTACTGGGCTGAATCCAGAGCGAGACGAGATCATCGAGATTGGAGCTGTCAGGTTCCGAAACGGACAGGTAGTCGATACCTGGTCGACGTTGGTTAACCCGCGGCAGCGTCTGCCGTACAAGATCCAGCTCTTGACGGGCATCCAACCTGAAGCGCTCCAGCACGCTCCACCTATCTCCACAGTTGCCCAGCCATTAACCCAGTTCTTGGGAAACTCGATCATCCTTGGCCATAACATCCGCTTTGATTTGACCTTCCTGCGACAGCAGGGAATCCTGCTGACGAACCAGGCACTGGACACTTTTGAGCTGGCGTCCATACTGGTACCCGGGGCGACCAGCTACAGTCTGGAAGACCTCACGCAAGCTCTGGGCATCAGGGTCGAAAGTCACCATCGTGCCCTGAGTGACGCCATGGCAGCCAAGGATCTGTTTCTGGCCCTCTTCCAGCGCGGGCTGGACATGGATCTCAGCATACTGCAGGAAATCAACCGCGCGGCTGGCCAGACCCACTGGCCAGCGCAACACTTTTTCCGAGAGCTGGAACGTGAGCGCGCGCGGACCGCTTTCGCCGGTGCCGTGCGTGAACAGCTGCGCGCCAAAGGAGAACTGGACGCAGACTCAATGGGTCTGGTCCTGGGTCGGCGAGAGCGTTTCGAACCGTTGCGGCCGAGCCCAAGCAAGGTGCTGCTCGAAGAAGACACGCTGGCAGCGATGCTGGAGCCAGGAAGCAGCTTTGCGGCCAGTTTCCCCGGCTATGAACACCGCCCCCAACAGATAGACATGATGCGAGCCGTCACCCGGGCTTTCAATCTGGGTGATCAGCTCCTGGCAGAGGCTGGTACAGGTACTGGCAAGTCTGTGGCCTACCTCCTGCCAGCGATCCATTTCGCCACAAGCAATGGCCAGCCCGTTGTGATCTCAACCAACACCATCAACCTGCAGGATCAGCTGTTCAGCAAGGATATCCCAGATCTGCGTAAGGTGCTTCCGGTCCAGTTCCGAGCTGCATTGCTGAAGGGGCGAAGCAACTATCTCTGTCTGCGTCGCTTTCGTGCGTTTCGACGCAGCCAGTCGATGGAACTGAACGAGGTGCAGGTACTGGCTAAGATACTGGCCTGGCTGCCCGTCACCCAGACTGGTGATATTGCCGAACTCTCGCTGCGCAACGATGAGCAGCTCATATGGAGAAGAGTCCAAGCTGAGCGCGAGACCTGCCTCGGCGATCGCTGTCCACACTTTCGCCAAGGTCGGTGCTTCTTCTACAGGGCACGCCATCAGGCGGAGGCGGCACACATCATCGTGATCAACCACGCCTTGCTGCTCTCTGACATGATGGTCGACAACCGGGTCCTGCCAGAGTACCACCATCTCATTGTTGATGAGGCACATCACCTCGAGGCTCGGGCTACGGAGCAATTGGGTTTTGGCCTTAATCGCGGTCAGGCCTTTGGCTTGCTCGGCAGCATCAGCCATGCCCTGCCGGGAGGGCAGTATCGCGGCTTGCTTTCACAGATCCCGCACCACTTTCACGGCAGCAGCGTCGGCGCCGAGGTCCGTGACCAAGTCAGGCACTACCTGGCCCAGCTTCAGAAGCAGGTCGATCAGGCTCAGCTCTCGTGCGGCGCATTCTTCGATCGACTGCAAGAGTTTGTTCGGAATACCCTGCTTCCAGACACCTCACCGGGCAACAATGCTTACGATATCCGTATCGAGCTGACTGAGGGCATCCGACATCAACCAGACTGGTCGGACATCGAGATCCTGGCTGACGACTTGTGCAGCGACCTCCAGACACTGGAAAAGGGCCTTCACACCTTACATTCTGGCCTGTCGGATCTTGAGGATCAGAAGGTCCTGGATTATGACGACTTGTTGCAGGAGATCTGGGCAGCATTCGAGCGCATGCACCAGCTGAGAGATCAGCTGCAGGCCATTGTTGTCGAGTTGGACTCGGCGGGGGTGTACTGGCTCACGATAGGGGCAAAGGACCAGGAGGTCTCGCTCAACTCGGCACCACTGCATGTGGGCCCCATACTGAGCAGCAACCTTCTACCGAAGTTGGATACCTTGGTCATGACATCCGCCACGCTGCGAACCGGCAGCGACTTTCACTATATCCGCGAACGTCTGGACCTCAGAGACGCCGACGAGCTGATGGTAGGCTCACCGTTCGACTATGGCGATTCCACGCTGCTGTGTTTGCCCACTGACATCCCAGAGCCCGGGCAGCCCAACTATCAAAATTCTGTGTCAAAAACAGCGGTCGATCTCTGTTTGGCGACTGAGGGCAGGGCTCTGCTGCTCTTCACGTCCTACAGCCAATTGCGTGCAACCTATCGTGCCATCAGCAGACCATTAGAAGAGGCCGGGATCGTGGTCTATGGACAGGGACTAGACGGGTCGCGCCGGCAGCTCTTGGAACGCTTCAAGACGAACCCACGTTCTGTTCTGCTAGGCACGCGAAGCTTCTGGGAAGGAATTGATGTTGTTGGTCCAGCTCTCAGCTGTCTGGTCATCGCTCGACTGCCGTTCTCAGTCCCCACCGATCCGGTCTTTGCAGCTCGCAGCAGGGCGTTTGACGACCCATTCGGGGAGTACGCTGTCCCGGAAGCAGTGCTCCGCTTCCGACAGGGATTCGGGAGGCTGATCCGCAGCACTCAAGACCGCGGCGTTGTGGTCGTGCTCGACAGGCGAGTCATGAGCAAGAGATACGGCAATTGCTTTCTTGATTCGCTTCCGGACTGCACGGAGTACCGCGGTCCATTGAGGGATCTACCGGCCAAAGCGGCGCGCTGGATAGCGGGTGACAAAGTTGAGGGCACGACGCTCATGTCACAGAGCACATGGCGCAGAAGAGACGAGGAATGGTGGTAGGCAGAGTGGCGCTGGAGCTCATCACTGCCCAGCCGCGCAGCCACCGAGGGATCGGTAGTTCGGGGACCAATGGCTAGCGAAGCCAGCCATTGACGTACTACTACTTGCTCTTATAATGGGCGCATCATGGAATCGCCTTTCTTGCAGGCCCATGGTCTGTTGAGGTACATCGGCCTCTTCTTCAGCGGCGTGTGTCACCAGTTTCCTGAACACAGCTTGTTTGTGGGCGGCGTTCAGTTGCCTTTGTGCGCTCGCTGTATGGGCACGCACCTCGGCGCGGCGCTCTCACTGTTCAACTTCTGGCGCTGGCACCGCGGCCGAGCGAGCCGTCTTCCACGCCCAGGCCTGCTAGCCGCACTAGGCCTACTGTTCACCTTCTGGGTGATTGACAGTATGAACTCGTACATCCAGTTCGCAACGGGGCGAGCTGTGCTGTACAATCCCAGCAACTTGCTGCGGATGCTCACGGGCATGGGTAACGGTCTCCTCCTGAGCGCTGTGGTTCTTCCCTTGTTCAACTATAGCATCTGGCGCGCGCCTAGCGAGGCACGCACCGTTGAGGGCTGGAGAGAGCTGGGGACGATCGGCTTGCAGCTTGTGGCTGCGACGCTCGTGCTGCAGACCGGCCGCGAGCCATTGTTATACCTCCTGCTGGCTGCCAGCCTCGCCGGGCTTTTGCTAACACTCACCTTCGTCAACAGCGTGATTGCCGTCATTCTCCTGCAGCGAGAGAATGAAGCTCTCACCTGGCAGCATGCTGTCCTCCCTGTGGGCTGCGGCTTTTTGTTGGCCGTGAGCGAAGTGGCGGCCATGGCCATCTTGCGCTCACTGCTGGCCGGCAGACTGCCCCCAGGAGTCGCCTGAGCTTCGGAGACACCTATCGAGCGGTCGGTCCACAACTCATCTGTTTGAAGGCATTATGATTCTGTAGTATACTTGACCGTGCCAACACCCGAAGCGAGGAGGTCCCGATGAAATTCTCCTGCCTGCAAGAGAACCTGGCCAAGGGGCTCGCGATCGTGGGCCGAGCGGTGGCCACGCGTAGCACTCTTCCTGTACTCTCCAACATCCTGATGGCCACCGACGAGGGCCGCCTCAAGCTTTCGGCCACCAATCTTGAGGTGGGCATCAATTGCTGGATTGGAGCCAAGGTTGAAGAAGACGGCGCCACCACGGTTCCAGCTCGGCTCCTTACCGACTTTGTCACTTCTCTGCCTGCAGAGCGCATAGACGGGCACCTGGTCACGCGCACACAGACATTGAACCTCAAGTGCGCACGATATGAGGCAAACATCAAGGGTATAGACGCTCAGGAGTTCCCGCTGATCCTGGCGCTCAGCGAGGATACGGGTATCGGCCTCGATCCAGCAGCCCTGCGCGAGATTATCAACCACGTTGCCTTTGCCGCCGCGATCGATGAGAGCCGTCCTGTTCTGACAGGTGTGCTGGCTGAACTCTCGGGGAACCAGTTGACAATGGCTGCCGCTGACGGTTTCCGCCTGTCTGTGCGCACTATTGAACTCCCTCAGGAGGTTCCGGCATCGGGTCGATTCATCATCCCTGCCCGCGCTCTGCAGGAGCTGGCCCGTGTCAGCGTGGAAGAGAGCGAACCGATTCGCATGACCATGGCACCCAATCGCAGTCAGGTCTTTTTCCGCATGACGGATATCGATCTCGTTTCCCAGCTCATCGAAGGCACTTTCCCGGACTACAAACAGATCATTCCCAAGAGTCACGCCACGCACCTGGTGGTTGACACCGGAGAGCTGCTCAAAGCCGTGAGGATTTCCTCCTTCTTTGCCCGCGAGGCGGCCAACATTGTGCGTTTGCAGATCACCCCGGGAGATCAGGGTCTGGGTGGCAAGCTGACCATCATGGCCACAAGTGCGGAGCTGGGCGACAACGTTGGCGAGATTGAGGCAGCCGTCGAAGGCGAGGCTATTGAGATTGCCTTCAATGCCAAATACTTGATGGATGTGCTGAGTGTAATCAGCACCTCACAGGTTGCCATTGAGACCACAAGCCCGTCGAGTCCGGGCGTCATCAGACCGGTCGGCAAGACAGACTTTGTTCATGTAGTGATGCCCATGCACATCGCGCGATAGCGATTCGGGGCAGCCAGACCATATCGCGACACAAACAGAGACGCGCCTGTGGCGCGTCTCTGTTTGTGTTTCATCTGGATGTCGTGCGTAAGGAATCAAGGGCCCCACCGGACAACGGGGGTTGTGAGCTGACCATCGGCCCCAATGGCTGCGGGCCAGCTGCCAGCTAGTCAGACTCGTCTGACGGGAAGAGCTGTTCTGTCAGCTCGGGCACGTAGCGTTCGACGACCTCTCTCGAGATGACCCCGGTGCGGCACACCTCGCCGTATAGCTCCGCGCTTCGCTTACACATGCGTTGGCCACTGTCCAGATCCAGGTGTACCAATCCAAAGCGTGCAGCGAATCCATCAGCCCACTCAAAGTTGTCAACCAGTGACCAGAAATAGAACCCCTTGAGCGGTACACCTTCCTGCAGCGCCCGGAGGGCCGCTGTTAGATGGGTCAGGAGGAACCGCGGCCGTAGCGCATCGTTATTGTCGGGCACACCGGTCTCGGTGATGTAGATGGGCTTGTCGTACTGCTTGAGGCGCTTTAGCAGGCGGTACAGGCCGTCGGGGTAGATCTCCCCCCATCCCTCCATGCTAAAGTCAGCACCTGGCTTGGCAAACCGCTGCGTGAACAACAGTCCGGG
>Ga0180437_10006776_pt1 | contig 15145 bp, 12 predicted proteins | sample SS_ome_4_FD_132410 | JGI IMG/M metagenome (GOLD analysis project Ga0180437, IMG submission 132410) | Hypersaline lake sediment archaeal communities from the Salton Sea, California, USA - SS_3_D_1 metaG | ecosystem: Environmental > Aquatic > Non-marine Saline and Alkaline > Hypersaline >...
GCTAAATATTTCCTTGATAGATTGAAGTTTATCTTTACGAATGTCTGAGCAAATGATATTTTTAGGAATAGACGAGCGGGAATAAACAAGCCCGCTGATAAGCGCTTCTCCCATATTTCCTGTTCCGATTATCCCGATTTTTTTGTCTTTTAACATGGTTTTTTCTCTCCATAATGCTACAATTAATTTTATGCTGTGGATGGGGAAATCCACATCCACAATCCACGTGTTGTTAATGCATCGATCCCGCTCTGAGTTACGCCTGCATTATTGTAACGTTTCGTTTTTTAGTCAAGAGAAAATATGTTGTACGTAAGATACTATAGTTACACGTTGACCGTCTATGGGACAATTTTTATGTAACGGTTTTATTTGGCCTACTGGTATCTGGATATCAACTCCACAACATCAGGGAAGTCTATTCCTAGTTCCTTCACCTTTTTAATCGTTGGTATTCCATTTAGAGACCAACCGCGACGCTTATAGGTAGCATCCTTGAGCTTTTCATAGCGATCCTCCCTGTATTTCCTCAGGGCTGCAAGCTTTTCCTCAGTACTCTTACCTTCAGGATCCAGGATGCCAAATTCCTTGAGCTGTGTGTCATACCTATCTTTGCGTGATTCATACTCTTCTGCGGTAACAGGTCCGATTGCCCGGTAGGGGAGGGTGTCGTGTTCTCTCGTGCCGAAACCCTGCCGCAGGTTGAATATCCGTTGAAAATTATAGACCCGCTCGCTCATCTTGAGGAGCTCGTCAGGCGTTGCCTCGATGCCGGTGACCGCTGAGAAATACTCAGCGTACCACTGTACGTGCTTCATCACCTTTGCAGGCTCAGAGGTTGACTTGTTATCCTCAGGTACGATATCGTTCCAAGGGAGCTTGCACAGACCGTTGAGCCCGAACCAGGTCCTCCACATGGGAAACCACCAGAGGGCCTCGGCCTTATTTTCGAAGGTGGGCAGCAACTTGTTTACCATGTCTAATATGATAAGCCATGCCTCGTCGTGCTGCGGGCCTTTGAGGGTAAGACCATACCCGCCCTGCATTGCCAGAGACTCCTTTGTTACATATTCGGAGACCTCCAGGCCCTTGGACTCCATCCCAATATCCCTCATCACATCGGGATCGGCGCCATACTGCGTTTCAAAAATATGCTTCATCCTCCTTATACCTTGTCCAATGGTGGCACCAAACCCCTCACCTCTTGCCATTCGGTGCATGAGCTCCAGGGCAGCCTCTTTGTTGCCGAAGTGAAGTTCCAGCCCTCCGGTGGCGCTCTTGTCTATGAGGCCCATCTCGTAACACTCCATGACGAACGCGACTGAGGTACCAAGGGAGATGGTGTCGAGCCCATAGGTATCGCAGTAGAAGTTGACCTCTATCGCGAAGTCTGGATCGAATATCCCCCAGTTAGAGCAGCAACCCGCGATCGTCTCGTATTCGGGGCCGTCGACCCACACCGATTGCCCTTTGTAGGGACCAGTTTTGAGGGTGAAATCCTTAACTACATGTGAGCAGGCCACCGAGCAACCCATCCAGCATCCATCGAATCCGGGGTGAAATTTCTTACGGTATACCTCCTTGCCGAGATTTAGGCCGTCGGGATGGCTTCCATATCGAAAGTTAGTGGTGGGAAGCAGATCGTAATCGTTCATGATATTGATCAGATGAGTTGTCCCTACCTTGGCCATCTCGTTCTGTTTGGGATCAAGGGTTCTAATCTCTTTGGTATATATACGCCCCCCTTGTTTTACCCTTTCGAAATCAGCAGGGTGATTTATATCTGATACGATTTTGGAAATCTTGGTCACTATGGCTTTAATATTTTTGTCCCGGAAAACAGTGCCAGTACCTCCTCGGCCTGCCTGTTTATAACGATAGGTCTGGCGAGCCTTGTCATACCATGAAAAATTCAGAACACCTATGAGGGTATGCTCCGCACCTGAGCCCGCCGACACGGTTGATACGGCCCTGGGGTTCCCATTACCATAGCGCTCGCCAAGGATCGTGCCAAGGAGATGGGTATCTGCGGGAAGACCATCAGCATCTTCTATGGTTACGATGCCCTCATCACCGTCTACCACGATGATGACGTCTTTTTCGGCCTTGCCCTGGATCTCCAGCGCATCCCAGCCTGCAAATTTTAGATACGGACCAAAATATCCGCCTACATTGGAATCCATAACAGACTGTGTGAGCGGTGATATAGTAATTACAATACTCTTGCCACTGCCTGGATAAAGGGTAGTTCCGCCTAACGGTCCGCACGCTATACATATCTCATTTGACGGATCGTTCCATTCGGTTTTTTCTTTAATGGCGTTCCATAGTAACCATAAGCCAAATCCTCGACCTCCGGTAAATATCCTTTTCATTTCATCTGTGACTGGCTTACTCACAATTTTATTATCAGAGATATCGATGTATAATGTTTTATTGTTATAACCCCTTTCAATAGGACTAATCGGGTATTCGAATCTCGTTAATTCTTTGTTATTATTCCTCTCAAAAGAGCCCATTCTTAAACCTCCTCAGGTAAAAAACTTTTTTGGTTCTCAGATTTATCAATTCAGAAACGCTCTTATTATCCATACATAATAGGTCCAACGTTCTACTCCTCTAACCGCTTTTAAAGTATTTGCACCTTAAATCATTTCCTCTTCAAACACAAGGTTTCCTGTTTTAAAGCGATCGAAAGAAAAGCACGATAGATCAATTGTTTGATATTTTCCGAACTGGATTAACTCTGACATACACTTTCCTATAGCTGGAGACTGCTGCAGACCATGACCACTAAAGCCCACTGCGCCATAAAATCCTCGAACATCACCGAGATGACCAATAATTGCATTCCCATCTGCTTTATTCATGGCATAAAGCCCTGCCCAGCCCCTGATTAATTTGGCGGTATCGAATGGAGGAACCCTTTTCGCCACCTGAGGCCAGACAACGTCCATGTAATAATCTCTGTCCCATTCAAAATTAAAGCCAGGTTGCTCATCAGGGATTGATTTACCTGTTAAAATGGTTTTACCGGGTTCATGGCGAAAATACAGTAATCCATCTGTGTCAATTACAAGTGGCAAATCATAGTCAAATTTGATTTGAGGATCAAATACAAACGCCATCTTTCGTACAGGGTCCACTGGCAAATCTATGCCTGCCATTTTTCCGACAACAGCTGCATACGGGCCGGCAGCATTGACAACAATCCTACATTGTATGTGTGTATCCTTATGGGTGATGACACCTTCAATTCTTCCCCCTTTTACATCAATTCCTGTTACCTCTTCGTAGAGATAGTATATGCCAAGGTTTTTCCCTTTCTTTACATATCCCTGCAGAATTCCGTACGGGTCAAGATATCCATCTCGAGAACCAAAGCAACCACTCACCAGATCATCGGTATTTATATGGGGAATTAACTTTTTGATTTCATCAATAGAAAGCAAGGATACATGTGCTCCCAGATCCTTCTGTGTTGTATAATTCTTTTTGATTGTCGGCAAATTTTTTTCATCTGCAAGAAAGAGATACCCTCGCTGTTTGAATTCTGCGTGAGCCGAATCTCCATTAATTTCCATTATTTCATCAAAATTTTCGAATATATCTATACTATATTGAGATATTTTAATATTTTCAGGAAGGCTGAATTGTTCTCTCACACCACCAGCACTCAGGGTGCTGGATGCAAATTCATACGTAGGATCTTTCTCAATAACCAGAATGTCGCCATCGAATCCGTCGTTGATCAAGTTATAGGAGATGCTTGAGCCAATTATTCCTCCACCGATTATCACGATATCATAAACCTTTTTCACAGGGCCTCTTTTATCATAATGTTTTCTTTAATTTTCCATTAACAGATCAGGCTATTCTGCACCTTCATATGTGTTGGTTGCTATGGGAGTAATGATGATTTAAAATTGAGTATGAAATATATGAAATCAGAGCTCAAGCCATGTTCCGATATTATTCCTCACTGCCTTCTTGTAGATCTTAATGGCTGTTGCCATGTCATCCATGGCGAGACCAAGGTTTGCACAGATGATTTTTTCTTCTTTTTGTTCCCTGCCCGGCTTTATACCTGCGGCGATTTCTCCGAGATCTGCGTAAATTTCGGGTATATGTTGAAAATATCCAAGGGATTTATAATAGAGACACTGATCCTTATCATCGGTGACAAACTTATCACAGTTCTCAAAGGCAGACTTTTTCCAATAGGAATCAAAGTCCACTGGAGAGGCAAAAACACCTGATTTGACCCAGTCATCTTCAATGACAGGGTGAGGTTCTTTAAAAATAGGGCCTGCAGTTACAATGATGTCGGAATCATGGACTGCCTCTTTGGGAGTTGCTACACTACGTACATTCAGTCCCATGTCTTTCCTCATTTCTTCGGCATATCTGTTGACTGCATCACTTGAAATATCATAGGCCTTAACCTCTTTAAGGGCAGGTATCGTAATTGTGAGGGCTTTCAAGTTCGTTCTTCCCTGAACTCCGCATCCAAGGATTCCTACTGTGTGAGAGTCAATATTTGCCATATATTTTGCCGCTACAGCAGTTGCAGCACCAGTTCGCATGGCTGTAATCCAGATGCAGTCCATCACAGATAAAGGAACACCTGTGTTAGGGTCATTTAGAATAAGCAATCCATTGATATAGGGTAAATTTTGCTTATAATTTTCAGGATATCCACTGACCCATTTGATACCTGCTGAACCAAGAGAGGGAATATAGGCCGGCATCGCATGAATAAACGCATCGGGCTGCGTGTGGATCCCAGGTTTGGGCGGCATCTCTATCTTGCCACGACCTTTTTCCTTGAAGGCCTCATCCAATGCCTCAATAATCTCTTCCATGGATAAATTTACTTTTTCAACATCCTTTTTGGATAAATAAAGCAATTTCTGTGTTTTCATTGTATATCCCTTCTTTCACAATGCAGAGTCACTGATCTTAATGCTACAAAATATCTAATTTTTTTAAAAAATATACAGAAGTATGTTAGTATGTCAAATTAAATTACCAGAGCTAGAAAGTATTCTATTTCTAACTCTTAAGGCCATTGCCCTTTATGATGGATCAAGACATGGTGCTCTTTTAAATTTCTTGTTAATTTTTATCTGTCAATACCGAGGACATCGCTTGACAGAAATGAGTTATAATAATCAATTTGAGGCTACTAGGTCTCCTGATGGATTGACATGCTCTATCTTTGGATAAGAGTTTAATGGAGACATTACTTAAAGATTGCCTTTCAAAGGTCTTTGATATGAGCATGCTCACCTTTGACAAAAACTGAGAACTCATAGGCCGTTAAATGAAACACACAGGATTCATCAGCAAGAAAGAACACTAATGGTTTTTAATGAAATAGAGTTGACTATTTTAAGGAGGAAAAGGGTATGATCGAGGTTAATGAATATTTTGAAGGCAAAATCAAGAGTTTAGGATTTGAGCTTGAAGGCACCCAATACACAACTGGTGTGATGTTACCAGGCGAGTACTCCATTGATACAGAAAAAGAAGAGCACATCACCGTCTCTATAGGTGGATTCGAGATCCGCCTTCCAGGCTTAGATTGGAAGACGATCAAGACTGGTGATACCGTTGTGATCCCGGCAAACGCTACTTTTGACGTAAAGATCAGCGAGACAGCATCGTATATTTGCATGTACAGGTGAATCCAGGGGTAAAATTTTTTGATATTATTGGGTATATGAGGAGATTATAAAATGAGCAAGGTCAAGGTATCTATTGTTAAAACAGGTCCGAAGCCTGAATACCCTGAAATTCATGAGGCTGTACAAAAGGCACTCGACCTGATTGGGGATATCCGGGATATTATTAAGCCTGGGCATTTGGTTCTCATCAACCCGAGCTGGGTGGCGCCACCAGTCGAGAGGGAGGCTGGTTGTATTACCATACCGGAGATCCCACGCGCCCTTGCCGATATCGTAAAAGGGCTGGAAGCCCGTCCGGTGATAGCGGAATCCTCTGCCGTGGGAGTTGATACGGAGAACGTTATCCAGACCTCGGAATATAGAGAACTTCGAGGAATGGGTTATGAGGTGGTCAATCTAAAGAAGACATCCCATGTGGATATTCCTGTCCCCAATGGCAAGGTCTTTAAGACCTTGCCATTTTGGGAGCTGGTACAGCAGGCAGATGTAATCATCAGTGTGCCCAAGCTTAAAACCCACGATCAGACGGAGATGACCTGTGCCATCAAGAAACTCAAGGGGCTTTTGACAGACAGCGGAAAGAAGGCCAACCACCAAGAGGGACTCTTCGAGGCAGTTATTGATCTGATGTCTGCCGTGAAACCGCAGCTGGCCGTGGTGGATGCCATTATCTGCCAAGAGGGAGTAGGTCCTATCTTTGGCAGACCTGTAGAGATGAATCTCATTGTGGCGGGCAAAGACCTTGTAGCTGTGGATTCCACCTGCGCCCAACTCATTGGTTATAAGCCTAGTGAGACATTGTTGACCGTAAATGCGGCGGCCCGAGGATTAGGGGTGATGGATCCAGATCAGATAGAGGTCATAGGAGAACCCTTGGACAGCGTAAAGCGTCGTTTTCTTCGTTCAATTGAGGATAATCCTGTAGAGGGTGTGGAAGGTTTTCAACTGATACAGGGAGAAGCTACCTGTACAGGCTGTCGCAATACGGTCATGAGCGCTCTCATCGATATGCGAAACGCAGACCAGTTGATGTACCTGCCAGGTGTTACAATGGTAACCGGTGGAGCTTCCCTACCTGAAGGTGTTCCGCGAGAAAGCATCGTGACTATAGGCAAGTGTACGCCCAAGGAAAGCCAGACTGAACGGCACGTAAAGGGCTGTCCACCCAATAATGCACTTGTTGTAGATGCAATAATCGGTGGAAGGGCTGAAGTGAAACGGATGTATGCCGATGAGAGCCTGGAAAAGACAGACGGCTTAAATTAGTTTAAAAGGAGGGAGATAATGATGGAGGCAATTTTCACGTACATGGAGAGATACGATTATGAAAACCTATTGCTTTGTCAGGACAAGGCTCTTGATTTCAAGGCCATTATTGCTGTCCACGATACCACGCTCGGGCCTGCCACTGGCGGTTGTCGAATGTGGCAGTATGGCAGTGAGATGGATGCTATTGAGGACGCTTTGAGATTGGCCCGGGGTATGACGTATAAATATGCTGCCGCAGGTGTCAATCTTGGTGGCGGCAAGGCTGTGATCATCGGTGATCCAAAACGAAAGGACAGGGAGCCTGTTTTCAGGGCATTGGGTAAATTCATCAATCGACTTGGCGGCAAATACATTACAGGTGAGGATGTGGGCACAACCTTAAAGGACATGGAATACATTCGCATGGAGACCGAACACGTGGTTACCCTTCCCACCTACTTGGGAGGTGCTGGAGACATTGCTCCCATGACGGCTTTGGGTACGATTCGCTCCATGCAAGCCTGCTGTAATCGCGTATACAGCTCTGATAGCTTGGTTGGCAAAAGAATAACCGTCCAAGGTCTGGGGGCTGTGGGCCACAACATAGTAGCGCAGCTTTACGAGCTTGGAGCAAAAATGATTGTGGCCGATATCGACCCACATAAAGTCGATGCGGTGGTTGTGAAGTATGGCGTGGATAAGGTGGATCCCGAGTCCATTTACGATGTGGACTGCGATATATTTTGCCCGTGTGCCTTGGGCGCCATTATCAACGATGGCACTCTGGATCGATTGAGATGCAAGATTATTTGCGGCAGTGCGAACAATCAGCTTAAGGAGGAACGCCACGGCGATCTATTGGAGAAAAGGGGGTTGATTTATGCGCCTGATTATATTACCAATGCCGGAGGAACCATCTACGACACGGACAGGTTGGGTGCAGGTGGCGTGAGTCATGAACGAGGTAAGGAAAAGGTGACTCGTGTCTATGATAACATGGTGCGGGTTTTCGAAATTGCCGACCGAGATAAGATCCCGACGTATTTAGCAGCTGACCGAATGGCTGAGGAAAGAATCGAGCAAATCGCTGAAGTCAAAAAGTATGTAGACAACTTAAAACCATAATTCTTTGAGCTTCCTGCAAAATGGTGAACATACTTTAAAAGGTACTAAATAGAGAAAACCTTTATGACTTTTACTCAGATTGTGATCAATAGTATTGTCAGAGCCTCGGAGCTTACCCTTTTAAGCCTGGGACTGACCATAGTCTATGATATATTAAAATTTGCGAACTTTGCCCATACAGAATTTGCCGTGGTTGGGGTCTATTTGGCCCTTTTTTTAAATATTAACTTAGGATTAGATATTATTCCTGCTGCCATAATAGCCTCTATTGCCACCGGTATCCTTTCCATATTAGTTGATAGAGCCGTATTTAGAAAGATGAGAAGCTCTAGTGGGATCATCATCATGGTAACCTCACTGGGAATAGCCATTGCATTAAGAAATGCGATAAGGGCTATATGGGGAGCCGATGCTCAGAATTACTCAGTAGCGTTACAAAAGCCAATCATTACCGAATACTTTCGGATTACACCTCTCCAGATCTGGATTATTCTCGTTGGACTAGCCGCTATGTTGGCCTTTCATCTTTTGCTTTACCACACCAAATTAGGCAAGGCCATGCGAGCCTCCTCTGACAATCCCGAATTAGCTCAGGCAAGTGGTATTGCCACTGAGAAAATCATCACCTGGGTTTGGTTTATAGCCGTCACCTTTGCCTCTCTAGGCGGTATCTTGATAGGTATGGAAACCTACATCCTTCCTTACATGGGTTTTGCTATCATTGTTCCAGTGTTTTGCGCGACTATAATGGGGGGTATAGGCAATCCTTATGGAGCGATGCTGGGGGCCCTGGTACTTGGTTTTGCTGAAAACTTTGGCCTCTATATCAATTTTGGAAAGATAATAAATTTAGGAGGAATCCTAAATTTCTCAAAGGAGTTATTTATTCCAACCGGATATAAGCCGGCTATCAGTTTTATCATACTTATTTTGGTATTGCTTATAAGACCTCGTGGGATTCTGGGAAAGAAAAAGGAGGACTGATGGGTCTTATCAACTTTTTGGTCTATCTGGCCATAATGATGGGAATCTATGGCGTCTTGAGCCTAAGCCTTAATCTCCAGTATGGTTTTACCGGATTGGCTAATTTTGGGCAGGTAGCATTTTTTTGCTTGGGTGCATATATATCGACTATCATTGTATTAGTATTTAAGCTGCCATTTATTTTCGGTCTTTTGGGAGGAATGGTTGTTGCTGGTGTTTTCGGGTATATCATATCTATACCCACAGCTAACCTCAAAGAAGACTACTGGGCTATTGCCACACTTGCCGCTTCAGAGGTCGTTCGAATCTTTTTTTTGAATGAAGATTGGGTCGTGGGTGGAGGACCTTACCAGGGGGGTTCCTTTGGCATCGGAGGTATTCCGCAACCCCTTCGATCAATCTTTTCAGCCTATACATACCCCTTCTTTTATTTAGCAATTGTTCTTGTTTGTCTGGTTGTAACATACATAGTTATCAATACCCTTACCAAATCACCTTTTGGGAAGGTAATAAAAAGTATCAGGGAGGGAGATAATCTTCCACTGGCCCTGGGAAAAGATGTAAAAAGATTTCGCATGAAGGTAATGGCTATAGGAGGTAGTTTTGGGGGTTTAGCCGGATGCCTTTGGGCCCATTATCATGGCTTCATAAGCCCGAACCAGTTTTTACCCTTAGAGACATTTATCATTTGGGCCATGGTTATTGTCGGTGGGAAGGCCAATAATAGAGGGGCAATCTTAGGGGCAGTCATAATAATGATATTCTACAACTCAACTCGATTTCTTAAGGATTACCTTCCTATTGAAGAGGTCACCTTAGCCAGCCTCAGAATGGTGGCAATAGGGATACTGATTGTAGTAGCTATGCTTTTCATGAAGGAAGGATTGATCAAGGAGAAAAAGACGATTTATTAACATTTAAAATTATATGAAATATTTGAATAATAGAAAATTACAGGCGTTATTATCTGCTGCCTCAAAGATGGAACAATGGAACAATAGATTATTGAAGATAAACACACAACGTATCATGGTGACTATTTTTCTCTTGAGAACCATTGTTCTATCATCTAGCATTCTACCTGCTGTTCCACCAGGGAAGCGCTAAGGGAAGTAATGTGATCATGCTTAAGGTAGAAAATGTATATAAAAGTTTTGGCGGGATCTTAGCACTGAATGGAGTAAGTTTTAGTGTAGAACCCAACACTATTACAGGGTTGATTGGTCCGAATGGATCGGGCAAAAGCACCCTCTTTAATGTAATATCCGGTTTTTATAGCAAGGATAAAGGAGAAATCTATTTTAAGGGAGGCAAGATTGCAGGGTTAGAGTCACACAAAATAGCTATGCTGGGAATTGGTAGGACCTTTCAGATCAGCGAAGTGCCTGAAAAGATGACTGTATTGGAGAACCTTCTTCTAGCTCCCAAAGGGCAAACTGGAGAAGGGGTATTCAATGTTTTCCTGTATCCTTTGAAAATAAAGCAAGAAAATGAAAAAAACCTTAAAAGGGCCTATGAGATACTTGAACTTATTCAACTCTATAACTTAAGAAACGAGTATGCTGGAAATCTTTCTGGAGGGCAAAGAAAACTCCTGTCCCTGGGGAGAATATTAATGTCAGAGCCCGTGCTTATCTTGTTGGATGAGCCAACAGCAGGTGTTAATCCCACCCTCATTAAAGATCTTATCATTGCCATAAAAAATTTAAGGGACAAAAAAGGTGACACTATTTTATTGGTAGAACATAATATGAAGGTTATCAGCGAGATTTGCGATAAGGTCATCGTGTTGGATTTCGGTAAAAAGATTGCAGAAGGAACGCCGGAAGAAATTCAAAAGAACGAGAAGGTATTAGAAGCGTACCTTTCCGGAAGTTCGAAATCGGATGTAATACATGAAGACTCTTGAGGCCAATACTATTTTTGCGGGATATGGTAAGTCAGAGATCTTACACGGAGTCTCTATCTATATTGAAGAAAATGAGGCAATCACCATTATTGGTCCCAATGGGGCCGGGAAATCAACGTTGTTGAAGGCCATTATGGGGTATATACCTGTTTTTAAAGGAGAAATATACTGGAAAGGGGAAAATATTACCTACCTTGAACCTCATGAAAAAGTCGGCAAAGGCTTTGGCTATGTCCCTCAGTTAGGGAATGTATTTCCCTCCCTTACTGTCAAAGAAAACTTAGAAATGGGTGGTTTTATTCAGAATAAAGAGATGATTAAAGAAAGAATGGATAAGGCTTTTCAACTTTTTCCTATTCTGGCTAACAGATTAAAACAAAAGGCTGGTACTCTAAGCGGAGGCCAGAGACAGATGCTCGGCATGGCCAGGGCCTTAATGACTGATCCAGAATTACTTATCTTAGACGAGCCTTCAGCAGGACTCTCTCCAAAGGTCTCAGAGGAGTTATTCTCTATCATCGCTGATATACATAGCAAAATAGCGAGTGCTATTATTATGATAGAACAGGATGCGTATCAATCATTGAGTATCTCTGACAGGGGTTATGTTCTCGTGATGGGGCAGAATGAGTTCGAGGATAGAGCGGACAAGATACTATCGAATGAGAAGATTCGGGAGGCCTATCTGGGAGGGTAAAAATTCAGGGGCTTCGCTCCTGAATAGAAGTAATGACTAGGCAGTAAGCTGTAAGCACAATGCAACCTTACTTGCTTTTTGCTGCCTACTGTATATTGTTTACTGCCTACTATGACGATGGCATAAATCGGTTGCCAAGAAAAATACTGTGATTTCAATATGTACTATAATTTCGAAAGATTAAACTGGAAGGAGGTGAGAAAAAGAGAATTTTAAGTGGGGTAAGAAGCCATAAACAAATAATAACAGTGTAATGTAAAAGGGGGTAAACAATGAAAAGATTAGTTTTGTCTCTAGCAGGAGTATTTTTCCTGGCAGCGCTATTAATTGCTGGAATGTCTTTTTCATCTGAGGCGGCTGAGCCAGTAATTATCGGCTCTATTAGTCCCTTAACCGGAACGAATGCGGTTCAAGGTCTCGATATGAAACGGGGGGAACAACTTGCACTGGAGGAGATCAATGCCGCTGGAGGAATTTGTGGTCGCCCATTGAAGATCATCTTCGAGGATACCGAATCCAGTTCCAAGGGTGGAATGGATGCAGTGCACAAACTTGTAGAAATAAATAAAGTGCCATTGATCATAGGGGCCTATTCAAGCGGGATAAGTTTGCCCACTGGACAATGGACCAATTCAAAAAAGGTGATCCAGATCGCCGAGGCCTCTACCAGTCCCAAGCTTCGAGAGATCGGGCCTTACTTCTTTAACATCATAGGTCTCGATGAGGTGATGGGCACCATGTTGGCTGAATTTGCCCTTGAGAGCGGAGCCCAGAGCTTTGCCTCGATTACCGTCAATAACCCCTTCGGCATTGGGATCGAGATCTGGACCAAGAAAACGATAGACAAGGCCGGTAGGCAATGGGTAGAGGCAGTGAGGTATGATGAAAAGAAGACCGATTACCGTGCTGAAATCGAGCGCCTTTTTGCAAAAAAACCGGAGGCCATCTTCTTTACCGCCTATGGAACAGAGAGCAAACTCATCCTAAAACAGGCCTATGAGATGGGATTAAAGCCCTCTAAGGGTTGGTATGCAGATTATCCGACTATGTGGAGCAATGAGGTCATTCCTGAAAGCGCTGAAGGGATAAAGGGACTTGAATGTGGCGCGACTGGCGGCGCTCGTTTAGAGGCATACCAGGCTGCGTACGAGAAAAAGTATGGCAAAGCGGCTAAGCAAACTGCATTCGGTGCCTATGCCTATGATGCCACCTGGGTTGCTGCTTTGGCCCTTAGTATGGCAGGAAGTACGGATACCGACGAGATCGCTAAGGCCCTGCACATCGTGAGCAAGGTGTACGGTGGAGTTACTGGAGATAAGAGCTTTGATAAAGATGGAATGCAGGTAACCGACTATTACCAGAGAATGGTTTATAAAGGCGGAAAGCTGATACCTTATTAACAAAGGGCCATGCCTAAATTAAATCGGGGCCGATACTGGCCCCGATTACTACATTAAGAGTCTTTCATAGCCATTGAAATACTGCTAATTTATACCTTAAACCGTTAGCTATGTTGATGGTTTAAGATTGGGAAGACTTCTCATACCATTTCCTTTCCTAATTTAATGTAATGAGCAGATGCTGATTCCTAATAAAAAAGGGGAACTAAGTCAGATAAAACCGTATCTTTTCATCATGTGTGCGGCTTTTTTATGGGCATCTGGCGGAACTGCTTCGAAATACCTATTCAACACAGGTATGAGCCCCTATATTTTAGTCCAGTATAGGGTAAGCTTTTCCGCACTTGTCATATTTGGATATCTCTTTTTCTTTGAGAAAAATTCACTAAAAATTAAGAGCAAGGATGTATGGAATCTTGCCATACTGGGCGCATTCGGTATGGGCGGGGTGCAGGTGAACTATCTTTTTGCCATCTCGAAAATCAAGGTTGCGATGGCTATCTTGCTACAGTATTTGGCTCCATTTTTCGTGGCCATCTATAGTTGCCTCTTTTTTAAGGAGAGAATTGATCGCTGGAAAGTGCTTTCAATCTTTTTGGCCTTTATTGGTTGTTTTTTTGTGGTGGAGGCTTACAGTGTGTCATTTTTCTCTTTAGACAGACAGGGAGTCATTGCCGGTCTGCTCTCGGCCGGATTTTTCTCATTTTATAGCCTGCTTGGAGAAAGATTGATGCGAAAGTACAACCCCTGGACAGTTCTCTTGTATGCACTTATCTTTGCCGCCATACTTTTTAATAGTATTCTGCCACCAAAAAATCTCCTTTTATGGAAAACAGAATTTCACACTTTTATCACCGTTGTCTATATTATATCATTTGGAACGGCAATTCCCTTTGGTTTTTATTTTATGGGGATAGAACACCTGAGAGCTACACGAGCCACTATTGTTGCCACGTTAGAACCGATTTCAGCAGGGATCCTTTCCTTTATTATGTTAGGGGAAGTGTTAACTTCATGGCAGATATTCGGAGGGTTTCTGGTTATTACCGCAATTATTATCATTCAGTCGAGAAGAGAGATCGATCCTGAGGCACCAGTCTTTATGAAGAAAAATCGCTTTTTTCAGGCATAGAAAGTTATGTGAGTTGAGTGAGTTTATTGGGCATTTAGGAATTCTTAAAACTCAACACGCTCAATGAACTCAACAAACACACTATGACCACCTGATTTTTTTACCACCCAAGTGTTAGATAGTTATGAATAGAATTGGCTGCCATCCTGCCAGCGCCCATGGCCAGGATAACTGTTGCCTGTCCCGTGACAATATCGCCGCCGGCCCACACACCTTTTTTGGTTGTCTTGCCAGTTTCAGGTTCGGCAATTATATTACCCCATTTGTTTAATTTGATATCAGGAGTTGCTTTGGTTAAAAGAGGATTCGCACCAGCACCTATAGAGACAACTGCTGTATCGCACTCTGTCTCAAACTCACTACCCTTAATCGGCACTGGCCGGCGCCTCCCAGATTCATCAGGCTCACCCAACTCCATCCTCTGACATCTTAATCCCACCAAACGTCCGTCATCATCTCCGATAAAATTCAGGGGGGCTGCAAGAAGAACAAATTCTACTCCCTCTTGCTCGGCGTGATGGATCTCTTCGATCCTGGCTGGCATCTCCTCTCTGGACCTGCGATAAATAATCCTTACCCTATCAGCACCAAGGCGAAGTGCTGTTCTTGCAGAATCCATTGACACATTTCCTGCTCCGAAGACAACCACATCATTACCCCTTATTATTGGCGTGTCATACTCAGGGAACAGATATGCCTTCATAAGGTTACTTCTGGTCAAATATTCATTGGCAGAATACACACCAATCAAATTTTCACCTGGTATTCCCAAAAATACAGGAAGTCCAGCTCCTACACCTATATAGACTGCATCATACCCTTCTTCAAATATTTCATCAAGTGAAACAGTAGCACCAACAACCGTATCACCCTGGAATTTAACACCCAGTTTTTTCATGTAGTCTACCTCAGCGGCTACAATTGCCTTTGGCAGTCTAAACTCCGGGATTCCGTACACTA
>Ga0180437_10006779_pt1 | contig 15141 bp, 12 predicted proteins | sample SS_ome_4_FD_132410 | JGI IMG/M metagenome (GOLD analysis project Ga0180437, IMG submission 132410) | Hypersaline lake sediment archaeal communities from the Salton Sea, California, USA - SS_3_D_1 metaG | ecosystem: Environmental > Aquatic > Non-marine Saline and Alkaline > Hypersaline >...
ATATTCCAAAATAATTTTAGATAATAACTTATAATTACTCAATAGAAAAATAATGATGACAAGTATTTCATTTTCTTTAGATTCTAAAATAAGAACTGTGCTGAATCATCGTCTAAAGAAAAAAATGGCTTGACGGTTTAAGTGATTGTTGGTCGGAGGAGAGATTAGAAGAGGTTAAAATGGCGGGAAGTTGATGAATATTTAACAGATAAAGGATAAAATATTACTTTTCTTTACTTTAGCCGCTGGTTTTTGTAAAATCAAGAAGAAATAGGTTGACTGATGACACCGATATTTTCCGTAACCCTGGCTTTTATGCTTTCTATTGGGAGTGGTTTCAATCAAAATGTTAATATAAGCCAAAAACCGTATCTGGAGTTGAAATTTGAAAATCGTAGTTTGCATCAGGTTCAAATTCTTAAAAACGATAAACAGAAGACGGTTTTGAGAGTTTTTATCAAAAACTCGCGTCTAATGGTCGAGTTTATACCTGTTGATCCCCTCATCAATAAAAAAGAAGCTTTGATCAATCCGCAGCTATGGTACTTGTATTCTTATTGCCAGAATAATCCGATAACTTATTTGGATCCGGATGGTAGAATTTTTAAGGAATCCTCAAAGGAAGAAATTTATCAAAAAGTACCTGTGATAAAACAAATTGATGATGCAATTGAAAAATTTAACCAGGCAAGACAATTTTGTATGGATATTACCCTTTCGATAGCGATGGGATTTTTTATGGGTCCAATGGATTTCGCTGCACCTAAATCAAGTGGAACACCGCGATCTTCCACAAAACCTACAAGTGGACAGATACGAGCTTATGAACGTCAATTGAGAGAATATGGCAGAGATACATTATTAAAATCCCGTAATACTCTTTCAAGACGTTTGGGAAAACATTTAAGTGATCTGAAAAATTATAAAAAAGTAGGAGGTTATACAAGTAAGACCTTAAAAGAAATAAGAAATTTTAAACAACAAATAAAAGCAATTGATGAAGTTTTAAGGAGAAATAGATGAGTTCAAAAAAATTACTTCAAGATGCAAAAATTGTTAAAGAATTATCTGTTAAGTTATCTAAATGCAAATATATTAAAAAATTTGACAAAAAGAATGAACCAGAAGCTTGGACTTTAGCTGTAACATTTAATGACTTAGAAGATTCTTTCAGGAAAATTTTAGATGATCTATTACCAAAGTTAATTCAAAAAGAATTAAATGAGTCTGAAATAAAGGATTTGTTACTTGATATTGGAGAAGAGTTTAGACATATCATTTATCATATCAAAGATTCCAATTTTTATGGGTATCTTTTTGAAAATGATTAGGTTCGTGTTGATACTGTGATTGTGTCTAACTTTTTTACGAGTTATGTGGGCCATTTCAATGTTTGTGTTATTAATCAACCTTTAAAAGAACTGGCGGCTAAATAGAGGGAAAAATTTTTCTTTTAGCTGCCAGGGTGGGTTCCGGTGATGATTTAAGATGATCGCTCCGGGACCACATCCACCGATTGTTGATTGAACTGATGGAAGAAACAAACGAAAAGCTTCCTGTAAATAGGGACCAGTCGGTAAGAAGCCCTCTGACACCCTAGATAAACCCCACTTTCAGAGGCATAGTTGTCAAGGTCCGTATTTTTGGACTGAAAAGGGCAAAAAAGGCATTATCAGCCGAAATCTTCTTTATAATACAGCTTTTTTGCCATTTTTGGTATCAAAATTTTGTCTGCCCCCCTTTTCACAATGGTGGGGAGGGTTTACTGATCGGTTCAACCCATGAAATCACCTGGACCAGCACCGGGACCATCGATTATGTAAGGATTGAATATTCTACGGATAACGGTGGAAAGTGGATAAATATTGTCAGTTCTACTGAGAATGACGGCAGCTACACCTGGAATGTCCCGGACAAAGAATCGGATCAATGTTTGGTGCGTATTAGTGACAGTGATTCAGATATGGGGGCAGCGGATGTTAGTGACAATGTATTTGCGATAGTGACTGATGAGCCTCCGGCTTGCGGCGGTTCCTGGTCCAATTCCAATTATAACGGTAATGATACCTTTAATGCCGTGACTTATGGCGGCGGTAAATTTGTGGCGGTTGGTAATAACGGTGTGATCAAGACCAGTTCTGATGGAATTCATTGGACTTCTCGAACCTCTAATACGACTGATAATCTTTATGGCGTTGATTATGGTATTAACGAATATACCACGGTGGCTACATATGTTGTCTGTGGTGAAAACGGAACCATCATGACCAGTCCTGATGCCATTAATTGGACGGCTCAATCTTCCGGGACCGATCATACCCTTTACAGTGTCATTCATGATTATCGCAGGTTTGTTGCGGTTGGTGTTAATGGTACGATTGTGGCCGGGCCGGATGGTGTAACGTGGTATGATTGCTCTTTAAATATATCACAAACACTTTATAGTATTGCTTATAGTGATACTATGGGCGCTATATTTGTTGCAGTGGGTGAGGATGGTGCAGTGTTTAACAGCTATGATGGAGCATACTGGACCAGGTGTTCATCAGTGACCTCTCAAACCCTACGTGGGATTACTTTTGGTGACAATCAGTTTGTGGCTGTTGGTGATAATGGGGTTATTTTGACCAGTCCTTATAGTACAAATTGGACCGGTCGCACCTCATCGATAAATGTTGATTTATTGGATGCGGCGTATGGAAATGGGGTGTATGTTGTGGTTGGGAATAGTGGTAAGATATTGACCAGTAGTGATTGTGTTTATTGGAAGAGTCAGGCTTCCGGGGTTAGGAGTAATCTTTGGGGTGTTATATTTGGTAATTCAAAATTCGTGGCAGTGGGCACTCAGACAATTATATACAGCTTATGCCAGGAGCAGGGTGCCGGAGGCCAAAACACCAAGAGTCTTTTAATGGAAAAATATGGAACAGAACATTCGCATGGAGGTGTTGAAAGTGAAACCAAAGATCAAAACATCTTAATACGATTAATATCACCCAATGGAGATGAGATACTCAAGGCCGGGGAGAATTTTTTAATCACCTGGGAAAATGAGAAGTTTATTGAAAAAATCAAATTGGAGTACTCACCAGATAATGGGTCCACTTATCTTACCATTAAAGATCGGATTCCCAATACGGGGTATTATGAGTGGCAGGTGCCCCATCATATCTCATCCAATTGTCTGGTCAGGGTCAGTAATGCGGATGGAGTGAAGCCCGAACAGAATATCCTTCTTTATGATTTAAAATTTAAGGTCAATAGTTTGACTTCTTCTCCTACACCTCGAAAAGATTTTACATTATGGATGGGTGACAAAAATAATCTGAATACTTCGATTCCTATGATTTCTATTGTTCAAGAATCAAATGGTAAGGAATATATCTGCTTAGAAGAGAATATAAAAGAGATCGGTGGTTCCAGAGAATTTCATAATCGTTGGCATAGATTTAGAATTATGACAGATTACAGTGGTGAAAGGATTTCCATATTCCTTGATGAACAACCGGTTTTTAAAAATCTTCCTTTGTCACCCCACTATCATTTTACTCCTGCGGTTTCAATTTCAACCACTCCCTGTGATACCACTGATGTTGAAATCGATGATTTTACAGTACTGGTTTTTAATTCTATAAATGGAGAAAACAAGTTTATACCAATTTTTAAAGAGGATTTTGAGAGGTTTGAAGAGGGACGTTTTCCTAAAAATAGTGGATGGCATGGACAAGTAAAAATACAAACGGAAAAATATTCTTCAACCGATACTATTGATAGCATTTCAGTTCAAAGCGAGTATGTAAATGGAAACAAATCCTTAAAGATTAATAATTCAGAAAGACATCCGTTTATTGTTGTTAAACATTTAAATATTCCAAAAAGTTATCCTTTTGATGTGAGTGACAGACCTTTTGAAATAAGGTATAATAAAAATATGGAAGAGTCAAATAGTCATGAGTCAGTAATAAGTAGAAATGAATCGAAAACCTTGAATAATAATCTTGCTCCCTCAACCTCAACCTTAGCACTCGAAAATAAAAATACTCACGGCCCAAATACGGGGAGTTATTTTGTCAATACCAGTTCAACTTCTGTTTTTGGAACTATTCAATCAATGTCTCCGGTCGATACGTATTATATCTATTCTTTTGATGGTAAACTAATGGCTGAGTACGATCATGATGGCAATTGTGTTAAAGATTATATCTACGCAGGTAACAGGTTAATTGCAGAATATCAACCTCAAACAAATAAATACTACTATTATATGTCAGATCAAATCAATTCTACGAGAATCGTAACCGATGATAATGGTAATGTGGTTTATTCTGAAGCTTATGGGCCTTTCGGTGGCGTTCAAAAGAACTGGACAAAGGTATACGATCCTAAATTAAAATTCTCAAGCAAGGAGAGAGAAGCCTACAGTGATCTGGATTACTTTGGTGCTCGTTACTATGACCATAATTCTTATCGTTTCATTTCAGTTGACCCGATTATTAACAAAGCTGAAGCATTGTCTAATCCTCAGTTATGGAATTTGTATGTTTATTGTAATAATAATCCTATTACTTATTTTGATCCTGATGGTAGAATTTTTAAGGAATCCTCAAAGGAAGAAATTTATCAAAAAGTACCTGTGATAAAACAAATTGATGATGCAATTGAAAAATTTAACCAGGCAAGACAATTTTGTATGGAAATAACCCTTTCGATAGCGATGGGATTTTTTATGGGTCCAATGGATTTTGCTGCACCTAAATTTAGTGGAACACCTCGATCTTCCACAAAACCTACAAGTGGACAGATACGAGCTTATGAACGTCAATTGAGAGAATATGGGAAAAAATCATTGCTAAAATCTAGAAATAAGTTTATTAGGCGTTTAAACGAACACATAAAGAAACTAAAAGATATAAGAAAAGATGGAGGCCACACGAGCTCAGTTGAAAATGAAATACGAAATTTTAGACGGGAAATAAAAGCAGTAGAGGAAGTTTTAAGGAGAAATTAATTATGAATAATCCAGAGAAGGAAAATAAGATAAACTATTTAGCAAAAATTCTGTTGAAAAGTTCAAAAGTAAATAGTTATAATGATGAAGAAAATAAAGAAGCATGGACTTTATCACATTCTATAAATGATATTGAGGAATCTATTAAGATATTATTGAATGAATTTTTTCCAAAGTTAAGAAATGAAACAATACAAGAAAATGAAATAAATGATTTACTTCTTGATATCGGAGAAGAGTTCAGACATATTATTTATCATATAAAAGATCCAAAATTTTTCAGATATCTCATCGTAGATAATAATTTCAAATAAAGTAATATGTGGGGACATGCAAATTTAGAAGAAAAAAGAGTTATTCAAGAATTAGAAGAAGAAATCAATGTAAATAAAAGTCCTATAGGAAAATTAATTGAACTTTCCCTTTTATACATCGAGCCATGCCATAACTATGAAATGGCAATAGAATTGATAAAGTCCATTCTGAGAAGAGATAGGGATAATGAAAATGCTAAAATCTTAATGGCATTCTGTTGTATTCATTATCTTATGTCGAAAAGTGATTTAGAATATGCTGAAAAAATATTAAATGAGGTAATTACAACTGGTAAAAAAAATAAGGGCGAAGCATATATGTTATTAGCTGAAGTGCTACAGGATTTAGGTAAATTAAAACTTAAAGAAGAGATAAACTTGCTTGAACTTTCTGTTAAATTTGAACCAGAGTGGGTATCCAATCATTATCTTTTATCTTATGCTTATGAAAAGATGGAAAATTTGGAGAAAGCAATTGAACATATGAATATAGCAATTAAGAACCTGGTTGATGAGAAAAGTAATTGGAGTATAGCTCAATATTATTATGAGAGTTTTATGACAGGTCGAGTTTCAGTTAGAAATTATTTAGAAATGGATTTGAAAGAAATGATTAAAAAACTCAATAAAAAAAAGAAAAAATGGTCGTTCATTAAAAGAAAGAAAAGAAGAAAGCCAGGAGAATAGAGACACCTAATATTATAAAATTTTTGGATTTTATATTAATCACCTTGACCTCTCGATCCTCAGGTATCGCGAATGATCTTTATGGAATCGTTTATGAAGGGGCTGCCAATCGGTTTGCTGCAGTTGGTGCAGGAGGGGTCATAGTGACCAGTTCTGACGGTATCACCTGGGAAACGCAAACCTCTGGAATAACGACTGATCTCCGTGGTATTGCTTATGGAGCGGGTACATTTGCTGCAGTGGGTGACAGCGGTGTTATTTTGACCAGCCCAAATGGAACCACCTGGACTGTGCGGTCATCAGGGAGCATCTATAATCTTTATGGTATTGTTTATGGAGATGCAGATAATATATTTACTGCAGTGGGTGAAAGTGGTGTCATTTTGACCAGCCCGGATGGAACAAGCTGGACGACTCAATCGTCGGGCACATCGAAAACACTTCATGGTATTACTTATGGAGGCGATTCATTTTTAGCTGTCGGTGCGAGTGGAGCGATTTTAACCAGTCCAAATGGCGTCACATGGAATAGTCGAACATCATCGATTACTACTGATTTTAAAGGTGCTGCCTATGGAAACGGCACATTTGTGATTGTCGGGAACTATGGGAAAATAGTGACCAGTAATGACCGTATCGTATGGACCAGTCGGTCTTCTGGTGTGAGAAATGATCTCAGAGGTATTGTTTTTAATGATTCAAAATTCGTGGCAGTGGGTAATCAAACAATTATCTACAGCCTATGCCAGGAACAGGGTGCCGGAGGCCAAAACACAAAGAGTCTTTTAATGGAAAAATATGGATTAGACCATTCGTCTGGAAACAATGAAAGTGAAATTAAAGATCAAAAGACGTTGCTCCGATTAATTTCTCCTAATGGAGATGAGATACTCAAGGCCGGGGAGAATTTTTTAATCACCTGGGAAAATGAGAGTCGATTTGAAAATGTTAAACTTTAATATTCTCCAGATAATGGAACAACTTACCTTCCAATTGTAAATCGTATCCCAAATACCGGGTATTACGAATGGAACGTACCCCATCACATCTCATCCAATTGCCTGGTCAGGGTCAGTAATGCAGATGGACTGAAGCCCGAACAAAACATCCTTATTTATGATTTAAAATTTAAGGTCAATAGTTTGACTTCCTCTTCTACATCCCGAAAAGATTTTACATTATGGATGGGTGACAAAAATAATCTGAATGCTTCGATTCCTATGATTTCCATTGTTCAAGAATCAAACGGAAAAGAATATATCTGCTTTGAAGAAAATATAAAAGAAATAGGGCATTCAAGTGAGTTCCATAATCGTTGGCATAGTCTTAAAGTTCTTATGGATCAAATTAATTATAAAATTTCCATTATCATGGATGGCCAACCGGTCTTTAAAAATCTGCCTATTTCGCCTGACTATCAGTTTAATCCTGCCGTTTCAATTTCAACCACTCCCTGTGATACTACCGATGTTGAAATCGATGATTTTACAGTACTGGTTTTTTATTCTATAAATGGAGAAAAAAAGTTTAGCCCACTTTTTATGGAAGATTTTGAAAGATTCATTGAAGGACGATTCCCTTATAATAGTGGATGGCATGGACGAGAAAAAATACAAACGGAAAAAGATATATCAACCGATATTATAGAATGCATTTCAGTTCAAAGCGAGTATGTAAATGGAAACAAATCCTTAAAGATTAATAATTCAGAAAGACATCCGTTTATTGTTGTTAAACATTTTAATATTCCTGAAAATTTTCCATTCGATATTAGTGATAAAACGTTCTCAATAGTGTATAATAAAGATATGGAAGAGCTAAGTTTTCATCATTCAGAAATAGGTAGACATGAAGCGAAATCCTTGAATAATAATCTTCCCCCCTCAACCTCAACCTTAACCTCAACCTTAACCTGTGACCAAAAAAATATTCACGGCCCAAATACGGATATTTCTTTTGCCAATACAAGTTCAACTTCTGTTTTTGGGACCATTCAATCAACGTCTCCGGTCGATACGTATTACATTTATTCTTTTGATGGTAAACTCATGGCTGAATATGATCATAATGGCAATTGTGTTAAGGATTACATATATGCAGGAAACCGTCTAATAGCTGAATATCAACCTCAAACAAATAAATACTACTATTATATGTCAGATCAAATCAATTCTACGAGAATCGTTACGGATGATAACGGTAATGTGGTTTATTCAGAAGCCTATGGACCTTTTGGTGGAATTCAAAAGAACTGGACAAAAGCCTATGATCCTAAATTAAAATTCTCCGGTAAGGAGAGAGAAGTTTACAGTGATTTGGATTATTTCGGTGCAAGGTATTATGATCATAATTCGTATCGCTTCATTTCAGTTGACCCGATTATTAATAAAGAAGAGGCTATTTCTAATCCACAAATATGGAATCTCTATTCCTATTGCAGGAATAATCCGATTACTTTTATGGATCCAAATGGGATGAGAGATTATTTTGTTTTTATGGGATTTCAAAATACAGGATGGGTAAGTAAAAATGATTTTACAAATTTATCTTCTGATTTACATTTCTATGAGGCAGGAAAATTTACATTAAAAGATTTTCAAAAAGCACTGGCCACCAAAGATGCAGTAACTTTCTTTTTTGGACATAGCGATTATCAAACTACAATTACCATTGGGGGAATGAAGTATACTGGAACAAAAGAACTTGAAAATTCAATAATAGGAATTTTTGCTTGTAATTCCAGCAAATTTGCGTATAATAAATTCTGGATAAAAGGAAAAAATATTGTCATTGCTATCCGCGACGACTTAGGAGATGGTTCAAGAAGTTATTCAATGATTCAAGGTGGTTTCAATATTTTGAAAGCGCTGATAGATTTTAAAAATGATATCGATGATGCGGTAGATTATGGAAACAGAGGTTTTCATAAAGAATTTTTTACTAAAAATCAAGGTGATGTAATAGAATATAGGAAGTGAACCATGAGAAAAGTAAATATCAATTTTTTTATATTTCGTAACATACTAATTATTTTTTTAATGTTATATCTAACAAATACTATAATTGCTGATAGAGAACAGATAAAAAAAGATTTTTATCCAAACGGAAAACTGAAAAGTATCACTCGTTTTAAAAATGGAAAGATCAATGGGATAAAGAAAATATATACTGAGGATGGTGAACTTTGGATTGAGACTACTTATAAAAATGGTATAAAGAATGGTCTCGAGAAATGGTATTATGCTTGCAATACAATTAAGAAAACATGTTTTTATGAAAATGGAAAGATAGAGGGGTATGAAAGATTTTATTATAAAACTGGGCATTTGGAAGCAGAATTTTTTTATATAAATGGCAAAAAAGAAGGAATGTCTAAAGGATTTTATAAATCAGGGCAAATACTATGGAAGAGAAATTATAAAAACGGCAAAAAAGAGGGAGAAAGTAAATTTTTTTACCCTGATGGCTTTTGGAAAAGTTGTTATTATAAGTATGGCAAACTAATTGGTGAAGAGATAAAATACAATAAAGAAGGGGATATAATAAGAAAAATATTACACGATGGTAGAGGAAATTCAAAAATATTAATCAATAAAAATCAGGCTGAACTTGAGAAAATAAAAGAAACAAAAAAACAATTAAGTATTGTAAATAAAAAATACTTGATTTCAACAGAATGTAATAATGAGTTAAGAATAATAAATCTAGAAAATTTAGAAATACATAAAAAGAAATTTGAATTTAGAATTAGTGGTTTTGAAGCATGTTCCAGTTTTAATTATATTAACATTGAAACCAGGATATTTATATCCAACAAACAAACTATTTATAATTATATCTATGATATTGAATCCAATATCCTATTAAAAGCCTCTGATGTAAAAATTTGGCCCGACACAAAAAGATGGTCTGACAATGGTATTTATACCTATATTGGAAAAGAAACCTCTTTTATAATTATAGAGACAAAATATCTCATAGATTATTTAAAATCAAAGTGTGTTCCTATTATTGCAGAAATTGTTGGACATCCAGACGTATATATAAGACAAAAAAAATGGTTGGGTCATTTTCTTTTATATGTTGCGAATCCACCGCATAGCGGAAAAGCATGCTGGGGGCTATTTGATGCGAAAGAAAAGAGAAATTACTTTGTGTCCTGCTGCGGTTTGGCTGATAAAACACGTTTTCTAGATCTTTGTGATTTCTATTACGATTCGAAAGAAATCGTAAATGTATTGGCATCTGTTTTAGAAAGAAATGATCTTATTGAAATATCAAATAATTTTCAAAAAGAGGCCTTCAGGATAACGGGGGATAAAGATTGGAAAAAATAAAGATATCAAAAATGATGATCTAGGGCGATGCATTAGTTTATATGGACATTTTGGTGGAATACAAAGGAATTGGCCAAAGTCCTATTATCCCAAATTGAAATTCTAAGTGAAAGAGAGAAAATATTACGGCGATTTGGATTAATTTGGAGCCAGGTATTTTGATTATAATTCGTATAGGTTTATCTCAGAATGACGGGGTTATAGTCGTTAAACATTTCAATATCCCAGAAAGTTATCCTTTTGATGTGAGTGACAGATTGTTTGAAATAAGGTATAATGAAAAGATGGAAGAGCTAAGTAATCAAGAGGTAGAAATCAGTAAACATGAAGTGAAATCCTTGAATAATAATATTGCCCACTCAACCTTAACCTTAGCATTCGAAAATAAAAATCCCCACGGCCCAAATACTAGTGTTTACTTTGGAACTCCTGATTCAACTTCAGGTTTTGGAACCATTCAATCAACGTCTGCTGTCGATACATATTATATCTATTCTTTTGACGGTAAACTAATGGCAGAATACGACCATAACGGCAATTGTGTTAAGGATTACATTTATGCCGGAAACCGATTAATTGCTGAGTATCAACCTCAAGCAAATAAGTACTATTATTATATGAGTGACCAGATCAATTCTACGCGAATCGTTACCGATGATAACGGAAATGTGGTTTATTCAGAAGCCTATAATCCTTTTGGTGGCGTTCAGAAGAACTGGACAAAGGCCTATGATCCCAAATTAAAATTCTCAAGTAAAGAGAGAGAAGCCTACGGCGATTTGGATTACTTTGGGGCCCGTTACTATGATCATAATTCCTACCGATTCATTTCAGTAGATCCGATTATAAACAAAGGAGAAGCAATTTCAAATCCTCAATTGTGGAATCTATATTCCTATTGCAGGAATAATCCGATCACTTTTATTGATCCCATTGGTATGGCTGATATCAATATTTTTTTAGCCCCTAATATACCTCAATTATCAATTTCAGTTGATCAAGCTGTTGGAGGAAAAATGAAGGTTCCTGTACCAAATTTTCTAGCTCTTTCAAATAGCGAACATACTGTACATATGATGCCTTTTACTATTTCAGAATTTAAATCTTCTTTGAATTCAGATAATACATGGACGTTCTTTATTGGACATAGTATACATAATAGTGAAGGTAGCTTTTATGCAATGCTTTTCAATGATGGTTTTCTTAGTGAGTGGGGAGTACCTTCACTCAATGATTATGTTGGCGTGTTTGCTTGTAATTCATCAGAATATGCATCTTATATAGTTATGGGCTTTGATTCAATATTATTTTCTATAAAGGAAAAGCACGGAGACCTGACAGATATTCGTAGCTTGGCGATTGCTGCATATAAAGTTATACAATCACTCATTGAAGGGGATTCTATTTCGAAAGCAGCAGAAAGAGGTACATCGGGACTAAATTTATTTAATATTCCAATAAATAAAGGCGATGAAACTGTCTTTGAAAAGCAATAAATGTATTTGTAATCAATTTATAAGTTGGAGAATTTAAAATGAAATTTAAAGTCAATTTTATTTTTTTTCTTTTCTGTCTAATTTCAATCATTTTTGGAATTGACATAAAATATCCAGATTGTATATATAACTTAACAGGATGGAATATACCTGACATTTCAAAGCTTAATAAAGTCTCAACTGAAATTGTGGCATACTCAAAATATTTGCCAAAAATAACTGTTGAAACATACAAATATGAATATGATGCAGAAAATGATATTATTCCTTATATGATAATTAATAAAAGGATCTTAAATGGAAAAAAAATTGATTTGAGAGAAGACCTTAATACATATAGAAGGGAATGGGTTCAAGCATTAAAAATATTTAGATTAATAGCTGGCAAAAGAATAGTTCTATATCAGTATGATTATGTACGAGGGAGCTCCGCTTCAGAAGTATTTAGAAGACACCAAAAATCAATGAAGGAGCAAAAAAAGTTTATTACTGGTATCCCAGGAGGTGGATGGGAATCTGTATTTATCATTGATTTTGACAATGATGGAATTTTTGAATCTAAAATTGATGCATTTTCTATACTGTTAAGTCCTGAGAAAGACTTAAAATTTAAATATCTATTAAATTTAATATTGAAAAAGGAAGATAAAAAGAAAAACACAAAACGCAAAATACTAGATAAATTTATAAATCTAAAAAAAGCCTGGAAAAAATATCTAAATTGTCCTTCAAGTGAAAATGCTAAAATTGTTTATAATTTATTGCCAAATAGAAAAATAAAAAAGAATAAAAAAGAGACGAAAGAAGAAATAGAGATGTGGAATTGGATTTGGCTTACACTACCTGTATTAGAGAAAGAAATGTATGCTGGGGATCGAAATGCAGTAAGAGTTGCATTTAAACTCTATCCAATCATTGGTGGCACATATTCAGTTAACCTGGATGTAATGATAGCACATTTCGCCCGAGTGAATCCAAAAATGTTCCTGGAAGAATTGAAAAAACACCGTCATCTTGTTACTCCTAATCAGGCTATAGAAGGGAGTTGGGGCCTTGAATATATAGGGAGAGCTAATCTAAGATATTTAAAACTCAAAAACACAATGAATGCTCTTAATACAGTAAATGATCCTGATTTAAAAGAAATAAGAGATGAATGTATAAATACCTTAAGAAAGAAGCTTGATTATCTAATACAAAATTTTGATATTAAGGAATGAATAGAAGAAATAAAAAATCCTCGCCTCAAAAGACAGGCTGATAAATATCTTTCAATTTTTCAAAACAGTATTTTTCTTACGTTTTAGGATAAAAATGAAAAAAAACTTGCGTAATAGAAAAAAAAGGAATTATTCAATATCCCTGAAAATTTTCCATTCGATACCAGTGACAGACCATTTGAAATAAGGTATAATGAAGATATGGAGATTGAAAAACCAAGAAGCCAGGAATTAACGCTTAGTAAACATGGAATAGTCGATTCAAATAAACATTCAACCTCCTCAACCTTTACGTCAACCTCATCATATGAAAAAATTCATGGCCCAAATATGGGTAGTTTTTTTGTCAATATCAGTTCAACTTCTGTTTTTGGAACCATTCAATCAACGTCTCCGGTCGATACGTATTACATCTATTCTTTTGATGGAAAACTCATGGCTGAATATGACCATAATGGCAATTGTGTTAAGGATTACATATATGCAGGAAACCGACTAATAGCTGAGTATCAATCTCAAACAGGAAAATACTATTATTACATGAGCGACCAGATCAATTCCACCCGGATCGTTACCGATGATAACGGAAATGTAGTTTATTCAGAAGCCTATGGGCCTTTTGGTGGCATTCAAAAGAACTGGACAAAGACCTATGATCCCAAGTTAAAATTCTCAGGCAAAGAAAGAGAAGATTATAGCGATTTGGATTATTTTGGAGCCAGGTATTATGATCACAATTCGTATCGGTTTATCTCAGTAGACCCGATTATTAATAAAGAAGAAGCTCTTGCAAATCCGCAATTGTGGAATCTTTATTCGTATTGCAGTAATAATCCGATAACTTTTACAGATCCGGATGGTAGGGCAGTAGTATTAGGTGGTTTTTTGGCAGTGAAAGGATTAGAATGGTTAGGCGTCACTATTGCTACTGTAGTTGGGGCTAAAGCAATTCATGATACCTGGCCAAAGTCATATACATATCCTGATAACATTGTACCAGTAGAAGAAGTAATTGGTCCTTGGGATCCTACAAAAGATCCAATTTCTGTAACGCCTATGTTAGATTTAATGGATAGAGTACTTCAAACTTCTGCAAAAAACCAGGATGAGTATGATAAGCATATCAGAAAATATGATAAAGCAAAGAAACAACTAAAAAACTTAAATGATAAATTGAAAAATACTAAAGGACCAAAAAAGAAAAAACCAATAAAAGAAGCAATCAGAAAATTAAAAGATGATATAAAGGGTCACCTAAAAGAAATAAAACAAAAATGGCCCACAGGTCGACCAGGATAATGATTAAGGCAAAAAAGGTTTATAAATGAAAATATTAAAAGAATTTTCAAAAAAATTATTTGAAATATTAAATGTTGATGCTTACATAGAAAAGGTAGATGAATTAGAAAAAAGATTTAAGAGGCTTAACAATAGTACACGCCTGCGATTACTTAGTATATGTAAAGAATCACTTCAATTCCAGGAAATTCGACGTTATGAACCACTTCGTATTGCATTAATTAAAACTCTTATAGCCTTAGTACCTGATTCAAATATAATTATCGAGTCTTTAATTAATAAAAAATCCGACCAATATTTTTATGAAGTTCATTTTTCTTTATTTTGCTTTTTAGATCAACTTCACCAACTACAAGGAGGAAAAAAATTGGCATACAAAATACCTTTTTTAATCGAGCAGTACTTGTTCAATGTGAAATCAAATGCAGGTAATGCTGCTTGGATGGCAGGAGATCTACTCGGAGATCATTGGCCACTTGAGGAATCTTTACCTGTTTTATTAAAATCCGCCAAAAATTCACGTTTTATAGCAGGAAGAAGTTCAGCATTACATGGTATAGAAGAAGCCTTAAGAAAAATAGAGACCTCTAAAAAAAAGAAAATTTTAATGCTTTTAAAGGAAATTTATAAAACTGATAGAAGTAGTAAAATTAAAACATATTCCAAAATAATTTTAGATAATAACTTATAATTACTCAATAGAAAAATAATGATGACAAGTATTTCATTTTCTTTAGATTCTAAAATAAGAACTGTGCTGAATCATCGTCTAAAGAAAAA
>Ga0180437_10006780_pt1 | contig 15137 bp, 14 predicted proteins | sample SS_ome_4_FD_132410 | JGI IMG/M metagenome (GOLD analysis project Ga0180437, IMG submission 132410) | Hypersaline lake sediment archaeal communities from the Salton Sea, California, USA - SS_3_D_1 metaG | ecosystem: Environmental > Aquatic > Non-marine Saline and Alkaline > Hypersaline >...
CGAAAGAAAATGTCGGAAGCTTCAGGGCTTCTCTTCGTCAAGTCCCCGCTTCCCCCGCTCAACTCCTTCATACTACAAGTGAATGTAAAATGAAAACTCCGTTCCGGTCGATTACTGTGAATTATATTTATGATTTATCCTTCAGATCAATTTTATCAATAAAATCAGAGATTTAAATCGTGCAAAACCGTATATCGTATTTTTGAATTTAAGAATCTCATTAAATCAAAGATTTTCTCAGAATTTCTCTTGTTCTTTCACAATTTCACAAATTCCAGATTAGATTATCCCAAATTGGTGGCATTACGGATTTATTCCCCGAGGCATGAATACACAGATATTATGGGGACTTATGTACACTTGGGTGGAGGAGTTGGACTCGAGGATATGGTAATTTTCGGGAAATTTTTTGTGAACTTGGGAACAAGAATGAGAAGCTATGATTCACATAATTGAAATTATTAGAATTTCTGAAAACAAGCCGGAGGACAAATGAGAGGGGAGAGCCACCCGTCACCCTGCACTGGGCAATAACAGGAACTTGACTTTTCTTTTACCGCAATAGACGAACGTCAAAACTGTATTTCTCAGTTCGAGAGATCGAGACATGTTTCATGTCTGGATGTGATGGGTTGATGAGGATGTTAAATTCATGTTCGACAACGGCAGAGGGAACACGAAGCAACAGTGTATCGTTTGAGAGCGCCCATCGCGTTCCTATTTCGGCCAATTCCGGAGGGGCAGGATAGTCTCGCCAGTTGGCAGGCAAGCCCGATATCGAGATCTTTTTTGGATTGATACTATCAGGTATCTTAAGGGTAGCAATGCTTATATCCCCTGGAACGAGTGATAACGGGACATGAACCAAGTATTCTACCGTTGCCAGGGCCCTGTTTTCCGATGTGTAGATAATTCCAATGCCTTTATTGCTCCACCGTCCCCCATATACCCTTGCCCCAGTTCCGGACAAATCACGAATATATTTGGTCTTTGCAATCCGATATGCGAGCATTACGAAAAGACACCATGCTCAATTCGTCCGAGCTCATCCAGTACCATTTCCGCTCCGAATCTGGAGTTTAATAAGCTCAACGGCGTTTTGTCGGCCAGCGCTCTATTCGGGTGATCCATCCATGCAAGGAATTTATCCCTATCTTCAAACACTTCAGCCCCCCTGGCCGCTACCTCGGCAATCTGCAAAATCTGTTCGGATACGACCCGATTAAAGTGTTTCCTGGGGGTGTATCTCTGTATCGTGCGCTCAGTAACCGGAAGCAGGGCAGCCATCTGGCTCATCGTGAACGATAAGAATTTCGCCAGATGGCTGAGGGCATTCTTCGTAAGCCCCTTATTGCTCAATTCAATTAAATCCATTCGACTCTGGATCTTCTTCCGGAGGACTTTCTCTCCCCCCAGAACATCAGCGACACCTGAGAGCTCCATTTTATTACCTCCTCAAGGACCGATACGACATTTGTCATAAATATAGCGTCAAATGTCAGATCTGTCAAGGATTCTCTCAGTTCAACCTCTCTGGATCGTCCTTTTCCTATGGCATTTTCCCCGGCCGCATGGTATTAGGTGTACCATTACTGCGGATTGGGGGGTGAAGGATGAAGAGCATAGCAATAGTAGGCGTGGGGAATAGCAAGTTTGGGGTGAGGGATGACGCCTCGATGAAGGAGCTGGCCTTTGAGGCCGTAAAGGAGGCCTTGGAGGACTGCGGGCTTGGGATCAAGGACATCGATTCCATGGTTACCGCCACGGCCTCCGATGAGTTCAGCTTTGCACTGCAGCCCTCCGCCCAGATGCATGATTACCTTGGATTTCACCCGAAGCCCAACTTCAGGGTGGAGGGCGCCTGTGCCAGTGGAAGCATGGCCATCCGGACTGCGTTCATGACCATTGCCTCCGGGCTCGCAGATGTGGTCCTCGCATTGGGCGCCGAGAAGATGACCGAGGTGGACACCCCCACGGCCACCGAGATAATGAGCAAAGGGGGGGATTCCCTCTGGGAATACCCGTTCGGCGTGAGCTTCCCCGGATATTACGCCCTTATCGCCCAAGCGCATATGGCGAGATACGGCACAACCGAGGAGCAGCTCGCCATGGTTTCGGTGAAGAACCATCATTACGGCGCGATGAACCCCGTTGCTCACATGCAGAAGGAGGTAACCCTCGAAGCGGCACTCTCATCAATGATGATTGCCCATCCCCTGAAGCTCTACGATTGCTCCCTCATAAGCGATGGCGCCGCTGCGGTTATCCTTGCCTCCGAGGAGAGGGCGAAGGAGCTTTCCAAAGAGCCCGTGTGGGTGGTGGGGCTCGGCCTGGGCACCGATTCCCACTCTATGTGCGAAAGGGGAGACCTCACCTCACTTGCGGGAGCGGCTTACGCAGCCATGCAAGCATACGAGATGTCGGGCATCGGGTCGAATGATATAGATGTTGCCTGTGTCCATGACTGCTTTACCATCGCGGAGATCGTGGCGTATGAAGACCTCGGCTTCTGCGGGAAGGGGGAAGGGGGAAGGCTCATCGAGGGACGGCAGACATATGTCGACGGGAAAATCCCCGTAAATGTGGACGGGGGCCTCAAGTCAAAGGGACACCCCGTAGGGGCAACCGGGGTGAGCATGGCGGTGGAGATAACGAAACAACTGCGGGGAGAGGCAGGCCCGAGACAGGTGAATAACCCTGAGGTAGGGCTTACCCACAACGTGGGAGGGAGCGGCCAGATAACGGCTGTTCACATCTTCAGGAGGAAGTGAAATGGGCTTTGAACGCTTTTCGCTGTTTATCAAGCACACGAAAATAAAGGATTTTGTGGATTACTTGGAGAACGGGAGAATCATGGCGAAGAGATGCAAGGGCTGCGGCGCGAAGTACTATCCCCCCAGGGCCGATTGTGCCCATTGCCTGGGCTCAGATATGGAGTGGGCCGAGATACCCTCGGAAGGAAAACTTCTGACGTTTACCCAGATATTTGTTCCCCCCAAGCACTATGCTTCAGCCCCTTCCTCGATGCCATTTTCCCGCACCCGCATAGAGCCCACTCCTGTGGGAATAATAGAGGTGGAGGAGGGGATAAGGATAATGGGGTTTATCCCGAAAACCGATGCGAAAAAGATAAGGATTGGTATGTCATTCAAGGCCGCGCCTGAGCTCCTTCCCGATGGAAGGATAACCATAGTATTGAGTCCCAAGGAAGGATGAGGGAACGTTGCTCAAGGTCCCATAATTGATTGAAAAATTTGTCTCAGCCCTGAGCCTGAGCCTTGGCGATGAGCTCCATTCCCTTATTGAATGCCTTGATATTTGCGTCCAAGAGCTTCCCCGGGAAGCGTTCCTCCAGAATGGGCATCATCGTTTCCCTCGTGATCGGCAAGATATCCGCCCCCACCAGCGAGCCCAGCAGGATTACATTCGTGTAGATGGGATTCCCCATTTTCAACGCCTCTTCGGTGGCGCTGACGAATGTAGCCCGGGATGATAATTTCATGATCTGTCTCTTAACCACATCCAGGTCGGGATAAGGCATGCCGCCGGGGGGGTATATCGGCCTCGGATTTACGATGACGACGACATGGGGGCTGCCAAACTCCCCCAAGGCCCGCAACGTTTCAACTGGCTCCATGCCGAGTATCATATCGGCTTTCCCCTCAAGGGTTACCGAACTATACAGGGTCTTCCCCGAGATTTTTATGTGGCTCGTAACCGGGCCGCCGCGTTGACTGACGCCGAAGGTATCGGCGACGCTCACCATGAAGCCCTCATTTACGAGGGCCGTGCCAACAAATGCGGACAATAACACGTTACCCTGCCCGCCGACGCCGGCTATGATAAGGTTAAACGGTTCCCTTTTCAGCCGCTTCTTGCTCACTGGGTTGTTTCCTCCCTGATTATCGCATTTGCCGGACATATATCGGCGCACACGCCACATCCCACGCAGATGGCCTCGTCTATGGCAGCCTTCCCGGCTTCCTTATCCCACATCAGCCCAGGACATCCGAACAGCCTGGTACACAGGCTATCACAGCCACATCCATCCCCCAAACATTTCTCCGGGTCGACGTGCACCTTGTATTCTCTCGGTATCTTCTTTCTGTCCTTCAGCAGCTGGCACATGTGTCGCAATATTATCACCCTGACACCCGTGTCTTCCGCCATCATGCGCAACAACGTCTTCGTGCTCTTCTCCAGGTCGAAGGGGTCACAAACCTCAACGCGTGCGCCCAGTGCCCGGCAGATGGCCTCCATGTCCACCACCGTTGCCGGCTCACCAGTCGCAAGCTCCCCGGTGCCGGGATGAGGCTGGAAACCCGTCATGGCGGTGGCACTGTTATCGAGGATGAGAAGGGTAAAGTCGGCGTTGTTGTAGACGCCGTTGACCAGGGCCGGCAACGTGGCGTGGAAAAAGGTCGAATCACCGGTCACGGCCAGCACGGGTTGATCAAGGCCGAAGCGCTTTAAATTCCCCAATCCATTGGCCACACCCGTCCCGGATCCCATGGCATGGAGTGTCCTCATCTGGAAAAAGCCAGGACTGGTGAAGCCCAGGGTGTAACAGCCGATGTCACCGCATACAAAGCCCTTACGCCCATCCAGCTGGAGCGCCATCTTTACCGCCCAATAGGTGGCACGATGAGGGCAACCAGCACACAGGTTAATGAGGCGGTCGGGCACGATCTTGAGCGTCTCCTTAGCCTCCCTGTCGTAATCCGGGTCCCTTCCCCGGTACCTGATGCCCAAGATGCCCGTTAACGTCTTGATGACCAAGTCTGTGCTCTGTTCGTTATAGGGATCCACGTGTCCCGACTCTGCACCGTAAAAGGCGAGGTCGCATGTAGCCGGAAGCAAACGAGCCGCCAATTCCATGACGCTCCGTTCCACAAAGGGATCCGTCTCCTCAACGAACAGAACTCTCTTCGTGGTACTCAAATACTTCGCCACGAGCTTCTCCGGCAGGGGCCAGGTGGTACCCAGTTTCAGAACCCCCACTTTGTCACCGGCTTTCAGCTCACTTACGGCTTCAGTACAATAGGATGTACAGGAACCGCAGGTTATGATCAGCAGCTCCGGGTTCTCCGGTCCCCAGTATCGATTAAAGACCGAGGCCTCAAAGAGCTCTCGTACCTTTTCCAGTTTTTCGTGCAGCACCTTGTGAGCAACGAGGGATGGACCCGCGGTAAAGGTGCTCTTGTGGGGGTTATACATGTCCCACAGCTCAGGGAAATAGGCCTTCTTTTCCCGCCGTTCGGGGAGCTCACCGAGGACCACATTGCTCTTCGTGTATGAAATACGGGTCACGCCCCGCACGAAGGTCAGGAGTTTTACCGCCTCGGAGACCTCGTAGCCCCATTTCACCATGTCCTTTGCCTCCTGGGCGTTACTCGGCTCCAAGAGGGGATTATCGAGCCATTTGGCTAAACTCCTGGAGTCCTGTTCGTTGCTGCTCGTCATGCTCCCCGGGTCATCGGAGACGAAAATCACTATGCCACCGTCGCCTATGCCGGTCATATTGAGATTGACGATGAAGTCCGCAGTAACGGTTGCCCCATTTTGTTTCATCGCGCAAAAGGAGCGTATGCCCGCAAAGGATGCCCCAGCAGCCACCTCAGTCCCCACTTTCTCATTCACGGACCATTCCGCATGGATGTCCATCTCCTTGGCGACACCCGCTATGGTAAGGAGGACCTCTGATGAAGGGCTCCCGGGATAGGCGGCCGCAACCCCTATGCCGGCTTCAATGGCCCCTCGAGCTATGGCTTCGTTGCCCATCAAGAGCACCGTAGCCCCGGGCTTATTCATCAGAATGCTCGTCATCTCCACACCCCTTGCCGTATTGAGGAAATAGTGGCTAAAACCCCTCAGCTTTGCCGGAGGTGCCGTCTTTAATCATGGGATTTCCAGAAGTCTATCAGCCATGCCTTGGGGGAGATTCCCCACGTAGAGGAGATCGTTTTTGTTCCCGGTTCTCTCAACAATGTTCTCCAGTGCCGTCTTCTTCCTCTTGAGCGCATTCGACTTAAGGTGAGCCAATCTCTGATCGGGCAATGCCTGGGTTTCAAGGATCCCCCTTCTCTTGGCCAATTCCATGAGATCGGCGCCCATTTTTGTTCGAACAACGGCGGTGTTCCATCCCGGAAAGGCGGATCCAGCAGAACCGAGGGAAACATCTGAGAACTCCGCCGTCATATCCCAGCAATATTGGCAGGCAGGATTAATGTATGGCCTAATCTCATCAAGGGAGACTGATTTTATGCCGGATTTGGTATGCACATCGAACGAATAGTGGGGAGTGTGAGGGATATCGAATTTAACCACCCGTGACAGATCGTAATGCCCCCTCAGGTATGGATGAAAAACATGGGGAGAGAGGGCCCAACCACAAAACAGCCCCACGGTCAACTTGATATTGTCCGGATTTACGTTCTTTTCAGGCGGGTATTGTCGTATCTTGGTCAGCGCCTCGAGTTGACAGCCCAAGCCAATTATCCCCACTTTTTCAGCGCTATCCTTTGGAATGCTCCTATAGCCTTCAAGGGCGAAGCTCGCCTCATAACAGGTGCCTGCGCATTGAAGCAACTCCTCCCTGCTCCGAGCCAGATAACCGTGCGGAACTTTGTCCTCATCCATCTTGGTGCACACGACGAGATCGACCATTCCCTCCTGAAGCGCCAGCGCAAGCAAGGTGGTTGCCGTCCCGCCATCTTGTCCCTTCTCGCCGATTTCGCTGTCCTTTGTTCTCGCCATGTAAATGTCTAAAGTCACGCCGAGTTCCTGGTCGCTAAAGGGAATCCCAAAGATTTTCTTGCTCACCGCATTCATGTCCGTGTACGTTCTTGGGCAGTGCTTATAGCAATCCCCTTCGGCCACGGTGCATTTGTCCAGGAGGATGATTCGCCCCTCATGGGCAACAATATAAGGACAGCCGGTAATGCATGCCCCGCATCCAGTGCACAGCCCTTGATAAATCACCTCTTCGAATAATTCCCTTACTCCCTTACCCGTGTCCGACATAAGTCAAATTTCTCCCTCCAATTGCGTATTGCTGAGAATGGTGCCGTATGATACGAAGTGAAATATAGGGGAGGAGGGGATTAGGTGTCAAGCGAGAGATGGTATCGCCCCGTCCTTCTCATCATCGTAAGCCTGAAGGTGGAAAACCCTCTGCCTAACAGGACACTATGTACCAACAAACGAGCCCGGGGGAGGCCATCAGCCACTTTCGTTAACTGAATTGCCTATTGCTTTTCCGTAGTCCTGGCACGCCCTCAGGTACTCCGATGTATCCACAGCCGCTTCTTTCACGTTGAACGAGCCAAGATTAGTGACTTTCATCTTGAATACATATTCCAAGGTGTCAAAGATTATTTTCGGTGCGTCCCCTGAATGCGTATAAGAACCAAATGCACCCCCGACTTTTCCTTGAAGGCCTGCCTTGTTTGCCAAGAATAGAAACGTCTTCATAGCTTCGGGCATGTCCCTATGATATGTTGGGCAGCCAAACACATACCCGTCATAGCCCTGAAAATCCTTCTCGTTCTTGATCTCGGATATCTTCTTTACGTCTGCTTCACACCCCGCTATCCTGATACCCTCGGCAATGTATTCGGCCAGCGTTTGGGTATGACCAGCGAGACTCAGATAAGCCACTAACACCTTCTTCATCCTTTCCTCCTTTCTCCTTCACACTACCTTCACCAGCCTAGGAGACCGAATAGTGGCCGTGCCGTAACAGTGCGTCATTCATGGCCATGACATTCTCCGGTTTGCAATAAGACGTGAGGCCATTGGAGCTGGCGAGGATGTAGCCGCCGCCTGGGCCTATCTCCTCAATCCGTTGCCTCACCTCCGCCTCGGTCTCCTCAGGTGTCCCAAGGGTCAGCGTATAGTGGAGGTCGATGTTTCCCATAAGGCAAACGCGATGGCCATAGTCTCTTTTCAGTTGACCGATGTCCATGGCCCCGGGTTCTATGTTGGCCAAACCATTCATGCCCAAGCTCAGAAGATCCTCAATGATGGGCATGATGTTTCCATCGCTGTGGTAAATCCACGGAATCCTCACACGCTCGGCAAACCTCCTCATCCGTGGAAGGAAGAATGCACGGATGATCTCCGGGGAGAAGAGCGGTGCGCTCTTCCAGGCCAGATCTTCGGGGACAATCATGAAGTCAAATCCCAGCTCGCTCACCTTCTCGGCGACCTGGCAACACCAGTCGTTAAACACATCGATGACCCGGAGCACGAATTCGGGATTGTCATAAAGATTAAGGCAAAAATGCTCGATTCCCATGCTCAGGTAGGAATTGCTGATGCCCACACGAAGGGTCACCCCAAGGGCTTTTTCGTTCAGGGCCCTATCCTTGCGGCATCTGGCGATGAATTTATCGGCTGGGGCGTAGAACGATTCATCCCGAGGGTCGGGGAGTTTCATCTTTTCCCGGTCGGTCTCGGTTTTGATTTGGCCGTCGGAGATCATGTCCATGCCTTCGTAGGGACGACTCTTGACGAATCGCGGCGGGGCGATGCTGAAGGTGAGGTTATCCAGCGCGATGATCTCCAAGACCTCCGGGGGAATGCGCAACCCAGGGGCTGAGAACCGCTGCGTCACCGTTGCCTTCTCAAAATTCCTTCGGCCAAGGAGCTTCTCGGCGAGGGCATTGTGCACACTACTCTCAACCCATGGGACGCGGTCAGGCTTACCAAGCTTGAGAGCCGTTAAAACTCGTTCCCTCGAGGTCACCTTCACACCCGATCTTTATGGCCGAGGCATGCCTCCTTGACGGACCCCAACGGCTTAATTCACTCGTTTGGGCCGATGAAGCCGTGATAATGCCCCAGCCAATAGGCGATGAGATAATCGATACCAGCAAGCTCCACGTTTACCATGTTTATCAGTTCCCCCCCAAGCTCCCTGGGATCACTTACCCAGAAGAATGAAGAAGTGCGGGGACGCTGGTAGAGCGGGGCCGCCTGCGTCAACTTCTGTTCGGGCGTGCGCGTAGTGAGGGCCAGGACGACCTTGCCCTCCGGAAACTCGAGGATCGCCTCGCGCCCCCTCTCCTTGCCCTCCTCCCCATCCGTCACCACGGCGGCGTGTATGAAGCTGAAAAAGGCATTGTGATCTTCGCTCACACGGGGCCACATGCGCCGAGCGCCCTTACGGAGCTGTTGAACAATCCCTTGATCGTCCTCGAGGAGCAAAAGCGGGTACAACGCGAGATACCCCATGTTGGCGTTCACACGCTTACCCTGGGAAAAGGTGGAGAGATGGGTCCAGGTAGCGATGCCGGGGTACCCATCACCGACGAGCCCAGCGTAAAAATCGGAATACCTCTGCTCCCCGGTGCTCTCGGCCGCTACCTTGGCAATAGCAAGGCAAATGAGGGCATTTACGCCGTTGGGAATGATCCCGAAAATCCTGCCGCGCAAATCCCCGTAAGTGGTCCGCTTGTCGTCCCAATCGATGATCTGTAGCTTATTATCGATGAGGTGATCCGCGATGGCCGCGGCGAGGGGAGCGATCTGCGATCGTATTTCGGGGTCTGCCACAACGGCCAGCGTCACGCCGAGCCCGTGAACGTAACCCGCGTATTGGTCCCTGCTCACGTCCGAACGCCAGAAGTATTCCGGATGGGTCGGTGACGGGAGCCAGCGATCGTCATCGGGTTTGACCGGGGAGAAGTACCGCGCCAGCAGCCCCCGCTTTCCCGATACCTCGGCGTAAAGCTTCATGGCGTGAAGGGACAGCAAGACCTGCTCCCTGGCCTCCGAATCATCCGTTGCCGCTAAGCGCAGGGCCTGGCTTGCCAGGTAGATACCCAAGTGAAAGCAACCATCCGCCAAATTGCCGTATCCGGACAGGCCAGGGTGTTCCTCCTCCCACCACCGGTAGCGAATGAGGCCATCGGGCATCTGATGACGGCTCTCGAGCCTCTCCTGGTATGCCCGCGCCCTCTCCTTGAGGGAGAGCTCCGGGGGACTCGTATCCTGCCAGTTCTCGGTCTTTAGTCCCGTTTTGACGTAACATCCGGTTGCAAAGGTCAAGACGAGCAAGCACAGGAGCAACGTCGACAAAAATCGGTAGGCACGCATCAAGCGATTGCCTTTCGGAATGCGAAAAGGCCACCTTCTGTTTTCACCCACGGGCCTCATTGGGCACCTTTAACAGGACTCGCAGACGCCAGTTGTGAACGGGAAATCTCGCGATTATTCACCGTTTATCATCCATTCTGGGCGCGACCGGTGTTGCAGTTGCCCCGCAGTATATTTCCCTGGCGTAATACCTGTAGTCTTGTCGACAGGGATCGTAGGACTCCCGAGCCCACGCCTCCCCCTCATACACTTCGCGTATGAAATAGGCCTTGGCGGGGTACCGGTCCGGGAAATGGCCGAAATACGGATGGAGTTGTCCGGCTGCCTTCCGTTTGGACCACTTCAGGTGGTCCAGGGCAAACACAGCGACGGCCTCGCCAGTCCGGTCGGCACCACCCTTACAATGGACGAGAATGGGCCGGGGAAGGTCATTAAAGGCATCGAGGAGGCTCAGTAAGTCCTCTCTATGGGGGAGACGGGCCGCAGACATCCTTATATCGACTTGTTCGAGCCCCAGTTCTCGCGACACGGCAAGCTCCTCGTCGTACCAATCCTTACCCGGTTGCGCTCCCCGGAGGTTGATAATGCTCTTGATACCGTACTCCTCCGCGACCATCCGCAGGTCATGCCCTGTTGGCTGAGCAGACCGGTACATCACCTCATCCCTCACCGCGTGGAAGTTGAGCGGGTCGTAGGTATAGCGCATGTGCTCTATCGTGGCACAGGAAGCCAAGAACAAGGATAAGAAAACGACCAATAGGAGCAAGAAGCTGACGTCTTCCCGAAACTCCCTGGCCCGTTGGGCTCTCATCATAATGAGGTTCCCGTTAGCTCATCACCAATTTCGTTTGTCCAAAGAGAGAGATATCACTACTACAAATGTAACAAAAACCTTGGTTTTGGCCAAGGGAAGCTGCCCTTTCACGATCCTCCCCCTCTCTGGCATTATGGATATGGTACAGACGACCCTCCTTACGGAGCAACCCTTTCTATCTATACAGGTGAGGCTTCCACCTAGAGCTCTTCTGATAGTATTGCCCCTTTGTCGGACGATTTGGCCAGAAGTGAGTACCTCCTGAGAGCGCCGTGAGCCTCCTTTCTGACAGGGGTGAAATGTTCCGCCCTGCGGCTCAGCTCCCCATCTGATACGAGGAGGCTTAACGTCCTTTTAGGTATGTCAACTTCTATCATGTCTCCTTCCTCGACGAGCGCAATGGGACCTCCCTCACCGGCCTCAGGGGATATATGGCCGATACACGGCCCCCTGGTTGAGCCGGAGAACCTCCCGTCCGTGACGAGCGCCACCTTGTCACCCAAGCCCAGGCCCATCAGAATCGATGTTACCATGTGCATCTCCCTCATCCCAGGCCCTCCTTTGGGCCCCTCATAGCGGATAACCATAACCTCGCCGCCTTTTACCTTGTCGTCCATGAGCGCATCCACGGCGTCCTCCATGGAGTTGAACGTCCTGGCCGGACCCCTGTGAACCATCATCTTCTCGTGGACGCCTGCCTGTTTCACAACAGCGCCGTTGGGCGCGAGATTTCCCGTCAAGATTGCCAAACTTCCCTCAGGGTGAACCGGGTCCGAAATGGGCCTGATGACGTCCCTGTCAAGGACTCGGGCTTTTTGGATGTTCTCGCCCATCGTCCTTCCCGTAACCGTAAGGACGTTTAACTCCAATCTGCCCTCCAGCTCCTTCATCACCGCCGGAATTCCCCCAGCGTCCTCAAGGGAACTCACTGGGTACTTTCCCGAAGGCCGGATGTCGCAGAGGTGGGGGGTATTTCTGCTTATTCGGTCGAACATCTCCAGCGGAAAAGCTATTCCCCTTTCATGGGCGATCGCGGGGATATGGAGAACCATATTCGTTGAGCCGCCGAGCGCCATTGCAACTGCCGTTGCATTGGATATGGCCTCCTTGGTGACGATCTTGTCAGGTGTCAAGTTCTCCCCGACCATCTGGATAATTCTCAGCCCCGACATACGAGCTATCCTCACTTTCTCTGAACTCGTTGCATGTGACGTCCCGCAGCCCGTCAGGGACATCCCCATCGCTTCTGCTATGCAGGACATGGTGTTGGCCGTCCCCATCATGGAGCAGCTCCCCGGACCGGGGAGGGCACACCGCTCGATTCCGGCGAGCTCCTCGTATGAGATCTCCCCTATCTTTGCCCTGCCTATATACTCCCTCATACTGGAGAGGGTAATACCCTCGATTTTCCCGTATTTCCCCGGGTACATCGGCCCCCCTGTGACGATGATGGAGGGTATGTTTATCCTGAGGGCCGCCATGATATGGGCGGGAACGATCTTATCGCACGAACAGATCATAACCATCGCATCGAAACGGTGGCTTTCAACCATCAGCTCTATGGAGTCCGCTATTACCTCACGGCTCGGAAGCGGATAACTCATGCCGATATGCCCCTGACAGAGCCCATCGCAAATGGCTATGGTATTGAACTCCATCGGAATGCCACCGCCTTCCCGAATCCCACCTTTCGCTGCCTCGGCCAGGCTTCTGAGATGGATATGCCCTGGCACTATCTCATTCCATGAGTTGACCACGGCAACGAGCGGCTTTCCGAAATCCCCCTCGGTTAATCCAACGGAGTAGAGAAGGGCTCTATGAGCTGCCCGTTCGAGTCCGTCATAGAGTTCCTTGCTTCTCAGGTTCATTTGGTCTCCTTTTTTGGCTGTGAGCGTGAATTTTAACTATACCTCAAAGAGAAGAGCATTGGCCCTCCCGGAACTGTGAACATGATTTGCTTCTTCCGCTTAGATGTACCGAGGAATCCCTAAGGCAAGAGAACCACTTTAATCGCCTTCTTTTGCTCCGCCAGATCACAGGCCTGGTTAATATCGGACAACGTAAACGTATGACTGATGACTGGTTTTATCTTAATCTTGCCGAGAGAATATAAGTCTAATGTTAATAAATAGTCCGCCCAGGTGAACCCCTGCAAACCCTTGATCCGTTTTTCATCTCTGACCACATTCCAGGGTTTAAAGCTAACAGGCTGCCCCAAGAAACCGCTCCCTCCCATTAAACATAACCCTCCAGGGCCGGTCATTTCTATTGCCTGAGTCACGGCATCAACTCTTCCCGTGGCTTCGATAACGAGATCAGCGCCTCTTCCTCTGGTCAGCTCATCGGTTCTTTGAACGGGATCAACAACATCCCCTTTGATAGCGTCACTTGCCCCTAATTCCTTTGCCACTTCCAAGCGTTTCTCATCGATACTTAGACCCACCATGAGTGCGTAACTCGGTCCTGAAGCCAGTGCTGCCTGTAAGATGAACAAACCGAATGGTCCCGGTCCCAACACCGCAATAAAACTGCCGGGCTTTATATCGTTTGTCCTGAACGCTCGAACGGCGGTGGTGATAAGCTCTAAAACCGCGGCTTCTTCCGGGGGAATGCTATCCGGCACCTTGAAGAGAATATCCTCCGAGACGGCAACATATTCAGCAAAACAACCAGCTGTGTCAATTCCCACATGGTTCCAAGCATGACATCTGTTATACATTCCCGTTTTGCAAGCGTAACACTCTCCGCACCCCTTGATGACACTGCTCGTTACCCGATCACCGATCTTGACCTTCCTCACTTTGGAGCCCACCTCAACTATCTCTCCACAAAACTCGTGCCCTGGAATCAAGGGTAATTTAACCTCCCCATGCCTCCCCATGAAGCTGTTGTTTCTAATCGCCACATCCGTCCCACATAGTCCTGCTGCGTTGACCCTTACTAAGGCCTCATCAGGCTTTGATCTTGGAATGTCCACCTCTTGCTCCACAAACTCCGGCCGCTGGTCCATCTTAACCCATGCCTTCATCGGTTCAACCTCCCCCCATTTCTATCCATTGATGTATTGCTTACCTCATGATCGTCCAATTTTCAAGCGAAACCCCGCACAGGATTTCTATTGACATTGATTGAAAAATGTGTACGGTGATCGAAACATCAGAAGGAATTATCCCTGAGACATTTCCCGCTTCCCTTGAGGAGATCTCTCGCATGAATGAAAGGCCCCGTGTTCTCATTGCCGCGGCCGCTGCAATCGATGAACAGATCGCCATGTTGAGGGACGCAGGATGCGAGGTCCTCGTTGCCGAGGAAGCCTTTGAAGAGCGCATCGATAAATGGCTCCCCGCGTGTCACGGCCTTTGCGTAGGCATATTTAGGATTGCCGAGGATCTTCTGCAAAGATGTCCTCATCTGGTTGTGGTGGCTCGCCACGGCGTCGGGACCGACAATGTGGACGTAGAGGCTGCCACGCGTCTCGGCATTTACGTTACCCGCACCCCTGGAGCCAATGCCAACGCTGTTGCTGAATTCACTCTGGGGGCCGTGATCTCCCTGTCAAGATCGATCGTTGAGGGTGATCGTCGCATGAAAAGAGGGGAGTGGAGGCATCCATCCTTGTGGGGATGGGAGCTTTCTGGAAAAACCATGGGCATCATCGGGCTCGGGCAGGTGGGACAAAGAACGGCCCGTTTGGCCATCGCTTTTGGAATGGAGGTCCTGGCCCACGATCCCTATCAGGATGATTCGATATTCAAAGCGACAAAGGCGAAAAGGACTGACCTAGAGGAACTGGTATCTCGCTCACAATACCTCTGTGTGCACACAAGCTTGACAGAGGAGACCAAAGGGCTTCTCGATCGGCGCAGATTGGAAATGATGCCCAAAGGCTCTTACCTCATCAATATGGCCCGAGCAGAGGTCGTGGATGGCAAGGCATTGAAGATCCTATTGGACAGCGGGCATATTGCGGGAGCCGCATTAGATGTGTTTGAAGAAGAGCCCCCGAAAAACTGGGAACTCGCACATCATCAACATGTGCTTGCCACACCACATATTGCCGCATGGTCTCATGAGGCGAGAAAGGGGATGTCTCTGGGGGCCGCCTCCGAGGTCATCACCGCCTTAAGGGGCCAAAGGCCGACAAATGCCGTCAATGAGCCCAAATCCCCCCGCATCCGGCAGCTTTTAGAGCCACAAGCGGTGTAGGCTCTTCATACATCAA
>Ga0180437_10006781_pt1 | contig 15136 bp, 13 predicted proteins | sample SS_ome_4_FD_132410 | JGI IMG/M metagenome (GOLD analysis project Ga0180437, IMG submission 132410) | Hypersaline lake sediment archaeal communities from the Salton Sea, California, USA - SS_3_D_1 metaG | ecosystem: Environmental > Aquatic > Non-marine Saline and Alkaline > Hypersaline >...
CGTGGCCATCTCGACCGCCAGTTGCTCTTGCTCCCCTCGACAGGCCTGCTGCAGCGCTTCTCTCTCAGCCAGATGCGCCAGTTGCGCTCGAACAGCGTCGAGGTCGGCGCGCAGAGCCGAAACCTGCTCCGCCCGCGCCGATAGATCCGCCACCCGGCGGACGACGGCGTCCCACTCCGATTCCAGCGCCCGGCGGGCGTCGGCCACGGCGGCCGCCAGTCTCTCGCGCCGCTCTCGCAGAGCGACCAGTTGGGCCGCCTTGGCACTCAACTCGTCGGCTCTTTGGCGAGCGGCCTGGTAGTCAGCCGCCCCCCGCTCGATCTCGTCGCGCCGGGCGAGCAGTGCCTCGTCCTCGACCAGCCGACTCTGCTGCTGGCTGATTCGGCTCTCAATGTCAGCCAATTCCTGTTCTCCCTGCCGCAGGCGAGTCTCCAGATCGGCCAACTGCTCCTGCTGCAGCTCCAGCGTTCTCTGCTGCGCCCGGAGCGCATCGCGGCGCGCCTCCGCCTGGCGCAGTTCGCTGGACAGCCGGTCCTCATCGGTTCGAGCGCCGGCAAGCTCGGCCTCGTAGGTCGGCCGGAGTGCCAACTCACGATCGATCTCGGCGATGCGTGCCACAGTCCACTCGCCCTCTTCTTTGCACCCTCGCACCTTTACCCTGGCCTGAGCTTCCAGGCTGTCGAACAGATCTAGTCCGAGTATTTCACCCAGGACGCGCTTCCGCTCGCCCGGTGCCTTGATCGTAAACTCGTCGGCGCGGCCCTGAAGCAGGAATGCCGAATTGATGAACGTCTCATAATCCATCCGCAGCAGGCTGTCAATGCGAGCCTGAGTCGCGCGCATTGTGGGCTCGGTGAGAGAGCGGAACCGGCTCTGCGCGTCGTCCCAACCCTGCAACTCCAGGCTGCTCCGCCCGCCCCGCCGGCTGCTCCGCTTGCGGATGACCCGGTAACGGTTCTCGCCCAGCAAGAACTCGAACTCGACCTCCATCTCGGTCTGGCCGTGGTGAAGCAATTCGTCGTCGCGGCGCGCGCGGGCCTTGCCCCACAGCGCCCAGGTCATGGCGTCGAGCAGTGCCGACTTGCCGCTTCCGTTGTCGCCTGCCAGGCAGGCCAGGTGAATGCCCTCAAACTCCAGAGGAGGCACCTGCCGGTAGCAGAGAAAGTTGTGAACATGCAGCTTGACCGGGATCATAAAGGCTCCTCTCCTCGCTCTGAGCACAATACGCCTCTATGGGGATTGTAACCTTTTCCTATTCTTTGTCAAGACATTGTCGGGGACGCATCAGAGGTGCAACGCACCTGACAAGGGCACCATTGGACGGGATCGTCAGGTTGTGTTAGAATACAGAAACCCTATTCTGCCGGCCTGTAGCCATGAAACCCTGCCATGCAATTCTGCTTGCCAGCCTCATATGCGCGATCGGTCTCCACCCTCCTGAGCAGAGCATCGCCCAGCAAGAAGGACGATGGGTGCTGGCCTTCTACTACACCTGGTTCGACGAAAACACCTGGATGCCGAGTATGGTGCCAGACATGCCCGCGACACCTTACGTCTCGCGGGAGCGAGCCACCATCGAGCGACACGTTGCCCAGGCAAAGGACGCTGGCATTGACGCCTTTGTCGCGTCATGGTATGGCCCGCAAGAGGAGAACAACCAGACCGAAACAAACTTTCGCACGCTGTTGGACGTGGCGCAGGCACGAGGTTTTTATGCCACGGTGGACTTTGAACTGACCTCCCCTTTTTACACCAGCCGGGCCGATGTGGTCGCCGCACTGCGTTACCTGCTGGATACGCACGCCGACCATCCGGCCTTTCTGCGCTACGGTGGCAAGCCGGTGATCTTTTTCTGGCGACAGCAGAACTACGACGTGGCCACCTGGGCCGCCCTGCGCGAGCAGGTAGACCCAGAATACAGGACGCTCTGGATCGCCGAGGGCCTGGATTTGGCCTATCAGGACGTGTTCGATGGCCACCATCTGTACAACATCACCTGGCAGCCGCCCACCGATCCGGCTTATACGGCGGCCAAATTCCGCCGCAGCATAGACGAATACAACGCGGCCCACAGTACGCGCAAGCTCTGGATTGCCACCGCCATGCCGGGCTACGATGACACCCACATCGTTGGACGGCCCGGCACCTACGTCCGTCCTCGCCACGACGGGGCCTACTACCGCCAGACCTGGGAGGCTGCTGTGGCCAGCCGTCCAAGCATGATCGTGATCAACAGCTTTAACGAGTGGCGTGAAGGCACCATGATCGAGCCCAGCCTGACTTATGGCGACCTCTATCTGAATCTGACGACGGAACTCGCCGGGGCATTCAAGTCGGGTGTTCCAGCGGCCGTGCCCACGAACACCCTATCCCCTGTGCCGTTGCCCACCGACACACCTGTGGTGAGCCCCTCGGCGGAATCTACCCCGAGTCCAACCGAGGATGATGCGACAGGCACCGTCAAAGCGCCCACATCGACCGGAACACTGACGGCCACAGCGACCCACAGCCCTACAGCAACGCTCACGGAGACATCGTCGCCCACCGGAACGAGCACCGCCACGCGGACATTGACGCCCACCGCAACGAGGACACCGCCCCTACCTTCGACAGCTACGCCAACCGCTACACCTCCGGCGACAAGCTCTCCCACCGTCACGCGGACGCCGGCGGTGACGCGGGCACCTCCAACTGCTACAGCAGTGACGCCAACGCACGTGCCCGACGTTCCTCCTGTGTGCGGCAGCCTCCTCGCCGTGGTTGCGCTGTTGCTGGTCGTGTGGTCCTGGCATAGGATTTGATACACGCTCCGTGTGGTCGCAGGTCGCCACAGCTATCGACCCTTGTCCTTCAGGAGACCAACCGTGGAAGAAACCACCCGTAAGGTCGCCTCATACGACACGCACGCTGCCGACTTTGCCGAACGCTGGTTCCACTTTCGATTGGAAGATCAGGTCCATCTGCTGCCTATCCACCGCCAACGCATTGAGGATGCTCTGGCCGGGGAGGAGGCCGCTTTCTTCCGTTGAGAGCAGCCTTTTGGAGCCAGAGTTTTCCTGTGCTATAATGCAGGAATGTCCAAGAAGCAGACACTATCACACGAGGAACGATCATGCAACTGATACTCGTCCGTCACGCGAAAAACGACTGGGTAGGAGACCGGCTGGCCGGGTGGACACCTGGCGTCCACCTGAACGAAGAAGGTCGCCAGCAGGCCGAAGCACTGGGCGCGCGCGTGGCACATCTGCCCATCACAGCCGTTTACAGCAGCCCACTGGAGCGCGCCGTCGAGACCGCCCAGGCCATCGCCGCCCATCATAACCTGGAAGTGCAGATCATAGAGGACATTGGCGAGACGCACTATGGCGAATGGACAGGCGCTTCCCTAAAGGAATTGTCCAAAACAGAACTCTGGCCCGTCGTGCAAGTCTATCCCAGCGGCGCGCGCTTCCCCGGCGGCGAGAGCCTGCGCGAAACTCAGACCCGCGCCGTGGCCGCCCTGGACGCCCTGCGCGACGCCCACCCGAAAGAAACCGACGTCATCGTCGCCGTCTCCCACGCCGACGTCATCAAAGCTGCTACAGCCTACTACATTGGCCTGCATCTCGACCTTTTTCAGCGGCTGGTCATCGACCCAGCGTCATTGAGCGTCATTCAGTTCAGCAAGTTTGGCCCCCGGCTGGTGTGTTTGAACGAGACAGGGGCCGTCCCGGAACCTCCAACCGGGCGAGACGACGCCGAAACTTCCGAGTAGAGATGGATAGGGCGCCCATCCTCACCCGACTCAGGAAGGATTGCCTATGGCACACCTCATATGCGATTTTAACCCGGTGGATCGCATCACCGTGGATACCATTGGACCGCCAGGTCAGCGCGTTTTTCACTTACAGGCCAGCCAGGGGGCTCAGGTCATCACGCTGGTCTTTGAAAAAGAACAGGCCCGAGCCCTGGCCGCGAGCCTGCTGCAATTGCTGGATCACCTGGAAACGGACCATCCCGAAGACCAACGGGAGGTAGAAGCGATCTTGTCCACACAAATGAGCTTCCTGCCCCCTGCTGAATCCGAATTTCGCATCGGGCAGATGGGCATCGGCTTCGACGAGACCAGCGGCTACGTCGTCGTCATTGCCTACGAACTGACCAGGGAGGAAGGTCAAGACATCGGCGTGGCTCGCTTTTGGGCCACGCGGGAGCAGGCTCGCGCCCTGGCTCAATACTCACTAGAAGTGGTGGAGGCTGGCCGGCCTTCCTGCCCTCTCTGCGGTGAGCCGATGGATCCAGATGGCCATTTTTGCCCACGGGGCAACGGGCACGGCAAAATGACCGAGATTTCAGACCTGGACTTTAGAGAGTGACGCACACAGTTCGCGACGCCCAATCAACAAGCCAGTCGCCAGACGGAGGCGTATCAAGAAGCACAAAACAGGTGCCCCTCGAGCGTATCCTGACCTTGCTGGCCGAAGGTGAGATGGAACTGCTGGGCCTCTTGCCCGGCAGTTCAAACTATACTTTCCTGGCTCACTTGTCTGGCGACGACCTTGAAACCAGTGCCGTATACAAGCCCCAACGCGGCGAGCGCCCCCTGTGGGACTTTGCCGACGGCACCCTGTGCCTGCGCGAGATGGCTGCTTTCCTGCTGAGCCAGATGCTGGGCTGGCCACGAGTTCCACCCACCGTGCTGCGCCAAGGGCCCCATGGTCTGGGCGCCGTCCAGCTTTACGTGGAGGCCGACCCCGACGTACACTACCTCACCTTTGCCCAGGAACGTCCCGCCGAGGGACAGCGCATCGCCCTGTTTGACTTTGTCGCCAACAACGCCGACCGCAAAAGCGGCCATTGCCTGCTGGACAGTACCAACCGCGTGTGGTGCATCGATCACGGCATCACCTTCCACACTGACTACAAACTGCGCACCGTCATCTGGGAATTCGCCGGACAGCCCATTCCCGCGTCACTGCTTGGCGACCTCCACACTCTCCAATCGCGCCTAACTCAAACAGGCCCAGAGACCGAGGCTCTGGCCCGCCTCCTGTCTCCTCGCGAAGTAGACGCTCTGCGCCAGCGCCTGGACTATCTGCTGGCGACAAAAACTTTCCCCGAACCCGGCCCCTACCGGGCCATCCCCTGGCCGCCGGTTTAGCGCACGAGGCAGACAGATCAGGCATGAAATTGACAATGTGCCTGCACAGAAATTGACGAAAAATAGCAATGGATGTATAATATCTGTTAAGGATGTCATTGTCTCACAAGGACAGGTGCTTCGAGTAAAGCCATGCTTCCGTACACGACGATCCGACTGAACGTTATCCCTGGCAACCTAGTCCCTATCCCAGTCTCACGGCCTGGATAGGTCGATTCGTCTACCTGTTCGTCTCACTGACCCAGACCAGCTTTCCAGGCCATACCCCGGAAGGCTGGTTTTCTCTTTTCCCATTGGCCAAGACATCCATTTCCAGGTTAGGCCATTTACCAACCCAAGGAGGCTCCCATGCGAATGTCCCGGCTCTTTGGCAATACCCTACGCGAAAACCCGGCTGACGCCGAAATGCCCAGCCACCAACTGCTGATGCGCGCCGGTATGATCCGCCCCCTGGCGGCCGGCATTTACAGCTATCTGCCTTTGGGCTGGCGCGTCCTGCGCAAGATCGAGGCGATCATGCGCCAGGAAATGGAAGCCATTGGCGCCCAGGATATGATGATGCCCGTCATCCACCCGGCCGAACTGTGGCAGGCCACTGGCCGCTGGCAGAGCATTGGGCCGGACATGGGACGCCTGCACGACCGCGCCGGTCGCGACCTGGTTCTGGCCATGACCCACGAAGAAGTCGTGGCTGCCCTGGCCCGCCACGAAATTCAATCGTACCGCCAACTGCCCCGCATCCTCTTTCACATCCAGACCAAGTTCCGCGACGAACCGCGTGCCCGAGGTGGACTGATCCGCGTACGCGAGTTCACCATGAAAGACGCCTACTCTCTCGACGCCGACTTTGAAGGACTGGACATCGCCTACCGAAAAATGCATGAAGCTTATGTCAATATATTTCGACACTGCGATGTTGAAACCCTGGCCGTGCAGGCTGACGTGGGCCAGATGGGCGGTTCCGCCTCGCAAGAATTCATTGTCCTCAACAACCATGGCGAAGACACCCTTATTCTCTGCCCTGCCTGTGGCTACGCGGCCAACGCCGAGCGGGCGACCTTTGCCAGGCCGGAGGTGGACCGCCCCCCACAGGGCGACGTGGAAGAGATGGCCACCCCTGGTTGCAAGACGATTGCCGACGTGGCCTCCTTCGTCGGCGTGCCCACGCACCAGACCCTCAAGGCCGTCTTTTACGTCACCGGCGACACCCATGAATTCATTTTCGTCGTCATCCGGGGCGATCTGGACGTGAACGAGACCAAGTTGCGCAACCTTCTGGGCGGAGGGGAACTGCACCCGGCAACCGATGAAGATATTTTGGCCGTCGGCGCCGTGCCCGGCTACGCCTCGCCGCGCGGCCTGACGGGTGTGCGGGTGATCGCCGACGAGTCGGTGCTATCGGGGGGCAATTTCGTCGCCGGGGCCAACCGGGAAGGCTACCACCTGCTCAACGCCAACTATCCCCGCGACTTTCAGGCAGAGATCGTGGCCGACATCGCCCTGGCCCGCGCCGACGATGCCTGCGCCACGTGCGGCGCTGCTCTGACCGACAGGCGTGGCATCGAGATAGGCCACCTGTTCAAGCTGGGCACCCGCTACAGCGAGGCCCTGGGGGCGACCTACCTGGACACCGATGGCCAGGCCCACCCGATCGTCATGGGCTCATACGGTATTGGGACCGGACGGCTCATGGCTGTCATCGTCGAGCAGCACCACGACGAGCACGGCATCATCTGGCCGGTCAAAGTCGCACCCTACGCCGTGCACCTGGTCAACCTGGGTCGGGGCACTGGCGACAAAGTGACACACACAGCCGAGGCCCTATACGACGATCTGTTGACCCAGGGATTGGAAGTGCTGTACGACGACCGTAACGAGCGGCCCGGTGTCAAGTTCAACGACGCTGACCTCATCGGCCTGCCGGTGCGCGTTACCACGAGTCGCCGCAGCCTGGATCAGGGGGGCGTCGAAGTCAAGCGCCGCGATGCCGACGAGCGCACGGTCATCCCGCTCGACGCCCTGTCGGTGGAAATCCTTCGCCTGTTAAAAGGTTGACATATCATGCCAATCGGTGTATACTGAGGTATCGCCAGACTTTCAAATCGGCAGAATATGGAGGTGTGGAATCAGATCGAGGGCATGGTGAAAATTCTGACAGTGAGTGACGTAGGAACACGTCGCCGTTCATCACTTCCAACCGCGCAATACCTGGACACCATCCGGGAGAACGAAGAGCATGCGGCCTGAGACAAAACAGTCAAAGAACGAACGCGTCATTGCGGTCTTTGGTGGTTCCGCGCCAACTGAAGGCAGCACTGGCTACGAAGAAGCGCGCCTCGTGGGGCGACTGCTCGCCCAAGCAGGCTTTACCGTGATGAACGGTGGCTACATGGGTACTATGGAAGCGGTCAGCCGCGGAGCCAAAGAGGCCGGCGGGCATACCCTGGGCATTACCAACGCGGCCCCTTTCTGGAGGGACTTGCAACCCAATCCATGGATTGACCGCGAAGAAAAAGCCTCAGACCTGCTGTCGCGTCTACGACGACTGACCCTGGCCGACGGATTTCTCGTCCTCAAAGGCAGCGTCGGCACCCTGACAGAGCTTGCGCTGACGTGGAGCCTGATGCAGACGCAGGCGATTCCACGTGTGCCCTTTGTTTTGCTTGGCTCGCATTGGCAACGCGTCTTGGATGTTTTTGTCACCAACAGCTATGCCCGTCCAACAGACTTGGCGATGATCCAGGTAGCTGATACACCAGAAGAAGCCGTAGAGTTGTTAACCCAGGGGGGGAAGGGGAGGTAAACATGTCAACACAATTAGCCGCTATCTATTCTCAGCCGTTGGTTGCCCTGCTGACAGAGGGACAGGCGCCAGTGGACCGGATCGTTGTCTACCCGTGGCATACAGAGGCACAGATCCGCGACGCCCAGTCGCACCGTCCGCTACTGTTGCATGGCATGCCGTCACCGTTCTCCCTCAACCAGCCCGACCCGTTCGACAAAGCCGTGATGGCCCAGACACAAAGTCTGCTTGCCCTGACCGATTCGCCATGGCTTTCGACAAGCTTTGGCCCCAGTGTCGAAAGGTTCGAGTGCAATGGAAAAATCATCCCGCTCTCAGAGACCCAGACTCGAAGCCAGGTTTACCTGAACACCTGTCGCAACGCTGCCCGGCTCAAGCAATGGCTATCGGTGCCACTGCTCCTGAAAAACCTGGACTACCATCTCAACGGCGCCTACGAGCATGTCTGCGAACCGTCTTTCATCATCGCCGTGCTGAACACGGTGGACTGCGGCTTCCTGCTAGACGTCGCCCATGCGAGGATGAGCGCCCATAACCTGGGTCTTGACGAGAAACAGTATCTTCGCTCGCTGCCGCTATACCGCGTGCGCGAGGTTCAGGTCAGCGCTCCTCGTTTTCAGGACAGCACAATGACGGACGCCTGTGAGCCGCTGCAAGAAGAGGATTGGGAGGCTCTGGCCTTTGTCCTGGCCCGTTCGAAACCAGAGGTGGTGACCCTGAAAGTCACAAAGGACAAAGACCAATTGCACGATCAACTTCAGCGACTACGCAATATGCTATAGTTAGCAACCCGTTCATTGCATCGTGCACGACCTGCAACCCAGAACACGTGGAGGAAAAGACCCATGTCCGAACGAGTGACGCCTCAAAGCCAGGATTATGCAGGCTGGTACAACGACATCGTCCAGAAAGCAGAGTTGGCCGACTATTCCCCGGTGCGAGGCTGCATGGTGATCATGCCGTACGGTTACACGCTGTGGGAAAATATCCAGGCTGGATTGGACCGTCGCTTCAAAGAGACCGACCATGTCAACGCCTACTTTCCTCTCTTTATCCCGGAGAGCTTTATCAAGAGAGAAGCCGAGCACGTGGAGGGTTTTGCACCAGAGCTGGCCGTGGTCACTCACGGCGGCGGCAAAAAGCTGGAAGAACCACTCATCGTGCGCCCTACCTCGGAGACGATCATCGGTCACATGTACGCCAAGTGGATCCGCAGCTACCGTGACCTGCCCCTGCTCATCAACCAGTGGGCCAACGTCGTCCGTTGGGAAATGCGCACCCGGCTGTTCCTCCGCACCACCGAGTTCCTGTGGCAGGAGGGGCACACCGCCCACGCCACCGCCCAGGAGGCGAAGGAAGAAACGCGGCGTATGCTGGAGGTCTATGCTGACTTTGCTATCAACGATGCTGCTATCCCGGTCGTCAAGGGGCGCAAGTCGGACAGTGAAAAGTTTGCCGGGGCTATCACGAGCTACACCATCGAGGCCATGATGGGCAACAAATGGGCCCTGCAATCGGGCACCTCCCATTTTCTGGGCCAGAACTTTGCCAAAGCTTTCGACATCAAATTCTTGGACGAAAACAACCAGTTGCAGCACGTCTGGACGACGAGCTGGGGCCTGAGCACCCGCATGGTCGGCGCCATCATCATGGCCCACGGTGACGACCAGGGCCTGGTGCTACCCCCGGTGTTGGCTCCTCACCAGGTCGTCGTCGTCCCCATCTGGCGCAAGACTGAACAAAAGGGTGCTGTGCTGGAAGCCGTGGAAACCATCAAGGCCGCCCTGGCCGGCGCGGGGATTCGCTTCCACATAGATGCTCGCGAAGGGCAGACACCCGGTTGGAAGTTCAATCACTGGGAGATGAAAGGTGTACCGCTGCGCATTGAACTTGGCCCACGCGATGTGACGCAAGGCCAGGTCGTCTTTGCCCGGCGCGACGTTCCTGGCAGGGAGGGCAAATCTGCCGCACCCCTGGCCGGGCTCGCCCAGGCTGCGTCCAACATGCTGACGGAGATACAGGCCAACATGCTGGCCCAGGCGACCCACTTCCGCGACAAAAACACCCACGAGGCAAAAGACTTTGAAGCGCTAAAGGCTATCACCAGCGACGGCTGGGCGCTAGCCTGGTGGTGCGGCGACACAGCATGTGAGGCGGACATCAAAGAGCGCGTCCGCGAGGAGGCGGGTATTCCCATCACCACCCGTTGTATCCCCTTAGATCAGCCTGGCGGCAAGGGCATGTGTGTCGGTTGTGGCACACAAGCGACGGAAAAGGCTATCTTTGGCCGGGCGTACTGACCGCCGACTCGCGCCGTCCCTTTTCAGGGCACGAGTGCCGTCTGAAGTAGGTAGGGAAAAGGCCGACCATCCTTCCTCCACGGAGAGATGTCGGCTTTTGTTCTTGGACAGGTGCCTTGCTCTGGCTGCCTGGTCTGTCAAAGGCAAAGGGGCACATAACGACACCGTCTTGAGACTCGTCCGACAATTCGGATCGACATGAAGGGAGAATGGTCATGCGACGCACGTTTCTAATCGTCCTGCTCGTCACTTTGTTGCTTGGAGTAACGACCTCGACAGCCTGGGCAGCGCCGTTAACCGAGGAATCCGCTACTCTCGACTCCCTAGGAGAGGCCCTTGGCATGCTAGGGCTCTTTGCGGCAATGATGGCTATTCTGGCAGTCGGTACCGAAATCGTCGTCGATACGATCAAGATACCGCTCGGCTTCAAGAGTAAAGTGAATTATCAGCAGGCGCTGGATAGCCTGGAGAAACTGCTACCTGGTAAACTCGAGAAGATGGAAGTCGGTGCTCAGGCCGAACGCAAGCTTACAGATACCATCGTGGCCATGCGCGAACTGCTGCAACCTGTTGGCGAGGCCCAGCAGTTCCTGGCAAATCTGCAAGAGGGGAAACTCAAAGAGGCATCCGAACAGCTCCGCGGTTGGTTCAAGGACACCGAGGGCACTAACGAACTGGCGACCCATATCGCCAGCAGAGTGACCGATGGACTAACTGGCGTCGTCCACCGGGTCGCACAAGACCTCTCAGTCAGCAGCGACGTCACCCAACAGATAACCGCCGCTCTGCAATCTGTTGTAAAACAGGCTGCCATCGGAATCAGTGGGCAGATTGAGCTCCAGACAGCCGAAGAACTGCTCAGTGACAGCATCAAATTCCTCCAGACACAGACCCCTACCCTTATCGTCGAGTGGATCCGAACCCGGATCGAACTCCTGGCCGATCAAGGCGTTGGTAAGCTGATGGAGACATTTGAAACACAGGTCAAGCCGCAGCTAGAGCAACTGGGGTTGAGTGACGACCAACAGAATCAGCTTCAACAGAAGCTGGCGCAATACCTGGATGGTCTGGAAGCAGGCGCGCTACGGGATATAGATGCCTACCTGAAAGCCCTGCAAGACCTGCTGACCCAGGTGGAAGAACGTCGCGAACGCACCCAGAGTTGGCTACGCAAGTCCTGGTACTGGGTGCGGGAGAGACTCGGCTGGAGAAGCCGTGCACAACTCTATGAGCCCACTCGAGAGCGACAGGTTCCCACGCTCAAAGCCGAAAATGCCGCTGGTTGGGTTATGAAGCGCATGGATCAGCAGCGCGACGAAGAAATGTCTCGTGTGCACTGGCTGCGGCTTATCTCTATTCTGGTCGGTATTGGGCTGGCTTATCTGCTCGAGATCGACACCGCAAACCTGTTGCCCGAACAGCTAGGCACTCTATCCAGCGCGTTAAGCCATTCGGTTGGTGATTATTTCAAGATTTCGACAACTGCCCCAGTCATCGGCCACGTGGGCGCATTCTTCGACCAACTTACGCTGGGTATGATCGTCAGCGGGCTGGCTGCCTCGGCGGGTTCCACTTTCTGGCACGATCAACTGGATCGCCTCCAGGCCACCAAAAAAGTGGCCGGTCAGCTCGCTGAGCTGACAAGCCAGACGCGGCAATCAGGGGCAGGAGAATCCTAGCGCCATCGGAAGGTCCGACTGGCCTGGCGCGATCCGTTTCGCTGGGGAGGCCTGCCAGCCTGGGAGGGAATCACAAATGAGCCATGTCAAATTCCTGGTCGGGGAAAGGGTCTATTTGCGGCCCATAGAGCCACAGGATTTGCCCACCGTCCGCACATGGACCACCGCCCCAGAGATAAGGCGACTGATTGGCGTCACATTACCGGAAAGCCAGGCAAACGCACAGGAATGGCTGGAAGGAGTATACAAGGATAAGAATAGAGTTTGGTTCGTCATTGTTCTTCAAGAGGACGATCGCATCATCGGTGAGGGCGGCTTTCTGCGAATGAACCACTTGTGGCGAAGTTCGGATATCAGCCTCATCCTGGGTGTACAAGATGCCTGGGGAAAGGGATATGGCACCGAAGCCATGCACTTGATGCTTGATTACGGATTCGGCGCGCTAAACCTGCATCGGATTTCGCTCGGCGTCTTTGATTTCAACTCGAGAGCCATACGTCATTATGAGAAGATGGGGTTCAAAAAAGAGGGCCTGCTACGGGATGGGTACTACTGTGATCATCATTACCACGACGTCATCCTGATGAGCATTTTGGAGAACGAGTTTCCCAAACCCCAATCATAATGCGCAGTTTGGAACCCCTCGAGGATTTATCTGCAATGGGACTGCAATCCGGAGGTAAGAACACAAGAATCTATGGCTGATCCCACACAACGAACCTTTGGTCTCGTAGATCTGGCCTTGCTGGCCATGGCCGCCATCTGGGGAGCCAACTTTGGCATCATCAAGATCGCTTTGGAAACTGTGTCGCCACTGGCCTTCAACGCCGTCCGTTTCACCGCTGCCACGGCCATCGTGCTGCTGGCCACCCGAATCGCCGGCCAGGACTGGCGTGTGGACAGACACGATGCGAGGCAATTGGTGATCCTGGGACTGGTGGGAAACACGGTCTACCAACTCTTGTTCATCAGCGGCATTGCCCACACGACCGCTGGCAACTCTGCGCTGATGTTGGGCGGCACACCGGTGTACGTCTCGCTCATCGGCGTGGCGACAGGCATGGAGCGATTGCGTTGGCGCGGTTGGCTCGGCTGCCTGATGGCCTTTGGCGGCATCATCCTGATCGTGGTCGGTTCCAACCAGGCCGTTGAGGTAGGAGGCGAATCGTTGTTCGGTTCGCTGCTGGTGCTTTGCGGCGCGGTGGCCTGGGCCGTGTACACGGTGCTATCCCGATCTCTGCTGCGACGCCACTCGTCTCTAAAGGTCACGGGACTGTCCATGTTGGCCGGCATGCCAGCCCTTCTCCTGGCGGCGGTGCCACAATGTCGGACGCAGAATTGGGCCGCTGTGCCGTGGCAAGGCTGGCTGGGACTGGCCTATTCGGCCGTGTTGGCCCTCGGCGTGGCGTATGTCGCCTGGAACGCAGGCGTCAAGGTAGTGGGCAGCGCGCGCACAGCCATCTATAGCAACCTCACGCCCGTGATCGCCATGATCGTCGGCTGGCTGTGGTTGGGAGAGCATCTTGGCTGGCTCAAAATCGCCGGTGCAGCCATCATCGTGGCGGGTGTCTTTTTGACACGGCAGGGCGTGGCCCCAGCCACCAGAAGCACCACGTAGAAGCGATGTGCGGCGCGTTTCCACCAGGCGCCGCAGACGTAAAAACGGGAGAGCGACAGGCATCGAATCCGTCGCTCTCCCACGCGTAGCGGTGCGAACCGTCAGCGCGAAATGTTGTAAAAAGCACTCATGCCCGCATACACAGCCGCATCGCCCAATTCCTCCTCGATGCGGAGCAACTGGTTGAACTTGGCTACCCGGTCAGAGCGGCACGGTGCACCCGTCTTGATCTGACCCGTATTCAACGCCACCACCAGATCGGCGATGGTCGCATCCTCCGTCTCGCCGGAGCGATGCGAGACGACGCTCGTCCAGCCAGCGCGCTTGGCCATCTCTACGGCGGCGATTGCCTCGGTCAGGGTGCCGATCTGGTTCACCTTGCACAGCAGGCTATTGCACGCCTTGTCTTGGATCGCCTTCTTCACTCGCTTGACGTTGGTCACGAGCAAGTCGTCGCCGACGATCTGCACCCTGTCCCCCACCCGCTCCATCAGCAGCTTCCAGTCATCCCAGTCATCCTCGGCCAGCCCATCTTCGATAGAGATGATCGGATACCGCTCTGTCCAGTCCACAAAGAACTCGACCATCTGCTCACCGGTGAGACGGCGACCCTCCTTCTTGAGATTGTAGGTCACGCCATCCTCAAAAATCTCGCTGGCCGCCGGATCCAGGGCGATGAAAACATCTTTGCCCGCTTTGTAACCAGCCCGCTCGATGGCCTGCAAGATGACCTCAACCGCCTCCTCGTTAGAGCCCAGGCTGGGTGCAAAGCCACCCTCGTCGCCAACGTTGGTGCTGTAGCCCTTGCCCTTCAGTACCGCCTTGAGGGCATGATAGGTCTCAGCGCCCCAGCGCAATGCTTCGGCAAAGGTGGGTGCACCCACCGGCATGACCATGAACTCTTGCAGGTCGGTGCTATCCAGAGCGTGCTTGCCACCGTTCAGAATGTTCATCATCGGCACCGGCAAGGTGCGAGCGCTCGTCCCACCGATGTAGCGATAGAGTGGCACACCGGCCCACTGCGCCGCCGCCTTGGCCACCGCCAGGCTCACACCCAGCGTGGCATTGGCCCCCAACTTGCCCTTATTTGGCGTACCATCAAGCTCAATGAGCATCTCATCAATGCCGGTCTGCGCGGTGGCATCCCACCCGATCAGCTCCTCGGCAATGGTCGCGTTGACGTTTTCGACCGCCTGCAACACGCCCTTGCCACTGTAGCGTTTCTTGTCGCCATCGCGCAGCTCCACCGCCTCGTGCACACCGGTGGACGCGCCAGAAGGCACGGCCGCCCGGCCCATCGCGCCGCTGATCAACGCCACGTCCACTTCAACCGTGGGGTTTCCACGCGAGTCCAAAATCTCCCTGGCAAAAACCTCTTCAATAATAGACATTCTAACTCTCCCTATGACATGCAAGCTAGAGAAATTCCAGAAATGATTAGGGTGTGTTTCATTTCAGTTGAGGCGGAAAGGTGCAACGCACTTTGGGGCTCGCAAAACGTTCCAAAACACCGGAAAATGCTTCCTTTTGGCATACAAGCAAGTGCGTTGCACCTCAAGCCAACTCATTTGAAACGCACCCAAATGATTACCGTAA
>Ga0180437_10006783_pt1 | contig 15135 bp, 13 predicted proteins | sample SS_ome_4_FD_132410 | JGI IMG/M metagenome (GOLD analysis project Ga0180437, IMG submission 132410) | Hypersaline lake sediment archaeal communities from the Salton Sea, California, USA - SS_3_D_1 metaG | ecosystem: Environmental > Aquatic > Non-marine Saline and Alkaline > Hypersaline >...
AAAACACCCGACTGAAAGCAAAGAGGACCCCAGGTCGCTCCAAACCCCGAATTGAGCGCCCCGACGAGATCTGGGGGATAGATATGACCAAGTCATGACCGACGAAGGCTCGAGCTGCCTAGTGATCGTTTTAGACTGGTACAGCAACAAATTCGTAGGGCATCAACTGTCGAGCCTGAGCCGAGCAGGAGAATGGCTCGAAGCCCTCGAAGAAGGGCTAGGAAATCAGTTCAAAAATGGGGTAAAGGGAGGGGGCGCCTGAAGCTAATATCGGACAATGGCTGTCAACCAACATCGAAAAGGTTCATGAAGGCATGCCACCGCCTAGGGGTAGAGCAGATCTTCACGAGCTACAACAACCCCAAGGCCATTGTCGAGACAGAAAGGATGATGAGAACGATCAAAGAAGAACATCTCTGGCTCAGAAAATGGACGGAAAAAAAACGAGGCCGAACAAGCCCTGAAAGAGTGGATCAGCCGGTATAATAAAAGCTATTTGCACTCAGAGCATTGTTACCGCCCTCCGGTCTGGGCTGAGCAAAATTATAGGAGGAAAGTGCTGCATGACTCCATCTCAAAAGCCAGAATCAAGTCTCCGTAAAAAAGTGCTTGCTAAACGGGGAGCAGTACATTAGTGTTCGAACACATTACTAGCAGGAATTTTTTTGATGCACCGTCCTGAAACCAGGGGGCTCCTAAAATAGTATCAGAAACAAGCAAAAACAATTAACTCATCGGATTGCACAAACTTTAAATTTAAGGAGTCTGGATGAAACTTATTAATAAGATTCTTTTTTTTGCATTTATATTGCAATTTTCGATTGTTTCAAACGAAGACAAAAATAATTCCTCAATTTTGTTTATTAGCACGCCTCGATCAGGTAATCATTGGCTTTCATACTGTATAACAACTTTAAGTGGTCATCGAGTAGTGTATGAAACACGTTCCCGCACAGATGCTGTATACTCTGATCAAGTTGCTTCGATCAAGACAGACCATATTGTAAACCCCAGAATTTTCCAGGAACACCACGAAAAACTCATTGTCTTAACGAGGAACCATCTAGACTCATTATTACGAATTCACGGAACCTTTCCTCGCTGTATTAGTTTTCTCAAAACACTGATTGGATTTAAAAATAGAATTTCTTATTTTCAATATCCTCTATATCTCAATGAGCGCATTCTAACCCATGGCCCTAAAGAAGCAAAGAAGTGGTCATTTTTATATGAGCAACTAGCAGTTTATGATTTATGGGAAAGTGATAAAATTCTCATCTATTACGAAGAGCTAATTTCAGAACCTCGCAAGACACTAGAAAAATTAATGTTGTTTCTAAATGAGTCTGACTGGCCAATTGACGACTTTATTGAAGAAATAGAATCTCATAAGCAGCTCGTTCGGAATTTTTATAATTCTAAAATAATTGGCAAGTGTCAATCTAATGGAAATACAATACATCCATATTCAAAAAATCTGACTCCTGATCAGATTGAACAGATCAACTCTCTTCTCGAAGAGTTGGATCCGCTATTATTTAACAAATACTTAAAGGATTGCAAGTATAACAGGAGAATTTGATCGTTAGTATTTTGTTGTATTTTTTTAAATTAAAAAATCGATTGCTATTAACAAAGAACAAAACGGTGGCATTCTCTAATTGCATATATGTGGATCCAGGGTCATTACACAACGCTCTATGGACTGGCAAGCACAGCTTTGAAAAATTAAAAAACATAAACATGAATTCTTTAGCTTCAAAACAAAAAGAACTCGTTTATTCCTCACCCCAAACGTAAGTTGAGATAGTATAACAAAGTATACTGCTCTTGACCTTGCCCCTTTTGTAAATTAAAGCGAGCTTCTGTGTTTTTTCGCGTTGATTTATGGTGAGGAAGTCATTCCATAAATGTTTGGGTCATTTGGATCGAATATGAAAGAATATCCAATTGCATTCTCGAGTTCCTCATCTAAATATTTATTGATGTACAAAAGATCTTGCGTACTTATGGGAGGGTATTGTTTTTGAACATATGGTTTTTTTTCTAAACCTTTATAACTTGTGATTGTTATTGTCGGGTTTCGAACTACTAAATCGAATGCTGAAGCGATTTCGGTTAGCACTTCTTCAGGAGAAGATGAAATGCTTTCATACTGAATTATATAGAAGTTTTTCACTTTTGCGGCTACATCAAGCATCATTTTAATTTTCGCAGCGCGGAGTTGCATTGGATTCTCAAAGGGTTTTCCTGTCAGCGAATTCATGTCGAGAAAAGGATTGATTTCACGCTGTTTCTGGATGCTTTTGAGATCTGCCTTCAGTTTCCAGGGGGTCCTTATAAATTTAGATAGCGAAAGATTTCGCAACTCACGACTTGCTCCGTTTGGCTTCCCTCTTAATGAGCGAAGCCAATCATAGGGGTTTCTAAAAAGAAAAATAAACAACGTGTCATCGGATCCTTCTAAAGTATATAAATGCTCTGGTCCTCCCCACTTAGAAAGGGGAACATTATAATCAGGAGGAAAATGCCTGTGCCCAAAAATGAATTCGGGGTTGCGAAAAGAGTTGCCTTCTCGAGTAATTAAATTTTTCCATAAAAGGTAATGAGTAAACGTTGACCCTGAGCATCTTTCTGAAAACAGCTTAATTCTTTGTATTTTCGTGGTCGGGTCACGATGAAAATTTATGCAAAATTCCTCCTTGTTGCAATGGCCTTGATGGGCAAATATAAAAAATAGGCAGAAAAAAATAATCGTTTTCATATTCGTAATATCCTTGTATGAGGCTTTTTGTGTTGTTGTTAAAAAAGATTTGCGCTGGGGCGTAGAAAAGTAAATTTCACTAAAATTTAATCGGAAAGTTAATATTTTCGCTGATAGAAGAAGTATCCGGCGTCTTTCCTCTGTTGTTTTGTCGATAATGAGTCAGGTTCGTTTGGCTTTGCCCTTCCGAATAATTTTTTAGAGTGGTTGCAATACAGAAGGTGTCGGAGTTCTGGCTGATTTATAATTGCACTTAAAACAAATTCTTCAGGAAAGCATGAAAGAAAAGGCAGCCCAATTCGAACCATTTGGTAGTACTGATCTATGATTTTTTTGGCACTGTCTGCATCCATTTTTAACCCGAATACGATTGTGACTACATGTGGATTTTTAATAACATCCACTCCTGTTAAACTTTTCAAGAGCTTCCGTGTTTCAGGAAAGATTAAGTTACTTCTATAGTTTGAAATTGGGACAGAAAGAAAAGCTGCCTCATGAAGTTCGAGTGTTTCGAATATTGGAGTTGGGTCATTGATGGGTAAGCAAGCTGAATCAATCCATAGAACGCTTGAAAAGCCGAGTTTTGCTGCTTCAAGCATCATAAAGATTTTAAAAGCGTATGGAACCCCAGCATAACGGATTTCTTTTCCTGTAGGATTAGGAAATCCGCCTTTGAAAATGTAAAAATAGCCATTAAAACCGGTTTTTTCTAAGGCTGCCAAAATTGTTGAGGACATTCGAGCTCGACTTTTTTGCTTTGGTCCTAGTTTAGCGCAGTTGTCAAATGGGACACAGCAGACAATACAGTTTTTACCGCCATGCCCTACTTGAATTAGATCTTTTACTGGGTAACAATCCTTTTCTGGGTTGATGAGTGTTTGTCTGAGTCCTCTCGTGCAGCGGACCCAGAATTGTTTCAGTGATTTAAAGCTAGGAGGCGGAGTAGTCGGGTAGAGACCTTCGAGGAGAGTATCTATATTGATTTCCTTCAACTTTGCTTGGATCGCAATATAGTCTTCAGTACTAAGTTCTATTTTCTCTTCAGCTTCAATTTCGAAGGGATTTCCTGAATACGCAAATTCTGATGTATTCAAAAAAAGCGATAGAGTAAAAAATATTAGTTTCTTTGATAAACTCCTCATAAAAACTATGCTCTCCTATTTTCAAATTTGAATGGCCATATAGCTAACATCTTTAGGAGGTTGGTGAAATCCCTGAATATGAAAAAGTCTCATAGCAAAAAGCTTGCTTTTTGCGAGATTTCGCGTGCAATACGTATTAAACAGCATATAGGAAAATTGGTTACCGCGGTGAGTCGAATATGCAATTTCGATTCCTTAAGGGCTTTATCTGATGTCAGGGAGCAGGTCAATCTTGGATAGCTCGAATGGATTAGAAATTTAATTTTCACTGTCTCGAACCATCACGATTTGGTAGCCTTTTTGAGCAATCTTCCATCCTCGATCTTGTAGATATTTCACTACTAAATACCCTTTTCCTCCATGAGGCAGGTCGCAGTCATCGATCATCACAATACTATTTGTTGTGAGTTTGGAGTATGCTGCTTCTATTTCTAACAGGTGGTGCATTTGACTTGGCAGAGGGTCATTTTTTTTGAAGCCGAAACTGTCTAAATACAAAAAGTCAATCGAACCATCAAACTGTCTTAAAAAATCAACGGAGTCACTCTGGACGAAAGAAACAAAAACTCCAAGGTTGCCAATAGCTGCCTTTGCATTGGCAAGAGCTTTGGGGCTGATGTCAACTGAATAGACGTACCCATTATTTTGACTCGCCCAATCAGCCCAAATGCATGTTGAACAGCCATCTCCTCTACAATTCTTAGTCCCATGCCGAGCTGTTCCTGTTTCAACGATAATTCGAGCATCTCGGTTTTCCATTTCTTTCAAGACATATTCAAACGTTTTAAATCGTTTATCACTAGGGTCAATTTTGCCCTGTAAAGCTTGGTGGCTGCAAGACTGACACTCGAGTCTTTGGCCAAGAAGGAGGATCATTGCAGTTAACAAAATAGGATGTACTCTCATAAGGATTTCCTTGGTTTTTTCAAATATGCGTATATTCCACTGTTTTTCTATAAAAAACAAGTGTTCTCTTGATCAGTGTCTTTCTATGGAATACCCAATGGAATGTTCTAGGTTTTCGTCTAATTCGCTGTTAATAAAGTCTAAATCGTCAGGGGAAATGGGAGGGTAGCTCTTAGGGTAAAATGGGTTTTTCCTAGCCCTTTATAGGTAGAAATAGGCTGATACACATCTGCTCTTTTTAGGTTAAATATTGTGCAAAATTCGTGGATAAATTTTTGTGGTTCGTTCAAAGCTTTTTCGTACTTAACTATGTAATAGTTGTCTACTCGTTTGGGGATTTCAAGAAATAAGCGGATTTTTGCTGAACGTAGCTTCATTGGGTTTTCATGTGGGCTTTCCGTTGAAGAGTTCATATCTACGAGTCGATTCCATTTTCTATTATTTTGCACAGTTATTTGTTCATTATCCAATTTCCAAGGAGATCGAATAAATTGCGAGAAGGGTAGTTTTCTTAGGGATCGACTTGCGTGATGAGGGGTTCTATTTAGGGATTGTAGCCAGTCATAAGGGTTTCTGAACAAAATAAGAAACACAGTGTTCTCTGATTGTTCGAAAGTATACATTTCTCTTGGTCCATGCCACTCTGAAATTGGCAAATTAAAATCGGGCGGAAAATGTTTTCGTCCGAAGGGACTTTTTGCTAATCGTTTTCCATTGTTGGTAAGTATATTCTTTTTTAGTAGTTTAGTAACATATGTTGAGCCGGAACATCTCTCAGAAAAAATCTGTAAGCACTGAATATTTTCTGTATTTTTGCAATTTGCTTCTATACAGATTAATGGCTCAGATGTTTCTAAATCTATAAAATAAAAAAATATGAAAACAAACAGTAAGATTGGGGTTTTTTTAATAGCTTTCATCTAAAAACAATTTGTGCTTAAGTTTTGCCTTCGTAGTCTAGTATCGTGGTTTCCGGAAGTACTTATTAGCGTATTCATATAGCCTAACATCCAGAGAGTTGAGCTCTTTGACTTGTTCAATTGTTTCATCGCTGATTTTTTGCAAACTGCTCAGTTCTGGTGTATTTGACACTTCTCTCCTTGGAATGCGCTTAGGTAGGCGAAGGCCGAGATCCTTGAACAAACGCCTGACGCCGTTTTCGTAATCGTCCATGAAGATGATAAAATCCATACGTTCCAAATTTTGTATGCAATCCCTTAGCATTTCATCATCATCAAGGGTGATGTCGGAGCAGAGCATTTTACATGTGAAATTGGGGTTTATGGTTAAAGGGTTGAATTTTGCTTTCCGACCTTCGTCTCTATCGACCCGATAACGATAGCGATCATGTGAGAGAACTCGTTCTACTGGGTCTCGAAGAACAGTAAAAATGTACGCTTTATCATATTGAGTGTCTTTTCTTTTAAGAAACCAAATAGGGAAGTGGCCCCAAATCAGCTCATGATCAACATTTGGGTGTGTTTGTATTGCTTCCTCCATGTCCTCTTTTGTTTTGGACTGCCCCGAATATTTGCCTCGAAGCTTCCCTAGGGGATAGATCTCAGATTCTCGAAAATTTGCTTTTAGAAGGTGATAGAGTGTGGTTCCCCCACATTTTGGTGTATGAACAAAAACTATATGCGCTTCGGCAGAGTTAAAGCACATTAGAAGTATGAAAAAAAATAGATGCTTCATGTTCACCTCAGGGTAAGACTATATATGGGATTCGAGACCTTTGTTGTTGACGTAGGTCGGGATTTTTAGGAAGGGATTTTCCACGGAAATGTGTGTTGGCATACTCATAGAGCTGGATATCCAGTGAATTAAGCTGTTTGATTTTTTGAATAGTTTCTTTTGAAACCGACTGGACTGCATGTACGGCTTTTATATTCGTGGAATTGTGATGAGGTATTTCTTGGGGAAGCCCTAGTCCTAACTTTCTAAATACCTCTCTGACTCCATTTTTATAGTCATCCATGAAAATCACATAGTTCATTCTTCTCAAGTTTTGGATGCAATCCTGGAGAAGTTCATTTCCTCCAAGCCTGCAGTCAGAGCAGAACATTTTGCATATGTAGTTAGCTGGTATGACGGACAGATCGGACTCGGCTGGGAGGTTTCTTATTAGCTTTTCGCGTATGTTGTCTCGGTCCTCCGAAAGCACCCGCTCTATCGGGTCTCGCAGGACAGTAAAAATGAATGAGTCATCGTAGTGCGGAGCTTTTTGTTTGAGAAACCAAATTGGAAAATGTCCTCCGATAACTTCATGATTGATAGAAGGATACATTTGGAAAGCCTCTTCCATGCCTTCAGATGTGGTCACGACATGTAGATAATCATCAATTTTAAGAAAAGGATAGATTGAAGAGGTAGGGAAATTTTGTTTGAGTAAATAATGAAGAGTTGTCCCGCCAGTTTTAGGCACGTGCAGGAACACAACATGACCTTCGCATAGCCCGACAGAAAGCAATAAGAGCACTAAGAGATGTTTCATAACGATCATATTAAAGCTCGCGCGGTTTTTTTGAAATCCAATTTGAGGCTGTCGATGCTCAACAAATTCAGATGCCGGTAAAATTTGAAGCATAGTTCAGAGTGAAGTAGGAAATGCGATGTAGTCTGCTCCAAAGCTTTTTTCTACTTTATTTATTCCAGAGATTTAGCAGAAATACTTGGTAGCATACTCGTAGAGTTGGATGTCGAGGGCATTGTCCTCTTTGATCTTGGCGAGTTTTTCGGGAGTGATCGCTTGGAGGTCATGAAGCTCTTGGCTATTCGAGGTATTGCGAGGGCCGATCCGTTTGGGAGGTCGAAGGCCTAGATCTTGAAACATGCCGCGCACTCCATTCTCAAAGTCGTCGAGGAAGATCACGTAGTCCATCTTTTCGAGATTTGCGATACAGTCCTGAAGGAGCTCTTCTCCTTGAAGTGTGCAGTCACTGCAGAGCATCTTGCAGAGAAAGTTTTTTGGGATTGAGTCAAGCTTTGAGCTAGGAGATTTATTGTTCTGGATGTCTACTCTCATCTGAAAACGGTCATGGGAGAGGACTCGTTCTATGGGGTCTCGAAGGATGGTGAAGACATAGGAAGAGTCATAATAGGGGTTTTTCTTCTTGAGAAACCATATGGGAAAGTGTCCTGAAACTAACTCATGATCGATGTCGGGGTGGATTTGAAATGCTAAGTCCATGTCTGCTTGAGTCGTTGACCAGTCGGCAAGACCATTTTGGAGTTTAGGAAGAGGATAAATGTCGGAGTTGGGGTAGTTCTTTTTAAGAAGGTAATGGAGCGTGGTTCCTCCACACTTGGGCATGTGGACAAAGACAACTCGCGCCTCGAGGAGGGAGAAGGAGAGGAGGAAAAGGAGGAGGAATTTTCTCATGCGGGCGATTGTACAGCTTGAAAATATTTTGAGTAAACAGCTTCAGCGCAAGTGGGTGATGGCATACTCGTAGAGCTGGACGTCGAGAGAATTCAGTGCTTCGAGCTTTCGAAGGAGAAGCTTATTTATTCGCTGCCTTTTGTGCAAGTCTTCGGTTTGGCTTGAGTTGGTCACTGGGATGTCTAAAGGAAGTTCTAGACCCATTTGATCGAATAGTTCCTGTACTCCATTGTCAAAATCATCCATGAAGATGATCTTGTCTATTTTCTCTAGGTTTGCAATGGCATTCCTTAGAAGGGCTTCCCCTTTGAGGGTCGGATCAGAGGCGAGCATCAGGCACATGCAATTTCGTGGGATTGCTTCTGGGTTCGATTTTCCCGTCATCCCTGTCCAGGATCGTACGGCGATGTGGTATCTGTCCTGAGACAATACTCGCTTTATTGGATCCCGCAGAATCGTGAAGACGAATGACTGATCAAAGTTGAGGTTTTTCTCTTTGTGAAACCAGATTGGGAAATGACCCATGACTAGCTCATGGTTCATATCTGGATAACGAGTGAATGCCTCTTCCATCCTTCGAACTGAAGTTGCTTCGTGAAGACCTCCAGGTGGTCCTCCTAAATTCAGCGCAGGATAGACGGAAGACTCTGGGTAGTTTTGTCGCAGTAGGTGGAGGAGGGTCATCCCTCCCGTCTTTGGAATGTGGAGAAAGACGACTCGAGCATCGAGGAGAGAGAAGGTAAAGAGAAAAAGTAGTAGTAGTTTTTTCATAGGTGGGTGTGGTGGCGCAAAGGGAGGGTGATCACGAAGGTGGTCCCTTCACCTAGGGTTGAGGTGACGTCGATGGTTCCGTCATGCTGGGTGATGATTTGTTTGACGATGGAAAGGCCAAGGCCTGTTCCGCCAAGTCTGCGGGAATGGGTCTTGTCGACCCGGTAAAACCGCTCGAAGATGTGGGCGAGGTCCTCAGGTGGGATCCCAGGCCCATTGTCGCTGATTTCTAGGCGCACTTCATCTTCTTCTGTACGGCTCACTTTGAGGGTGATCTCAGCAGGTCCATCGGAGTATTTGGCGGCGTTGCCCAGGAGGTTGTTGATGGCGAGCTCGAGGAGGCCGCTGTCGGCGCCGATGGTGAGCTCGTCTTCGGTTTTTTCGATGTGGATCTTTGCATCTGTGTAGACTGACTCGAGGGTGTGTTGGCAACTGTCGAGGATGGTGATGAGGTCGCAGGAATGGAATCGGGACTCGGGGAGGTTCTCGATGTCGGCAAGGATGAGGAGGTCGGAGACGAGGGTCTCCATTCGGACGCAGTTGCGCGAGATCTTCTCGGTGATGTCGGAGAGGAGCTCGGGAGTCATTTTGGGCATCTCTTGAAGCGTTTCGGTGTACCCTTTGATGATGGTGATCGGTGTCCGGAGCTCATGGGAGGCGTTCGCAACGAAGTCTTTTCCCATCTCAAGAACGCGGTAGTGGCTGGTCTTGTCCTGAAGGACGATGATCGCTCCACGGCCATGGGCTTTGGGAGCGGCTACGAGGTCGATGTAAACCTTCTTGTCATTTCCGAAGGAGTGGGAATCGGTCTGAATCGTCCCATGGTCTTGCGACTCGGAGAGGAGGTGTTTGCACTTTTGGAGGAGTTCGGTGTTGGTTTTGTCGTTTTGAGCTTCGAGCGGATGGTTGAGCGTTTGGCGCCTTAGGATGCCGAGGAGTTTGCAGGCAATGAAGTTGATGTAGAGGACGTTCATCTGTTCGTCGACGGCAATGACTCCTTCGCCAAGCGACTCGAGGATCGCTTCTTTTTCATTCCGCTCTTCTTTGAGGCTTTCGATCTGCTCTTGGATCTTTCGCGAGAGGGAGTTGAAGGTGGAGGCGAGTTTCTGGAATTCGTCGTGAGGACCGGTCAGGCGGGTAAGGCGGATCTCGGGAAGCTCGGTTTGCTCTCCTTTCTGGTAGGGTGTGATGGCGGCGGTGATCTCACCAATCGGACGAGATAGACGACTGAAGACGGTCCAGATGATCGCATTGAAGAAGAGGAGGACGGCAAAGGAGTAGATGAGGACGCCAATCTCAAAGGACCGGGCGAGGTCTTGGATCTGGTCATAGGGAAACGCGGTCCGGATGATGTAGTCTTGCCCCTGGAAGGTGAACACTTCGGCCACGTAGGCAAACTTTCTATCGAAGGTGTCGGAGAGGGAGATCGAATAGCCTCTCCCTTTTCGGCGTGCTTCTTCCACATCTTCGTGCTTGGTTGGGTAGTAGGGCTCAAATTTATCTTCGAGGAGCTTTTTGAGATGGGTGTCATAGATCACGAGCCCTTCCTCGTTGATGATGCTGATCCGAAAAAAGGTGTAGTACTGCTGGTTTTGCAGCGTCTTGATGAGTTCTTCTTCGTTGTTGGCGTCCATGAGGAGCTTTTTGAGATCGGTGGTGCTTTCGATGAGAGAGTCTCGCACGAGGAGGGAGGCCATTTTCTCGACAAAGGGAAATAGAGCGGCAAAAAAGGTGAGGAAGAGGACGATCTGGGTGAGGATGATTTTTTTTCGGAAGCTCATCTCACTAAACATTTTTGCCCCCCGTCACTCGATAGGTGGTGACTTCTTTGTCGAATCCTTTGAGCTGGACCGGTGGAAGCTCTTCTACGGTGATGTTCTCTCGGACATGGGGCTCGGCTAGGGTCCCTTCGGAGATACGTACTTCCATCGCTTCGGCTGCGGAGCAGAGGCGGGCGGCGAGGTTGACGTTGCTTCCGATCACGGTGTAGTTCAGTCGGTTCTCGGCTCCCATGTTCCCCACTAGGACATCACCTGTGTGGATCCCGATCCCCATTTCGACGGGAGATTCTCCTTTAGCCTGTCGTTCTTGATTCCATTTTTTGAGTGCTTCTACCATTTTAAGGCCACTTTGGACAGCTTTGAGGGCGCTGTCTTCCGATGCAATTGGTGCACCATAGAGGGCCATCACTTCATCGCCTACATATTTGTCGATCACTCCACCAAACTCATCGACGAGATGGGAGATGAGGGTCATGCAGTTGTTGAGGAGCTCAACCACTTTTTCGGGAGACATGCCGGCAGACATTGCAGTGAACCCACGGATATCGGCAAAGAGGACGGTCACTTTTTTCGTTTCTCCGCCAAGGTGGATGTTCCCCTGGGTGATCTCTTGGGCGATCTCGGGGGAGACCACTTTGTTGAGCACACCTTTCACTTTCTCTTTTTCTCTGAGCCCGATGACCATCTCGTTGAAGGAGTGACAGAGAGAGGCGATCTCATCTTTTCTATTTTTGGTTGCGTCGGGCAGTTCGATCCCTTCGAGTTTCCCTGCGGCAACATCTTCGGTTACCTGGGCAAGGGAGGTGATCGGGCGGGTGATTTTCCTGGCGACAAAGTGGAGAGAGATCAAGACGAGGGCGAGGCCGAGGAGGGAGATGGTTCGCATGTTGAAGGCCACCTTATCGATCACCTCGCGGCTCCCTTCATCGAGTGAGTTGATGAGGGCAAAAGCTTCTTTCTCGGGCTCCAAGATGATGAAGTGGAGGTCTAAGTCGTCGAACGGAGTGATATGAAGGAAGTAATAGGACTCTTTTCCCCATTGGATAATTCCAGTTTTTTTAGTGAGGATTTCCTTTTCGAAGGGCATGTGCTCTTTGGGATTTGAAATTTTTCGCGCATCTTCTGTCAAGGCGACCACAACTTCATTTTGATGGACGATGAACCCGATTTGGTGGACGGAGAGGACCAGATCTTCGAGAAGAGAGTCGACGTCGATCCCGACAGTTAGAAAACCCTCTCTTTTTTTAGTGGTTGGATTAATCAGCTCAAGGGCATTCCCCACAAATACACGCTCTAGAGCAGCGTCGGCGATCACGGCTATCGAGCTTGCAATATCTGGGCACTCTGTGAAGGGAGGGTGGTCTTGAAAGTACTTATCATCATCATAGATTTTGTGTTGAAAAAAAGCTTTCTCTGTCAAGAGGGCATTCCCAGAAAAAAATCCCTTAGAAAAGCGGGCAATTCCTTTTGGAGCTGTCGGGGAAAAAAGGCTGTCTCCAAATTCGGCATCAGGAAAAAGGCTTCCTAAAGAAGAGATCATCATTGCCTGATCTCCCCTTTGCATGAGTTGGATGATCCGCGTGTTGAGCTCGTGTCCTTCATCCGTTAAGCAGTGGATGCCCGACTCTGGAGACTCGCCGGAAAAGTGCTTTACATGGGACTTGCTGGCAAGGTCTTTTGTGATCCAGTCTGGAGAAGAGTAAAACTGTTGCCTTTTTTTAAGGTAGTCGGAAGCATAGGTTACGTTTTTGACAAAGCTGCTTAAATCAACACCATCCTCGACGGTTTCCTCAGCTTCGGATCTGACCGGGGTGGCCTTGAAATCCAGAAGGGCTTTCGGGTCAAAAAGAACTAGGAGTCCCCAGTCGATTTCCAGGAGCTCATCCACTAGATAGGAAAGGCTCCTTTTTTCGTCAGGATCAGGGACAAAGCGGACCCCGATGAGAGGCTTTTCATGGTTTGGATCATCTTGGAGAACGACCCAAGAAAGGTTTTTGTCGATCGGCACTTCATTGGCATCGCCCATGGGAAAGGCGATGGGAATGAGAAGAGACGTGAGCTCTCCATTTTTTGTTGTTTGGATCAGATCGATCCAGCGATCGTTTTTAAAGAGGAAGGAGCTGTGAGCAACTGCGGCTAGTTCGGTGTTTTCGGCTTCTAGGAAGAGTTGATACCCTAGCCTCGGGTCTCGAGAAATCCTGAGAAGAAGGGAGTCGATCTCTGCCTGATCTCGGCTCAGAGCAACATGGAGGAACTTGTCTATCCCGTCCCGCTTTTTCTCGTTGGCCTGCAAGATTTCTTTTCGAAGCGCCTCTTCAGCTTCGGTCAAATTCTTGTCGGTTGAATAGGTCTCAAAGATGAGGGAGATCCCAAACGCGAGAAAAAAGATAAGCCCTACATAGAGGAAAAGGCGGGTTCGAAGTCTCATTTATTTATCTATCTTCTGGGTAGAGGTTTGTATACCCTTTTGGGGTGATCACTATAGTGTCTTCATACCGCACCCCTCCCTTTCCAGGCAAATAGAGTCCTGGCTCGATCGTGATGGCCATTCCCGCTTCTAGGGTTAGGTTCCGATCGGGGCCGGTCGAATTGATCCTAGGATACTCGTGCACTTCGAGACCAATCCCGTGCCCCAGGCCATGGATAAAATACTCCTCTAGATCAGCGCTGCGCATCACTCGGCGCGCTGCCTGATCGAGCTCTTTGAGGCGGACACCTGGCCTGCATTTGGCAAGTGCCATCCTCTGCGCCGCTTTGTTGATCTCAAACAGATGGGAGATCTTCGGATCGGGCTTGCCAACAAAGCAGACCCGGGTCATGTCGGAGCAATACCCCCCTAGCACAACGCCCAGATCGAAGAGGACCACATCGTTGACTTTGAGCTTGTTTTTCCCGGGATGATGATGAGGGAGGGCTGTGTTTTTGCCAAAGGCAACGATGGGCTCAAACGACATCCCTTCTGCGCCATTTTTGAGACAGTAGATTTTAAGGTCGGTGGCTAGATCGAGTTCGGTCATTCCGGTTTTGAGCCGCCTGCGCGCCCACTCGTAGGCTTTATAGGCAAACTCAGCACTTTTCTTCATCAGCCGAATCTCCCCGTCGTCCTTGATCAGGCGGAGCTTCATTAAAAGATGGGGATCGGCAAAGGTCTTCACCTTGGCTTTACGGCAAAGTCCGCGTAGATCGGTCGTCTCTTGGAAGGTAAGAGTGCCACTGTCAAACCCGACCCGTTTTCCTCCTTTGAGGAAATCGACCTGGTTTTCTGAAGTGAGAGAGGCGACAGGGACGGGGCTTGTCTTCTGGACCGATTCAAAGTAGCGCCCATCGACAAAGAGGCGTGCTTTTGTCTGCCCCACATAGAGATGGCCGAGTGACATGTGGATTCCGGTCAAGTAGTAGAGATCGACCGAATTCTTGATGAAAAACAGTTCTTTTTTCTCAGCGCGCAGCGCCTTTTGCAAGGTTTTGATCCTTTCGGAAAAAATCTTCGATTGACTCATCGTCTATATGTACCATGGTTGGACTGCCCTTAGGGCAGTGGAGGGGATCGCTCGTTTTTTTCAACTCCTTGAAAAGGGCGATCGCCTCAGGTTTGGAAAAGGCCCGCTTTTTCATCAAGCTGGCCGTTGTCAGGGCAAGCATCTCTGCTCGTTTGTTTTCGTAGTCGGTCTTGCCGATGAATTCTTGAAGTCCTTGCCCAAAGCTCGTGAGAAGAGTGTGTACTTCTTCTTGAGTGATCCCGGGCGGGGTTGCCTCGACCAGAAAGACATCTTTCTCGATCGGGCGAAGAGAAAAACCGAGCCGCTCAACCGCCTCACCGTGGGTGAGGAGCATCGCTGCTTCAACCGTAGTGACGGGGACTGTAAAGGGGATGAGGAGTCCCTCTCTTTCGCCACTCGACTCTCTGCCTCGAAGCTCTTCAAATGCTACCCGGAAACTCGCCGCTTCGAGGTTCACAACAAGGAGTTTTCCTTCATTGATCAAAAGGAAATGGCGATAGAGTCCCACCACCTCGATCTCCTCCTCGAGTTTGAGAGTCTGCTCTTCAAACGAGGGAGTCTCCTCCAAAACGAAGGGGAGCTCTTCAGAAATCTTCTCAGGTCTCGTAAAAGGGGTGCTCGAAATTTTTGGAGCTTCTCTTTTGGGGGTGAGCGCTAAAGAAACCGCTTTTGTAAGTTTTTCCCGAAAGAGTTCTTCTTTGCGTAGGCGGACTGTGAGTTTTTGCGGGTGGACATTCACATCTACCAAGTCGGTCGGAACGCTCAAGTGAAGATAAAACAGGGGGTACCGCTTTTCCTCAAGACGAGTCGCATACCCCTCCCGGATTGCCTCCTCGATTGGCGGGCAGCTCACAGCGCGCCGGTTGAGAAAGAGATACTGTCCCAGCCT
>Ga0180437_10006788_pt1 | contig 15126 bp, 11 predicted proteins | sample SS_ome_4_FD_132410 | JGI IMG/M metagenome (GOLD analysis project Ga0180437, IMG submission 132410) | Hypersaline lake sediment archaeal communities from the Salton Sea, California, USA - SS_3_D_1 metaG | ecosystem: Environmental > Aquatic > Non-marine Saline and Alkaline > Hypersaline >...
GCTCACCGGGCTCGGCCTCGCGCATCACCGCACTGCCATCTTCTTCACGGGTCCGCTCCTCATCGCCGCCGTGGTCGCGACCCGGCCTCGCTTCAGTATGCTACTCAAGGCCGCAGGTGTTGCTTGCGCACCGCTCCTCTTCTATCTCTACCTGCCTCTCAGGGCTCTCGCTCGTCCGCCGGTCATGTGGAGCGACCTGAGCCAATGGGACAACTTCGTTCGCTACATGCTCGGCGCAGGCTACCGCCAGTACGTATTCGCGCGCTCGGGCACGGAAATGCTGGGTGTGGGGCAGGAGTTCGTGCGAGCTGTCTCATCGGAACTCACGCCCGGCGGCGTGGTGCTGGCGGTGGTCGGCGTGGCAGCGCTGCTGCGCCGCAACCTTCGGCTCTCCGTCTGCCTGCTTGTCAGTGTGGGGCTCCTCACAGCCTGGAACTTGGGCTACCGCGTCGAGGACTGGCGCGTGTTCTTCATCCCGTGCCTGCTGGCCGCCGGGCTCTGGGCGGGAGCAGGGCTGTCGGCGCTGGCCAGGATTCTCGATAGGGCGTCCGCCAGATCTCGTCGATGGGCAGCGGCCGCCCTAACGATTGTCGTACTGCTGTTCGTGCCCGGCAGCTTGCTCCAGTATAACTGGTCGGAAAGCAGCCACAGAGGCCACTGGCGATACCATGACCTCATCCGCGCCGTCTTTGCGCAGATTCCTCCGAACGGGATCTATGTAACAAACCGCGACTGCGACTTCTTCATCCCAATGTACCTTCAGATCCTCGAAGGCGTCCGTCCCGACATCTTCGTTATCTCCACCTATGGCACATATGACGGGAGCGCTCAGGAACCGGCTCTGGCCTTCTCCCTCCCAAGCATGACGGCCCATTTCCGACAGCTGAGTCCGGAGATACCCGAGGAGGTTCGCAGCCGCGAGACCCTGGCGTTCGCGGTCTCAGTGGCCCAGACAGTCGGGTGGCGCCGCCCCGTTTACTGTGGGGTCAATGTCGACGCGCTTCCCTCCGAGTTCCCCGCCGTTGCGCTCTGGAGCGACTTCTTCCAGATCACGCCGGACGAGCCACAGTTGCTGACGCGTCTCGCCGATGGCCCAGCCGTGGCCGAGTACGAAGGGGGCATTTCGCTTGCCGACGTCAGCATCGAGCCTGGAGAGCAGCGACCCGGACAGGTCTTCACGGTGGATCTGCGCTGGAAATGCGCGCGTTCGGTGGAGCGCTCCCCGTTTGTCCTCGTCAGCCTGGCCCGCCAGCATGAGTCCGGCAGCCTACAACAGCCCGAGGGAATGCTGCTCAGATATGGCACCTGGCTTGCGCACGGAGTCACACCTCTGCCTGCCACCGATCCGGAGTTCGCATACGGTCAGAAGGTCGTCGGCCTCACGCCCACAAACGCGCCGCCGGGCCGGTGGAAGGTGCTCATCGGCCTCGGGTCGGGGCCCGACCAGGCGTTCCGGATGCAGCCGGTGGCCGAGTTCACGGTTCTGCCGGCCGCGGAGCCCGGCAGCCCAACCTGACGTGCGGGGACCCGCGCAGGCGGTGCCCCGTGCTGGGATTCCGAGTTGATTCATGTGCGCCACAGAGACGGCATCCGGCGGCCAGGGCGATGCGCCCGTCCCCGAACGCGCGAGCGAAGGGCGCGTGTCAGCGTACGCATGCGGGGTGGGCGCAGCCGCCGATTGCGAGATTGTGCCCTCTGGGCGGGCGACTGACCAGGGGGCGGGGAGCCAGGCGCCGAAATCGCGGTCTGGGAGAATCGAGGATCGGGGAGCCGAAATGAAGGTGCTTCTGCGGATCGCTTGTATTGGCATACTCGCGCTGACGTCCCTTGTGGCGGCCGACGCGAACGCTCCGGCCAGTGTCGTCGCGTGCCGAGATGCCTTCGAGCAGAACCTCGCTCTTGGAGACTCCCTCACCGGAAAGTTCGCCGACGCGGCGCAGGCGGCGGAGGCGCAGCGCCTTGCCGGCGAGGCGCTCTCACACGCTCGGTCATGTATTGACGCCGACCCCGACTTGGCCGAGGCCCACCTTCTCTGCGGCATGGTTCTCTGCACGTGTTACCTGCCCGTGGCTGTGAACCCGGGCGATCCCCTGCTGCACTCTTCCGGCACTCCGGCCGACCACGGCACTGTGCTGCGGCGGTGTCCGCAGGATGCCGAGGAAGGCCTTGCAGAGATCCGAAGGGCTCTCACCCTCGCCCCTGGGAACTTCGACTACCAGCTCCACTGCTCTGAGGCATTGAGCATCTGCGGCGATCATCCCGGTGCCAGGCACTACGCGCTCGCCGTCTGGGCGAAGAAGTCCGGGCCTTCACTCGCTCAGCGGGCCCGCTCTGTAAGGCTGCTCGCGGCGGTCGCCGGCGGCTGCGGTCAGCCCAAGGAGGAGGCCCGCTGGCTCCGCAAGCTATTGCTCCTCGACCCCGAGGATGCCCAGGCCGCCCATCGCCTGGTGGAGCTCGAGCCGGCGCTGAGCACAGGCATCGCGTGGGAGCCGTATGTCGCAGGTATGGCGATCGCAAAGCACGAACGGAAGCCGGTGCTGATCGACTTCCGAGCGCCCTGGTGCGGATGGTGTGTCAAGCTGGAGAAGGAGGTCTTTGCAGAACCGTCCGTGGTCGCTCTCAGCCGGGAGTTCGTCTGCATCAAAGTCGAGGCGACGATGCGTCGTGATATTGCCGACCACTACCGCATCCGCAGCCTGCCGCAGGCGGTGCTGCTCGGGCCCTCCGGTGGAGAAGTGCGCAGGATTCTGGGCTACAGGCCGGTCCAAAGCTATCTGGCCGAGATGCGGCGGGGCTTGGCGGGCCGATAACCGTTCCCTGAAACCGGGAGGTGGATGATGAAGACAGCTTGCTGGACGATGGCGTTCGTCTTCTGCGTCAGTGCAGCTCTTGCGGCCCAGACACAGCAGCAACCCGACCCGCTCGCCCAGTGCATTGAGGACTTCGGACGCAACGCTGCATTGGGCGCGCCGCTCACCATGCGGGAGGGTACATCGGCGGAACTGGAGGAGCTCACGAACCTTGCGGAGAGCGGCCTGAAGCTTGCTCGCCAGGCCGTCGCCCGGAACCCCGATTCGGCACAGGCGCACTACTGGCTCGGCAGCTGGCTGCTGTATGGCTACGGGGTCGTCGAGGTCGAGCAGATCTCCTTTGACCCAGAGGGCGGTGCCCGAACCGAGACCATCAGCCAGGCTGTCCAGGGCATGACTGACGACCCCGACGAAGGTCTCGCAGAGCTTCAGCGTTCGGTCGAGCTGGCGCCGGACGAAGAGAAGGGAGACTATGTCCTCGACTACGCGACGGCGCTGCTTGACTACGAGCGCATCTTCGACGCGATGGGTCTGCTCAAAGCGGCCTGGGCCGGCGATCCGCCGCTGACCCAGGAGCAGAAGATGCTCGCGGGGTTGCTCCTCAGCGACGCCTCTGCGGCCGAGGGGAATCTCGACGGCGCCCGCGGCTGGATCTACACGGCGCTCTCGCTTGATCCGGTGGGCGCACTGGCCGTCGAGCGTCTGCGGCAGATCGACGCCGCGCAGGTGGCTGAGATGCTGGCAGCAGCGGCCAAGGCAGCGGAGCGGCCAGCAGCGCCTGAGGCGGAGATCGAGACAGGCACGTGGCCCGAGTATCCTCCCGAGGAATGGCCAGAGCTAGAGGCGCAAGAGTGGCCGGAGATGCCTGGCGAGGAATGGGAATGGGAAGAGACAGAGGAAGGCGTCGGCGGCGAGGAGGAATACTATCCAGAGGAGAACCAATAGGCGGAATAGGCGCCGCCTAGGAGCGCACCGGTGGTCATAACGCTTTCGCGACAGGCCGAATCGGGCGGTGATGAGACCGCCCGCCTCGTCGTCGAACGTCTGGGCCTGCAGCTGGCCGATCGAGTGATCCTCGAGCGCATGGCTCAGCGCGAGGGCCTCCCTATCGCTCAGTTCGCTGTGTTCGACGAAGTGATGCCGGGGCCCCTTGAGGCGGTCATCGCCGAATGGCGGACCTCCGTGAGCCACGATGTGTACCTGCGTCGTCTGGTGCATACCCTCCTCATGCTGGAGCGAGAGGACAGTGTGCTCATCATGGGCCGCGGTGCCGCGTTTGTCCTCACCGACCCCGGTACGCTCCACGTCCGCGTTGTGGCACCTCTTCCGTGTCGCATGGCGCGACTCGTGCAGAGAGAAGGGCTGTCCCGTCTGGCCGCAGAGCGAATTCTCACTCGCAGCGATCAAGTCAGGGCGCGTTTCGTGCGAAGAGCGTTCGACGCCGACATCGATGCTCCGTGTCACTACGACGTCACGATCAACACCGCGGAGCTGACCATTGACGATGCCGCCGAAGTCGCGATCGTGGCGGCTCAGCGCAAGCGCGCACGACGCGCCAGGGTTCAGGAGGCGCCGGGGGATCTGCTCAGCCACATCATGCGTTTCCGCCGCAGGCCGCGGTTTCCCCGAGTGAGCGAGATCATCTGGCGACACTGCGAGCGTCGCTCCTCGGGTCCCTGAGCTGCCCCCTCTGCTAGGGGATCAGGCTTCCCATGCTGCTGGCCCGCCGGGCGGCTTCACGGGCGGACTCGATCATCTCGTCAGCCTCCGTGACCTCGTCCGCGATGCCGACCGCGTAGCGGACTTCGACCGGAAGCTCGCCCGACGCGTTAAGTTCGTCAGCCTGTGTTCTCACGCGCGACAGTGCAATCATCGCTTCGTGTCGGGCCGTCTCCGGAAAGAGGACCCCGAACTCGTCGCCGCCGATTCGGCCCACGAGATCGGTCTGCCGCAGCGTCGAGGTCAGGCAGTGCCCCACTCCCCGCAGTACGGCATCGCCCACATCGTGTCCGAACTCGTCGTTGATGCGGCGGAAGGCCTCAATCTCTAACACGGCAACCGACACGTTCCGCTTGTACCGGCGAACACGCCGTAGTTCATCGCGCGCCGCCTGATAGAAGCAGCGCTGATTGGCAACCCCCGTCACTGCGTCGGTCACCCTGTGCGCCTGCACCCATTTCCGCGCGCTGCGGACCTGGTCGGCCAGATGTAGGTTTCGCCGTCGCGCGGCCGCAAGCGGGCCAACAAGTGAGGCCACTGCTGACATGCCCGCCGCAACCCGCTCGAGGTCGGGGCGCGAGCGCAATGGTAGCCGCGCCAGGAGGGCCACATGCTCCTCCGTTTCCTTCGCAGTTTCCTGGTGCAGCCGCCAGGCGCCTGCTTTCGCATCCCGCCCGACCGTAACCTGACCTGTAATCGCATAGCCTAAGACTTCACCGGCGCACATGATCGGTATCGCCACATCGGTGACGCCCAACGGGCACAGATGAATGGCTGAGTAAGGCGCACCTCGCGGGTCGTTCTTCGACTCGGCCGCCTGCTTCATCCGGTCAGCGCGTCCGCAATCCAAGCACGGCCGGCAGAAGGGAATGGCGCGGGTCAGCCGTCGACAGAATGCGGAGAGATCCTCGCAGGCTGTGAGTGGACGGCCGGAGGCGCTGACGAACAAGACCGGGATCCCGAAGCACTCGGCGAGTGTGTCCTGGAGCTCTTGCAGCCTCTCCGGCCACAGCCGCTCGGCCAAATCCTCCCGTTTGCACCCCATGGTCGCTTACCTCAGCGGGGATTCGGCCGGCTCACCGCTATAACTTATTCCACGTTTCGTCGTGCTCTGCCGCGAACGGCTCCCATCGACGATTAGGCAACCAAGGACAAGAATAGGTCTTCTCGGGTACCAGTAAAGCATTGGATTGCTAAAGACTGATACTCCAGTCCGCCCTCGCGCCCTGTGCTTGTGGCGCCGCGCGCGCATGTCCGCGCTAGGCCATTGCCGCTTCCCGTCGAAAGAGGCAGGGGAGGCCCGGAGCCATGGTGGAGCAGACCGCCTTCGGATATGACGACTTCTACTTCGCGTGGGGTGACCACATTTGCGGCATCTTCGACAACCGTGCCCAGCAGATGGCAGTAATGGGGGAGTTCATCGCCTCGGGAATCCGCGCCGAGCAGCGCTGCGTCTGGGTCTCATCGCGGGAATCAGCAGAGGCGCTGCGCGCAGAGCTGACCGGCCTCGGCGGCGATCTTCCCACATTGGAGACCTCGAACCAGCTGCTGATCATCTCCGAGATTGACTTCTACCTCAGAGAGGGCGTCTTCGATCCCAACCGCACAATCGATCTCATCGGCACGTTACTCGAAGACAACCAGCGAGAGGGCTATGCCGTCATGCGTCTGGCGAACGACGTCTCGTGGTTGAGCCAGGGGCGCGTCGATACAGATGTCTGGGAAAGCTTCGAGGCCCGCCTCACGCAAGAGGTTGCGAGGCTCCCCCTCGTCATGGTCTGCCAGTACGGGCGCCGTCAGCTCTCCGGCGACCTCATCGTGACGGCGCTGCGCACCCACACCACTGTCATCCTCGGCGACACCTTCCGCAGGAACCCGTTCTACGTCCCGTTCACGGGGGCCGGGACGGCGGAGATCGTGTAGCCTCCGGCAGCCGGTCGCCGCCTTACGGCCCGCCCTGGGAGCCTGTCTGCCCATCCTCCTCGGATGGAAGCGCGCGCTGCAGAATCTCACTCAAGTGGATGGCCTGCACCGGCGTGTCGAACTTCTCGGCCCCATAGCGGAGCTGCATCAAACAGGCCGGGCAAGGGGTCGCGATGATTGCCGCGCCGGTCGCGCGTATGTTCTCCATCTTTCTCTCAAGGATCTGCATGGAGAGGTCGTGGTGGGAGAGCGTGTAGCTGCCGGCCCCGCCGCAGCACCAGTCCGCCTCCGGCAGCTCGCGGAACTCAAGACCCGGTATGCGGCGCAGCAAGGAGCGCGGCTCCTCGGTAATCCCGAGGTAACGACTGAGATGACACGGATCGTGGTAAGTGACCACCGCTTCAACCGACCTCAGGGGGCCGGGCAGCTCGATGCTGCTCAGGAACTCAGACGCATCTCGAACGCGGGCAGCAACCCCCTCAGCCTGTGTCCGCATCGGGTCGTCCCCGTCGAACAGACGAGGGTATTCCTTCAGAAACGAGGAGCAGCTTGCACAATCGCTGACAATGATGTCCGCCGGGAACTCCGCGAAGACCTCGAGGTTCTGCCGCGCCAGTAGCCGTGCCGATTCCAAGTCGCCATACGAGTAGGGAGGCAGCCCGCAGCAGACATTGCGCGCGACCACGACATCGAACCCCGCCGCCTCCAGCAGACTCAGGGTAGCCTCCCCACTGTCCGGAAAGGCGCAGTCGATGGCGCACCCGAGGAAGTAGATCACGCGCTTCCCATGTTCGGCGACGCGCCGTCGCCTTGCTAGCCGTTCGCTCAGGAAGGTCCTCGGCGCTGGCATCATCGCCGGCCCCTCTGAGTACCCGCGATCGACCCACGGCAGCAACCGCAGCAGCCCGGCGAAGACGGTGAGCCGGGTCCGCTTCAACCAGGCTAGCACCCGGACGAAGCTGCGCAAGAGAGCCGGTCGCGGCAACACCACGCGGAATATCAGCCGCTGGAGCAGAGACTGCCGCCTCCCCACATAGCTGGCACGGGCGGCCGCAATGGTGCGGTCAGTCTCGATCGCAGGTGGACACTCGGCCGTGCAGGCTCGGCACATCAGGCATTCGAACAGCGAGGTTCGTATCTCATCGTCGAACGGAATCTGCCCCTGTACAACCGCGCGCAGCCGTGCGAGGTGTCCGCGAGCCACAGATGATTCCCGGCCGGTGATCCGGTATATGGGACAGCGAGTCTGACAGAACCCGCATCGGTTGCACTTGTAGAGCTCGTCCGCAACGGCCTCGACGAGTTTCGGCGCCTTGCTCAACGACAGGCTCCCGGTCTGATTTCAAGCGCGCGAGGGGAAGCGCGCGAGCGCTCCGTACGTTCATTATACCACTCTGCCCGACGGGCAATCCGCAAGGATCTTCCCATACGCCCATCTTGGTCTGTATCTCACTCCGGCTCGCCCATCCCGAGGGCCCGCATCGCCTCTCCGACGACGTATAGCGACCCGGTCACGACTACGATGTCGCGGCGCTTAGCCTGGTCGATTGCCTCCCGAAGCGCCAGCGAGACCGGGGTGTAAGCCGCCGTGTGACGGCACCGACGGAAGACCTTTCGCTGGAGCTCATGTGCATCCAATGCACGCGGCGACGAGCTTGCCGTGAGTATCACGCGGTCGGCCAATGGGCAAAGCCGGTCCACAATCGGCTCCAGCTCTTTGTCTCTTCCAACGCCCAACACCAGCAAGATCCTTCGGCTTGGGAACACAGACTCCAGAGTCGCCGCCAGGGCGCCGGCCCCGAGCTCGTCATGCGCTCCGTCGAGGATCACGTACGGCCGCCTACTCACGATCTGGAACCGGCCTGGCCAGCCCACCGACTTGATGCCGGATCGTATCGCCTCGAGCCCGACCTCGATGCCATGGTTGGCGAGCAGCTCCACCAGGCCCACCGCGACCGCCGCATTCTCCGCCTGGTGCTTCCCGAGTAGCGGACACTCCAGATCGTCATAGGTCCCCCTCATTCCCCGTATGGAGAGCACTTGTCGTTCTCGGTCGGCTTGCGTCACTGACACCCGTGGACCAGGGCCTTCGCCCACAACGATGAGCTGGGCATGGCGCTCCAGGCAGACCTCCTGGAACACCTCGAGCGCCTCCCGCTCCTGCGGCGCCGAGAGCACCGTAATCCCCTGCTTGATAATGCCGGCCTTCTCCCGCGCAATCTCCGCCAGGCCGCTGCCCAGCTCCAGCGTGTGGTCGCGCCCGATGCGCGTCAGCGCGCAGGCCAAGGGGGTAATCACGTTCGTAGCATCCAGCCGCCCCCCGAGCCCGGTCTCAATGACGGCCACATCCACGTGCCTCTGTGCAAAGTACAGCAACCCAAGCAGAGTGTATGCTTCGAAGAAACTCGGTGCGCCCAGCTCGCTGCCATCCAAGGACTCGATGACGGGTCGGACCTCGGCCACCAGCGCCACGACCTCCTCCGGAGCGATGGTCGCGCCGTCCACCCGTATACGCTCCCGGAAGGACACAAGGTGGGGAGAGGTGTAGAGCCCCGTCTGCAAACCGGCCGCGGTGAGAATGGACGCGCTCATCGCGGCCGTCGATCCCTTGCCCTTGGTCCCGGCGATGTGGACGCACCGAAGGTCCAGGTGTGGATCTCCGAGGGAGCGGAGCATTGCGCGGGTGCGATCGAGGTTCCAGACTCGCGCCGCCGCCGCGCCCGCAGGCGTGCGTTCATAGTCGATGAGGGACTCGAGGTACGCGACAGCCTCTCGGTAGGTCATGGAGGCCCTGCGCCGTCTGGCGGCGCCGCCTAACGCACCGCCTCAGAGGGCGTCACACGACCTCGCGATCATCGTAGACGGGGAACCGCTCACACAGGCCCCCGACTTCTTGCCGGATCTGTTTCCGCACCTCTGGGTCGAGCGGGCTGCGCAGCACACGGCCCATCATCTCTGCGATCTGACGCATCTCCGACTCCTTCATGCCGCGGGTGGTGAGCGCGGGAGTTCCCGGCCGGATCCCCGAGGCGATCGCCGGCGGTTGGTGATCGTAGGGAATGCAATTCTTGTTGACGATGATCCCGGCCTCCTCCAGGATGTTCGCCGCGTCCCGCCCGCTCAGCGTCAGGGGCCGGAGGTCGCAGAGCATGAGGTGGTTATCGGTGCCGCCGCTGACGAGTCGAACGCCCTGCTCCTGGAGCTCCTCGGCCAAGGCCTTCGCGTTCGTCACGATCTGCCGCTGGTACTGACGATACTCCTCGGTCATCGCCTCCTTGAACGCGATCGCCTTCGCTGCGATGACGTGCATGAGCGGCCCGGCCTGGATTCCGGGGAAGATCGCTCGGTCGATCGCGTCTGCCAGGTGCCGCTTGCACATGATGAAGGCACCGCGCGGGCCGCGGAGTGTCTTGTGCGTCGTGGAGGTGACGATATCCGCGTGGGGGACAGGGCTGGGGTGGACTCCCGCGGCGATGAGGCCGACGATGTGTGCGATGTCGGCCATCAGCAACGCGTCCACCTCGTCCGCTATCGCGCGCCACGCGTCCCAGTCAATCACCCTCGGATACGCGCTGAATCCAACGACGATGAGCTTCGGACGATACAGATGTGCGATCTTCCGCGCCGACTCATAGTCCAGGAGCTCAGTCTCGCGGTCGAGCGCGTAGTGGTGTACGCGGTAGTACCGGCCCGAGAAGTTGGTCGCCTGCCCGTGGCTCAGGTGGCCGCCGTGGTCGACCGACAGGGAGAGGATGGTGTCGCCGGGATCGAGCACCGCGTAGTAGGCAGCCATGTTCGCCTGCGACCCCGTGTGTGCCTGGACGTTCGCGTGATCAGCGCCGAACAGCTCCTTCGCCCTGTCGATGGCGAGCTGCTCCGCCTTGTCCACGGCACCGCATCCGTTGTACCACCGCGCGCCAGGGTATCCTTCGGCGTACTTGTTCGTCATGACACAACCCTGGGCCTGGAGCACTGCCTTCGAGGCGTAGTTTTCCGAGGGAATCATCACCAGGGTCGTACGCTGGCGCTCGAGTTCATCCTCGAGCACTGCCGCCATCTCAAGATCCACTTCGCGAAGCGTGCGGTTCATCTTGCTCCTCGGCTGAACTGCGCGGGTGTCACCGCGACAGCTCGCTAGTGACGGAAGTGCCGCATACCGGTGAACACCATCGCCATGTTGTGCTTGTCGCACGTGGCGACGGCCTGATCGTCGTTGCGCGAACCGCCGGGCTGGATGATCGCCGCGATCCCCGCTTGCGCCGCCACCTCAACCGCATCGGGATATGGGAAGAAGGCATCGGAGGCCAACACCGCGCCCTTCGCGCGGTCCCCCGCCTTCTCCACGGCGAGCCGTGCCGCGTCGACTCTACTCGTCAGGCCCCCTCCGATTCCGACGGCCTTCCTGTCCCGGCCGATGACGATGGCATTTGACTTCGTGTGCTTGCACACCAGCCACGCGAACCGCAGCGCGGCGTCCTCTGCTGGGGTCGGCCGCCGTTCCGTGACCACCTTCAGCTCTTGCGGGACGCCGCCCGTATCCGGCGACTGAACGATGAGGCCGCCCGAGACGTGCTTGAGCGCCCACGGGTCGCCCTCCTTGAGGTCCGGCAGGGCGAGCAGGCGCAGGTTCTTTTTCTCCTGCAGCGCGGCCAGGGCACTCGCCTCGTAGCCGGGGGCCAGCACGCACTCCATGAACCCGTGCCGATCGATCCCATCCAGTATCGCCTGTGCCGTTTCCACGTCCACATCTCGGTTGAGCCCGATGATGCCCCCGAAGGCCGAGAGAGGATCGCCGGCCAGCGCGTCGCGATAGGCCTGCGCAAGCGTCTCCCCGAGGGCGGCGCCGCAAGGACTGTTGTGCTTGACCACGATGGCCGCCGGGTCGTCGCACTCGCGCACGAACCCAAGGACGGTCTCAAGATCCAGGTAGTTGTTGAAGGAGAGTGCCTTTCCGTGGAGCTGCTGCGCCGCCGCCAGCCCCACAGGCTTTGGTAGCGACCGCTGGTAGAAGGCGGCGTGCTGGTGCGGGTTCTCTCCATACCGCAGGTCGGTGACCCGCTCATACGGCTGGAGAAAGAAGCTCGGGAACAACTCCGAGCCGGCGAGCTGGTGCGCCAGGTAGCCGTAGATCGCCGCGTCGTATCCCGCCGTGTGCGCGAAGGCCTCCATGGCGAGCCGCGCCCTCGTCTCCTGCGACACCTCCCCGCCACCCCGTTTCATCTCCTCTAGTACGAGTGAATGCCGAGCCGGGTTCGTGATGACCGTCACCGATTGATAGTTCTTCGCCGCAGATCGCAGCATCGAGGGGCCGCCGATATCGATGTTCTCTATCGCCTCCTCGAGCGTGACACCGGGCCTCGCGACCGTCTGTCGAAAGGGATAGAGGTTCACCGCCACCAGGTCGATCAGCGTGATGCTGTGCTTCTCGGCAGCCGCCATGTGTTCGGGGTTGTTGCGGAGCGCGAGCAGACCGCCGTGGATCTTTGGGTGAAGCGTCTTCACGCGGCCGTCCATCATCTCAGGAAAGCCGGTGTATTCGGAGACGTCAGTGACGTCGATCCCGGCCTCGCGGAGATGCCTCGCGGTGCCTCCCGAGGACAGGATCTTGACCCCGAACTCCACCAGGCCGGCTGCGAATTCGCGGATGCCGGTCTTGTCGGAGACACTGATGAGCGCGGTTTGAACGCGTGACATATACCGTACCTCTCACGGGGAAACTTTGACCGCGGGAGTATAACACGGTGCCCTCACGGGTGTCAAAAACGGAGGAAATGCCCCGTCTCCTTCGCTCCGTCGACTAGACCCGAGTTCGGCGTTCGCGCCGTCGACCGATCTTGCCGAGCAGTCGCTCGGGGTTCTCCGAAAGCGCCACCTGGGCTGCCTCCTCCGACAGTCCGGCACCAAGCGCGATCCGGCGCGCGAGTTCCTCACTGAGAATCTCGTGCGGCTCGTGCGCGTCGCTGTTCACCAAGAGCGCCGCTCCCGCCTCCTGCGCCGCCGCAGCCACGGCGCCGTTGGCGAGGTTGTGACCTGGGTGGGCAGACAACTCGAGGAAGATGTCGTTGCGGGCGGCCAGGCCCGCAAGCTCCACGTCCAGGATCCCCGGGTGGGCGAGGATGTCAACCTCCGGGCATCGCAGGGCAGCCAGATTCGTGCCCGGAGGAACCGGTTCGATGGGAGTCTCGCCGTGAACCACGACGAGCTCGGCGCCGCATCGGCGCGCTTCGGCCGCCAGCTCGGCAATGGCCGCGGGCGGGACGTGCGTCAACTCTACGCCAGGCAGAGCGCGGATCTCCCAATGCTCCTCCGCAAGCTGGCAGTCCGCCACCAGCACATCGACCACGGCCGCGAGGTTGCCGGGAGATACGTGGTCGGTCACGCCGATAGCACGGTGTCCCTGGACGAGTGCACGCCTGATCAGCTCGATGGGAATCAGACTGCCATCGCTGTGAATCGTGTGAGTGTGGAAATCGTAGATCGCTCCCATGTGCGCCTCCATCACAGTGCGGCACCGAGCTCGACGAGCACGCGCCTAAGCACCGCCGGATCTACCGCAACTTCGATGTCGACCGCGCCGATCGCCCGTGGCAGGACGAAGCGAGGACTTCCGGCGACAGCCTTCTTGTCGGATCGCATTGCTTTCACGATGTCCACGACCGGTACGCTCGAGATGCGAGTCGGCAGTCCGAGTGTCGCGAGCAGCCCTTCGACCCGCTGCCCCTCTTCTGCCGGCAGCAGCCGCATCCGCTGCGCGATCCGGACCGCGGCCGCCATCCCTACCGACACCGCCTCTCCGTGGCGGAATGCGCGATATCCGCCCAGGCTTTCCAGCGCGTGTGCGACGGTATGGCCGAAGTTCAGCATGGCACGCAGGCCCGCCTCTCGCTCGTCCCTCCGCACCACATCGGCCTTGATCTCACAGCTTCGGCGAACCATGTAGGACACGGCACTCGGCTCTCGACGCGCTGCCGCGCGGGCGTTCTGCGCCAGCCAATCGAACATGCCGGCATCGGCGATCACGGCATGCTTCACGACCTCCGCAAGGCCCGCGCGGTAGTCCCGGGCCCGGAGTGTCGTCAGCACTGTCGCATCCGCGAGCACGAGGCACGGCTGGTAGAAGGCGCCGACGAGGTTCTTCCCCTTCGGGTGGTTGATGGCGACTTTGCCGCCCACCGAGGAGTCCACTTGTGCCAGCAGCGTTGTCGGCACCTGCACGTAGGGTATCCCCCTCATATACGTCGCCGCCACGAAACCGGCGAGGTCCCCGATCACCCCGCCGCCGAAGGCCACCACGACCGAGCGTCGGTCTGCACCTCGCGAGAGTAGCTCGTCCCAGAGCGCGGCGGCGCGCCGCAGCGACTTCTGTCGCTCGCCGGAAGGCACCAGGATGGTCTGACGTGCGAGGTCGCCGAGTCCCTTCCCCAGCGCTTCGCCGTGGTGCCGATTCACGATGGGGTGCGTGATGACGAAGCCGATCGGAGACCCCGTCGCGGCTTGGATCAGCTCTCCGGCCCGCGCCAGCACGCCCGATCCTACGTGAATGTCGTAGGATCGTTCTTCGAGCTGGACTCGCAGAGCCGCCTCGGTATCGGGAGCAATGCCCGGTTTGTGCACGTCGCAGCCCCCCGTGCTGACGGAAGCGGCACTCCCGAAGAGCACCGCTTCCGTGTACAAGTCGGTGGCTCTGGCCACGCCGACTCTAGATGGGTCCGAGCGTGACCGGCGCGGGCTCCTCCTTTATGACACGAGGAGTGATGAAGATCAGCGTCTCCGCCTCGTTCGCGCTACTGCTCTTGCGCGTAAATAAGAGGTCGCCTATGACAGGGATATCACCCAGGATCGGCAGGCGGCGGACGCTTTCGATTACCTCCTTGTTCACGAAGCCGCCGAGCACAAACGTCTCGCCGTCTCGGACGTTCACAGTCGTCGTCAGGGTATTCGTTGTGACAACCGGAAACTCATAGCTGCCCGCCTGCGGCCCGAGCGGCACCGGCACAGTGCTGGTGATGGCGCTCTTCTGGAACGGGATGGCCATCGTGACCGTGCCGTCGCCGTTGATGCGAGGAACGATGACAAGCTGTGTGAGCACAGGAAGCGTGCTGACGCTCACCGTCTGGATGTTTGTGCCGCGAAACGGGTCTCCGGCGATCCCGCCGACCGTCACCCAAGGATAGTAGATGACGACTTGGTTCACGGCGGGAAGGAGGTTCATCGTCGCCACGCGGATGGCGTCGACCACGCGTCCCCGCCCGCTTTCGAGCAGATACGTGAGAGTCGAGCGGAAGTTCACGTCGCCGGGCGGGTTGTACGCCACAATGATGCTCGCACCGGTCTGCATGCCCTGTGGAGTGACCGTCGTGTTGCCCGCAATGTAGTACCAGTCGACGCCCATCTGCTTGAGCATGTTGGTGCTGACCAGCACTGACTGCAGCTCTATGATGATCTGCTGCGGCTTCCGATCCAGCAACTTGAGCAGGCTGATCAGCTCGTTGATCCCCTCTTCAGTGCCTCGAATGAGCAGTGCATTCAGGTACGGCACGGCAATGGGTGGCTCCACGCCCTCGGGAAGCCACTCGGCGAACACACTGCCGCCGCCCCCAATGCCGCCACCGCCGCCACCGCCGAAACCGCCCCCAAGTCCACCCCCGCCGCCCATGCCACCTCGTCCACCGCC
>Ga0180437_10006789_pt1 | contig 15126 bp, 13 predicted proteins | sample SS_ome_4_FD_132410 | JGI IMG/M metagenome (GOLD analysis project Ga0180437, IMG submission 132410) | Hypersaline lake sediment archaeal communities from the Salton Sea, California, USA - SS_3_D_1 metaG | ecosystem: Environmental > Aquatic > Non-marine Saline and Alkaline > Hypersaline >...
CTCTTCTCGCCGTCTTTTGGCAATTATACGGCCTCTTTTTGCTTTTGCCGTTTTTATCGCCTTCTATCTTGCCGGCAAAAATGTAGACGAAAAAGCAGTAGCTGCAATCGGTTTCTACCTCTCCATCCATCTTCTGCTTCTTGTCTACGCCCACAAACGCAAAAACAAGCTTGAACTTGGTATGGAGTAGCAGATGTCTCGTCCCCTTTGGTACCGATATTTCTTTTTTCGCTTTCTCTTTTTTGTTCTTTTTCTCTCTGCTATCTGTTTTTCTTTGTTTATTATTGCAGACCTTCTTGCCCACATTAAAGATGTCGTCGATCCTAAGACGAAGTGGAGCGCATGGGGTCTCTACTACCTCTGTATGCTCAGTTACCGTCTCGATATGCTCCTTCCCTTCTCTATTGCCTGCGCAACAGCGATCGTTCTCTCGAGACGCGTTCGAAATAACGAACTCATTCCGCTTCTTGGAGCAGGCCTCTCCGTTCGAGAGATCGCCCGCCCTTTTTTTGCCGTGGCAGCCCTCTGCTCTCTTGTTCTTTTGGTGAATACGCAATACATCTATCCAAAAGCTGCCCACTACCACCATGTAATTGAAGAGTCGGATTTTGGCAGGGAAAAACCTTCTGAAAGTTCTAATCAGCTTGGAATCGTTTTAGGTAAGGAAGGGTCGAGACTCTTTTTTGCCCATCACGATAAAAAGCTTCAAGAGCTCAAAGATGTCTTCTGGGTACGATCGACAGACCATGTGCTTCATATTGAAAAGCTCGCCTACTTTCCCGATCAGCCCCCAGAGGGCTTCCATGTCGATATTGTCAAAAGAGATTCTAGGGGAAGAATGCAAAAGACAGAGTCTTACGATCATGTAGAGCTCACAGAGCTCTCTCTTTCTCATAAAGAGTTAAAGATGGCCACTGCAGATCCTCGCGAACTTTCTATCTTTCAGCTTGCCTATCTCGTTCCTAGATTTGGCTCTTCCCGATCAGAAAGAGCTATTGAATCGTCGATCTGCCTATACCAAAAGATCCTCTTTCCCCTTCTGGCAATTCTCGCCTTTCTTATTCCGGCTCCTCTCTGCCTTCGCTTTGAAAACAGGCTTCCCCAAGCCCTTCTTCTCTTTTTCGCTCTTGCCGTTCTCTTTTGCTATTTGATCGTTGTCCAAGCGTTTGTCGTTCTCACACGAGCTCCCATCTGCCTACCAGCGCCTATTCTCCTGCTTCCTTGGATCATTGCGTTTTTGATCTCAAAACACCGTATGGCGTCTTTGTCATGATTTCTCTTTTTCTAAGTCGTTTTAGGACTCTTCTATTTTGGTGACCGTAACAACTTCATTCCAGCTTGGAGATAGGTTATTCGGATCAATAGAAGAGATAGAACGCTTGACCTCGAACAATTGTGGTTCCTCTTCCCCTGTGCGATCGACCCTCTCGAATAACCCCTTATGGAAAAGCGTAGCCATGCCATTTTCAACACCGAAGTGGTATCCTCCTCCTTCGACAGGACGGTCTGTTACACGAAGAAATGCATATACCCGAAACGCGTCCATAGCAGTTAAGGTATTAAAAATAGATGTACCAGCATAGTCAACCGAAGCCCGCAACATTACATGATATACAAGATCTTGTGCTGTATCTCTATCTTCTATACCCAGACTCTCCTGATAAAAAGTAGTAAGAGCTTCAACCTTCTCCGATTGCACTTCCTCTTCAGAAGAGGCGTCTGCCCCTTGCACCCAAAATTGGCTCGGGATATTGCGCTCAGCAGCTTCCTTTGCTTCATGGTTCGTTATCAGTCGCTCCCCTTTCCACCCTTCGGGGAAAATCTCGCGTACCTCGTCAAGAGTATGACGCATGGTAAATTCATCACGATTCAATAGCGAAGAGAAGGTTTCTCGAATAGAAGCTACCATTTGTGCTGATAGGTCAATAGAGTCATCTGCAAATTTCATAAAAAAATTGACAGTCTCTTTTTGACTAAAGCTATCGTTTTTCAGTCTATTGAGAATCGTTTGAATCTTTCGATTATATTTGCTCTGTTCGGAAGCAAATATTCTAAAAAAGAGGTTCCCTACCTTTTCAGCGGTCTTTTTTGCGGATCTTCCCACACATCCTATAGCGGCCCTTCCAGCGATACAGCACCCACCAACCACTTTCACAGGAACATTCAGAATCGCTCTGGCAACTCTCTGTGTCCCATTGAAAACGGCCTTACCGACATCGCGAACACCCTCTCCTACCCTGGTAAAGAAAGCCCGTACATTTGGAATTCTCATATTGCTCACCCTTCCAACCATTAGCTTAAAAAACCCTCTCTACCAACAGGGCCTAAAAAACACAACATCAGGCGCATTCAGAAAAAAGATCTATCGATGTTCCCAAAATGTCCTCTACCTCCTCAACGGGCGTAGAGAGAACGACCCAGTCATCACCAATTTCTTCTATATGTACATTCCTTGAGCCTTCTTCTGAAAGGTCTATCCAATTCTCATCCAGCGCTCCTTCCTGAGCCCTTCTTTCTGCATCAGCCCTTTTCGATCTCACATATGTTACGACCACGTTACCACCGATGAGAAGCGCCTCAGAAACCACAAATCCCGCCAAACCTCCACACCACGGTGTCAATTGAGCCGCAAGCGTCGGGCTCACACCTAAGGCCACGACCCTACCAAGGTGAACACCGAGCTGCCGCTGACAATGAGCCGTTATGGCCCTGTCTAAAAGACGGGGTGCATAGACAAGAGAGACCTGCCTTGCCTGCCATCCACCAACAGCCGTGACCCCTCCAACTACCGTATTTTTGGGAAGAACAGCTGTAGAAATAATCTGTGCTATCTTACGAGATGTTCTTTTAGCAACTTTCCCCACTCCTCTAAGGGCGTCCCTCCCAACGGGAAGAATACTCTTGGCTACCTGGGCGGAAAATCCACCGACATTTCCAAACATATTTGTACTCCCTCGAACCATTTATTAAAGGAAATATTTTATCACGCGATCGATTAAAAATCAACGCTATCTATGACCCAAGAGCGCCAACTCTTTGAACATTAACGCGTTCTGTCCAATTGCTTGATAGACTCGCCGGATTGGTCGAGACGGTCCTCGTGATATCAAAAAATTGAGGCGGTCCCTGTATGCTACTGGATATTTTTTCATATCGACACCGATCAGATACCGTAGCCATGCCATCTTTAAAATCGAAATACACGCCACTGTCCTCCTGTCCCCTTGGAGGAAGCGCGTACCCTTCGGAATCGATGAGATGAAGGCGCGAGAAAATATTTAAAGAGGAGTATTCAGCGCTCATTCGGACCATCAGGCTGTGCACAAGATCTTCTGAATTGGAAACCCCTTGATCTCTATAAAACGCAGAAAGGGCACGTTGAAAGGACGCTGTCTTCTCCGGATCACAGGTCCTCTCTGGTACAATCTTTTCGTTGGACACCCAAACAGCTCTCCGCCCAAAGGTGTCTATGACCATTTGAGACTCATCTATCCCGGGATCAATCGTATGGCCTAAGGTAAAACTTCCGCCTTCCAAAAGGGCATTGAATCTCTCTCGAACAGCTTCGACATCTTCTGCCGTGTATCCCTCATCGCTGTTCTTATTATATGCTGCAACAGTACGCTCCATCTCATCTAATAGAGCAGGCACCTCTTGACCAAACGTGTTGCCTTGCAACGCATTAAGCACTCGTTGAACAAGGCGATGACACTCGCCCTGGGAAACGGGCCTACCTACCGCCCTTCGAAAACAGGCAGCTATTGTAGAAAAGGGAGCTGTACAAAGCTGAACACAGCGTCTCATCGAGTGTCCTACAGCAGGAGATCTACAGGGAAAAAGGACCGAAGCAATATGTGCTACTTTTGCAGAGAGTTGCATTGTAACCCGTTCCATACCCCTCAAAAGAGAGCTTCCGGCCGCACAAACACGCATTGCCACGTCAGCGGGCAGACCACCAATTGTACTAAATAGCATAACTACACCTTAGAGAAAGATTACTGTCTTCACCATCATACAGTTTACACAATAAAGAGATGATCAAGATTTAGTAATTGTTACAACCTCATCCCAAACAGGAGACATCTCGTCTGGATCGACAATAGATCGGGTGATAGTAAACATTTGGGAAGGCTCTTGTAACGATGGGTCTTTTTTTTCATACACAACGGTTTGCGAAACACTCGGTTTTCCTTCGTTGAATCCAAAGCAAAAACCACTTTCTTCAAAATGATTTTCTCCAAGAGAGTAGATCTTACCTGGACCAAGGGGTGTTAAAAGGTCAAAGATAGTTACAGATGCATATTCAATAGCCATTCTCTCTAACAGGCATCTCACACATTTTTCTGGATGTGCGACTCCATGGTCACTGTAGAATTGGGAAAGCGTTTCAAGAATACATGCGACTTTGCCTGCTTGGCCCTTAGGATCAGAAGAAAACATGCTCGTATCGATCTCATTTTGACCTACCCGAATCTTGGCTCTCCCAAATGTATTTAAAATGGATTCCTCTCCCCGATCTGATGATCTGCGCTCTCTTGTAGAAGAGGTATGTACCCACTCTCCAAGTTTATGGGATACCGTAAATCCTCGCTCTAGGAGAGAAGTAAACAATCTGCGAACACGCTCAATATCTTGTATAGCACAGAAGGGGCCATACTGCTCCCTCTTGTAGGGCTTAAACATGTCGACTATACGATCAAAAGCTGTGAGAGTAGTGTCAATCTTAATAGAGTGCTCGCCATACTCTGAGGTATATTGACCAAATCCTTCAAGAATGCTTTCTAATTCATTCATGACCTCTACGCTCACCCCATCCTTTTCAAGGGTAGTAAGAGATTTCTCAATACGGCGATTACATTCGAGACGTTGGCACTCTTCATCCTCGTCTACAGAAATCCAGTCCTCTTCCGAATCTTCTGAAGTACTCTCTGCAGCCGCCTCTTCATCCCTATCACCGATCGGTTCAGACTCCAACGAGGATAGCCGGGGAAAAGAAAACAGCGCGCTAGACAATGCCGTAGTGCATGTGCGAACAGTCCCCATGATCAGGGGACCTCCCTCTATACTTCGAACAGCAACGGTGTGAAAAAGTCTCGCTATTCTTGATTGAGACTCATCCTCGAGTGGTGAAAAGACCGAATGCCCAGGGGGGGCCACACGCGACAAAAGAGAACCAACTGACATACAAAACACCACTATTAATCATTAAATTAATGAGTATTATACAACTAGAGAGCTATAATAAACAATATTAAAACAAGAAAGAATAAAGATAAATTAGCTAAGGCTTTTCAGACGTGCCCTCGTTGTACAACAACACTTGGGGCCCTCCTATACAGGAACAACATCTGTACCTCTTTTTCTATGTCCAAACAGACGGGTTTGCTCTGGGCTGTATGCTCGGCAATAATGGCACACGTCATATCAAGAGCCATCTGCTGAACTAGATTTTCTGGGCATACATCTATCTGGAGTATCCTCGAAAAAAGCACCTCTTGTAGGCCCCTGAAATCAGAATGCTCTGCCACATAAATCCCCTTTTCCTCCTGATCTAACCCTAAAGCCCAAAACCGTATGTCTGGAGAAATATCTCCTGCAACCCGCCCACTTGAGACACAAGTAAAGTGTACTTTTGATACACATCTGCGAAACCGAGCAGCTTCTTTTTCTATGTTGAGTTGAACCCGTTCCTTTCTTTCTTCCCATTCAGAAGCGACTAAACAGACGATATTCAAAGGAAGATCCATCTCTACATCCTTTTCATCTCGACGACTTGTACGCCCTCTATGACTCTTAGACAACACCCCAAAAATAGTCTCTACTAACCCTCTAAATGGTGGAAGATTCACGTAGTGAGCCTTCTCTTTCAAATTAAGACTCAACACCCAAAACTGCCTTTCTAGGGAAACGTTCTCCTCTACTTCGACTACGTCATGAGTAAATGCAACTCGAGCTCTATTTGCACACAATAACTTTGCCTGTTTAAGAATGTTTACACGTACACACGCCTCTTGCTCTCTTCGTGCGTCAATAATGGCACACGTCATATCCAAAGAGAGCTGTTTATATGTGTAGCCTTTTGGCCGCTTATATCCACACTCTGAAAAAAGTCTCGAAATATGACAACTTAAGGTCGTCCAAAGCCTTTCAAACGCCGGCCTTTCTTCAACATGCCGTTTCTGCTCTCCATGACTCAAGCTCATAGCCCAAAATCGATTCTTTGGTCTGATATCATCTGTTACAAGCAACATCTCTTCTGGAGAAATGTTGTATTGCCCTGAATAGAAACCGGGATCTGTTTCACGGAAAACGCCTAATGCCATAACGTAGAACAACCCTCCTCGTTGCCGAAAACGAAAATCTCCCTCTATACAAAACTCGATCAAAAAAACCTTAACAAAAAAGGCCGCATATTGGGTTTTTCCAACATGCGGTCCTTTCAAAGGAAGCAAATAAAGATCGTTACTTTTGCCCGGCTCTCTTTCGAATATACGCTCCTGTCAAAACAAGCCTTTCTGGAAAACAATATGTTCCGCAGCAATGAGAGGGAAGCCCGGTTGCCGAATCGATCGTATCAGGGTCTCCGATCTCTTGTTCATAACGCTCTCTACTGATTCCCTGAAATAGATATCGTATCTTAAAAAGGGCGGAATCATGCATTCCACGAAGCATGCTGAATGTACAACCATCCTCAGGTTTTCGAGAAGGAGACAGGCCCTGATTTCCGTCCCAGGGATATTCTCTGTATAGTTTAAGAAGTTTTCTAGAAAGGTCTATCCCACAAACCCTTTCAGACCATGTAAGATCATCCATTTTTGAGCGTCTTTCTGCTTGCTCATATACCGGTCCCGCGATTTGATTCAGAGAAACCTTTCCCGTTTTATCAGGAACAGAAATCTCTATTTTTGCATAACAATCCACGTACCCCGTGGCCTGTCCAAGTAAACAATTCACCGCATTAAGATTTGCAAAAAAGCCCTCTGCTTCCACGACATTACATAACGATGTCATCATTTCCTCTCTTGGTAAAATTTCGATCAGTCTTTTACATTGAGGTCTCTTTCATTTCAAGAGTGGGTGAAAAATGGCCGTATCTTGGCAAATACGGCCAAAAATAGTTGAAAAATGGCCGTATCTATAGTAAAATTGGCCGTATACAGGCAAATAACAGGAAGGCCCGTAGTGAAATTGAACGAAAAAAAAGCAGCCCTTTTGACTTTACTCCAACAAGAACCATCTCCCCTGAGCCTTGGAGCGATACTAAAAAAATTGCCTGGGGAGCCCAAAGAGAGAACAGTCAGGCGATGGCTTGATGAGATGGCACAAGAGGGCTTGTTAGAAAAACGAGGACACAAGAGGACAACCACATACCAACGTATTGAGCAAACACGAGACATACACGAGTATTGCTTTGCTCAGGAAAGCCTCCCCGCTATCGATTATGTTCAAAAACCTCTCTATGAGCGCACTCCCACTGCATACAACAGTGAATGGTTTGAGTCGTATCAGCCAAACTCAACCTTCTATCTTCCCGAGGAAACGAGAGCACAACTCTACAAAGCGGGAACCCGAGCAACCAACAACGATCCTGCCGGCACCTACGCCCATCAGATTTTTAATCGTCTTCTCATCGACCTGTCCTACAACTCTTCTCGATTAGAAGGAAACACCTATTCACTGCTTGACACCGAACGACTCATTCTTTCGGGGACGAGTGCCAAGGGAAAACTCAACGAAGAAAATGTGATGATCCTCAACCATAAGGAGGCTATTCGTTATTTAGTTGAAAATGCTCCCCGATTAACCATCAATTATCAAACAGTTTGTACCATTCACTACCTTCTCGCAGATGGCCTTGTTGAACCCCATTATGCAGGCAAGCTTCGAGACCATTGGGTAAAAATCACAGGATCAACGTATATTCCGTATGACAATCCCAAAAAAATCGCCGTTCAACTCGAAAAAATTACAGAAAAAGCCTCCGCAATTACAGATGTATTTGAGCAAAGCATTTTTTTGCTCATCCACATAAGCTATCTTCAGGCATTTTCAGATGCGAACAAACGGACAGCCAGGCTCAGCGCTAATATCCCTCTGATCATCCAAAACCTCGTTCCCCTCTCCTTTAACGATATAAACAGAAATAACTACATATCAGCCATGATAGCTATTTACGAATTGCAAGATGTACGACCACTTGTCGATCTCTTCTTCCTTTCTTACATGAGGACATGTGCCATGTATGACTCAACCATGAAAGCAATCGGAGTTGATGAAACACGAATTCGATACCGACAGCAGCGTCGAACAATCATCAGAGAGATCATCGAAAAAACCCTTGTTGGACCACATATGGCTCTCTTTATCGAGACCGAAAGTCAAAAGACAATCCCACCGACCGACCGAGACAAATTCATCAAAAATATACACGAAGATCTCGATCAGATGGATCTTAGTCGAGTAGCAGGAATGGGGCTCACACCCCAACAGGTTGCGATATGGTGTGAGGCATACCGGAAGGAAAGAGAATCCAAATAGCTAGCTGAAAAAAACCAGGGGCTAGCATACTGTCGTCTTCGTAGCGATTTCTGGGGTCGTAGTTCAGTTTTGGTAGAACGCAACATTCGCATTGTTGAGGTCAGGGGTTCGACTCCCCTCGGCTCCATTTTAGCTTACCCAGCGCATCGAATTAACACGAAAAGCACATTGTCTCAATGTCGCTAATTAAAACTCAAGCTGCCCCCTATTCCTTTCATGGGACGGCTGCGGGGAGAGGTCTACTTCGTGTTGCTCCTCGGTAAGCGAGGCAACCCTTACCCTCGGCGCAACACCCGCATCCCACCTCCCTCGCTCATCCCCTGAAACGGGATAGGGCGCAACTTGAGTTTAAAGAATTACACATCCATCTCTCTCCTTGAAAAAATCCCCTCATTAAGAGGATTATGTATGCTCGTAACCTAAGAATCATACAATATAGAACGAAACACTTCTATAGAGGAAATTATGTATGCAACAACATGCATCAGGCGATGAACGCCTAGCCGCCATTTGTCAGGTCGTTCGTAATGAAACGCTTGACCCTGCCCTAAAAGAGGCTGAAGAGATCCGAATCGAGGCGGAGCGCGAGGCCAGCACAATCAAGGAAAACGCCCGAAAAGAGGCAGAACACATCCTCCATGAGGCACGCAAAGAACGAGAGACACAACAGGCCTCGTTTTCTTCTGCATTAGAGCAGGCAACTCGTCAAGCACTCGACGTCATACGGCAGCAAATTGAGCAAGAGCTTTTCTCCCCTCAGCTCACAGCTCTACTAGAAGAAGAGTTTTCAAATGAAAAAAAGAGCGCACAACTACTCGATCTCATCATTGAAAATCTACAGAAAGAAGGGCTTGAGGGCAATTTAGGCGTTTGGCTCGGGAACCGTCTTGCAAAGGAAAGAATCGCAAAAGAGATCGCCAAAAGCTCATTAAAAGCCATTCCAAAAGATGGAATATCCGTTTCAGACCACTCATATGGACTCATTGTAAAAGTTGTTGACAAACACATCTCGATTGAAATTACCCCTGAATCTATTCGAGATCTTATCGCGGGCTTTTTACGATCCGAATTTAGAAGCCTTTTATATACGTAAATTAAGGGAAGAGATGGGTAGTCGCTATTTTCTAATTACGTTTCTTCCTCTTTTGCGTTTTGGCAAGGCTCCAGAGATCTCTTTTGATGAGGTGATCTTCTACGCCAATCTCAACCTCTCAAAGTACGAGATGCGCTCTGTCAAACTTCTCCACACCTTTTTTGACGTAGAAAACACCTGTCGGTATTTTTTGGGAACGCCGATGAAGGCATATGGATCTTGTTCTCACCGAGAGCTGAGAGAAAAGATAGAGGACGAAGAGCTCGATCTTCCCGGAATGGCCACGTTTTTTTCACGCTATCTGACAAGAGAGAGCCGTCAGAAAAATGCTCTCAAGGCTGTTCGGCTTTTTCTTGAAGAGATGCCTTCTTCACTTCCCTCATTCATTCACAACTACTTTTCCCTTGAAAAAACCTTCCGCTCTATCACAGCGCACCTTCGAGCAGAAACAACTGGAAGAGAGTCCCCTGTCAAGTTTGACCCTACACAAAAATGGCCAGAGCCGTACGATGAGCTTTTTGAGATTTGGAATAGTCGACCAACAGAGGCTCGAGCACTCGATAGAGAACTTTCAAATTGGAAATTTAGGGCAGTAGAGGGTTTGTGTGCCCATTCTAAGCCCTTTTCTTTGGACTTTTTCCTCTCATATCTTATTCGGCTGCGGATCCTTGAAGATCAAGAAGAACTCAATGATCCAGTACATGTAAACATCATAGAACGCATTGCAAAGGCTACACGATGAGTACAACTTCAACAGGCTTTGTACAAAGAGCATATGGAAACCTTATCACCGTTATCTTTGATCAAACTATACGGCAAGGAGAGGTTGCTTATGTCGTCCTCCCAAATGAAAAATTAAAAGCAGAGGTGCTTGAGATTACTGGCAATGAGGCGAAACTCCAAGTCTTTGAAGACACGAGAGAGATCGCCCTCGGAACCCCTATCGAGTTTACCGGAAATCTTCTCGAGGCAGAACTTGGGCCCGGCCTCTTAAGCAATATTTACGATGGATTGCAAAGCCCTCTCGAAGAGGTCGCCAGTAAAACCGGATATTTTCTCCCTCGAGGATTTCACTCTGGAGCCTTAAACAGAGAGACAAAGTGGGAGTTTGTCCCAGTTGCAGAAGAGAAACAGACGCTCTCTCGAGGAGAAACGCTTGGAACAGTCACCGAAAATCGATTTCGACACCTCATCATGGTCCCCTTCACAGCATACGGAAAGTATACCCTCTCCTGGGTTGCCCCACAAGGGCACTACACTGTCGATGAGGTTATCGCCAAGGGAGTCGACGAAAAGGGCAAAGAGATCTCGTTTACCATGCTGCAGCGATGGCCGATAAAGAACCAGCTCATCGAAGGCGTCTCTGTCAAACCCACACGGATGATGGACACAGGGATGCGCATTATCGACACGCAATTTCCCATTCTTAAAGGAGGAACATTTTGCTCTCCAGGACCATTTGGAGCAGGCAAGACAGTATTGCAACACCATTTGGCAAAATTTTCGTCTGTAGACATCGTTGTCGTTGTGGCCTGTGGTGAGCGAGCAGGTGAGGTTGTAGAGATCGTTCGTGAATTTCCCCACCTCATCGACCCTCATACAAGCGAATCTCTCATGAACAGAACGGTTATCATCTGCAACACCTCCTCCATGCCGGTAGCCGCTCGAGAGGCCTCTGTCTATCTCGGCGTTACTGTCGCAGAATACTACAGGCAGATGGGACTCAATGTCCTTGTTCTGGCCGATTCAACCTCCAGATGGGCCCAGGCTATGCGGGAGATGTCGGGACGACTCGAAGAAATTCCAGGAGAAGAGGCGTATCCTGCCTATCTCGCCTCGCGCATTGCCTCTTTCTATGAACGCTCCGGTGTCATCGTGACCAAAGGGGGAACCAAAGGCTCTTTGACAATCGGTGGGGCGGTTTCGCCAGCAGGAGGAAACTTCGAAGAGCCTGTAACGCAGGCGACACTGGCTGTTGTCGGGGCCTTTTTAGGACTTTCTCGAGAGCGCTCCGATGCTCGACGCTATCCGGCAATTGACCCGCTTATTTCCTGGTCAAAGTACCTTCCTCAAGTATCTAGTGAGCTCAGCGAAAAGATGCCTGAATGGGAAGAGATTGTCGAAACAGGGTCCGCTTTGCTTCGTCATGGAGATGACATTAAAAAGAGAACTGAAGTTGTCGGCGAACAGGGAATCTCTCTAGAGGATATGATCACGCTTTTGAAAGCAGAGCTCTATGATTTTTGTTACCTCCAACAAAACTCATTTGATCAAGAAGACATGTACTGCCCATTAGAGCGACAAATGAAGATGCTCTCTCTTATGGGGACCATTTTCGAGAAAAAATTTACCTTTAAAAATCACGATGAAGCGCGTGCCTTTTTCTTGTCACTGCAGCATAAGTTGAAAAACCTCAACTATCTGCCGTTTGGCGTGGCAACATATCAGAGCGCTCTTTCGGAAATAGAAGCCTTATTAACCCTGTAGGATACTTATTCGATGAGAACGATCCACGAAAAAATCGACGACATTCGAGGCAACCTCGTTACTGTCAGCAGCAGTAAAGCCGGTCTCGGAGAGCTTGCCAGAATTGAGATGGCCGATGGCCGAAAGGCGTACGCCTCAGTATTGCGAATCGACGGCGATAAGACGACACTGCAGGTCTTTCAAAGTACGCGAGGCATCTCAACAGGCGACAGAATCATCTTTTTACGGCGTCAAGTGCAGGCAACATATGGCACAACTCTTCTCGGTCGCCGCTTAAATGGTGCTGGAGACTCCATCGATGGTGGTGCCGACGTTCTCGGAGATGCTGTTGAAATTGCAGGTCCCTCTTTTAACCCGATTAAGAGAATCGTCCCCACAGAGATGGTACGAACCAATATACCGATGATCGACCTTTTCAACTGCTTGGTCAAGTCCCAAAAGATCCCCATCTTCTCCGTTGCCGGAGAGCCATACAACAAGCTTCTCATGCGTATTGCAAATCAAGCAGCTGCCGATGTTGTCATCATCGGAGGTATGGGGCTTACCTTTGCCGAATATCAAGCCTTTGTCGATAACGCGGAATCTTCGGGATCGCAAAACAAAACCGTGATGTTCGTTCACAGAGCCACAGACCCAACTGTCGAGTGTCTTCTCGTTCCAGATATGGCTTTAGCGTGTGCAGAAAAATTCGCTCTCGAGCATAAAAATGTTTTGGTCCTGCTCACCGACATGACAGCGTATGCAGACGCCTTGAGAGAGATCTCCATCACCATGGATCAGGTCCCCTCTAATAGAGGCTATCCAGGCTCTCTCTATTCAGATCTCGCTTCTCGATATGAAAAGGCCGTTGCTATAGAGGGAAGCGGCTCTATCACGATCGTTGCGGTAACCACAATGCCAGGCGACGACGTGACCCATCCGATCCCCGACAACACCGGCTACATCACAGAGGGACAATTCTACCTCCACAATGGGAAAATCGATCCGTTTGGCTCTCTTTCTCGTTTAAAACAACTCGTCATCGGAAAGGTCACCAGAGAAGACCATGGAGAATTGGCCAATGCAATGATTCGCCTATATGCAGAGTCTAAAAAAGCCATTGAGCGTCATGCTATGGGCTTTAAACTCTCCCGGTGGGATGAAAAACTCCTGCACTTTACCAAACTATTTGAAAGCAAACTAATGGATCTTAATGTCAACTGCTCGCTCGAACAGGCGCTCGACATTTGCTGGAGCATTTTAGCCACCTGCTTTGCCAAAGAAGAGGTCGGAATCAAACAGTCTGTTCTCGATAAGTTTTGGTCTCCAGAAGAACAGGAATAATGTACGTATGGCTAAAATAAAATTTACAAAGCAAGAGTTGCGCCATCAGCAAACACGTCTTTCTCAGCTAGAGAGATACTTGCCCACACTACGGCTGAGAAAGGCGCTCTTGCAAAGCGAGGTCATCAAAGCACACGCTTCTCTCGAGAACCTGCGAGACCTCTCTCGTGACGCTTGGGAGACGCTCTCACACTCCACTCCCCTTCTCGGTCTTTTTCCCGTTATTGATCCAGAACAGCTTGTCGAAGAGGGAAGCCTCTCCATAGATCTCGAAAATATCGCAGGTGTTGAGCTTCCTCGTTTTTCATCTCTCTCCTTCCCCCCCAACGAATACGACCTCTATGATACCCCCCCTTGGCTTGACAGCCTAAGCGATGAGGTTCGGTCATTTCGAACGATCGAAGAAAAGGTCAAAATTGCACAACAGCGCATAGAAATTTTGGAACGAGAACTCAAAGAGGTCTTTATTCGGGTTAACCTCTTTGAAAAGGTATTGATTCCAGAGTGTCTTCGCAATATCCGCACGATCAAGATTTTTCTCGGAGATCTCGACCTCTCAGCAGTCTCTCAAGCAAAAAAAGCGAAAGAAAAGATCCTTGCACGAAATAAGGCTCGAGAGGTACCGGCATGAGAGTTGATGTAAAAAAGGTCCTTTTTCTGGGAGCAGAGGCAAAAAAGCAAGAGTTTCTCGAGGCGTTTCAAAAAGCCGGTCTCGTTCAGTTTGTAGGAACAAAAACCTCGGTCTATGACCTTCTTTCAACAGAGTTTCAAGAAGTCGTTCAGGCCATAAAAATCCTTCACAGTTTCGACGTGGTGCAAACCCCTAGAGTCGCTATCTCAGATCCAACTGCTTTTTCTCGTCAAGTTATCTCTGAGAAAAATGCCCTCGAAGAGCTGCGTGAAAAGCTTAAAGAAGAGAGGGAGATTTTTGACTTCATCGCCCCCGTTGGAAAGATTCCCCTTAAAGAGATTCGAGCACTTGAAGCCGAAGCCCCCATCCGTTTTCGCCTCTGGACAGCATTGAAAAAGAAAAACATGGCCGCTCTGTGCCCACATTTAATTCAAATCTCCTCAACTCCAAACAGAGAATACTTTGTCTCCCTAACAGAAGGTGAAATCGAGGTTCCTCAGGGTCTCGAGTCCATCCCAATAACAGAAGGAACACAAGATCTCGTCGACCGACTAGAGAGGATGGAGATTAAAATCGGCATTTTAGAGACAGAGCTCAAGCGCAAATCCGCTTACATAACGAGCCTTAAGCAAAGCCTCGTCTCTCAACTCAATCAGACAAAACGAGACAAAGCTTCTGCAAGTAGCTATAGCGCTCTCGAAGATCACCTCTTTGCCATGACGGCATGGATTCCAGAGACAGACGTTAAAAAAGCGAAAGAGCTGGCCTCCTCACAGGATATCTTCTTTGAAGAGATTTCTATTGAAAGCGATGAAATTCCCCCAACTTACCTTAAAAACGAACGCGCAGCCAAGATTGGTGAAGATCTCGTCGATATTTATGATACTCCCTCCCATACCGACAAAGACCCCTCCCTTTGGGTATTAATCTTTTTCTCCATTTTCTTTGCCATGATTATCGACGATGGTGGCTACGGACTCGTCTTTTTAGCCTCCGCCCTCCTTCTTCGAAAAAAAGCCTCCACCAAAGGGGCAAAAAGAGCGGTCGCTCTTAC